>Ga0265300_10003510_pt1 | contig 12872 bp, 18 predicted proteins | sample AusTroGonzalo_MG_FD_193482 | JGI IMG/M metagenome (GOLD analysis project Ga0265300, IMG submission 193482) | Bovine rumen microbial communities from tropical cattle in Woodstock, Queensland, Australia - Gonzalo_03 | ecosystem: Host-associated > Mammals > Digestive system > Stomach > Rumen ... | reverse complement strand
TATTGGAGCATTCCATGCTCTATATATGCCAGAGTTAGTTATAGCAGGAAAACTTTACAAAGCTGTACCTCCGTTATATGAACTCGATGACAAGAAGCATCCATTTGCCAGAGATAAGCAGGAGTACATTTCCCTCTATCAGGATAAGATTATTAAGAACTATGAAGTTTCACTTGGTACTGGAAAGAAAGCAAAAGCTCTTACAAGTGCTAAGTTTAAGGATTTCATCTATAACACAGAATCTTATCCAGAAGAATTAGAGAGAATAGCAAAGCACTTCTCTATTAATAAATTCTTAATTGAGATAGTGGCATCATTCATTATCTTAAATAATATTAAGGACGATGATACATTATTCTCTGGTAAGGTAGTAACAAAGTTCTTAGAATTAATCCAGAGTAAATTCCCTGAGATTATTATTAAGGACGGCACGAATACTCTCCGTGGACCAATCGATGGAAAGTATCAGTCAGTTGCTATCAATGACAGATTCTTTAGAAAGATAGAAGACTTACGTCCTATCATAGAAGAATATGGTTATAGTCTTACAGTAAGCGAAAATGGTTCTCCAAAGAGGGAGATGTCTATTGGAGAATTCTTAGATGACGCTTCCAAGTACAAGATTAAGATAATAAGAAGATTCAAGGGACTTGGTGAAGCAACCTCAAAACAGTTGTGGGATACTACACTGAATCCAGACACAAGAATCTTAATCCAGCTTACTATGGATGACGTGATGAAAGACCTCAAGACATTTGAGAAGATTCATGGTCAGGGTAAGTTAGACTTAGCAGCAAGAAAAGTCATGATGGCTGCATATAAAATAAAGAGGGAGGATCTTGATAACTAATGGCAGAGAAGATCAAAAAGAAAAATATTGCAGAGGCTTGTGAAGAGTATATTAAAATATTCGGAGCAAATAAGAACCTCTATAGAATTATGCCAAACTTCGCAGACGGGTTAAAACCATCTGGTAGAAGATTCCTCTATTCTTTATATAGAGGAAAAGGTAGAACCCAGTTTATAAAAATGAGTAAAGCGGCGGCAGATACTACAGCAGACTTCCATCCACATGGAAGTGCTGCCGTAGAAGATACAGGAGCAAAACTTGCTTCTCCAATTGCTAATAATATTACCGTAGTAGAAGGACAGGGTAACTTCGGTAGTTATAAAATGGAGAAAGCGGGTGCTTCAAGATACATTGAATGCAGACTTAGTAAATATGCACTTAAATGCTTCTTTGAAGATTTCAATGATTCATGTGTGGATATGAAACCATCTTACACAGGTGATTTAGAAGAACCGGAATTCTTACCAGCAAGATATCCACATGCATTATTTAACCCTCAGTTATCTGGTATCGGATTTGCATTTGCATCCAATATCCCACCATTCAATTTAACTGAGGTAATGGAAGCAACTATCTCGCTTATTAAGAACCCTAAAGCGAAAGTTTATCTCATCCCAGATTCTCCTACTGGAGCAGATGTAGTGGATGATGGGCAGTTTAAAGAAATTAATAAAACTGGTAAAGGAACTTTCACTCTCAGAGGTTCTGTGGAGATAGATGAAATAAATAATATCATCACTATCACTTCTATCCCATTACAGGTTACAATTGATAGAATCATCCAGAATATCGTTTCTCTCAGAGAGAAGAAGGTATTCGATGAGATCACTGATATTAAAGATTACACTAAGAATGAAACTGGTGTAAAGTGTAAGTTATTCCTTACTCCATCTGCTAATCCACAGAAGACTGTTGAGAAGCTCTATAGTAAGGGAACCGAACTTAAGAAGACTTATCCGGTAGGAATCAGACTGATTGATGACTACAAAGATGCTGACTATGGTGTTAAGTCATTCTTATTGGAATGGATTGAATACCGTAGAGATATAGTAAGATCTTCTTACAATGGTAAGTTAGTAAATGCAATGGAACAGCAGAATATAAATGATGTCATGTTATTTATCTTAAATGCTGACAATGCAGAAACTACTTTAGCTATAGTGAAATCAGCTGCTAACACAGAAGATTTCATTAAGAAGCTTATGAAGAAATATAAGAAGGTAAACTCTCAGCAGGCAGCTGCTATTGCCAATATGAGGATGAGTAAGTTTACCAAGGAAGCTTACCAAGGTTATAAGGATAAGAAGAAAGAACTTATCAACACTATCAATGAGCTTGAAGACATTCTTCAGAACGATGAGAAGATTGATGAGATTATTATTGATCAGCTCAAGGAAGGAATAAAGTTATTTGGTTCTCCAAGAAAGTCCAAAGTAGTAATGGACAAGGTCGAAGATGATATCCCAGATACAGAGCATATCGTAGGTATCTCTAAGGATGGATACATCAAAAAGGTATCCGCAGATAAAGCTGCTATAGGACAGATAGGGGAAACTCGTAGCCAGTATACTACTATGAGAGTAAATAACAAAGATAATCTTCTTATCTTTGACTCTACTGGCTATGTAACGAGAATTCCAGTTTCTACTATAGCAAATATGAAACCGGATGATACCGGTATTATGTTGGAAAGATTCTTTAAAATCTCAGGTAAGATAGTTTCGCCATTAGTAGAACCTAATGCTAATGACAAGAAGAATCTTGATAGAGATCTCTTCATAGTATTCTTAACTAAGAACGGATTCGTTAAGAAAGTCAACTTGGAAGAGTTCACCAACATCAATGGCTCTAAAGTTGCTATCAATATATCATCCGGTGATGAATTGGTGGCTACTGAATTTGTATTCGACAACACTACTAAAGATATGATTATCTTCACATCTTCAGGTTCAGGTATCAGGAGAGATATCAATGAATTCTCTGTAATGAAACCTGCTGCAAGAGGAACTAAGCAGATAGCATTATCAGAAGATGAATACTGCGTAGGTTTCAGTAAGATTTCTCCAGATAAGAAATACTTACTCTACGTAACATCATCTGGTAGAATGAAAGTAACTGCTACTAAGTATCTTCCTGCTATGAAGAAACACGAAGATATAATATCTCTTATCAATCTTGATGATAATGATAGATTAGTGGGAATCACTTCTGTAGATAAGACTGAAAAAGTTAATGTCTATAAGAAGAAGAGTGATCCTGAGCAGATAGATCTTAAAGATCTTCCGGTTTCAACAAGAGCTGCTAAAGCAGACAAGGTAGCAAAGACACCAAGGGGAGATATGGTGCTTGCATACACTGTAATAAAGTGATTAATGGGAGAGTGAGAGAATGATAGACGATACAGAAATCTACCGGTTGAAGAGAACTTACAGTGCAATATCGCTTGTGTATTGCGAGGTCTATCATCGTACAGTGTTATTTAACCTCGGTACGATAACCGGTAGAAGAATGGTAGAATATTTAAAATGGTTCCTTACTGAAGTATTCTATACAGACTTAGAAATATTCTTACGTACAGCAGAAAATGAAGGTTGGATAACGGACTCTGATAAAATCACTGCTATGACGGACTTATTTGTGATCCGTCATGATATAAATCTTAAGTATACATTCCTGTCTTCTGTACGTAAGATGATAAGAATGATAGATGTCAATGATCCTAAAACGGATTATGATAGTATATCGAATAGAATACAGCAAGCTATCGATGAAACCGATATGCAGCTTCTACTAAAGTAAAATAACACCCAGATAGATTGAGTTCTATCTGGGTGTTATTTTTTAATCATGAATAAACATTATAGTAATCGTTGGATCGTTGATGGGTGGAGAGCGTGTATTAATTTGAAATCGATCCAACGAGGACAACGTTGTAAAATGCTGCCACGATTGGCGTTATTTTTAGATTTATACATGAAAGGTGGTACAGGGCATGTATAATGATAAAAAAGGAAGAGATGGAGGCACACTACCATGCAAGCACATGTACTATAGGAAGACCCCGATTGGTCTGGACACTATTGATACAACTTGTGATGCGGTGGACAACTTCATTAAAGAAGAAATCGTCATAGCAAAAACTTGTTTCTGCGATCATTGTAGATATCGTATCATGATGCTGCAAGCGATTCAACAGGAACTTGATAATGTCCGCAGGGGTAACCCTAGACATTATCATGAAGAAAGTGATTGCCATTGCTGTCCATTTCTTAAACGATAATAAAAGACCATAAGGATTTTCTCCTTATGGTCTTTTTTATTACGCCCATACATATGGGATGATATCCATATGGTAGGTGTTATCCCAGTCATTGAGCAATTCTTTTCTTGCAGATTCTGCATTCTGCCAGTCATCAATTTGTAAATTGATAGTACCGTATGCAGATTTAATCTCTTTATAATGCTTTAACGATTGATATAAGAAATTCTGTACATCAAGTAAAGCTAAATTATAAAAAGATTCTTCTGATGATGGAGTGATACTAGCTAAGCTACTATCATGCACAAATGCAATATCGAATATTAACTTAGTGGAAGATAACATGTTGTAGAGAGTTATCTTCCTAGGATGCTCATATTTGAAAGTTATCTTAGGGATTATCCTGTTAGATAAATTAAGAGCTGCATTTGAAAGCATAGCTTGTCTTAGCATATTGCCATGTAATATTGGCACACCCCCACCCCAGTAGCCCAGTGCTGAGATGTCAGACTCGTCATATCGGACATTTTTCACATAGAGTATTTCTCTCTGAGAGAATATATCTGGGAGTAGGTATGTCTCTTGGTTAGCATGTTTCTCTAACGGTTCCATTACAAGAGTATCAAACTGGATACTCTCGCAATATGGACAGTAAGTAGAGAAAGTTCTCAATGTAACCCTTCTGATTACATCTGCTATAGCTTCATCTGGATTTTCAAATGGTAATGCTATAGCATAGATACCACATGCTATTTTGATTCGTGTAATTAAATCAGACATGTTCATAATGAATTCCTCCTTCTGTATTAGAATGAACGGAGGAATTCATTAATTTTATTTCTGGATTCCGGATTTATATTACAATAGATTGTGTTATTTTCATCCTTAATAATAAGGTGTTTTCTATCAGGAGTAATTCCTCTGATATCATTAAGAGACAGGTCGAAAGATTCCATAATAACCTGTGGGTTAGGATCTGTTTTACCAACAGATTCAAGAATCTCTGTAAGAGGAATCATGATACAGCTATCTGCATCAGATGTTGATTCCACCATTTCGGTCATATATGCCGGATTCTTAGAAACATATGCCACCGGAGAAGATGGATTCATTTCTGCCTCTCTGTGTGACTGGTATAATACCCAGTCGTATGTGATAATCTTTCTTGCATGAACAACAGGTTTACCTGACTCAAGAATAAGGGATGCAATTGCTCTACAACTGAAAGCAGGATTGAAACCCTGTACCATTTTTCTTGCAAGATTCATGCCAGCTTTAGTACCAGCATCTGACTGTATCTTAGATACAAGGAGGTTACCTGAAAGATGTGGATTTAACATTCTATGAGATGTATTATCCATATCAATATCCTGAATACGTTCTGGAGATAATGGCTGATTCTTATACTTAGGAGTTGGGTGATTCTGTTCACCGTACCATCCGCCATTCTTTAAGTAAGTATGAATTCTCTCAGTGTCCAAACACTCCATAATATTCTTAGCTCGGTACATTCTAGAGTTTCTGTTCATTACATCGAATGAATGGATAGGAGATTCGAATTCTACATAGAATATTCCATTCTTATCATGGACATCAAGATTCTTAGCAACGTTATCGTCAGGTGAAGTTGTTTCTTCGAGAAACATAAGCCCCATATCTTCTGAAAGTTTCATTTAACATTCACCCTTTCTTATTCGCAGTTTTCATATAATGCACCGATAAGACCATCATATTCAGCTTCAGTAATCTGTGAGTTTGCATATGCATTGATAATCATAGCTTCTATTCTATCAAATGCAGCTTCTGAGATTACCTTAGCTCCCTTGACAGCAGCCTTTTCGATTGCTTTATTAGATTTCGCATCATTCTTTTCCTGTGACTTGAGGTATTCATTGTGAGCCTTTTCGATTGTATCGATTCTTTCTTTAGCACCAGTTAAAACTTTTTTAAGCTTCTTGGTTCTCCCGATAAGGTCATTTCTGAATAAGTTGAAGTCAGAGAAAGTGATATCTTTACCACCCTGAATGGTATCTTTGATCTTATTTGCTGTATTAATGATATTATTTACAGCATCAGCAATAGATGCAATTGATGCTGTGAAATATCCCGCACTGAATAAACCAAGTCCTGATATTGCAGATGGAATTACTACATCACAATGTCCGTTAGTTGCTACTGTATCAATTACCATAGCTGCAGCTTTCGTACTTTTAACAGTACCTGCAATAGTTAATAATGCTGGAACTGTCATATATGCAATACTTGTAAGTGTCGGAATCATTATACCAATAATGGTTGAAACAGTGCTCTCTTTTGTAGACTTGATAGCGAACGTTAAATCATTTATAGCGTCTATACCATTATCAATTGCTCTTCTTGCTTCTGGATAGTGTCCTGCTTTGAGTTCAGAACGATATGTTTTCATTGCTTCTTTATAAGCCTTCTTAGCGTCTCTATAGAGTTTGAAAGACTGGATATTAGTACCTTCGGTATATACCAATTCATCTTCGTCTTCTATAGCGATAAAAGATGTAGCTTCATAAAAAAGCTCGATATATTCGTTATCCATAGGATCATTCCTTTCATAATTAGTTTAGTTTAATATAATGTACTATGAAGGGTTTTGCATTTCATATACCTTCTAACAATTTTTTATTATTTAGTATAAAAAATGAAAGGGAGTTATAATATATGGCAAGTGCAAAGTTCACAACGCAACAAGTTACTAAGGTATCGGTTAATAAACCTAAGCTATTGGAACTTGCTTCTAATTTAGTACTTGACGAAAAAGACTATAGAGTTTTCTTAGTATTACTCACAGAATTAGAGGGTTGGAGATTTAACCAGAATTATGCCCTCACCGACCCATGTAATTTTAAAAAGATAGATATTAAGTCTATTGCAAAAATTACTCATATGAAAAAGAAAGAAGCCAAGATGTGTATCCAAAATCTTATGAGAGCCGGATTCTTAGATTCAGGTTCTTCAGATGCTATAGAGAAAGGATATAGATTCACATTCTAATTATAAAAGAGGTGTTTATTGGTGGTATTTGAAATTTCAGTTATACTGTTAGCGTTAGCACTTATGGTAGTATCATTAGGCTCTATTATCTCGGCAGTATTTCATGCTGAACCAGATGATGATAATCGAGATAATGATGAAAACAATAAGATAAACTAAACTTATTCTTTTAAAGAAAGGCGGTGCTACACCGATGGCAAAGAATACAGAAAAAACAACTCCTGCTACAGAGGCACCAGTTGTAGAAACTGAAGAAAAAGCTGTTGTAAAGGAAACTCCTGTGGCTGAACCAGCTAAGACAGTTGAAGCTCCTAAGAAGGAAGCTGCGCCTGCAAAGGCAGTACCAGCTAAGAATGAACCAGAGTTAATCATTGGTAGAACAAAGGTTACTCTCAAGGAAAGCTGTAAGGAAACTGTCGTTGGTCTTCCAATTCCAGAGTTCGCATATAGAAATGTATATCTCATTAAAGCGGTTCTCTCCGATAGAGTTATTATCGGTATTGATCTTTACGAAGGCTATTGCCTCCCTGTAACAGAAAAAGATATTAACATCATAATTGGCTAATCAGCTCATTTACAAATATCCAGAATACCTATTCCTCCTGTGATAGGTATTCTGGATATATATTTATTATGAGGCTAACTATAAGATAAATTTGATAATAAGGGAGATGATGGAAATATGAATGTTGGCAATATATGTCATAAGCCATCCTGTGTTAATTGTATTCATATGCACAGAGTTGGTGGGGGAAATTTTAAATGCTGTGAGCCTACTATGAATCCAAATGGAAATATAATGAGTATTCAACTGGCATTTAATAACACATGTAAAAAATATGTATATGATGAAGAACCGGTTAAATCTACCGCAAAGATTACAACTTACACAAAGGAGAATATGAAAAATGATAGGGATGATTGATATTGACAGACTCAAGTTTTCTTTCGGGGAATATGCAAATGATGTTATAAGATACTCTAACATCATTTCGGAACATAGAAACCATAGCAGAAGCGAGCAATACAAGACTGCTATGGAAAAATTATTATCATATTACATCTTCGATTCAAACGAAGAAGATGAAGAATATCTCATAGGAGATATGTTACTAGAGAAAAACAGTACTATTGAAAATATCAATATGACAAAAACACAATTTATAGCACTTATACGAACGGGTGTAATTATAGCACCTAAAAAAGACTTTGTAGGAAGTAGGAAATAATTAATGTGCGACAATTTTACGTTAGATGAATGAAAAATACAATTTCATTCATCTAACGTTTTTACATATAAAATATCCCAGTACACATATGACAGCGTACTGGGATATTTAACTTAGCCTATGATGGTTACCTTAAACCACTTAATGCTAAATCCTTCCGGTAATGAAACTGCACCTTCTGGGAGTCTTCCTCCGATGAGCTGTGCTACGTACATTTCATCACCCTGAACTAATGTGTTTGACACACGGTTAACTGGGTACTCTTTTCCGAGTACGTTTGAGACTACGCTAGCGATATCAGCGTGACCGAGTACTGATGTAAGATCTGTCTGGTCGATATCAGCTGGCTGAATCTCTTCAAACTTGACTGTGTTAGATGCTCCTGTAAGCATCTGGATTGAAAATGCATTTGATAAGTACTTCATGAATTATAACTTCCTTTCACTAATTTATCAATATATTTTTTCATTACTAAAACGTTTTAATAATGATATTTTTTTAATACTGCGGCTTGGCCAAGTGGTAAGGCAACGGACTTTGACTCCGTTATCCCGGGTTCGAACCCCGGAGCTGCAATCTATTATCGATAAAAAAATATAAAGTGAAAGGAATGATTTATTTGAGTTTAGCAGACAGCATTTTTAAGTCCATGTGTGAAGACATAATTGAAAACGGTACAAATACACAAGGACAGAAAGTCAGACCCGAATGGCCTGATACAGGAGAGAAAGCATATACTATTAAAAAATTTGGTGTATGCAATCGTTATGATTTGAGAAAAGAATTCCCAGCACTCACATTTCGTCCTACTCCTCTTAAAAGCGCATTGGATGAAATCTTCTGGATATATCAGAAGAAATCTTCTAATGTAAATGATTTAAATTCCCATATCTGGGATGAGTGGGCAGATGAGTCTGGTTCTATTGGTCATGCATATGGTGCTGTAATCAAAGATACCTACATCCATCATTTCGATAAGATAGGAACTATCAAAGTTCCTAGTGTAATGAATCAGATGGATGCAGTGCTTTATGACTTAAAACATACTCCATTCTCCAGAAGAATAATGACAAATATGTATGACTTCCAGCATCTCTATGAGATGCATTTACATCCATGTGCTTATTCTTGTACTTTTAATGTAACAGATGAAGGTGGAGATAAGTTAGTACTTAATCTCTTATTAAACCAGAGAAGTCAGGATGTACTAGTAGCAAATAACTGGAATGTAGCGCAGTATGCCATGTTACTAATGATGGTTGCTCAGGTTTCTGATATGGTGCCTGGGGAATTGGTACATATGATAGCAGATGCTCATATCTATGACAGACATGTTGATATAATTAAGGAGTTGATCTCAAGAGAATCCTATGATGCTCCTACGGTAACTTTTGATCCTGATATTAAGGACTTCTATAAGTTCACAATAGAATCAATGAAAGTTGAAAACTATAAAGCTGGACCACAGATAAAAAATATCCCTGTGGCGGTATAATATGATGAAAGGATTGGGTGAAAAATGAATTTAATTGTTGCAGTAGACAATAACTGGGGAATTGGTAAAGACGGGGAACTTCTTTACCATATCAAAGAGGACATGCAGTACTTCAAAGCAATGACGTTAGGAAAATGTGTTATTATGGGAAGAAAAACATTTGAAAGTCTTCCTAATAAAAAACCATTACCACACCGTCATAATGTAATCTTAACTACAGATCCAGATTACAAAGTAGAAGGTGCTACAGTAGTCCATTCTATACAAGAAATGAAAGAAGAGACTTATAAATATAAAATAAGTGATTCAATATTAATCGGGGGAGCATCTTTATATAAAGAACTTCTCCCATATTGCGATCAGCTATTCATTACAAAAATATATCCAGATAAAGGATATGAGAAACAAGCAGATAGCTTCTTCCCAGATATAGATGCGGGAGCAAACTGGGAATGGTGCTATAAAAGTGAAATGAAATATGATGCATCTCAGCATGTATCATATGAGTTCATTAGATACAGAAACAGATTTCCTTACGTGTACATAAAATAAGGAGAAAAAACACAACGTCAAGATCCTGAGATCAAGACGTTGTGTTTTTCGCTGTAGTACTATTATGCACAGCAGATAGCCATTTCGTTTATTTCAATGATATGCTTTTTCAGTTCATCCATGAATCTTTCGTAAGCAAGGTCGAATATCATTAAGTATGTGTCATCTTCAAAGCGTACACACTTAAAGCCTAAAACTCTTTCCATTGCTCCGATCTGATCGAGGACGTCCATACAAGGCATTCCCTGTAATGGTTCCCATACGAATGCTAATGCTGAGATCATTGGATCTGCATCTGTTGCCATAACACTAAGTACTGTTTCAGCTATTTTGATTCCATTATTTTTCATAATAAGTTCCTCCTAAAAGTTAGTACAGTTTATAGACTTGCGTTGGTCTTTTTCTTTGTTTATATTACCGAGATAATATACTAAGGAACATACAAACTATACGGAACGTAGAAATGAAGAGTATGCCATACTTGGCATACTCTTCATTTCCTATTTAGGATTCTATGTCATTTATTCGGTATCATCAATTTTAGCTTCTTCATCAGAAACTTCAATGTCGTCTGTTACTTGCGTAGGTTTTTCTGTGTCCTGTACATGTAACGAATTCTTTATTAACTCATATGACCCTGTTGATGCTAAACCACTTACTGCGCCAGCAATAAATGTCATGAGATTCATCGCAGCTTCTTTATCTGCTACAGTTGTAATTACATTGATTATAACACCCATGATCATGCTGATAAGTGGAATAAATCTGTTAGGAACCTTTGTGTAGTTTTTAACAACAAATCCTACTAAGAAACAGATGATAACTACTGGAATAACTAGTAATCCATCAAGTGAGATATCCATCATATAAAATCACCATCCTTTAGATAAATGTATATTATTTAACCATCTGAAGAACGTATAAATAATATTTATGGTATAGGATAATATGAGAGAGAAACTTCACATATTATAACAAAGAAGAGGGGATGATCATGATTAGTATTTATAGGGTAGTCGTATTTAGCGACATGGTAGAAAGAGATGAATATCTCGTAGTGGCGGAGTCTTCTTCAGAAGCAGAGTCTTCTTGGAGAAAGAATCACCCATCGGTAAATTATACATCAGTCATGGTCAGTAGCGCTATCACTGAAATTGACGGGTATAAAATAGAGCTGGTAAAACAGCAAGAAAATAAAAATAATAGTAGTAGAAAGGAAAATAATCGTAATGGAAGAAAATTTTGACTCTATTCATCATTCTGTATGGCACAAAGCTCATGTTGAAACATTAATGAATCTCTTCATTATTTCAGAGTTAGCAGAACGTGCCGTTAGACATGATGATTCGAAGTTGGTAGCACCGGAGAAGCAAGGATATGATAAGTTTATTCCACTTCTCAAAACAGCTAAGTATGGTTCTCCAGAATATGAGAAAATCAGAGAAGATATGAAAGCGGCATGCTTAGATCATCACTATAAAGAAAACCGTCATCACCCAGAGCATTTTGAAAATGGAATGAAGGGCATGACGATCATCGATTTAGTAGAATTAATCTGTGATTGGTTTGCAGCTTCTCTTAACTCTGATACATCTTTTGAAAAAGGACTCAATGGGAATTTTGTAAGATTCCAAATCCAAGAACCATTACAATCCATTATACGTAATACCTATAATGAAATCTTAAAGCCATATGAAACTGCAGTGAAAACTAAAGATTTCAGTGAGCTTAAAGACTTGCTTTGCGATTTTAACTCAAAAGCAAACTATGCACTTATGAACGACTTGATCTCTAATAAACAGAGAGATGAAATTGTTTCTCAACTCAATATTATCCGATCAGAAAATATTAACGGAAGACCGTTTGATTAATTATGAAAGAAAAGATTATTTTTTCTGTTATTATGGTATTACTCTGTTTCATCAGAGGATATATCAAATCTCACCGTAAGTAATCACGACGACAGTAAATATCCCCAATACGAATTTATATCGTATTGGGGATATTTACTTTGAATCGGAGTCCTATCATTAAAGGTTCTGCACCATTTCGAAAAGTTCGAGAGCTTTTTCACTAACTAATACGTTAGCTGCGCTTTCCTCAACAGAATCATCTTCTGATTCTCCCTCGTCTGAAGGAGTTGTGTCATCATCAGCTTCTTTAGATTCACCAGAATCTTCTGATTCTCCACTAGCAGCCTTAGCTACTTTGTCAGATAATTTTTCGATATCCTTTTCAAGATCAGGATACATATCTGTGAGGTTTTTGAAGAATTTTTCAATATCTTCTTCAGATAAAGTTTCTTCATCTTTCTTAGCTTCAAGCATAGCGAGAAGCTTTACTTTATCATTGTCACTGATTAAGCCATCTGCGGCTTTTTCATATATAGAAAGCTTAGTTTCTTTATAATCTGAAAGTTTCATATAATGTAAACCATCCTTTCAATTTGTATTTTCTATATAC
>Ga0265300_10003506_pt1 | contig 12874 bp, 7 predicted proteins | sample AusTroGonzalo_MG_FD_193482 | JGI IMG/M metagenome (GOLD analysis project Ga0265300, IMG submission 193482) | Bovine rumen microbial communities from tropical cattle in Woodstock, Queensland, Australia - Gonzalo_03 | ecosystem: Host-associated > Mammals > Digestive system > Stomach > Rumen ... | reverse complement strand
GGCCCCCTAAAATTTTTAGTTTTTGAGGAGAGTGGAGCTTCACCGAGTACTTAAACCAATCAGAGCTTGTTTCTGTGTACGATGAGTAAGCCTGCGACCATACCCGCGCGCGCTTTTTCTGTTCTTGTTTATTTGCTGTTTGTAGGCTCGGGCATAGGCGGTTTAGCCCCTCGCTGTCCTGTCTTTAAGACAGGACGATTCGCCCCCTCGCGTCCGTCATATTCGCGTCATATTGCATAAGGCCGCGAAAGATGCCGCCCCGCCCGCGAGGCGCTCAATGCGGGTGTAGCCGATGCCGCGCATAGCATTTCTCTCTGTCAGTCACATCCGCATTTAATGCGGACATGTTGTTCCGGTGACTTTGCCCCTCCGTCTTTTTTGTGTCGATTAGGAGGAATCCTTCGTAATTACGTCATCCCGTAATTACCTAATTACGAAAAATTATCACATTTATTTGCATATATCAAAAAATTGTAGTACCTTTGCAATCGCAAAGGTTTTCAATTGCCTTTCCGCTGCTGGCCTTGACAGCGTAAAAATATGCTTATTTTAATCATCTATGTAGTGAAATGAAAAAAGTATCTCTGTTATCATTATTTTTCTTTTTATGGACTTCTAATATTTTTTCACAAAATCTAGTTAATAGTGAAGACGTTAAGGGTCCGGTTAAACAAATGAAAGTGACGGTTGAAGTTGCTAGCCCTGGTGCGTATATCAGTTCATACGGCGGTCCGGGACTTAATAACATAGAAATTATTACTCATTATGACACTCAAGGCCGTCTTATAAAAAGGGAACATTTCCATGGGGGAGAATTAGCAGATGGATTGGTTCGTGTATATGCCAAGGGGGTATGCCGGGAAAATGACTACGATGCTGACGGAAAAAAGGAAGGAGACTTCAGGATAATCTTATTGGACTCTATCGGGCATGAAATTTCTATGAGATGTTATAGGAATGGTAAATTTTTTGCCAGAGATTCTACGGTATATGATTCTTTCGGACGAATTATAGAAACATACGAAAACATCTCTAGGAAAAATGACTCATTAGTATTAAGATACACTATCGAATATGATTCTTTAGGACGGGTGATATTACGTCGTGACTGGAGAAATGGATCTCGAACAATTACTGAATATTTTACAAATGGTAATTATACGAAACTGTATGAGGGGAAAGACGGAACAAAACACAGCGAGAATTGTACTGTTGACGCTGAGGGAAGATTGATTAAATTGGATGGCGAAGGAATACGTGCGTTCCTGTCTCAATATGACCAATATGGCAATTGGCTGTACTTGAAAGGAGAAACGAATACCAATAGCCCATTAGGATGGGTTACATCTATTACAAAACGTGAGATAGAGTACTATACTGATAATGAGATTGCTCCTCAGCAGATAGAAACAGATACCGTTTACTTGTCTTCAGAACAACTACCGGAATTTCCCGGTGGACAAAAGACGATGTTTCAATACATAGCCGATAATGTGGTATATCCTCTCGCGGCACGTGAAAAGGGAATTCAAGGACGATCTGTATGTCAGTTTGTGGTAAATAAGAGTGGTTTACTATCAGATATTACGGTTGTTAAGTCTTCTGGGAATGAAGAACTTGATACAGAGGCAGTTCGTGTTATTGCTTCAATGCCGAAATGGCAACCGGGACGCTCTGCAGACGAAGTTGTGAGAGTTAAATATACCGTTCCTGTGAGTTTTAAGATTGCTGCGCCGAATCCTGCAAAAGATTCATTAAACATTCTTATCGGGGATACTATAGTAAGGACTCTCGTCGATGAAATGCCGGAATTTCCGGGAGGGAAACAAGCACTATTCAACTATCTTGCAGAAAACATCAAATATCCTCGTAAAGCCATTTTAGTGCAAGGACGTGTTATTGTTGAGTTCGTCGTAGAGCAAGACGGGAGTATTTCAAATGTAACTATTGCCAAATCCAGTGGAAATAAATGGTTGGACGCGGAAGGCATTAGGTTGATTAAATCAATGCCCAAATGGAAACCGGGACGCCTGAAAGGGGAAATGGTGCGAGTAAAGTATTGTGTGCCTATAAATTTTAGGCATGAGTAAGAACGCCATTTCTTCGTATTTCAAGCAAATATTTTTTTGCTGCTCCTCACCACCTGCTCGGTATCCTCCAACTACCGAGCGGTTTTTGTTCTACCATCCACAACCCAACTATAAGAAAATCACAACCCATTCACAAGACAAAAGGGGGTGATTACCTGGTGATTACCGGGTGATTAGTGCGTTATTACCGTGTTATTCAGCCTCGGTTAACGCCCCGAAATCGCCATTTTTGCTCTTCTTGTACTATATATATACTATGTATATATATACAATTTGTCAATGCTTTTTTATTTGCATATGTCATTTTTTTGTTGTACCTTTGCAGCCGCAAAGGTTTGCAGAAAACGTATGAAACGAGGAGTAAAGATATTTTGGATCGTGGCAGCCGTGATCGTGGCTGTCGGCGTAGCGGTTTTCATCAGCGCGGACGTAGTTGTTTCGCGCGTGGCGCATCGCGAAGTGAACAAACTGTTGGCTGCCTTGCCGTTCGATTCGGCTTCGGTGGGAGCCGTACATATACGCCTCTTCGGCGGTGTGGCGCAGGTGGACGATGTACAGTTGGCCTATCGCGGCACACCCGTTAGCGAGCGTGACACCACGCGCCCTGGCGTGGCTATCCGTGTGGAGCGTATCTTCCTCGGACGCCTTTTCTATAGCCTCCTGCTCAACCGGCAGGTGCTGCTGAGCAATCTCATCATCGATCGCCCGCAGTTGGAACTATGGATGGACGAAGAGCACCCGGAGCGCTGCTTCCCGGAGTTCCCGAAGGACACCACACCTTTCACCAACCCTCTGCGCAGTGCCGAACTGATGAATCTGAGTATCCGGAACGCCGACATGCGGCTGCATAGCCTGAGCTCTAAGCTCGACCTCGCCGTGGATAGTCTCTCGCTATCGGTGAACCACCTGCGCTACGACTCCGTCTTTACCTACTGCGACTCTGTCTATTCACTCTCTCTGGCGCACGCCGCGGTGCTTTTGCCCGACGGACGCATGAGGCTGGAGACGAATGGCCTGTCCCAGAGCGATCAGGGGCCGCTATGCCTTGGCCGCACCCGCATCGCCAACACGATGCCATGCCTACGGCTGGCTGATTTGGTGCGCGAACCCGTTACATGGATCGACATGACCATCGCCAGCGTCGAGACATCGCCCTTCAATCCGCTCCGCAAAGTTCTGGCTAAGGACTATACTTTGGAGAGTGCGAAGGTGGACGTAGCCTTTATGGATATCTTCCGCGACGAACGCTATGCACCCAAAGAGACGTTCCAGACGCCGCAGGAGATATTGACGGCTATGCCCGTCGTCTTCCGCCTCGGACACGTCGATGCTACTGTTCGGACCATCGACATCCGCTTTGCCATCACCGAAAAGAACATAGGTAAACTGCAGTTAGGGAAGATTCGTGCGCAGGTGGATAACATCACCAACCGTAGCGGCCAGACCATGACCGCCAAGGGTAGGGCACCTCTGTCGGGCGGTAAGGTGAATGCAGAGATGAAGATGACGATGAACAAATCCAGCCGCTTCTCGCTTAGCATGCACGGCGAGGGTGTCGATGCTGCTCTGCTCAATCCTTTCGTCCGTCCGCTGGTTGGCATCACCTTCAATTGCTTCGTCGATACGCTCGACACGCAGTACGAAGGCGACAATGTCCGGGCCACTGGCACTTTCCGTCTGCTCTATCATGGATTACATGTGCTGGCGCACAAAGGGGACGACGTGCCCTTTAAGATCGTCACCAAGCACGCCAATACCATTACCACGCTGGGTAATAGCCTGATTCCTCATAGCAATCCTACGGCCGTAGATGTGCGTCCGCGGGCGTACAATATTGACTGGAAACGCGACGAGTGGAAACCCTACTATCTCTACCTGTTCGGGCCATGCATCGACGGTGTTATCGAGACGATGTTGCCCGGCCTGTTCGTCCATCGGCAGATCAAGCCGGTGAAACAGCCGAAAACGAATAAGGCGGCTAAGTCATAATATGACTTCCGCCTCTTCCATCGTGCCTTCCTGAAGGTTCGATTCTAAAAAATGCGAGTCCATCGCATTTTTTTTTGTGCAAACATTTGCATGTTTCAAAAAATAGTTGTAATTTTGCCGTCGATTTTTCAAATTAATCCGATTAAAAACGAAAATCAACGTCAAAATTATGAGTAATATTCGTTTTGAAGCGTTAAAAAATGCATTTCTGCATAAACCTGCTAAAGTAGAAGAGCCTGAAGGCCGAGTGAAGGATTATTTCGCGAGTGACGTGTTTACGCGCGAAAAAATGAAGGAGTATATCGCTCAAGAGGTACTTGAGCAGCTCTGGGATGATGTGGACAACGGCCGCACCATCCACCGCGACATTGCGGGTAGTGTGGCTATCGGTATCCGTAAGTGGGCCATGGAGCATGGCGCTACCCATTTCACCCATTGGTTCCAACCCCTCACCGGTGGCACGGCCGAGAAGCACGACGCGTTCTTCACGCTCGACAAGAGCGGTGCGCTGCTCGAGGAGTTCAGCGGTGACTCGCTCTACCAGCAGGAGCCGGACGCTTCCTCCTTCCCCAGCGGTGGTATACGCAATACCTTCGAGGCCCGCGGCTATTCGGCTTGGGATCCCTCGTCGCCGGTCTTCCTCATTGGCGACACCCTTTGTATCCCGACGGTCTTTGTGGCCTATACCGGTGAGGCGCTCGACTATAAGACGCCGCTCATCCGATCGACGGCAGCACTCTGCCACGCTGCGCGCGAGGTGTGCGCGTACTTTGATAAACAGGTCAAGCACGTACACGCGAACTTAGGATGGGAGCAGGAGTATTTCCTCGTGGACGAGGCCCTCTATTCGGCACGCCCCGATCTGTTGCTGACCGGACGAACCCTCATGGGGCATAATAGTGCCAAGAGTCAGCAGTTGGAGGATCATTATTTCGGAGCCATCCCGGCACGTGTGCTCGCTTTCATGCGCGAACTGGAATACGAGGCGCTCAAGGCCGGTATACCCGTGCGTACGCGTCATAATGAGGTGGCACCCAACCAGTTTGAGATGGCACCTATCTTCGAGGATGTCAATTTGGCCAACGACCATAACTTGCTTATCATGTCCATCATGGAGCGCGTGGCTGAGAAACATCATTTCCGTGTACTCCTGCACGAGAAACCTTATGCCGGCGTCAACGGTAGCGGCAAGCACTGCAACTGGTCGATGGCCACCAATACGGGCATCAACCTCCTTGCACCGGGCAAGAACCCATACCAGAACTTGCAGTTCATTACTTTCCTCGTCAATGTCCTCATGGCCGTACATCGCCACAACGGGCTTATGAAGGCCAGCATCGTCTCGGCGACCAACGAGCACCGTCTTGGAGCTAACGAGGCGCCGCCGGCTATCATCTCTGTCTTTTTGGGCAAGCAGATCAGCGAGGTGCTCGACAAACTCGAGCACGCCACCGCCGAAGAGGCTATTATCATCAATGCCAAGAAGGAGATGAAACTCGGTGTGGCCAACATCCCCGAGATCCTTTTGGACAATACCGATCGCAATCGCACCTCGCCTTTTGCTTTCACAGGCAACCGCTTCGAGTTCCGCGCTGTCGGTTCATCTGCCAACTGCGGTGCTGCTATGTTGGTGCTTAATGCCGCCGTTGCCGAGCAGTTGATGTGCTTCAAGCAGGAGGTGGATGCACGCATTGAGCAGGGCGAACCCAAGGAACGTGTCTTGTTTGATGTTATCAAGAAATATATCGTGGCCTGCAAGGCCATCCGCTTCGATGGCAACGGCTATAGCGAGGAATGGAAAGCCGAGGCGGCCAAACGCGGCCTCGACTGCGAGACCTCCGTGCCTCTCGTTATCGACCGTTATCTCGCGCCCTCCAGCATCGAAATGTTCCGCATGACTGGCGTACTGAGCGAAGCCGAACTGCAGAGCCGCAGTGAGGTTAAATGGGAGACTTATGTCAAGAAGCTGCAGATAGAGAGCCGCGTTATGGGCGACCTGGTGGTCAATCATGTCCTGCCTGCCGCCAAACGCTATCAGACGATGCTGCTGCAGAACGTACTGGCTGTCAAGCAGGTCTTCTCGGCCGAAGAGGTGGCCTCGCTCAACGAGCAGGACTACAGCATCATCCGTCAGATTGAGCACCACTCGGGTGCTATCCTCGATGGAGTGGAGCGCATGACCGACGCACGCCACAAAGCCAACCGTCAGCCTGACGAGCGCAGCAAGGCTATCGCTTATCACGATAATGTCCTGCCGCTTATGGCCGAGATTCGCGAGCATGTAGATGCGCTCGAACTCATTGTTGACGACGAGATGTGGACGCTGCCTAAATATCGCGAACTCATGTTCGTTCATTGATATGCATACCCTGCCTTTTATCAAAATGCACGGCTTGGGAAACGACTATGTCTATATCGACTGTTTCCCTGCCGCTACGGCACAGTTGCTGGCTGACTCAGACCTGCCTGCGTTGGCGCGTCGTGTCAGTGACCGTCACATGGGAGTCGGTTCCGACGGCTTGGTGCTGATCATGCCTTCCGACGAGGCGGACGCGAAGATGCGTATCTTCAATGCCGACGGCTCGGAGGCGCAGATGTGCGGCAATGCCATCCGATGCGTAGGCAAATACCTGTACGAGAGCGGCATATGCCGTAAGCTCCGTTTGTTCGTAGAGACGCTTGCTGGTATCCGTTCGCTGAAGCTGCAGGTCTCCGGCGGTGAGGTGCGGGAGGTGACGGTGAACATGGGCGTGCCGTGTGTGCAACCGGATACCCTAATGCGAGGCAAAGACCCCGTCGGATTTATTGCGGTCAATATTGGCAACCCACACGCTGTCTTCTTTCGCGACAACCTCTCGCAGGTGAACGAGATAAGCCATTACGGTCCTCTTGTCAGTGCTCATCCGCATTTTCCCGAAGGCACCAACGTGGAGTTCGCTTGGGTGCGCAACGCCCACGAACTGGATGTGCGTGTGTGGGAACGCGGCAGTGGCCTCACATTGGCCTGTGGCACCGGTGCTTGCGCTGCCGCTGTGGCAGCTATACGCTATGGCTTCACGGAGCGTAAGGTGGTGGTGCACCTGCTTGGAGGTGATTTGGATATAAGTTGGGAGACCGAAGAGGGGGCTGTCCTTATGAAGGGACCTGCCGCTGAGGTGTTCCGAGGCGAAATAGCGATATAAATACTCATATGACGAATGTCTGGTATTAATTCCAACTATACTAATCTTGCGGACAATTATCTCTTCAAGGAGATTACCAACCGCGCAGAGGCTTTTCTGGCCGCCCATCCGGCTACCCGGCTCTTGCGGCTGGGAGTAGGGGATGTCACGCGTCCTTTGCCCCGACCTGTCATCGAGGCGATGCATCGGGCGGTGGATGAGCTGGCGAATGAGCACACCTTTCGCGGCTACGGACCTGAAGAAGGTTATCCGTGGCTCCGACAGGCGATCATCGACAACGATTATACACCCCTTGGCATCGACTTGTCGCTCGACGAGGTGTTCATCTCCGAGGGCGCTGGCAGCGACTTGGGTAATCTAAGCGAACTGTTCGATTCCGACAATCGTGTGGCGATCTTGGAACCGACGTACCCTGCCTATCTGGATTCCTCGCTCATGGCCGGGCGTGAAGTGATGTTTCTGCCTTGTACGGCCGCGAACAACTTCGTGCCGGTGCTGCCTCAGCGCCAAGCTGATATCATCTATCTTTGTTTTCCCAACAACCCTACGGGCGCCACGCTGACGCGTGCGCAACTCAAGGAGTGGGTGGACTATGCCCGTGCGCATCATAGCATCATCATCTTCGATGCCGCTTACGAGGCTTTCATCGAGGACGCCGACGTTCCGCATTCTATCTATGAGATAGAGGGCGCAAAGTCTGTCGCCGTCGAGGTCCGCAGTTATAGCAAGTCTGCCGGTTTCACATCCGTGCGCTGCGGCTATACCGTTGTTCCCAAGCAGACAGGCCTGCAAGCCATGTGGATGCGACGCCAGTGTACCAAGTATAATGGTACGGCCTATGTGGCGCAGCGGGCTGCTCAAGCCACCTACACACCCGAAGGCAGACAGGGGATAGCAGCTAATTTGGCTTATTACAAACAGACGGCACGGATCCTCTCGGACGGCCTGCGGAACATGGGATACGAGGTGTTTGGAGGTAAGAATGCGCCTTATATATGGTGTCGCGTACCCGATGGCTATGACTCCTGGTCGTTCTTCGACCACTTGCTGAACACATGTCAGATAGTCTGCACACCCGGTGTAGGCTTCGGTGCTTCTGGCGAAGGATACGTCCGCTTCTCTGCTTTCTCGCGCCGCGAAGACTGCGAAGAAGCATTGATTAGAATGAAAGGTCTATAAATGGAAACTCAAACCAAATATATCTTCATCACCGGCGGCGTCGTATCCTCGTTGGGGAAAGGTATTATCTCGGCTAGTATCGGTAAGTTACTGCAAGCGCGTGGTTACGCAGTAACCATCCAGAAATTCGATCCTTATATCAATATCGATCCCGGGACACTAAACCCGTACGAGCACGGCGAGTGTTATGTGACAATGGATGGCATGGAGACAGACCTCGACTTAGGGCATTACGAGCGCTTTACGGATATTCATACTACGCGCCATAACTCCATCACCACAGGGCGTATCTATAAGACGGTTATTGATCGCGAGCGGCGAGGAGACTATCTGGGTAAGACCATTCAAGTCGTGCCGCATATAACGGATGAGATTAAACGTCGTATGTTACGTGAAGATGAACCGGATAAGCAGTTGGATTTTGTCATCACCGAAGTGGGAGGAACAATAGGCGATATAGAAAGTGCACCCTTCATGGAAGCCATCCGTCAGTTACGTTGGCAGTTGGGACGCTATGCGGTGAATGTACATTTGACTTATGTACCTTATCTGAAGGCTGCGGAGGAGATGAAGACCAAGCCTACGCAACACAGCGTCAAGGAATTGCAAGGCATGGGTATCCAACCGGACATCCTCGTCCTTCGAACAGAGCGGCATCTGGACGATGCGATGCGCATGAAAGTGGCATCGTTCTGTAATGTGGACTTGGATTGCGTCATTCTGAGCGAAGATAAACCGAGTATTTACGAGGTGCCCGTTAGTATGATGGCGCAGGGATTGGACACTGCTATCTTGCGCAAGACGGGGAGGCCGATAGGCGATATATCCATGCAGTCATGGCTTGACTTCTTGGATAAACAGCATCATGCCACGCGTGAGATACATATCGGATTGGTCGGCAAATATGACCTGCAGGACGCTTACAAGAGTATCCGCGAGAGTCTGAATCTCGCTGGTGTATATAATAATGTGAAGGCTATGCTCCATTTTATCAACAGCGAACAGATAACCAAGGAGAACGTAGCAGAACAACTACAAGGCATGGATGGTATCGTCATCTGTCCTGGATTCGGACAACGTGGTATAGAGGGCAAGATCCTCACCGCTGAATATACCCGCACGCATGATATTCCAACCTTCGGTATATGCCTTGGTATGCAGATGATGGTCATCGAGTTTGCGCGAAATGTGTTGGGCTTCGCGGATGCCAACAGTCGAGAGATGGATGAACAAACCTCCCACAATGTCATTGACATGATGGAGGAGCAGAAGGCTATCACCGATAAAGGCGGTACAATGCGACTTGGTGCATACGAATGTGAATTGCGTGAAGATAGTCTTGTCTATGAGATGTACGGACGGAAGAAGACTATCATGGAGCGGCATCGCCATCGCTATGAATTCAACAATGCGTATAAGGAAGATTACGAAAGTCACGGAATGAAGTGCGTGGGTATTAATCCTGCTGCCGACTTAGTGGAGATAGTGGAGATTCCGTGTCATCAATGGTATATCGGTACGCAGTTCCATCCGGAATATTTATCCACCGTGCTCCATCCGCATCCGCTCTTTATGAGTTTTTGCAAGGCGTGTGTTCGCTAAAAATGTTAGCGAACCCTTGCATAATTGGAAAAAAAGCAGTAATTTTGCACCCCAAAAAGGATAAGACCATTATATGACACTTTCTACACGAATAGCCGGTTTAGCAGAGGCGCCTACCTTAAGGATGGCGGCGCAATGCCGTGCCATGCAGGCGCAAGGCATAGATGTCATCAGCATGGCGTTGGGTGAACCGGATATGGATACGCCCGAACCGATCCGTAGGGCTGCACAGGCTGCGATCGACCATCATATGTCGCACTATGGTCCGGTACCTGGGTTGGGTTCCTTGCGCGCAGCGATAGTGGCGCACCAAAATAGCCGCGAAGGCAATCGGATCACATATGCCGCAGAGGATGTGATTGTATCGGTAGGAGCCAAGCAGGCTATCTGCAATGCGATAGAGACTCTCATCGGACCCGACGACGAGGTGATTATACCTACGCCTTCATGGGTTAGCTATGGTGAGATGGTACGCTTGGCAGAAGGGATGGTGGTGAATGTGCCTACTCGCCGAGAAGATGATTATTGCTTAACGCCCGAACAGTTACGTGACGCTATTACGTCGCGCACGAAGTTAGTGCTGCTCTGTTCGCCGAACAACCCTACGGGTTCGATATATTCTAAAACGAACTTAGATGAACTGGTTGCCGTATTACGCGAGTATCCGCAAATAGCGGTTCTGTCGGATGAGATCTATAGCGCCTTGACGTACGGTCAACCGGCTGTCACGCTGGCAGCGTATCCGGAGATGGCAGACCGACTTATTATCGTCAACGGCGTCAGCAAGGCTTATGCGATGACGGGCTATCGAATAGGGTGGTTACTGACGAAAGACAAGGCTTTTGTGGCAGCATGCACTCGCCTGCAGAGCCAACAGATTACCTGTGCTTCCGTACCGGCTCAGGCGGCCGCTGAGGCGGCATTGACTCTCCCGATGGATGAGTCAATCTTGGCTACTTTTGCTAAACGTCGCGAACTCATCATCCGTCTCGCGCAAGAGATACCCGGTTTCCGCTTCTCAGCACCGCAGGGCGCGTTCTATCTCTTCCCGGATGTGACTACTTACGGCACAGCAGATGAGGTCACCGAATATCTGCTCCGTGAAGCACACGTGGCGGTGGTCTCCGGCACAGCTTTCGGTTGCCCCGACTGCATCCGTCTCTCCTATGCTATCGCCGAAGAGCAGATCATCGAAGCCATGCGACGGATCAAAGTAGCAATAGAAAAATATAATTTTTGTTAATATTGAAAATTTTTGACTGATAAATAATTATGTGTGGCATCGTAGGATATATCGGCAAGCGCAAAGCGTATCCGATCTTGATTAAGGGACTTCATCGCCTCGAGTACCGCGGCTACGATAGTGCCGGCGTGGCACTCATCAATCCCGAGGGACAACTCAATATCTACAAGGCGAAAGGCAAAGTGGCGGAACTCGAGGCTTTCGCGGCCGACAAGGATACCGAAGGTACGATCGGCATCGCCCACACTCGATGGGCGACCCACGGCGAACCTAACACCGTCAATGCGCACCCGCATTACTCTGAATCGGAGCGCCTGGCCATCATCCACAACGGCATCATCGAGAACTATGCCGTGCTCAAGGCGGGTCTGACGAAGGAGGGCTATTCGTTCAAGTCGGAGACCGATACCGAAGTGCTGGTCCAGCTTGTAGAATATACCCAGGTCAACAAACATGTCGATCTGAAGACAGCCGTGCAACTGGCGCTGCAACAGGTCATCGGTGCGTATGCTATCGCTATCCTCGACAAGGAGCACCCCGACACGCTCATCGCTGCCCGCAAGGGCTCGCCGCTCGTCGTCGGCATCGGCGAAGACGAGTATTTTCTGGCCTCTGATGCTACGCCTATAGTCGAATATACCGACAAGGTCATCTATATCGACGACGAAGAAGTCGTTTGTCTGCAGGCAGGCAAAGAGGTGGATATCACCACTATCAACAATGTGACCAAGACCCCGGAGATCAAGCGTCTGGAGCTCTCCCTCAGCCAATTAGAGAAAGGCGGTTACCCGCATTTCATGCTCAAGGAGATCTTCGAGCAGCCGCGTACGCTCACCGACTCGATGCGTGGACGTGTCAATGTGCGCCAGGACAACATCGCCCTCTCCGGTTTCATCGACAATAAGGATCGTTTCCTCAACGCCAAGCGTATCATTATCACGGCTTGCGGCACCTCATGGCACGCCGGCCTCATCGCTATGTATGCCATCGAAGAGTTCGCGCAGATACCCGTCGAGGTGGAGTATTCCAGCGAGTTCCGTTACCGTAAGCCGGTTATCAACAAGGACGATGTCGTCATCGCCATCTCCCAGTCCGGTGAGACGGCCGACACCCTGGCTGCCATCCAACTGGCCAAGGAGAAAGGCGCGTTCATCTTCTCTATATGCAATGTCGTCGGTGCCTCTATACCGCGCGTCAGCGACAGCGGTTGCTATACCCACGTAGGCCCCGAGATTGGCGTGGCGTCCACCAAGGCTTTCACTGCCCAGGTGGTAGCCCTCACGATGCTCGCCCTCTGTATTGGACGCGAGAAAGCTAAAATGGCTCCCGTAACCGGTAACCCATCCCCCCTAACCGAAGAACAATTTGTCAGAATTGTTCGTGAATTAGGTCAGATACCCGATAAGATCCAGCGTGTCTTGGGGCAGAACAAGCGTATCGCTGACTTCGCCAAGACCTTTACTTACGCCCAGAACTTCATCTATCTCGGCCGTGGCTATAACTTCCCCGTGGCGATGGAGGGCGCACTCAAACTCAAGGAGATATCCTATATCCATGCCGAGGGTTATCCGGCAGCGGAGATGAAGCAC
>Ga0265300_10003501_pt1 | contig 12882 bp, 10 predicted proteins | sample AusTroGonzalo_MG_FD_193482 | JGI IMG/M metagenome (GOLD analysis project Ga0265300, IMG submission 193482) | Bovine rumen microbial communities from tropical cattle in Woodstock, Queensland, Australia - Gonzalo_03 | ecosystem: Host-associated > Mammals > Digestive system > Stomach > Rumen ... | reverse complement strand
TTCTATGATCGGCGTTTTAATTGATGATATAACCACATTGGGGGTTGATGAACCATACCGTATGTTTACTTCGCGTGCTGAATATCGGTTAAATTTACGTGCTGATAATGCAATATTCAGATTGGGTGATATGGCAAAATCATTGGAACTGATTGATTCTGATACATTTGAAAAAATCAAAAATATGCGCGAAAAGACAGCCAACGAAAACGATAAATTTTATGCAGGCTATATTTCAAGAAATGAACGTGAAATTGAAAATTATAAACGGGATGCTGAATTAAAAATTCCATCAAATTTTGATTATAAATCAATGCCAGGTTTAACAAACGAATTGATTGAAAAATTAACCAAGACACGCCCTGAAAACATAGCGGCTTTGTCCAGAATTCCCGGAATGACCCCGGCGGGAATAATTGTTGTTTTACGCAAAATTAAATGTGGAAATAAATAAAATAAAACCCTTGAAATTTATTTTTTAATTGGTTATTATTCTTGCGCGTCGCCGGAATAGCTCAGTTGGTAGAGCATCTCATTCGTAATGAGGGGGTCGTAGGTTCAAGTCCTATTTCCGGCACCACGAAAAATTGTTAGCGCGCACATTATTGTGCGCGCTTAAAATTTTAAGAAAACACCGGTAAATGCCGGTGTTTTTTATATATTTTTATCCTTTGCATTACACCATTTTGAAACTGGGCAATTCGCACAATTTGGGCGCAGGGCTTTACATGTATATCGCCCATGTAAAACCATGACATGATTTACAATTGCATGATATTTTTGCGGGATTATTTTTAATAATTTTTCTTCCACCCGTTCCGGTGTGTTATCTTTGTCATCGCACCAACTAAAACGGTGAGTCAGGCGAAAAACATGTGTATCAACACCTATGTTGGGCGCATTCCATAAAACATTCATTATAACGTTTGCTGTTTTTTGACCAATGCCCGCCAATTTCATCAATTCATTTCGATTATGATATTTGACGGGAAATTTATAATTTTCATCATCGCTGGTTTCGTTTTTTAATTGATTGGATAATTTAATGATATTGTTTGCCTTGTTATTAAAGAAAGAAATTACTTTGATATGTTTTTTTAATTCATCCTGCCCCAAAGCCAACATTTTATTCGGTGTTGGTGCAATTCGAAATAATTCAGGCGTAACCTCGTTAACCTTTTTATCCGTAGCCTGGGCGGACAAAATCACAGCGACGGCGAAAGTAAACTCGTTCGTTGAATATAATTCAGACCGGATATTCATATTCAATGTTTTTGGAACATTTTCAAAATAAATATCCGGTGTAAGAGTTATATTGTTTTTATGCATTTGCTTTTTCAATATTTATTGATATATCGTAATCTTCGATTTTATCACTATATTGATTTGCTTCGCCAAATACCATTTCTGTTATCAACGCATCATGCATTATACGTTTTTTATGTGATTCCATTGCGTTGTGAAGCGCAGAATCAGCCGTATATGTCAATTTAATACGGTCTGAAACATCCAAATTTGCCGCTTTGCGCGAATCTTGGATAAAGCGCAATGCATCGTTTACCAAACCTTCTGCTATCAATTCAGAATTTGTTTCGATATTTAAAACGACAACCGCTGTGTTATCTGGCAAAGCCGCACCGGTGACACCTTCTTTGACAGTCAAACGATTTTCAAATTCGTCTGACATCAATTCATAATCGCCGACAATCAATTTATCGTTTTCGATTTTATAATCACCACGTTTAACGGCTGGTACGATATCTTTTAACGCACCACCAAGGCGCGCACCGATTTTTGGTGTGATTAAATACACAAACGAATCTGCTACATTGCCAATGTTTTCCATAAATTTGACATCTTTCACATTTAATTCATCGCGAATTATGTCGGCGTATGCACGCATATCAACACCAGCAATAGTCACATCAGCAAGAGGCAAACGATTACGCAATTTATATTGTTCACGCAATTGATTTCCGGTCGACACTATCATTTGAACGCGACGCATATCGTTGACTATTTTTTCATCGATATCGCCTGCAACCGGCCAATCTTCAAGGTGTACAGATTCTTTGCCTGTTAAATTCTTAAAGATATATTCAGAAATAAATGGTGCAAACGGTGCCAAACATTTACAAAATGTAGTCAAAACATAATGCAATGTTTCAAATGCGGTTTCATCTTCGTCCCAGAAACGCGTTCTGTTGCGCCGTATATACCAATTATTCAATATACCCAAAAAGCGCACAAATTCTTTGACCGCTATATCGGGCTTATATTCGTTCAACGATTTTGTAGTTGTGTTTATCAAATCGTTTAATTCAGATACGATATATTTATCCAAAGCGTTTTCAAGACTCGGTTCGCGCGATACAGTGATATTCGATGCATTCGCGTACAGAGTAAAGAAATGATACGCGTTCCAAAGCGGTGTTAAAATCGTTTTAATTGTATCATTAAACACAGTTCCTTCTTTGTCCATGCATATCGGTTCGGCTTTCATAAAATTACTACCTTGGATAAACAAACGAATTGCATCTGCACCATATTTTTCAAATGTATCCGTCGGATCCGAATAATTATGTAAAGATTTTGAAAACTTACGTTTTTGTTCATCCAATGCCATACCATTTGCAGATACAACTTTGAACGCAGGTTTGTCAAACAAAGCAACCGCCATCACCATCAAAAGATAAAACCAACCACGTGTTTGATCTTGACCTTCGATAATATAATCGGCCGGGAAAGATTTTTCAAATTTTTCCACGTTTTCAAATGGGTAATGTAGGGAAGCAAACGGCATAGAACCGCTTTCAAACCAACAATCCAAAACATCTGTTATACGATGCCAGCCGTCTTTTTCCAACGCATCCAATGTCGGACGATGTAAATCATCAATCTTTACACCAAAGAAATCTTCCATTTCTTTGATTGAACCAAAGATTTTATATTCGCCATCTTTTTCCCAAATTGGTAACGGTACACCCCAAAAACGGTTACGTGAAATTCCCCATGGGCGCGCATTTTCAATCCACGTCATAAAACGATTCCCCGCAGACGTCCACGTCGTTTCATTCTTGGTTATTTCAACCAAACGATCACGTATTTTTGGAACATCAACATACCACGCATCTGTTGCACGATAAATCAGTTTTTCATGACTGCGTGGACCAAATGGATAACTGTGTTTATGTTGATCTTTTTTAACCAACAAACCTTTTGTTCGCAAATAATCTATGATTTTTGGATTGGCTTCAAATATATTTTCGCCCGCCCAATCTTTAACTGTTGAATCAAAATTACCATAATCATCCACGTTTAAAATTATCGGGAATTTTGGATCGATTGCTTTCGCCACGAAATAGTCATCTTCACCATATGCAGGTGCAATATGAACGATACCTGTACCATCGCTGTCCGAAACATAATCGCCCGGTATCACTTGGTAAAGCAAATCATCCATACCAACATAATAATCAAACAAAGGCTTATAATGCATGCCAACTAATTCTTCGCCGGTATATTCGCCAACCTGTTCAGATGTAGCAAATATTTTTTCATATGCTTTTAATCTGGTTTCAGCCAAAACATAAACGTGTCCGTCATCGTGACGCATACGAACATATTTCATTTTTGGATTTACAGCCAACGCGGAATTCGCAGGCAACGTCCATGGCGTTGTTGTCCATGCCATAATACGATCGCCATTTTCCAATTCAAACCATACCGTCACAGTGTCATCAACAATGTCTTGATATTCACTGGACGCTTCAGAATTTGATAATACAGTCCCCAATTTCCAATCAAACGGATTTACTTTGAAATCTTTGTAAAGCAATCCCATATCATATAATTTTTTCAATGCCCATATCACAGATTCCATATAATTCTTGTCCATAGTGCGATAACCAAAATTGTCACCACCATCAACCCAACGGCCGATACGTTCAATGTATCGCAACCATTCGTTAGTGTATGTCAAAACATCATCATGACACATATTACAAAACGCAGCCATACCATCTGATGCCACGATATCTTTTGCTGTGCGGCCTTGTTTTTTCTCAACAGATGCTTCCGCTGGTAATCCATGACAATCCCAACCAAGTTCACGTTCAACATGACGACCACACATAGTTTGATAACGCGATACCATATCTTTAATAGCACTGACCCCCAAATGCCCCAAATGCGGTAAACCATTTCCAAATGGTGGACCGTCATAAAAATTGAACGGTTGTCCCATTTTGGTTTTATTCAAAGATTTATGGAACGTATCATCTTCGCGCCAAAAATTTAATACTTTGTTTTCAAGTTCAGCAAAATTTACTTTTGGTTCTGTTTTTGTATATGCCATTGTTTTTTACCTATGTTTGCATTGAAAAAGGGCGCCGTTGCGCCCCAGCCACCGCCAAAGCGCAGTGCCTTTTATTCAATAATAATTATTGTTTTTTGTTTCATGACCTTATTTATACAACGATTTGATTAAAAAATCAAGTCGCTATTAAATATTTTTACGCCCTTAATTTCGCAGGACATTTTGATTCAATGTTTGCGATAACGGCATTTTGGATTTTCGACAAATCTTCATCTGTCATGTTTTGTTCGGGATAAACAGTTATCGTAAATGCAATCGATTTTTTATCATTTTCCATATCAAAAGAATCAAATACAACTACGTTTGCTATCCGTGAATCTGATGCCTGCGCTGTTTGTACGATTTTTTGCGCTTCGTAATTTTTATCAACAACAAACGCAAAATCACGTGTGATTGGCATAAAATCTGTCACAGGTATTTTTTTATGTTTTGGATTTGTTGGCAACAAAGAAATATCTTCAATGATTGCCACGCAAACACGTGTTTTTATATGCATCTGTTTTGCCACAGATGGATGCAATTCGCCAAATTGTGCCAAAACACGCGGGCCTTGCTTAATCGCACCATATTTATATGGATGTGCCCAACGTGGTGCATTGGTTGTATCTATGGTGAATTTTTGTGCGCCGATAAGTGATAAAATATCCGCTTTGACATCAAACACATCAACATCACGATTATGTTTTTGCCAATGTTTTGGCGATGTTGACCCGGTGCGCACTATGCAAATACCAGTATGTTGTTCGCCAGGTTTATCACCATCAAACACTGTTCCCAATTCGAACATATTCATATCAGGAAAACCGCGTTTTTCATTTTTCGCAACCGCTATCAACAAATTTCCCAACAAATTATTACGTGCCGTATCTAAATCAACAATAATAGGATTCGCAACCTTGATTATCGGTTTATCAGATACCAATTCTTCAACCTTGGAATTACCAAAACCAAAAGTAATTGCTTCGTTTAAACCAAGGGCTGATAATTTTTCTTTTAATGGTATATTCAATTCATTGTGTTGAGCCGGGGCTGTTTTTTCTGGAATATAATTTAACCCGACTTTGTCGTACCCATAGATACGAATTAAATCAGAAACGATATTTTCAGGAATAACAACATCTACGCGTTGTGGATTTGGTGTCACAACCCAATCACCGTTTTTATCATCTTGGACTTTGAATTGTAATTTTTCCAAAATTTCACGTTGCGTTTTTGCATCTAAATCCAGACCTGTTTTTTGTTTAAAATATGATGGATTATAAATAACAGGCGTTGGTGTATAATTGTCACGCCCCGCCATGGATACATTCACAATTTCACCACCACATGCATCCATTATAATTTTCGCGGCAAATGACAAAGCGCGCAAAGTTCCATCTGGATTTATACCGCGTTCATATCTGTACGAAGAATCGGTTGATACCCCATGTCTTTTTGACGATTTACGCACAGAAACCGGATTAAAATATGCAGATTCAAGTATGATATTTTTTGTCTTGTCATTTGTCATACCACGCGCACCACCGATAACACCGGCCAATGCCAATATGCCTTTGTCATCAGCAATAACCAAATCTTTGTCACATAATTCGTGTTCTTTTCCAAATAGGTCTGTGAATTTTTCCTGTGGTTTTGCCATACGAACGGTTATATCACCAACTATTTCATCTGCATCAAAACAGTGCATTGGTTGCGCCAAATCATAGCAAATATAATTTGTCGCGTCCACCGGTGCGTTCTTTGGATTGATATCTGCACTGCGTAATCTGTTTTGAATCTTTGCACAAGATGGCGCATTTTTAATTCCGTGTATTTCACAGAAACGATATGTTGGACACGCATCCGTTGCTAATAAATTAACTTTTCTTGTGCCTTTTGTTTCTTTTAACAAATCAATTTTATTTTCAATATATTTACCAGCCCCGGCCGCAGATAAATCCAGCGCAATTCCACGAACAGATAAATAATCTGGACGATTTGGTGTAATAGATGTTTCCAACACCGCAGATGCCATATCGCGCATAGCGGATATAGGCTGTCCGATTGTTTCTTTTGATTCATCTAATTCGATAATTCCAGTATCGTCATCGCCGATACCCATTTCTGCCGCACTGCACATCATGCCGTTTGATTCAACACCACGTAATTTACCCGGTTGAATAACAACATCACCAATTTTGCAACCCGGCAGTGCCAATGCAGAAATCATACCAACACGAACATTTGGCGCACCACACACAATTTGACGTAATTGTTTTGAACCATCGTCAACCTTTAATACGTGTAAATGATCACTGTTTGGGTGCGCTGTACATTCAATAATTTTTGCCGCGATCGGCAATATAGGACTATATAAATCTTCAACCTCTAAGCCGATGGCTGTCAATTTATCAGCAATCTCTTGTGGGGTTAAATCTGTATCTAAATATTCTTTTAACCATTCATAAGACCATTTCATTTCTATACCCCCTTTAATTAAAAACCACTATTTTTTAACCAACGAATATCACCATCTGTGAATGCACGAATATCGTTAAGGCCGTATTTTAACATTGCCAATCTATCCCAACCAAAACCGAATGCAAAGCCCTGATATTTATCTGGATCAATTCCACAATTACGTAAAACATTTGGATGAACCATGCCACCACATAATAATTCCAACCATTTATCACCCCATTTCATATCTATTTCTATGGACGGTTCTGTGAATGGAAAATAAGATGGACGAATACGCAATTCCACATCAGATTTCCCAAAAAATTTGGATGCAAAAACACGCATAGTTCCCAATAAATCAGATAAATTTATATTTTTTTCAATTTTATCAACATACAAACCTTCTAATTGATCAAACATAGCAGAATGCGTAGCATCCAATTCTTTGCGATAACAATTACCCAAAGCAAATATTTTAATTGGTGCACCTAATTTTTCCATCGCGCGAATTTGAATCGCAGATGTTTGTGTGCGCATTACATTACCATTTTCAAGAAAGAAAGAATCTTGCATATCACGGGCAGGGTGATAATCTGGGGTATTTAATGCAGTAAAATTATGCCAATCATCTTCGATTTCTGGACCTGTCCATAATGTATATCCCATGGATTCAAAAATGGCTATCGCTTCTTTGAACGATTGAGTAACCGGATGTATTGTTCCATGATTTTTTGGTTCAACATCCAAAGTGACATCCACGTATTCTGTTGCCAATTTTGCGTTTAACGCGGCGTTTTCCAATTCTGTTTGTTTTTCTTTAAACAATTGACGTAATTCAGTATTTTCAGCGTTTACCCGTGCGCGTTCTTCATTAGACAATGTTGCCATAGTTTTCAATTTGGCCGTCATTGTTCCGTTTTTACCGAACGTTTCAGTATACAAAGATTGCAATTCTTCTAATGATATAGCGTTTTTAATTTTATCTTTCATTTTATTCCCCATTGATACGTAAAAAACAAGACCGTAATCACTTTACGGTCTTATATTCTGACAAAACAAAACCTTGCCGTAAAGTGTTATTTAGCAGATTCGGCAATAAATCGTTTTGCTGTTTCAATCAATGATTCAAAGTTTTTATCAGCATCGTATGCCATTTGGGCCAAAACTTTGCGGTCCAAAGCAATACCAGCCTTTTTCAAACCATTCATGAATTGACTATATGTCAAACCGTTTGGACGAACCGCAGCATTGATACGAACAATCCAAAGAGAACGAAAATCACGTTTCTTTTGACGACGATCGCGATATGCATATTGACCCGCTTTTTCGGTTTTTTCACGTGCAGCACGATAAGTTGAATGATGGCGTCCCAAATAACCTTTGGCACGATCAAGTATTTTATTGTGTTTTTGTCTTACGGTTGTTCCGCGTTTTACTCTTGCCATGATGTGCCCCCTTTTATTTCAAACCATATGGAGCCAAGATTTTTGCCTGACCCATCATGTTTTCGTTTAAGTACTGTGGTTTAGATCCAGCGTTATTAGCACGCTTAGATTTATGCGACAGACATTTATGGTGAGCATTTCTTGCAACACGGATTTTTCCAGTTGCAGTCATGGACGCACGCTTTTTCATATATGATTTTGTTTTCAATTTTGGCATTTTTTATCCTTTTTTTGTATGGCCTCGTGGCAATGCCTTGCCATATCGGTTGGTTGTATTTTGACATATAAAAAAGAAAAATCAAGTTTTTATTGAATATTCAATTTTTTGCGTTTAAAGTGTTTTGCATGAGAAAAGATAAATTATCTTATAAATTGACCAAAATCATAAAATCTGTATTGGCGGCATTGGCTGTGCCGGTTTTGGTTATATATATATTGGTTGCAAAACCAGATTATACGTTAATGAATGGGTTGGCGCATATTGTTTTGCCCGTTGCCGGCTTTGTTGGTGATGTTATAACGTGGCCCATACGCGCAATTGGACAAAGTATTGATTGGATGCGCGAAACATCGAATTTACGAACAGAAAACAAAATGTTACGTGAAAAATTGGATGCGGCATTATCTATGAAATACACTTGTGACATTGCCATGCAAGAAAACAAAAAACTTGAACAAGAATTAGATGTAAAACACGCATCCCCGTATGAAACAGTAATCGCAGATATTAAATTTGATGATTCTGTGTTTCATCATGATAGTTTTCTGATAAATCGTGGTAAGAAATCTGGTGTATACACTGGGATGGTTGTTGTTTCTTTTGAAAACCGGTTGGTCGGTGTCATCAGCGATTGCGGAACCCATTTTTGTCGCGTTCGCGCATTAAGCGATGCAGATTCTAATATTGCAATTCGTGTTGTGGGGTCTGGGGTTTCTGGCTTTTTACACGGTGATGGTAAAAATGGTGCATCGGTTGGATTTTTTAGTGACACTCAATTTGTAGGCCGTAATGGGTTAAAAATAATCACAAGCAACATCAGTGGTATTCTGCCATCTGGTGTTTATATTGGCGATATGATTGATGAAACACGCGTTGATGTTTTACATCCAAACCAAATTTCTCGTGTTATGGTATTAAAATATAATGATACGGATACATATAGGTAATGTATAAAATTGTAAATGTTTTAAAAAAAATATGGCCATTTTTAATCACTGTGATTTTATGGCGATTAAATGCATATTTTTGGAATCCGGCCGGCATATTGGCATTAATACCTATATTTTTTTACACATTTGTTAAACCAACAGATTGGTTTGCGCTTTTTGCATTAATATTTTGTTTTTTAATAGATTATCGTTCTGGTTTGCCATTGTTTTGGACTTCGCTATTTTGTGTGTTTTATGCAATCAATGGTTTTCAAAATTACATAGATGTTCCACATACGGATAAAAATGGTATTTTGGTTTTTATGTTTTTTATTGGTATCGACATTTTTGTTTTAATACTTTCAAAATTCACGTGGATAAACTTTATAAACAATTTGTGGTTGTTTATGTGGCTAAGCATTTTATACATACCAATAACAGCACTGGATAAAAAAATAACACAATGATAGATACCGAAGTGGCAAAAACTTTTGATAGACGCAGTGCACTGTTTTTAACAGGCGGGGTTATTTTAACGTCTGCACTGGTGTTAAGAATGCTACAAATGCAGGTATTTAATTACAAAGAATATTCAAAGAAAAGTGAAAACAACTCTTTTCGTATCCAAGCAATCTTACCTAAACGGGGCAGAATATTATCGGAATCTGGGTCTGTAATTTCGCGCGATGCACCAATTTATAGAATATATATTATTCCAGAAGAAACAGATGATTTAGGATCTTTGGTGGATACAGTCACCCGCGATTTAAATTTGCGTAAAAAAACCGTGGACAGAATTTGGCGGCATATAAAAAAACAAAAAAAATTTCAACCTGTGTTGATAAGCGAAAATTCAAATTGGAATACGCTTGCTAGATTGGCGGCAAAAAATATTCCTGGATTACATATAAACACAGGATTTTCACGTATATATGAAATGGGTCCCGCCGGGGCACAGGTTTTCGGTTATGTTGGCGCACCTAAAAAACCAGTTCCAAACGCACCATTTTTTACAACAGGAATAAACGGTCTTGAAAAAAGATTCAATGATGATATTTGTGGTGAAATGGGACAAAGCGTATTAATTGCTAATGCGGTTGGTCGAATTACTGGTGAAGATAAAACACAATATGTTCCATCAATTGCTGGAAACGATATTAAAACGACTATTCGTGAAAATGTTCAAAAGGTTTTATATGATGCGTTGGCCATGAATCGTGCAGGCTGTGGTGTTGTTTTAGATATCGAAACAGGCGCAATCTTAGCCATGGCATCCAGCCCCAGTTTTGATGCAAATAATTTTAAAACCGACGACGGAGAAGAATATATATCTTCATTGTTAAGTGATGTTGCAAAACCGTTTATGAACAAAACAATCGAAGGATTATATCCACCCGGGTCAACTTTTAAAATTGTTGTTGCACTGGCGGCCCTTGAAAGTGGTGCCATCACACCAAAAGAAAAAATATTTTGCCCTGGGTATTGGGAATATGGAAAACACAAATACCATTGTTGGGAAAAAAACGGACATGGCAAAGTTGATTTAATAGGTGCAATTAAACATTCGTGCGACGTATATTTTTATCAGGTTGCTTTGCGTATAGGTATAGATGCTATAAAACAAATGGCTTTGAAGTTGGGATTAAACCAAAAATATATGGACGATATTTTGGCACATGAAATGGGTGGTGTTATACCAGACAGACAATGGAAAGAACAAAACGTAGGCGTTCAATGGGTTCATGGGGATACTATTATTTCTGGAATCGGTCAAGGATTTATTTTAACAAATTGCCTGCAATTGGCCGTGATGATGGCGCGCGTTGCATCAAACAAAGAAGTATACCCTCATTTGATATATTCTGATGTTGTTGAACCTTTTAATAATCTGGGGATCCAAGAAAAGAATCTAAAATACGTATTAAATGGTTTGGAAGAAGTGACAAAAAAAGGCGGGACCGCGTCTGGCAGCGCAATCAATGTAAATGGTAAAAAAATGGGCGGAAAAACCGGAACATCCCAGGTGCGCAATATTTCAAAATCAGAACGTGCAAGCGGTGTATTAACCAATGAACAGTTAAAATGGAATTTGCGTAATCATGGACTTTTTGTTGGATACGCACCGATAAATGCGCCAAAATATGCCGTATGCGTGATTATGGAACATGCCGGGGGATCATCGCCTGCCGCGCGTGCATGCGCCAGTGTAATGAAGGAGTTATTGAAATAAAATGGCAACAAACACACGTGTTTCAAATGCAAATATGATGACATTTGGTGAAAAATTATCACGTTTTTCATGGGTATTATTTATCCCCATGTGTGTTGTTATGGCATTATCTTTGGTTGTATTGTTTTCCGCAGGTGGTGGTTCATGGACACCATTTGCAATGTCACAATTAATAAAAATGATTGCTGGGTTAGGAATATTTTGTATTGTGTCTTTTTCAAATATAAAAATATGGATAAAATCAGCATACTTTATTTATGCAATCGCTTTGGTTTTGATATTATTGGTCACTTTCTTTGGTGATGTTGGTATGGGGGCACAACGTTGGCTTTCCATTGGGGGAATAAATGTTCAACCATCCGAATTTATTAAAATAGCACTTGTGTTGGCGCTTGCGCGGTATTTTGCATGGAAAAACAGCATAGAATTAATTCAATTTAAAAACTATTTAATTCCAATTCTGTTATTGTTTGTTCCTTTTGTTTTAATTTGCGCTCAACCTGATTTGGGAACAGGTATATCTTTGGCATTGATTACAATAGGCATGTTTTACATAGTTGGCGCAAACAAAAAATGGTTTTTAATTGGTATTATTTTGGCTTTGATGGCGGCACCTGTTATGTGGTTTGGAGCCATGCATGATTATCAGCGCGAAAGAATCATAACATTTTTAAACCCCGATATAGATTCACGCGGCACTGGATATCAAATAAACCAAGCAAAGATTGCATTTGGATCAGGTGGAATAGTGGGCAAAGGATATTTATCCGGGACACAATCTCAACAATCTTTCTTGCCAGAAAAACAAACAGATTTTATATTCACTATGTTGGGCGAAGAATTTGGGTTTGTTGGTGCGTTTGCTCTATTACTGATATACACATTTATTGTTGTAATATTATTTTGGTGTGCAAAAACATGCAGAAATAGATTTGGTCAATTGGTATGTTTTGGTTTTATGTTGAACTTTTTCATTTATTACTCTATAAATATCTCTATGGTGTTGGGATTGATGCCAACGGTTGGGGTCCCATTACCATTAATGTCTTTTGGTGGCAGCAGTTTGATATCTCTGCTTTTTGGGTTTGGATTATGTCAAAATGCGCACATCCACAAAGACCAACAATTATCATCCAAGGGGTTTTAAAAAATGAATCTTTTAATCGTTGAATCTCCGTCAAAAGCAAAAACCATTGAAAAATATCTGGGAAATGGATGGCGCGTTGTTGCGTCTGTGGGAC
>Ga0265300_10003495_pt1 | contig 12902 bp, 10 predicted proteins | sample AusTroGonzalo_MG_FD_193482 | JGI IMG/M metagenome (GOLD analysis project Ga0265300, IMG submission 193482) | Bovine rumen microbial communities from tropical cattle in Woodstock, Queensland, Australia - Gonzalo_03 | ecosystem: Host-associated > Mammals > Digestive system > Stomach > Rumen ... | reverse complement strand
TCTCGGTATCTGATATGACAATGTAATTCATCCAACTGAACGGGCCGAAGTCCTCATCGTGGGTGACTAACCATACCGTGCGGCTTACGCGGCGGCGGTGTTTTCCGCGCAGGAACCGTCTTGCCCTGATGATGCTTCGGCTCCAACCCACCAAAAGCATCAGCACGTATGCCGAATACATACAAACCAGAATCACAGCCCACATGCTTGATTGCGTGGTAGGTTCTGCAGGTGCGGTAACAGCTGGTATGGGCTCTGCGGCAAAGACAAAGGTGCCTGTAAGCTCTTGAGCAAAGTCCATCTGCTCAATTGCCAAATCACTCACTACGGGCGTCTGTTCAGGCAAGGTAATGTGCAAAAGGGGGAGAAGGGCTGAGAGCACCGTTGCTCCCAGCAGGTAAAACCGGTTAAAGCGGTAGAATGTGGTTCCGCTGAATGCTGCCTTATAGATGGTAAGCAGCACGATCAGGGCAAACGCCCATTCCAATATGTAAAGGACTATACTACCCATAACTGTTCTTATTTTGCGTTTTCGGCCATACGGATAAGATCCCTCAGATCTTCGATACTTACCTCCTGCTGCTGTACAAGGCAGGATATGAAATCCTTGTACGACCCATTGAAGAAACGGGCCACGCTCTCTTTATTCATTAATTCAATGTATTTGTCGCGGTCAACTGCGGGCTCATACAGGAAGAACCGGGCTCCCAGTTCCTGGTGCTTGATCATCCCGCTCACTTCCAATCGGCGCACAAATGTAGTCAGCGTGTTGAAGTTAGGCTGAGGCTCCGGCATGTGAGCCAGAAGATCTCTCATGGAGAGCGCTCCGTTATCCCAAAGCACATTCATGATTGCAAGTTCTTTGTCGGTAAGTTTCTTCATATCATACTATTTATACCGGGTTCTGCTGCAAATAAATTACATCTTGTAAAAACAACCAAACATTTTGACAATTTTTCATACTTTAGTTGTAAATATAAACATACAGGCAAGGGGACAAAAGGGACGGTTCCTTTTGGCACTTTTCTCAAGATGGTGCCAAAAAGAACCGTCCCCAATGTCACCTGGGATATTTCTTAGTCGTATCTGAAGTTGATGGGGATGCTGTATTTTACTTTGACGGGGACTCCGTTCTGTGAGCCCGGTTTAAAGTTGGGCATCGTTTTTATCATCCGGACAGCCTCGTTGTCCAAGAGCTCGTGGGCCGATTTGGTTACCTCAAAGTCTGAGAGGTGACCGTCCTCATTTACTGTGAACTGCACAACCACTCTGCCATTGATTCCGTTTGCTTTGGCCTCGGCGGGATAATGTATGTTTTGTGATATAAACAGCATCATGGGAGCCAGTCCGCCCGGGAACTCAGGCATATCTTCAACTAACGTGTAGACTCCGTTTTCATCGGGACCTGTAGGAAGCGGGTTTTCTAGAACGGCTGTCCGATTGTCCTTTACCAATGTTATCTCAAAATAGTTGCCGGTAATCTGTGAACTTGCCATGTAATAGCCGCCAAAGTTTATCAGCAGATTGTCATCGGGGTTGGTAAGCTTCATTGCGAACTCTCCGTTCATATCGGTTATGGCAGCCGCATTGATACGGGCATTGGTGCTGAGTTCATATATGTTCACCAACATCATGGGACCATCGGCATCCTTAACGACACCTCTTATGATATCGCCTGCCTTAGGTTTGTCGCCCGATACTGTTACTGATGACCCAGGGGCGTTGGCTACGCTGAGATTGCGGCCTAACGGCACACCTCTCTGAGTCGCCGGTTCGGTCGAATAATTGATGCTGATGATGTTCCTTTGTCTCAGAACCTTCTTTACCTCCGATACGAACTCCTGATCAGCATTGTCGTTAAGTATCACTTTGACACCTCTGATACGGGACTGGCCATCGGCTGTGATATCATCCAAGTATTTCTCCAATGCCTGGATGACTCCAAGCAGTTGGCCGTCTTCTTGGGACTCTGACTGTACTTTGCCGGTCATGTTGTCTGTCTTGTCCATGTATGCCAGGATGGCGCTCCTGCGGATTCTGAGATTTATGTCACAATAGTATCTTGTCTCAGCCATAGAGACTTTACTGGGATACATGCCTCTGGCATAACCTTGCTGGTCCGGAGTGCTCTCCTCATACGATGTTCCGAACTCTTTACGGCACCATTCGTCCCTCAGCTCATACAGCACGTTCATGATTACGGCATAGACAGCCTCACGCTGCTCAATGCTTGCTTCGGGTTCACGCTCCAGTGCAATGACATGTCTGACGGTTGTGTTGACGGTGCCGAAGCCTTCCATCTCATATTCTTCAACCACAGGCAGTTTGCTTTTATTCTTGGGATTGGCAATGAACTCCCTGGCAATACCCTTCAATTTGGCAAGATCGACATCCTTGTTGACTACACCGTTCTTTGCATGAACCTTGCCGTTGGCTTTGACGGTCAGCCACATCAGGTTGCGCTGCTTTATCAATGTGGCTCCGGATTCTCTGTCGCCACCTTTTTTCAGTGTTATTACAAGATACTTATTGTAATAATCCCTTAAGACAGCGTCACCATATCCCTCTTTGGCTACGCCCAATTCGGCCGAAGACGATTCGATGGTGCGGAATGAGAATTCTCCCTTCTTATTAGTCTGGCTCTGAATCTTTGGAGCTCTGATGGCTCTGCCGAAATCAGGCATTGACTCGGAAATCAAGGCGCCGGCCACAGGCTTTCCTTTTTCATCAACGACTTTTCCCTTGACTGTCGTTCCGTCGGTGTTGTTCAATTCTATCGTTATGCCTAAGGGATCGATGTCCAATGTTTTCTCAGAGCGCGCAAACAGGACAGATGTCATTCCCAAAAGGGGAATCAGAAGCACCATCCACATGAGGCGGCGCTTCAGGGTCTTGGTTTTGTTCATCATAATGATTCTCTTTTTAATGTTAAGGTTAAAGGAGCTTGCCAGCGCATAGGCCTCTGCACCGACGGTTCTTATAAGTAAAAGTCTCTGATAGTCCTGCTCCTGGATGCCGTAACGGTTGATCACTTCGTCATCGGCCTCAAATTCATGGACTATCTTTATCTCCTGGAGTACGAGCCAGCATACGGGATTGACCGTAGTGCAGGCCAACAATATAATAAGGTCTACTGAGTGCATGAGCCTTACGTGCGAGTATTCGTGACGCAGGCTTGCGCGGCGGGCGAATCCGCTCTCCGTATCGGAAATGACTATATAGTTCATCCAGCTGAACGGACCGTACTGCTCGTTATGCGTCACAAGCCATACGGTACGGCTCAGACGACGGCGGGGTTTGCCGCGCAGGAACCGCCTGGCCCTGATTATGCCGCGTGTCCAGCCTATTACAAGAGTCATGACATATACGGCATACGTGAATATGAGAGCCACCGCCCAAAAGCTGATTTTGGGGGCCGATGTCTCATTGCCGGTTTCCAGGGCGGGCATGTACTGGTCAGTGAACGTGAGGGTTCCTGACAGCTCCTGAGCAAACTCTGTCTCTTCAATTGAGAGGTTGTTTACTAAGGAATCGCTGTCGGGAATAGTCACGTGAACAAGGGGGAGAAGGGCCGAGAGCAATGTGGCTCCCAGCAGGTAACACCGGTTAAAGCGGTGGAGTGTGGTTCCGCTGAAAGCAGCCTTGTAGATTGCCAGCAGGACCAACAGGGCAAATGCCCACTCAATTATATAAAGGACTATGCTCCCCATGATGACTATTTCTTTTCGACCATTTTAATCAGCTCTTTGAGCTCATCGACGCTAACCTCCTGCTGCTCGACAAGACAGGAGATGAACTCCATGTAGGATCCGCCGAAGAAACGGTTCACACTCTCCTTGTTGACCATTTCGGCGTATTTCTCGCGGCTCACGGCAGGCTCATACAGAAAGAACCTGGCTCCGAGTTCCTTGTGCGTTACCATTCCGCTGCTCTCTAAACGGCGCACGAATGTGGCTACCGTATTGAAGTGCGGCTTGGGCTCGGGCAGACGCTCCAGAATGTCACGCATTGACATTGCTTCCCCGTCCCAGAGCACGTTCATGATGGCAATTTCCTTATCGGTCAGTTTTTTCATATAGCTGGTTTTGTGAAGTTTTAAACTAATCTCTGCTGCAAATAAACTACAAATTGTAATTACTTCCAAACTTTTTTTCGTTTTTCTGCAATTTTTTTTAATTCTCTGCTTTTAAGTGAGTTTAAACTTTATTTCGCTGAGATAAAAACGCGAATGATTAATTTTGTATCAAACTTTTCGACAATGGGTAAGATCAAGAGCATAGGTATATTGACATCGGGCGGTGACTCGCCCGGCATGAACGCCGCCATACGTGCGGTGACCCGCGCCGCCATCTATGAAGGATGGAAGGTCTGGGGCATCTACCGCGGATATGAGGGCCTCATCAACGATGATGTCAAGGAGTTTACGACCGAGAGCGTATCGGGCATAATCTTTGAGGGTGGAACGATACTGCGCACATCACGCAGCAAGGAGTTCATGACTGTTGAGGGTCGCGCCAAAGCCTATCAGACAATCAGGAAGCACAAGATTGACGCCCTTATAGTAATAGGTGGTAACGGATCACTCTCCGGAGCCCAGGAGCTCACCAGCGAGTATGACATCCCGGTCATCGGCCTTCCGGGTACAATCGACAATGATTTGTACGGAACCGATAACACCATCGGATATGATACCGCCCTGAACACAATCGTTGATTGCGTCGATAAGATACACGATACCGCAAACTCCCACAACCGCATTTTCTTTATAGAGGTTATGGGCCGTGATGCAGGTTTCTTAGCCATGAACAGCGCGATAGCCGCCGGTGCCGAGGCTGCCATCATCCCGGAGAGCAGCACCAACATCGACCAGCTGGCCGCCTACATTGAGCGCGGTATCCGTAAGTCAAAACGCAGCTCTATCGTTATTGTATCGGAGGCCGATGGCGGCGCCATGCACTATGCCGAGCGTATGCACAACGAGTATCCGCAGTTTGACGTGCGTGTATCAATCCTTGGTTACGTGCAGCGCGGCGGACGTCCCAGCGCCTTGGACCGCATCCTGGCCAGCCGCATGGGTGTGGCCGCAATCCAGGCCCTGAAGGAGGGTCAGCGTAACATTATGATCGGTGTGGATAATGACAAGATGGTGAACATCCCCATAGCCCAGGCAGTCAAGAAGGACAAGCCCATTGGCGAAGAGCTGATAAACGTACTTGCAGTACTTTCAACCTGATTTAAATAAATATGAAAAGAATCCTTTGTTTTGCATTTGCCCTTGTTTGCGCAACGGCAATCTACGCCCAGACCGGGCTTGAGATCGTAAACAGAATGAATCAGCGTATTTTGGACCGCAAGCCCGAGGGGATGTGCGTATCGGTCGATGTCAAGATACCCATAATTGGCAACGTAACCACCAAGACCTATATATCGGGCCATAAGAGACGTATAGATGTTGAGTCGTCAAAGATAAACACCATTACCTTTATGGACGACTCGCTCCAATGGACATATATCCCCGGCAGTACCGAGGTGGCGCTTACGAATCTTCCTGTCGGTAGATCCAACGGGTCCGACAGTCCCGGAATGGATGCGGGGATGTTCGATGATATACCCGATGCTTACGATATCACAATCAAGAGTGAGAATTCAGTCAAGTGGGAACTGCTCTGCAAGAGAAAGAAATCCGTTAAGGACGATGATTATCCCAAGAACATGACTCTTGAAGTAAGAAAGGATACATATGAACCCATCAGCATGAACACCAAGATGATGGGCATAAACTGCACAATGCATCACTTTATTTTTGGAGTTCCTGAAAGCAAGGTGACGTTCAATCCCGACGATTTTCCCGGTGTAACAATCTCTGACCAGCGTAATTAATGAGACGGAAAGGCATTCTGACGGCGTTGATGCTGCTTTCAATATCGGTGGCTCAGGCTCAGGATTGGACCGATCCGGAGTTCGAGTCGATTATCCGGACATACATCAAGCAGCTGTTTACGGTTACCGGAAAGGTTTACGGCATTGATGATTATTCGCCGGAGCCATATCCGTTGCAGAGTGCCAATATCAAGGTGACGTGTATGGGCGATACCACCTCGTTTGACGGTGACTCGGCCGATAAGGACGGCGCTTTCTGGATCTATATGTCACGCCGGGACCGAATCAAGGATACCCGTCTGCGCGTGACCATCTCATATCTTGGAATGCAGACTTTAGACTCCATCTTCTCGCCTGAAGCGAAAAGGGAGGATGGCATCCAGACCTACACGGTCACTCTTGACTCGGTGGTGCTGCGCAGCAATCCCATCACGACCCGCGAGGTTGAGATCGTGGCTGAGCTGCAGCGTATGTACCAGCGCGGTGATACCATAATATTCAATGCCGATGCCTACGAGATGCCGTCGGGCAGCGTTCTGCTGGACCTGGTGCGCCGACTGCCGGGACTACAATACATTGACGGCAAGATGACCTATCTTGGGCGTGACATTGAGGAGATACGCCTTAACGGAGACTCTTTCTTTAAGCGTGACATGAGCATCGCGCTCAACAACATGCCTACTGACAAACTCAAGAGCCTCAAGGTCTATGAGGTGCCCGATGACACCCTGAAAAAGATCTCCGACAATCACCTTGTGATGGACATGGAGACCAAGGAGCCTATGGACCGGACGGTGTTTGCCAACATCGCCGCCGGTGTGACTGAACATTTTGACCGTTATTCGGTATCGGCCAGTGCATCGGCCTGGAAAAAGAATGCCGGTGATGCGTACGCCTCATTCTCGCACAGCACCATACCGTCAGAATACTCCTATTCACTTAAGTCAGAGAACACATCTGCCAGTCTGTACTTGGACAAGCAGTTCAAGAGGGTATCGGTGGACGGCTCCATGTCATACGGGCGTAACTATTCAGAGAACAAGGATGCCAATTACAACAAAATGTTCATGCCGGAGTTTACCCAGAACTCGGTCAGCGAGTCGGAGAGTTCAAGCGGCAGCCATAATCTGGGCGGTTCGGCATCGGCCTACTGGAATATCGATGATAGTAACTGGCTGAATATCAACGTGAGCTACTCCCGAACCGGCAGCAACGGATCGAACATTTCGACCGATTCAATCTCGAATGAAGGCGAGGGGCTGATCAGTTACACGCGACAGTCCAACCGCAACGAGTCAACCAGTGACTCGTATGGGATGACTCTTGGATACGGCAGCAGGTTCGGAAAGGATGATGCGTATTCATTGCATTCCTATTTCAGTTACAACGGGTCTGAAAGCGAGGGGATGAGTTTCAACGAGTCATACAGCCGATTCTATCAGTTGGGTGACAGCAGCCGCAGTGTCAATCACAGGATACTGACTCCATCGGACAACAACTCCTTCAACGGTACTGTAGGACTGGACCGTCAGATGGGCGTAAACGGCTATGTTGGTGTGAGCTACTCGTTCGGATACAACAATACGGTAAGCAGCCAGAATTATGAGGATATTGCAGCCGATGGAACGCTGAGTGGGGTTGACAGCCTGCATTACGATAAGCGTAACAGCAAACTGAACAACAGTCTTGACGTCAATTACTCTTACAGCGACTCTCTGTACAGGATAAACCTGAGTGCCCAGGCGTCACCTACCGTGATGACAATTGACGATGATCAGGAAGGTAAGAATGAGCATATACGTTATACGGGAATCCGATACAATGCGAATGCCAGTTTCCGGTTCAAGGTGTTCGGCAAGAGCGAATTGGGAGTAGGGTACAACGGAAACAACGGACTGCCTGACGTATCGCAGTTATCGACCGTGACGGATTACAGTGATCCCATGAACGTTCATGAGGGTAACAACTCGTTGAAAAACTCATTCACGCATAGCGTCAATGCCGAGTTCCAGTTCAAGTCTTATATGAGGACGCGTGTAACTTACGGTACTACCTTGAATGAGATAACCACGCTTACCAGACTGGACCGCGAGACGGGTGCACGCCGTACATCGCCGGCCAATATAAACGGTAGCTGGAATATGAACGAATATCTGTTCCTGACATATCCGTTCCGTGACCTTTCGCTGAATTTTACCGCCAATCACTCGTTCAGGCATAACGTGGCTTATGTCCAGACATTCACAGACAGTGACCTCAAAAAGAGTGCCACAGACTGGAACCAGTTGACATTCAATCTGTCGGGCGGTTACTCGGACCGATTCTGGTTAATACAGGCCGAAACCGGTTACAGCATAGAACGCAGCAAGAGTGATTATCTTGACAAGACAAACGGTGGCCGGCGTCTGAGTGTCAGCGGAAATGTGTCGTATGAGACGTCATTCGGGTTGGGAGCATCTACAACGTGTACTTTCAATAAGCCTTTCGGGTACGAGATGGCCCAGGCCAACAGGGCTGAATGCCTTTGGAATGTATCGTTGGAGTACGCTTTCCTCAAGGAACGTCAGGCCGAAGTAAGGGTTACATGGCGCGACATACTCAAGTCATACAACGGTTTTCAGGCATCGGTATCGGGCACCAGCTGGAATGAGAGCCGTTCGTTCGGCGATACCTCCATGCTGGTCATCACGTTCAGCTACCGCTTCAACGGATTCAGATAACTCTCTTACTGGTGAGGATTCATCTTACGCAATGCATTTGGGCTTACTCCCGCATTCTTTTTTATGAATTTACTGAATGACGCCTGATCTGGGAAACTCAGTTCATCGGCAATCTCCTGTAGGCTCATATCGGATGAGAGAATCATGGCTCGGGCAGCCGAGAACAGCAGATCGGAAATGATGGCGCTCAGTGTCTTGCCGAATATCCTGTTTGTTATCTGATTCAGATATTGGGGCGTAAGGCACATCTGCCCGGAATAGAAACTGACCTGATGTTCTTTACGGTAATTGTTTACAATAAGCCGGTACAGCTGGCGCGCGAGGGTCTGACTGCGGGTGAGCGGTTTGCTGTTATCGGTTGTGTCGCTTTGGTGCAGCTGCATTATATTGTCAAGCTCTACATGATGCCATGTGGTGGCAAGCCTTATAAGTGCCTCCTGGTTGGGGCAATCCTTACGTTTTATCTGTTCGATAATACGGTTTGTACAATCTTTCATTGTGCGTCTCTCATCATCGTTGAGTCTCATTGTAGGATTGAAATAGGTCTGGATCCATCTTTCGGATTTGACAATATAGTTTATGTGAACCGAGAGATTGTAACCGTTGGTATCAAAAAGAAGCACACGCACCTTATAGTCCTGTCCGCACTCGACAATACGGCAGGTATGTGTGGGTGCCAATATGAAAAGATCGCCTCGTTCAAGTCTGTACTCGACATTGTTGAATTCGAATTTAGCGAACCCTTGAATGGTGTAACCTATTGCGAATGCGTCTATACCGAAAAGTTCACTTGGTGTGTTCCGGTCTGCAAAAAGTGCGTCAAATACTGCTATCTGGTTCTTGTAGCTTGCAGCAGGCCAGTCAATAGGGACGTTCGCAATTTCCTTTATACTGTATCTTCTCATTATTACCGGTTTCTATTCGGACAACAAATATAAGGCGATTAAGCTATGTTTGTTTCGAATTTGACAAATTTATTATGCTTTTGGAGATATCTGTTCAAAATGATATGCCGATATTTGTCATGCAATCCATGGATGTCGTGATGACATCCCGGACTGTAAAGGCAATGTTGGAATGAATAGGTGTCCGTAAGTGTGTCTTTGAGTTCTTTCCTTTTCAATACTCAATGATGCATGGACCCCGGATAAATGGCAGTCTTGTAAGGTTGGCTGCCATTTATTTTTTGTCTACATTTGTCAGATATGAAACTGCTGCAATTACCCCAGGGAGAGAGTGACGGATGGCGCAGGCTGGTGTTCTGGCTTGCAATGGAGGAGTGGGCTGTGGAACATACCCCGGACTCGTTTTTTGTATGGAATGTAAGGCCGACGGTCATATTCGGCCGCAATCAGGATATGGAGGCCGAAGTCAACATACCGTACTGCCTGAAACATGGCATTGAGATGTACCGCCGCAAGAGCGGTGGCGGATGCGTCTATGCCGATGAAGGCAACCTTATGCTCTCATACATAACCCGTGAGCCTGATGTCAACAAGGCTTTTGATGAATACCTGTCACGTTTGGCCGATGCCCTGCGCTCCATGGGCATGGATGCGGTACGTACTGAGCACAATGACGTTCTTGTGGGCGGACGAAAGGTGTCGGGCAATGCCTGCTACGCCATCAAGACCGGCTGCATAGTTCACGGAACACTCCTGTATGATGTGGATTTCATGGAGATGGAGCACGCCATAACCCCTTCGAAAGAGAAACTTGACAGCAAGGGAATCAAGTCTGTAAGGCAGCGTGTGGTCAATCTGAAAAATTGTGGATTACTTTTTGATTTTGATGAGTTAAGGTCAAAACTAATTCATTATTTTTGTAAGGATATGCAAGTTTTAAGCAATTCTGAGTTGAAAGAAGTGCTTGAAATTGAGAAAAGCTATCTTGACGAAAACTTTATCAGATATGGCCGAAGAAATTAAGAAAACCTGTCTGCACGACAGCCATGTGGCTTTGGGCGCACAGATGAGTCCGTTCGGAGGATTCGATATGCCCATCCAGTATGCCGGTATCACCCAGGAGCATCTTGCAGTACGCAACAAAGTGGGAATATTCGATGTGTCCCACATGGGCGAGATATTCATAAGCGGACCCGATGCCGAGCGATACATCAACCACATCTTTACAAACAACATAAGCGGTTTCAATCCCGGCAAGATACTGTACGGAATGATGCTGTACCCCAACGGAGGTACGGTTGATGACCTGCTGGTATATCGCGAGTTCGAGCCCGACCACTTCCTTTTGGTAGTGAACGCCGCCAATATAGACAAGGACTATCAGTGGATGCTTGACCAGCAGAAAGGCTACGATGTCAAGATAGACAACCAGTCCGATATCTGGGGCCAGATAGCCATCCAGGGACCTGAGGCTGAAAAGACCATCATCAGTCTCTTTGGCCTTGATTGCGCCAAATCACTCAGCTTCTATGAGTACTGCAATTCAGAGTATAACGGCCACCGCCTCATAGTAAGCCGAACAGGCTACACCGGAGAGGACGGCTTTGAACTCTACGCCACCCTGCAGGACACCGTAGAGATCTGGGACCGTCTGATTAAAGCCGGAGTCCAGCCCTGCGGCTTAGGCTGCCGCGACACCCTGCGCTTTGAAGCCGGAATGCCCCTGTACGGAGATGAGTTGAGTGCCGATATCAGCCCAATCGAAGCCGGTCTCGGAATGTTCTGCAAATTGGACAAAGCCGAATTCATAGGCCGCGAAGCCCTCGTTGCCCAAAAAGAGTTGGGCGTTGAGAAAAAGCTCGTCGGCATAGAGATATTCGACCGGGCCATCCCCCGTCACGGCTATCCCGTAGAACTTGCTGACGGCACTCAGATAGGTGAGGTGACAACCGGTTATCACAGCATCAGCTTGGACAAGAGTATCTGCTTTGCCTTAGTAAAGCCGGAATACTCAGCCTTGGATACGGACTTGTTCATACGTATCCGTAAAAAAGTATTCCCTGGCAAGGTAATCAAGAAACGTTTCTATCAGACAAATTATAAAAAGTAACATATATGAGTAAAATAGTAGAAGGACTCAAGTACAGTGACACCCACGAGTGGGTAAAAGTTGAAGGTGATATCGCAGTCATCGGAGTAACGGATTTCGCACAGAAAGAGATGGGTGAAATCACCTATGTGGATTGCCCCGATGTAGATGATGAGGTAGAGAAGGGCAGCGAGTTCGGTGCTCTTGAGAGCGTAAAAGCCGCCAGCGACCTCTTCAGCCCCGTAAGCGGAACCGTAACTGAGGTAAACGATGAGGTTGTTGACGATCCCAAACTGGTTAACGACGACGCATTCGCCAACTGGATCATCAAGGTTCAGATGAGTGACGCATCAGAGCTTGACAGCCTGATGGATGCCGCAGCCTACAAAGCTTTTATCAAGGAGTGATGGCCGGTTTCCAGTATTTCCCGCATACAGACAGTGACATTCGCGCCATGCTTGACCGCATTGGCGTGAATGGTTTAGATGACCTGTATGCCGATGTTCCGCAGGACTGCCTCTACAAAGGAGAGTATGACCTGCCCGATGCAATGACCGAGCAGCAGGTCCGCGATTTCTTTGAGGGCCTTGCCGCCAAGAACCCCAAGCTGAAGGTGTTTGCCGGAGCCGGAGCCTATGACCACTACACTCCCGCAGTAATCCCCTATATCACTCAGCGCAGCGAGTTCATAACCGCCTACACCCCGTATCAGTGCGAGATATCGCAGGGCACGCTCCGTTACATATTCGAGTACCAGAGCATGATCTGCACCCTGACCGGAATGGACGTGAGCAACGCCTCCATGTATGACGGCCCCACAGCCGCCGCCGAGGCCATGCGCATGATGGTAGCCCAGGCCAAGAAAAAGAATACGGTTCTGGTATCAAACACCCTCTTGCCGCAGGTAAGAGGCGTGATTGCCACATACGCCAAGTATGCCGGCATAACCATAAAGGAGATAGCACAGGAGAACGGTCAGACAAGTAAGGCATCACTCGAGGCTCTGATAGCCCAGGGCGATGTGGCAGGCGCAATCGTTCCGTCAGTAAACAGGTTCGGAATAATTGAGAACCTTGAGGGTATGGCCGATGCCCTGCACGCCGATAAGGCTCTGCTTACCGTATATTGTGACCCGTCAGCTCTTGCAGTGGTAAAGACTCCCGCAGAGTGGGGCGCCGATGTTGCCGTTGGCGACGGCCAGCCGCTGGGAATTCCGTTGTGCTACGGAGGTCCGTACGTGGGATTCATGGCCTGCAGACAGGATTACATGCGCAAGCTGCCCGGCCGTATAGTAGGCCAGACCACCGA
>Ga0265300_10003494_pt1 | contig 12904 bp, 9 predicted proteins | sample AusTroGonzalo_MG_FD_193482 | JGI IMG/M metagenome (GOLD analysis project Ga0265300, IMG submission 193482) | Bovine rumen microbial communities from tropical cattle in Woodstock, Queensland, Australia - Gonzalo_03 | ecosystem: Host-associated > Mammals > Digestive system > Stomach > Rumen ... | reverse complement strand
ACAACTAGTAAATAACAAATTTTTTGGTGCGGAGGGCATCTTCCAGCAGGTCTTCCTCCAAGTTTTTCTCCAGTTTATGTTTGCGGTTGCTCAGGATCAGGTCCCGGATGCGCTCCGTTACGTATTCCACGGGGGCGGGCTTGCCATCGGGCACCATTTCCACGATATAGGCGATGCGCAGGTTGCCGCTGCCGTCGTCCACCTCGGCGAACTGTTTTTTGATGGAGCCGATCAGGGTGCGGTAATCCGTTCCCAATTCCTGTGCCAGAGTGATGGCGTCCATCCAGGTATCGGCTGCATCGGCGTATTTGTGGGCGGCATAGGCGCCCAGGCTGTCGGCCTCCATCACTTCCATCTCGTCTTCCGACGACATCTTCTGCTTCAGGGTCTTGAGGCTGCGGGCATCGGCCGATATAATCATGTAGCGGGCCTTGATGAGGGGTCGCTCCAGGCGGAAACGGTCCTGGTTGGCCATGTAATAGCGCTGGATTTCCTCATCGGTGATAAGGGTGTCCAGGCGTTGGTTGATGTACAGTTGCTCGTAGCGGTATTTCAGGAGGGTGCGCCGATATTCTTCCAGTTCTACGCTCACGTCTTTGTCGGTTTCCGAAAGCTGTTCTTCGGCCATGTCCAGCAGGAGCAGGTCCTCGGCCCAGGCGTTGATGTAGCGGGTGGCGAGGCTGGCACTGTCTTCGGGGCTTACGCCGGTGGGAATGTAGCTCTGCAGCTGATTGTCGTACAACTTGTGGTTGCCCACTTTGGCCACTACCTCTCCGCGGAACAGCTCAGCCGCGGTGTCCGTAAGCTGGCGGCCCAGCTTGCACGAGACGGCCAGCAGGGCGAACAACAGGATATACAGCGCTTTTCTCATATAGTCTACAAAGATAGCAAAAATTCAAGAAACCCTATCAGGACAGCCCGTACTTCCGCGGTCTTGGCGGTGGCGTTGTTGGTGAGGACCGAAAAGGTGAGCCGGGGGTTTCCTCCGGCATCCAGGATGTATCCGGAATAGCACAGCGCGCCGTCCATGCTGCCGCTTTTCATGCGGATGCGTTCTCCGCCCTGGATCCTCACCACGCTCAGCGTCCCCTGTCCGGGGGCGGGAAGCGAAGCCAGGAAGGCGGGGAAAGCCGGGCTCTTGCGCATGGCCTGGAGGTAATCCGTGAGCCATCGGGCCGATAGATAGTTCATCCGGGAAAGGCCGCTGCCGTCGGCCAGGCGGATACCGTCCCCGGGCATGCCCAGGTCCAGTATGACGTCCCGGATGGCCACCAGACAACTGTCGTAGGTGGCATTGGTGGTGGCGGCTTCTCCCATGGCGCGCAGGAAGGCTTCTGCATAGAAATTGTCGCTTTCCCAATTGGTTACGCGGGCGATGTCACTGAGTTTCGGGGATTCGGTGTATCCTATCTCCACGGGCTTGCCCGCGGGCTCGGCCGGTACGAAATCCGGCCCTCTCAGCCGGCCGCTGCGGTCGATATCGGCATAACCGCCCGTCACTTCCCAGCCGGTTTCCTTCAGGTTTTTCCAGAAATAATAGGCGCAGGTAAGGGCCCCGTATTTATTGGCGAAATGCTCTGTCTTGGGCCTTCTGTCCAGGGCAAATGTGCCGCGAAGCTCGGCATAGGGAGCCAGGTCCGTGGTGTACAGGTAGAGGGAATTGCCGCTGCCGGCAGGTCCCGTGACGCCGTAATTGTCGGTGTGCATCCAGGGGGTCTCCGGATACGTCTGGACAAACCGGACGGGAGCATTCTCCGCGGCTCCTGCCGCCACGCCGTAATCGATGGCATTCTTGTAGAAGCACAGGGCGCTGGTTCCGGTGCCGTAGTAGGTTCCCAGGTCGTCATAACTCCATGAAACGTGCTCCAGATGGCCTTCATAGGTGCTTCCGTCTCCCACGATGCGGCCGTGGATACGCTCGATGCCGGCATTCCTCAGCAGGGTCTTCCACTTCCAGAAAAGGGCCTCGGGCCGGTATGCGATGGAATCTTTGGCACCGATGGTGGGGTCTCCGCCGCCCAGGATGTACAGGTCACCTTCCAGCGTGCCGTCCTGGATGCTGCCGGTATAGCCCAGCGTTGTCTTGAAACGGTGGTCCGGGCCGAAGGCATGGAGGGCGCAGCCCGTGGTGACGAGTTTGGTGTTGGAGGCCGGTGTCAGGCGCAGGTCTCCGTTATATTCGGCCAGCGTCTTTCCCTGGGCATCCTGTACCGAGATACCCACCAGGGTGCCCTGCATGGGGCCCCTGCGCAACATTTGCCGGATATATTGCTGGGCAGGTTCCTGTGCCGGCGCCTGCGCGCAAAGCACAGCACCTGCCAATAGGATCAGAAGTCGTTTCATGGACTATTTGTCGTGGGATTCTCCTACGCGGGCCTCCACCACGTTGATGATATAGTCTCCGCTCTTCTCGCATTCCCCGATCAGGTCCATGAACACGGTGCCGTTGTTGTAACCGTACACGTGCTGGTCCAGGGCGTCGATGTTCTCCTGTTTCAGGCGGTTGCGGCAGTCGTTGATACGGGCCTCGATGTAGGCGCTCTTGCCCAGGCCCACGTTCTCCAACGGTCTGGAAAGCACGTAATTCATCTGCGTGAGGGCCTCTTCTATGAGCTTCACCATCTCCAGGCCGCCCTTGATCTGGCCTTCGGAGAACTCTATCTTGTTCTCCCGTTTGCGCTTGAGGATACGGGCCAGGTTGAAGAAGCTGTCACCCACCGATTCCAGTTCCCCAATCTGGCGCAGCATGGAACGGATTTCTCCCTTGGTTTCGTCGGACAGGTGTGCCTGACCCACGTCTCCCAGGTATTTGCCGATTTCGTTTTCCATGCGGTCGGAGAGGTCTTCGTACTTCTCGATTCGGTCGAACAGTTTGGCGAAATCCTCGTCCGAAGCATTGTACGATTCCTTTACCAGTTCATACATATACTGCATCTTCTGGCCAAAGAGAACGATTTCCTTCTGGGCCTGCAGCACGGAGATTTCGGGGGTCTTCATGATACCGCCGCGGATATACTGCAGGCGGAATTCGTCTTCTTCCTCCGTCTTCTTGGGCTTGATGAGGATGCACACGAACTTCTCTATCTGCGGAATGAACCAGATGAGGATGGCCGTGTTGATCACGTTGAAGAACGTGTGGAAGGTGGCCAGGGCGAAGGACAGCTGGGTGGGGCTTTGCTCGGGAGCTTCCGGGTCCAGGCCCACCACGCCGCAAACCATGCGAACGAAGGGGAAGAAGAAGATGAGCACCCAGCACACGCCGAACACGTTGAACAGCATATGGGCCATAGCCGTACGCCGGGCCTGCGTATTGGCGCTGAGGGCCGCCAGGTTGGCGGTGACGGTGGTGCCGATATTTTCACCCATCACCAGGGCGATACCCTGGAAGATGGTGATGGCGCCGGTGGAACACAGCACCATGGTGATGGCCATGAGGGCTGCGGAACTCTGCACGATGGCCGTAAGGATGGTACCGATGAGCAGGAACAGCAGGATGGTTCCGTAATTGGTCTTGAAGCTGGCGAAGAAATCCACCACGGCCGGCTTGCTGGCCAGGTCCATGTCGATACCCGCCTGTTTGAGCATTCCCAGGGCGAACAGCAGGAAGGACAGGCCGAAGAGGAAGTCTCCCACATAGCGGTGCCGGCCCGTCTGGATGAGGATGATACCTATCAGGAACGCCGGCCATACCACCATGGTGATGTTGAACGAGAAGCCGGCCGACATGATCCAGGCGCTCATGGTGGTACCGATGTTGGCACCCATGATGATGGAAATGGCCTGTGCCAGGGTGAGCAACGCGGCGTTCACAAAAGATACGGTCATCACCGTGGTAGCAGCCGAGGACTGGACGGCTACGGTCACCAGGGCACCGGTAAGCACACCGGAAAAACGGTTGGTGGTCATGGCGCCCAGCATGTTACGCAGCTGGGGACCGGCCATTTTCTGGAGTGCTTCGCTCATCACCTTCATGCCGTAGATGAGCAGGGCGATGGAGCCGAGGAGTTGCAATACGATCAACATGTTCGCTTAGGTTTTATCCTTACAAAGTTAAGGAAATTTTCTTAAATCTTCCTGTTGCGGGGAACCAGCACACGGAGTGCTTCCGGAACCACTTCCAGTTCAATTTGCGTGCCTTTCTGGATAGGGTCTCCGTCAAAGTGGGCGGGACCGGGGGAGGGACGGCCGATGGTGACGTGCCGGCCGGTGAGGGTTTGGACGCGCCGGCTGGTATGGGCGCGGCCCAGCATCAGCTTGGCGGCCAGAAGCGGGATGTCAAGGGTGCGGAAAGGCTTTACGATCACCAGGTTGAGCAGGCCGTCCTGTACGGAGGCCAGGTCGGCGATGCGTGCCTGGTTGCCCCACTGGTTGGAGTTGCCCACCGTCACGAAAACGGCCCGGGTCTCCAGGATTTTTCCGTCGATGTCCAGGGTGTAGGTCTGGGGTTGGAAATGCTGCCATAGCTTCCAGGCCAGGGAAATGTAGGTCCACAGGCCCCGGTGCCCCGCCCGGGCGAACTCCCAGGCTACATCGGCATCCAGGCCCACACCGGCCACGCTGAAGAAGGGTTTTCCGTCCATCAGGCCGCAATCCATACTGGTGACCACGCCGTCGTTGAGGACGCGGACGGTTTTTCCCGGCCTGCGGCTGATGCCCAGGTGCAGCGCCAGGCCGTCCCCGCTGCCGCAGGGGATGATGGCCAGGGCTTTTCCCGTGCCCATGAGCCCGGCGGCCACTTCGTTAACCGTACCGTCTCCGCCTACGGCCACCACGATGTCGGCATCGGCCTCCCTGGCCAACTGGGTAGCGTGACCGGGACGGTCTGTGAACGCCACCTCATAGGGGTGCCGCAGGTTCTTTTCCACCTTCCGGAGCAGCTTCTTCTTGTCGATGCCGCCCGACAGCGGATTAACGATGAACAACAGTTTGGACATGGTGCAAAAATACAAAAAAGAATGGGATGCCCGCGCTTTCTTGCGTCTATTGGGGTATTATATGCGCAAATTTTACCCTTCCCTTATGCGGAATCCGTTAGTTTTGCAGAACTAACCTAAATAATAAGGCATATGAAAATCAGACAGATAGCCATTCTTCTCCTGATCCAGCTCGTTTGCTGCTGCGGTAAAACGGAAAACAATAGTCCTCTGGTACCTCCTCCCAGCCCCAGCTCCGAGGAAGAACAAGGCGGTGAAGAAGGCGGTTCCACCGATCCCAATCCTCCGGCACCTACGCCCCAGGACGGTTACATCGTGGTGGGCTATGCCTATGCCGACAGCGGTCAGCTGCCGGATCCTACCCTTCTCACCCACATCAATTTCTCCTTTGCCAAGATCGAGGACGACTTTGAGACGCTTTACATCCGGGACAAAAAGAAGACCCGCCTGAAAGAAATCGTGGGGCTCAAGTCGAAGAACCCGGACCTGAAGGTCATGCTGTCTGTGGGTGGCTGGGGCGCCGGCAATTTCTCCGAGATGGCGGCCGACGAAACCCACCGCAAGAATTTCTGCAAGAACTGCCTGGACGCCGTGAATAACTACAAGCTGGATGGTATCGACCTGGACTGGGAGTATCCTACCAGCAGTTCGGCGGGCATCAGCAGCTCCCCCAACGACACCCGGAACTTCTCCCTGCTGCTCAAGGATTTGCGCGAGACCCTGGGCAATGACAAGCTCATCACCATGGCTTCGTCGGCCGATGCCAAGTACATCGACTGGAGCACCGCTCTCCCGTACCTGGACTTCGTGAACATCATGAGTTACGACATGGGCAGGCCCCCGCAGCACAATGCCGCACTCTATCCTTCGGCCAAGACCAAGATGAGCTGTGAAGAGGCTGTGGCCAAGCATTATGCCAAGGGCGTTCCCTATGACAAGATGACGCTGGGTATGGCCTTCTTCGGCCGCGTAGACCGCAATATCCTCCAGGGCGACGAACTGGACTACAACGAAATCATCCCCCTCCTCTCCAAGTACATCAAATGCTGGGACGAACAAGCCAAGGTGCCTTATCTCACCGACGCCGCCGGCACCATGGTGCTTAGCTACGACGACGAGACTTCCATCGGCCTCAAAGCCGACTATATCATCCAGAAAGGCCTGCTGGGCGGCATGTACTGGGACATCGAGGCCGATGATTCCAACTGGACCCTGGGCAAGGCCGTGGCCTCCCGTCTGCTTCCCGGCAGCGTTCCCGAGGAAGAAGCCTTCCTGGCCACCAACTCCTATATCGAGAAATACATGGAAGAGGTGAACTATCCCGAGACCAACAACCCCGACACCGACAAGGAGTATAACAACTCCCTGGTGATCGGCTATCCCGGCGGCGGCCCCAGCGAGAACGACATCGAGTTACCTCCCACCTACACTATCAGCTGGACGGCCGCATCCGGCAGCCAGACATTGCGCGTATGGGAAGGCAGCTGGAGCCGGGAGTACACCCTTTCCGGCGGTGTAAACCACCAGGATATCACCAACCTGGTTCCGGGAACCACTTATAACTGGCAGGTGATTTCCTCCAACACGGTGGTGGCCGACGGCCATTTCGCCACCAGCGGCAAACTGCGTCAGGTTTACTTTGCCCCCAACGTGCGAAACGGCCGTGACCTGGGCGGTTACAAGGGCCTGGACGGCAAAACCGTCGTCTACCACAAGCTGTACCGAGGCGGTGCCATCCATGGTTCGCGTCTGAATGATGCCGGCAAAAAGGAAATGCTGGCCGAGGGCATCCGGGCCGAGGTAGATCTCCGTGAAGCCAGCGACGTCCCTTCCAGCTCTCCGCTGGGCAGCAGCGTGGCGTTCTATGCCCCGGGCTTTGACAGCGGCTACAACCACATGGTGCGTGACAACAAACCTAAGATGAAGGAAACCTTCTGCTGGGTGGTGGACCGCCTGCGGGAGGACAAACCCGTCTACTTCCACTGTGCGGCCGGCCGTGACCGTACCGCCACCCTGGCCGTCCTCCTGGAGGGTGCCCTGGGCGTGGGCGAAAGCGATATGGCCAAGGACTACGAGCTCACCTACTTTACTCCGGCCGACTGGGGCATGTCCAAGGACGATAACGGAACGCCCATCTACAAGCACACCCGGGACAATTACAGCTACAAGTCCATCCGCAAGACTATTTTCAGCGAGACCGACAGCGGTACCTATCAGGAGCGCATCGTGAAGTACCTCCTGAAGATCGGTGTGCCGCAGAAGGATATTGACGACCTGCGCAGTATCATGCTCAAATAGTTTTTTGTATCTTTGCCATATGGTAAAGAACATCCTTCGCGTCCCGCTGCTGGAGCAGGCGGACGAAAAGACACTGGAACTGGGCGGCGCCCGGTTCGACGTAAGTACAGTCAACTGGCCCGAAGAATTCCCTTATGCACCCATCTGTGCCGGCCGCATGGCCCGCACGGCCGATTCCCTGCTGGTAAGCTGGCGGGTAAGCGGCCTGGACCTCACGGTGCGGAATACGGAGGACGGCGGCACCATCTGGGAAGACAGCTGCTGCGAGATTTTCCTGCAGGATCCCGGCTGCGACAAATACTATAATATTGAAGTGAATGCCGCCGGCGTGCTGCTGGTGGGCTGCGGCACCGGCCGCGGAGACCGGGTGTTGCTGCCGCCGCAGGAGATGGCCCGTATCAAGCGTTTTGCGCAGGTGAAAGCCCCCGTGGACATCGCCGACCAACTTTGCACCTGGAGCCTCACCGTGTGCATTCCTTTCGAGGTCATCGGCCTGGACCCGGCCCACCTGCCGGAACATCTTCTGGGCAATATCTACAAGTGCGGAGACAAGACCGCCCATCCCCATTTCCTCAGCTGGTCGGCCATCGACACGCCTCATCCCGATTTCCATCGCCCCGAATTCTTCGGCACCTTTCAGTTGAGATAAAAATCATTGCGTCATGAAAACCATCAAAGAAGTCCTCTACGATTGCCAGGCCAAAAAGACGGCCGTGCTGGCTACCAATTTCTATAACTATGAGACGCTGGTGTGCGTTGCCAAGGCCGCCCAGGCCATGAATGCACCGGTGATGCTGCAGCTCACGCGTTCTTCCATCGACTACATGGGCCTTCACACCGCCTACAAGATGGGCCGGCAGGTCATGGCCGATTACGGCCTGCAGGGATACATCCACCTGGACCATGGCCCCAGCCTGGAACTGGTGCAGAAGTGCCTGGACGAGGGTTTCGACTCCGTGATGATCGACGCTTCGGAGAAGCCTTTCGAAGAGAATGTGGCCACGTCGGCCAAGGCAGTTGAGATGGCCAAGCCTTACGGCGCCAACGTGGAGGCCGAACTGGGTTACGTGGCTAAGCTGGGCCAGGAGCAGGGCGGTGGCTTCACCACGCCGGAGCAGGCGGTGGAGTTCGTCAACCGCACCGGCGTAGATGCGCTGGCGGTTTCCATCGGATCGGCCCACGGCTTCTATAAACTCCCGCCGCACCTGGACATCCCCCGTCTGGCCGCCATCCACGCCGCTACGCCCGTGGCGCTGGTGCTGCACGGTTCTTCCGGCATCCCGCACGACCAAGTGAAGGAAGCCATCGCCAACGGCATCGTGAAGGTGAACCTGGCCACCGAAATCAAGGACAATTTCATGCGCGCCCTCAAGAAAGTCCTCTCCGAGAGCGATGAAATCGACCTCCGCAAGGTCTTCCCCAAGGCCATGGACCCCGTAGTGGAACTCCTCAAGGAGAAATACGCCGTCACTGGCGCGAGGGTGTAAGGTCTTTTTTGCCCTTAGCCGCAATCTTAGTACGAAATACGCCTAATTACAGACTAAGATCGTCACCACTGACGATCTTAGTTCGTTTTAAGGCTTGTGGCAGGTTAAGATCGTTTTGCGGAAGGGAGGGGTACCGAGAACACGGATTTTTGGCGGTCGCACTCGGTGGAAGGGCCTTGCCGGGCTAATGTTCCTTCTCCCATTGATCCTGGCCTTATCCTTCGCAGATTCACCGTAGTCCCTCCGACTCACCCTTTTCCCAGAAGCCCGGCATTCGCTGACGCGAACCGGCCCTTCCACCGGCTCCCTTCATCCAAAAATCCTATCGTTCCCGGCACCCCTCCCTCCCGCAAAAGTATATGATACCCCTATCCTTTTTTTGGGTAAATTACTATTCTACTGTCCCTTTTGTAACTCTGGACTATTCTAAGTGGATGATATAACGAGATCCATTTTTATGTTACGACATTTCCGTTACGATGTCTTCGTTACGATATTAACGTAACGGAAATACCATAGTGAAAAAAGCCGAGGGGATAGAAGTGGAATGCCTTTCGGCTACAGTCTTATCGTCAACTGACTGTCGGTACCACTATACCTCCGGTAGTGACTTTGGACCCTTTCGATTTTGCCATTTCGGATACGCTTATACGCACGTACTTTGACGAGTCTACGGATTCCCATTCTAATGGAGATGTTGACAGCCTTACAAAATGCTCTCATGATGAATATTTGGTTAAAATGGTGAGTGAAGAGCATTTGCCTCCCTGTTTCAGTACCTCCCCTCGGCTAGATTCCTAAAAAAGAAAAACGGGCACCCACTAGTGGATGGGCGCCCGTTTAGAGTTCTCACTCATACCAAATATTCATTGGCAAAGATAGATATATTTTTTGTTCCGACAAATATTTCTTTCCGATTATTCTAGATGTATGAGGGGAAGAATAAATGTGATGACGTCTTTTTTACACTATTTGACTAATTATAAGAAACTTTCGTTATATTTGTATCCGTCTGGGCGATGTGCCGTGTTGCATATCCCAGGCATAATATATTTGATGAAAGTGTTTTCGCTTTTATCCTTGCAGGAAATCTGGTAAATTTCAAGTGTTCAGGGATAGGCAATTACGTTCATCACCTTGTATGGCGTGTTATGCCCGCTGTGGCATTACCATACTCGGTGTGGGGTATTGTTTATTTGAACACGGCTTACCAGAGCCTCCTGCAGATAAACGAAATGCTCCACACTTTTTTGTATAGTTTAGCCACCACATTTGGAGCGTTGTGGGTCTAATTGGTTATGGATAAGACCACAAAAACACGGAACGAATACCAGACTCCGGAGTCCATGGTTTATGTGATTAGCTTCGCCGAGGATGTTTTACAGTTCTCTTCTCCCGGTAACGGCGGGACTGAGAATCCCGGCCAGGGTCTGAACTTTTAGTTTTCTGATTATGAAGAAGTTGTTTATTCTCCCCATCTGCACATTGCTGATTGGGGCTTGCACGATGTATGAACAAGAAAGAATTGATAGACCTAATCAAGAAGAACCAGTAATTATATGTCCGAAGGATACAGTTCTTCATTTTACCGCACATAATGGTGAGGAAACCACTAAAACAGAATGGCAATCAAATGGTGAGATATGGTGGAATGTAGCTGATGAGATTGCTGTTTTCTATGGCGCCTCCAGTAAGAATAGATTTACGTCCACTAATAATGAAATTGTAAAGACAGCTGTCTTCAGCGGCACTATCAGTGCTTTTACCGGTGAAACCGAATCGGGAGACTTTAATTACTTCTGGGCTATTTACCCATACAATGCAGCTGGCAGTTGTGACGGCTCGTCTGTCATAGCAACACTTCCGCACGCACAAACGGCACAGGCAGGGACTTTTGCACCCAACACAAACATTACGCTGGCCAAATCAGCAGGTCTCTCCTTGGCATTTTATAACGTGTGCGCCTGGTTCCGTTTTTCCGTTGCACAGGAAGGTGTCAACGCTGTCATCTTTAAAGGGAACAACAATGAAGACGTGGCCGGAACATTCAGCGTTTCCATGGACGGAAGTGGTAGACCAACAGCACCCGTTATCGAAGATGGACTTGGTCAAAAGGAAATACGGCTCACATTGCCGGGGAATGTGCCATTTGAAGTGGGAGTGAATTACTATTTCACAGTACTCCCTCAATTATTTTCAAAAGGCTTTACTCTTGAGTTTGAAACGGACTACACTACTGCCAGTCGAAGCATTAACGTTAGCGTCCCGTTTACTAGGAACGTGTATCACACAGGCAATAATTTTGATGCGGATATTCCTTATGACTGTACAGAAATGCCGTTGTGCTTTGAGGCAATAGAAGACGGTAGCATTGGCGTTATTCATTTGGGTACGCTCAAATATAAGAAGAATAACGCTGCCTGGACTTCATATTCCGGAACAATATCAGTCTCTGCTGGGGATAAAGTGTACTTCAAAGGGAATGGGTGTTTAGTTGATGATGAGGACACGTATACATATTTCGAGATTCTACATAAAGGTTATATGTATGGTAATGTGATGAGCCTGTATGATGAGGATAACTTCGCCACGTTAACAACCCTTGCAAGCGACTTTAATGCAGGTAGGCTATTTTGGAAAACTAAAATTCTCTCTCATCCGAGGAATCTTCTCATTCTTCCTGCAACTGTATTAACTACTAGTTGTTATCATGAGATGTTCATGGATTGTACAGAATTAACAAGAGCGCCAGCATTACCTGCAACTACATTAACACCATACTGTTATAAAGGAATGTTCAGTGGATGTAGTAAATTGGTCACACCTCCTTCTTTGCCAGCAACAGTCCTGGCGGAAGAGTGTTATGATCAGATGTTTAAAAATTGCATAGCTCTTGAGAATGCTCCAGAATTGCCTGCAGTTTCACTCGCTAGGTGTTGTTATCAAAACATGTTCTACTGGTGTACTTCCCTATCGTCTTCTCCATATTTGCCAGCCTTGAAATTGGAACAAGGATGCTATTATGGTATGTTCTATGGGTGCAGTAGCCTTCAGAAAATAACTATGATGGCAACTGACATTTCAGCATCAAACTGTCTGAACAATTGGGTGTACGGAGTCCCGTCAGGAGGTACTATTACGAAGAATATCCTCGCTGGCTGGGATACTGTGGGCGATAGTGGTTCCCCTTCTTCGTGGACGATTGAAACTGATCACGCCTACACTGACCTAGGATTGTCTGTTTTGTGGTCTCCGTATAACCTCGGCGCAACAGGAACGAGTGAAATAGGCGACTACTATGCCTGGGGTGAAACAGCACCAAAGGATAATTATCGATGGACTACTTATCAATTTGGTAATTACAGCGATGGCTCCCTAACAAAGTATTGCAATAACAGTACTTATGGAACTGTGGATGATTTGACGGAACTTGAAGTAAGTGATGATGCTGCTTATGCATCATGGGGTGTTTCTTGGAGAATACCTACTAAGGAAGATTTTGAGGAACTAGAAGATAATTGCACGGTTTCCTTACAGACCTATGGGCTTTTGAAAGTAACAGGGCCGAATGGAAACTATATTCTTGTACCGTATTCGTCTATTAAAGACAGTGAGGGTGTTTACCCGACACCCTCAGGATCGGCAACCTTCTGGTCTTCTACTGTGCATGGCACAGATTGCCGTTATGCCGATGCGTACTATATTTGGAACGATTATTATGATCCAATTGCATGGGGTGGGTGGGACAGATACGTTGGATTCCCAATAAGGCCAGTACGTGAGCGCTAGGCGTAAAAGATAATTCGTTGCTAACCAACTTGTTGTATTAACTCCTCCGGGTCAAACTGGTTGGAGGGAATGTTATAATTGGCTGATTAATATCATTTTAGATAAAACGCGCAAGTACTTCTGGCGGCACTGGTCGTCGGGTAGAGGGATGCGCCGGAGGGAATTGTCAAAAAAGGGGATGTGCGACCGATGCCGCCCCTTTTTTGGCGACTGACCGAAGGCGCGCCCTCTACCCAAAATCCGCTACCGTCCGGAAAAGCCGTCACTGGCGCGACGAGGGTGTAGCTATCTTATCTACAATCAGGGCGATGGCGCCGTCTCCGGTAACGTTGCAGGCGGTGCCGAAGCTGTCCATGGCGATGTACAGGGTGATCATGAGCGCCTGATGGGTGGGGT
>Ga0265300_10003490_pt1 | contig 12910 bp, 8 predicted proteins | sample AusTroGonzalo_MG_FD_193482 | JGI IMG/M metagenome (GOLD analysis project Ga0265300, IMG submission 193482) | Bovine rumen microbial communities from tropical cattle in Woodstock, Queensland, Australia - Gonzalo_03 | ecosystem: Host-associated > Mammals > Digestive system > Stomach > Rumen ... | reverse complement strand
TTTTCTGCTCCGCAATCAATAGCAAGTTCTTTTCTGTTTATAAAAATGCAAAAGTGTTATATTTGTGACATGAAAACGTCTCATTTTATCCTTTTGGCGGTAATGACCGCACCATTGTCTGTGTTTGCGCAGAGTGTACCTGATTGGGAGAACCCGGCTGTAATTGGCATAAACAAACTCCCTTATCATGCCACGTTGGGAAACCCCTCAACCCATAGAAACAATCCGGAGATTACATATCTGGACGGGACCTGGAAGTTCCGTTGGTCACCTGATCCGGAAAGCCGCCCTGCTGATTTCTTTCAGGCCGGTTATGACGTAAGCGGCTGGGATGACATACATGTGCCTTGTGACTGGGAGATGCAGGGATATGGCACGCCCATCTATACCAATTCCCGATATCCTTTCCGCCGTGAACCGCCACGTGTTACCGGTACGCCTGACCGCAGCTGGACCGCGTTCAGTGCCCGTAATCCGGTGGGCAGTTATGTGACGGATTTTGAGGTACAGGATATTCCTTCATTCAACTGGATTCTGGAGTTTGAGGCCGTAAGTTCCGCGTTTTACGTGTGGGTGAACGGACAGAAGGTGGGTTACAGCCAGAACAGTATGTCACCGGCCGAGTTTGATATATCTCCGTTCCTGAAAGAGGGCTTGAACCGTCTTGCCGTTGAGGTCTATCGCTGGTGTGACGGATCATACATAGAGGATCAGGATTTCTGGCGTCTGAGCGGCATATTCCGTCCGGTAAAACTGTGGCGTCGCCCCTTGCAGCACATCTCTGATTACAGGATTTCACTAATACCGTCAGAGGATTTCAGCAGTGCATCATTCAATGCTCAGATAGAGTTGACAAATGCCGGCAGAAAGGTGTCCGATGCCATGAGCATAAGGGTTACTCTTAAGGGAAAAAATACCGATGGAAACGGGATAAATCAGATTATGTCAGATTCCGGTAAGCCTATCAGTTCGGGGGATACAATCAATTTGGATTTGACTGGTGTTCTTGAGCATCCGTTGTTGTGGTCAGCAGAGAAACCAAATCTTTATGAATGCCTTATAGAACTGCTTGATTCGCGCGGCAGTGTTGTTGAGAGTTTTGTACAGAACACGGGATTAAGGCGTATTGAGAACCGTGGAGAGGTGATGTACATCAATGACAAGCCGGTCAAGCTGCGTGGTGTGAATCGTCATGATCACCATCCCCGTACCGGACACTATGTGGATGCAGAGACAACGGAGCTTGATATCAAGCTGATGAAACAGGCTAACATCAATATGCTCCGCACATCACATTACCCAGATTCACCATTGCTTTATGAACTCTGTGACCGATACGGACTCTATGTGATGGATGAGGCCTGTCAGGAGTCACACGGTTTCGGACTCCGAAACCGCCAGATGGGTAATGACCCGCAGTGGATGAAAGCCCATGTGGATAGGGCGGAATCACTGGTAAGGAGAGACTTTAATCATCCATCCGTTTTCTTCTGGTCACTGGGTAATGAGGGCGGCGCAGGCATGAACATGCGCGCCATGCGTGCCAAGGTGGATGAACTGGATTCTACGCGATTAGTGTTCTGTGATACAGACCTTTCCGTATCAGACCTGTATGATGACAGCTATCTCTCACCTGCACGTCTTAAACAGGTGGCGCAGAGGGTTACTGACCGTCCCTTCATGATGCGTGAGTATGCCCATATGATGGGTAACTCCGGCGGCAACCTTACGGAGTATTGGGATATCATTTATGCTGATCCCAGTATAGCCGGAGCCGCAATATGGGACTTTGTGGACCAGGGAATAGCCAAACCTATAGATGGTTCTCCGCTTACATACAAAGGCAGCAGTCTGGCTCTTGAGGAGGGTGAGTATTGGGCCTACGGAGGTGATTTCGGTGATATGCCCAATGACGGTAACTTTGTAATCAACGGCCTGCTGGCCCCTGACCGCATTCCGCATCCCCATTACTATGAGGTCAAGCACATCTACCAGCCTATCCATTTTGAGTTTTTGAAGAATGAATCTCCTTATGGCTTGGTTAAGGTGAAGGCCACCAACATGGATTATTTCAGCAGTCTTGATGATTATGACTATTATGCCAGTATTGAAGAACCTTACTTTGAAGAAAAGAGAGTATTCAAACTTAATTCTCCTGATGAAGAAGGTATTATTGCGGTGAATCTTGAGGACACGGCAAAAAGCGGTGGTGTTATCCATATCCCTACTGCATATACGCTACAAGTATCGGCAGTGCTTAAAGAACCCACTCTCTGGGCTGATTCCGGATTTGTTGTGGCTTATGACCAGTTGAATAACTGGAATAAACCGTATACTACGCCAATAGAATGGGATGATTTAAAAACAGGGAGTGTTGTTAAGCGGAACAAAGGCATTGTAACGGGTTCAGATGGCGGCTACATTGTAAAATACGGTAAAAGTGTTTATACAATTGATTCAAAAGGCGCTTTAATAAGTTGGAAATGGCGTGACAAGGAATTTTTGGCCGGACCTCTTGAACCTGATTTCTGGAAACCGGCCAATGACAACCAGATCCGTAATGATTACGAGCGCACAATGGGTGTTTGGCGCAATGTGGGCCCGGAAAGGGAAGTGGTGAGCAGTGAGATACGCACGATAAAACGTTACAAAGAGAGATATGCTCAACTCCGTTATAGTTATAAGACCTCTGTAGGTGCTTTGCTGACGTTGTGCTATGAATTCAGTGAGTATGAAGTAAGTGTGTCACTCAATTATGATCCTGCCCGGATAGAAGTTGAGTCCCTTCCCAGATTCGGTATGCGGATGCAGGTGCCGGCTGTCTATGACAGTGTAAGCTGGACCGGTCTTGGCCCGTGGGAGAACTATCCTGACCGCAAGAACGGCGCTCTGTTTGGACGTTATACCCTGCCTGTAAGCGAGTATCAGGTTGATTACGTCTTTCCTCAGGATAACTCCAACCGCAGTGACTGCCATGATTTCATGTTGTCACAAGGTGGCTATAAGCGCAAGGAAGGCCAAAAGATCAGAGGTTTGGGATTGTCTGTTAATTCATTAGATTTGTTCAATCTGAGAATATGGAATTACTCAGAGGAGGATCTGGAGAAGGCACGGCATGGATATGAACTGCCGCAGCGCGACTATCTGAACATCGACATAGATAAAGAGATAATAGGAGTAGGCGGGAACGATGCCTGGGGTGCCAAGACCGAGCCTCAATATATCCCTTCAGCCAAAGAACCGTACAGCTTGACGTTCTCAATTCGTTTGGAGTAAAGTATCCTATTCCAACCTGATCTTGCTGATTACGGGATAGTGGTCACTGTCCTTCTGACCGTGGTCTATCCAGGTGTAGAGGGGGGTAATGTTTTTGCTGCAGAAGATGTGGTCTATGCGGTAGTAGAGTTTATGTTCGTGATAGGTAATGCCCATTCCACTGCCGGACTTGGCATAAACATTGTGCATGAAACGGTCAAAAAGGTGGTAGGAGTATGATAAAGGAGTGTCATTGAAATCACCGCATACAATCACATACTTTGCTGTCTCGCTGCTGGCGCGGTCGGCAATAAGGCGCGCTTGGTCAGCTCTTTTTGATGTTGACTGAAGAAGGTTTTTCAGTACCTTCTTGGAAGCCTTGTAGTGGGTGCTGTCTGTGGGGTTCTTGATGAACTGCTGATACTCCGTGATGTCTTCTGATGCCAAATGATTTGACTGTAGATGACTGTTATATACAGCCAGTGTATCAGTTCCTATGAGAATCCTCAGGTATTGGCAACTGTTGCGTGAATCCTCAAATTCAATGGACTCGTTAAGCAGGATGGGGTATTTTGACAGGCATGCTTCAGCATTTCTGCCTTTGGGTTGGCCTAAATACGGATAGATATCTTTTATTCTTTTTTCACGTGAGGCCAACTTCATGATGTTGGGGGTTGCTTCCTGAATGAAGATTATGTCAGCATCAAGTCCTATCGCATAGTTCAATACCGGGTTATCCACTTTCCAGTTCTTGTTGTCATCAATACCAAACCCTTCAGTGTTATACGTGACTACTGTCAGATAAGGCGGCTGAACTTTTTTCTCTTTAGAAAAGTGCAGTGGGCAATATTTCAGGGTGGGGATTAGGCATATCAGAATGGCGGCCATCGGGACAAGGGATCCTTTCTTCCATGTAAGCAGCCAGAGAATGAGGAACATGAAATTCAGGAAGTATAGAAAAGGGAAAAGCAGCCCGGAAAGTGAAGCGAACGGCCATCTCCCAATGGGTGCTACTATGGAACCGTAACAGCTGAATATGAGCATGAAGGCCGTCAGGATATTGACAGCCATCAACGGATAGGCCAGCAGTTTTCCAATGAATTTCATGCGTCTTTTTTTCTGTGAAAGAGGTTATCTATCCATACGGAAACGGTTGTGACAGGTATTGTGATATCCTTACCCTTGCTTAACATCCTGTTGAAAAGCCATCCTAAGCCTGCTGCTCCCAGATGGACTGCATCGGTAGCCGGATTTACGTGAGGCAGTATGGCCAGGTCAATCAGCACAAGTGCTATCACGATGTATTTTATCTTGACGGGCCCTATCAGAGGTATGGGTTCAGTGTTGTTGGGTGCCCGGAAGGCAAGTGCTGTGCAGAACGCCAGAATACATGCTGAGCAGAGAGGTATGCTTTCTGACCATTCTCTTTTCTGGAGTGACGGAAAAAGCAGAAAAACACCGGTGAAAACGAGCATTCCTGCAACACCTCCCATGATATAAAGGCCGCGTAATGCGTTAGATGTGAAATATCTCAGGAATATGCTTCCAAGCCAGTAGAGGATAAGCATATTGAACAGCATATGCCATAGTCCCCAACTTGTAAACAGTGATGTTGCTATTGTCCAAGGCCGGTATAGTAGAAGGATAGGTTTCCAAGGATAGTTAAGGACTATATAGGCAAATTTGTTCTCTCCAAATGAAAAGAGAGTGAATGTGATGTCAAGAAGAAGTGTAAAGACAAACACACCGCCGTTTATAAAGAGCAGACGTGTAAGGATATCGCCTGTCCTGAATTTTTCCTTCAGTTCTTCCAACAGATTCATCACCATGTGAATTTAATGTGGTTGTCCTTGCGTTCCTTATGCCTCCAGTACAGTATCATAAGGAATCCGGCAAGCATTCCGCCCAGATGAGCAAAGTGAGCTACGTTATCGGCCGCACTGTTTTTCAGGCCAAGTACCAGTTCTATAACCACATAACCTACAACCAGCCATTTGGCCTTTATGGGAAACGGGATAGGTATTATAAACAACTGGTTGTCAGGGAATGTCATTCCGTAACCGAGCAGTATTCCGTAAACGGCTCCCGATGCTCCCACGGTAAGAATTGCGTTCATATAAACTCTTAAGGCGTGAACTACCTCAGGGGTTATGGGGTCAAAACCTGAGAGGGTAATCTCATACTGGACGAACTGGAACAGTTCCTGTGTAAGTCCTGCTCCGATTCCGCATATCAGGTAGAATAAGAGAAAGCGGTTGGAACCCCACTGCATCTCCATGATACGGCCGAACATCCATACAGCGAACATGTTGAGGAAGAGATGGGTGAATCCTTCATGAAGGAACTGGTATGTTATGAGCTGCCAGATATGAAAATCCGGCGCAAGGAAAAAATGCAGTCCGCACAGTTTGTGCAGGTCTATTCCGTATTTGTAAAGTGCCATCGTGCCCATCCAGCAAAGAACATTGATAATGAGCAGATTCTTGGTTATAGGGGGTAGCTTGTTCATACTCTATGCATAAACTATGTTATGAGCCGCAAAAGTAGCCAATTTTTCAGTAACTTTGCGGTCAATAAATCAAATATATGAAAATAGAAACACTTATAGCACAAAAGGCCGTTGTTGCCATCAAGGAGCTTTATGGCCAGGAGATTGATGCCGCTACAGTTCAGGTTCAGAAGACCAAACGTGAGTTTGAGGGTCATCTTACGATAGTGGTATTCCCATATCTCAAGATGTCACGCAAGGGTCCTGAACAGACTGCTGTTGAAATAGGAACGTGGCTCAGGGAAAACGTAGAGGAGATAAGTTCCTATAACGTAATTAAGGGTTTCCTGAATCTGGTAATATCCTCATCAGTATGGGTGGATATGCTCAACGGAATCAATGCCGATGAAAACTACGGCTTACGCAGTGCTACCGATGATTCTCCACTGGTGATGATAGAGTATTCATCGCCCAATACCAATAAGCCCCTGCATCTTGGTCATGTACGCAACAACCTGCTTGGAGGTGCTCTGGCCAATATCATGTCTGCAAACGGTTACAAGGTCGTAAAGACTAACATAGTCAATGACCGCGGTATCCATATCTGCAAGTCAATGCTTGCCTGGCTCAAATGGGGCAACGGTGCTACGCCGGAATCAACAGGTAAGAAAGGTGATCATCTGATAGGTGATTATTATGTGGAGTTTGATAAGCATTTCCGTGCAGAGGTCAAGAGCCTGCTGCCTGCTAACTATGCAGAGCTTGATGAGAAGGCTCAGGAGGAGGCTAAGGCCAAGGCTGAAAAGGAATCACCTCTGATGCAGGAGGCTCATGCCATGCTGGTCAAGTGGGAGGCCGGTGACCCTGAGGTACGTGCCCTGTGGGAGCGTATGAACAGCTGGGTATATGCCGGATTTGATGAGACATACAAGCGTCTGGGCGTAAGCTTTGACAAGATATACTATGAGTCACAGACCTATCTGGAGGGTAAGAAAACCGTTATGGAAGGTCTTGAAAAGGGACTGTTCTTCCGTAAGGAGGATGGCTCTGTCTGGGCTGACCTGACTCAGAATGGCCTTGACCAGAAACTGCTCCTGCGCAGTGACGGCACATCGGTCTATATGACTCAGGATATAGGTACCGCACAGTTGCGTTTCCGTGATTATCCCATTGACCGTATGATTTACGTGGTAGGTAATGAGCAGAATTACCACTTCCAGGTTCTTTCCATACTGCTTGACCGCTTAGGATTCAAGTGGGGCAAGGATCTGGTACATTTCTCATACGGTATGGTTGAGTTGCCTGAGGGCAAGATGAAGAGCCGCGAGGGTACTGTGGTTGATGCTGATGACCTCATGGATGAGATGATATCTACTGCACGTGCCACATCGGCAGAACTGGGTAAACTTGACGGTTTGAGCAAGGAGGAGACCGATGAGATAATGCGTATTGTGGGAATGGGTGCCTTGAAGTATTTCATTCTTAAGGTGGATGCCCGCAAGAACATGACCTTCAATCCCAAGGAATCCATTGATTTCAATGGCAATACCGGCCCGTTCATCCAATACACATATGCCCGTATCCGCTCTATAATGCGTAAGGCTGCAGATGAGGGTATCAAACTGAATGCAAATCTCTATGCAGATGAGAAGTCACAGATATCAGAGAAGGAACTTGGATTGATACAGATGCTTATTGGATTCCAGGATGTGGTACGTCAGGCTGCTGATGACTACAATCCTTCTGTCATTGCAAACTACTGCTATGACCTGGCCAAGGAGTTCAACCAGTTCTATCACGACTTCAGCATCATGCATGAGCCAAGTCGTGAACTGAAACTGTTCCGTCTGGTTTTGGCTAAGAATGTTGGCAAGATTCTTAAGTTGGGTACCGGACTGCTGGGTATTGAGGTTCCGGAAAGAATGTAGTCCACATTAGGAAGGTTTCCAGTTAGGAGTCCCGAAGGACGCGACCGGAGGGAGCTAAGCGACAGTATGGAGCGCTTTTGCGGAGCAAAATAAAAAAAGTATTTGTACTTTTGTGACATGTCACAAAAGTACTATGTTGTTTGGATTGGGTTGAATCCAGGGGTTTATGATTCCTGGGAGGCCTGCAAGCAGCAGGTAGAAGGCTGGAAAGGTGCCGTATATAAGGGTTTCGATACCCGTGAGGAGGCCGATGAAGCTATCAATATGCCTCCTGAAAACTTTATAGAGAAGAAAACTCCTGAACACAAGGGTGGACGTAAGAAACAGGATAAATCCATCCCGCCGGAGGTTATCCGGCAGGCACTGGCTGTTGATGCCGCCTGCAGCGGTAATCCGGGGCAGATGGAATATCGTGCCGTTTATCTGGGTGATATGGAGGAGAAATTCCATTTTGGCCCAATCCTGGGAACCAACAACATAGGTGAATTCCTGGCTATCGTTCATGCTCTTGCACTTTACAAGAGCCGTGGGCTGGATTGGCCGCTTTATAGTGATTCGCACAATGCCATCTTATGGGTTAAAGCCGGCAAGTGTAGAACCAAATTGGAGCGTACACCTGATACTGAGGCTGTTTTTGAGCGTATAGAGAGCGCAGAGCGTTGGCTTAGGGAGAATACCTTCAGTAATGTGATTCTTAAATGGGATACAAAGAAGTGGGGGGAGATTCCCGCTGATTTTGGCAGGAAATGAATAAGACAGGAGCGGTTCGCGGGACACTCAGGATAGAGATGCTGATCAGACACTATTTGAGTCTGGTTATGATATTCGTACTCCAGAAGCCGCTTTTTATGCTGTATGCCGGCGGCAGGAAACAACATTCCGGTATAAAGGACTGGATACTGGTTATGTGGCACGGTATTCCCATTGACCTTTCGGTTGCAGGATACCTTACTTTGATACCAGTAATTCTGGTTATGATAAGCATCTGGGCCAAGTCTTTCCCTGTCAAGAAGATAATGAGAGTATATGATGCCCTTGTTTCATTACTTATAGCCACAATCTTTGTAGGTGATGCTGCGCTGTACCCATATTGGGGGTTCAAGCTTGACGCTTCTGTCCTTTTTTATCTTAAGACACCAAAAGAGGCAATGGCAAGCGTGTCACCCTGGATGGTAGTTTTGGGGATTATCGTAATAATATTGACGGCATTCGTTTTCTATCGTATTCTGGTCAATGCATTGAAACCTTTTGATATTCCTTACAGTAAAGTCTTGATTAGGATACCGATAACGGTTTTATACCTGTTGTTGTTTGCACCCTTGTTCCTGGCTATCCGTGGTGGAGTGAGGGAATCCACAATGAATGTAGGGCATGCCTATTTCAGTGCGGACCAGTTCCTGAATCATTCTGCCGTTAATCCGGCGTTCAGCCTGCTCAGTTCCGTGAGCAAGACATCCGATTATTCCAAATGGTATGATTATCTTGATGAGGACAGACGCCGTGAGTTGTTCCAGGGCCTTTATGATACATCACTTGAGGGGACGGAGAAACTGCTCAACACTGAGCGTCCTAATGTCCTGGTTCTAGTAATGGAGGGTATGGGCGGTGATTTTGTTCATGCCATAAGCGGCAGGCCTGATGTCACTCCACGTTTGGACAGTCTGATATCACAAGGCGTATTCTTCAGCAACTGCTATGCCGGCAGTTTCCGTACAGACAGGGGTATGGTGTGTGTCATGAACGGTCATCCCGGTCTGCCAATGACTTCAATCATGAAGCTGCCTACCAAGAGCGCTGCGCTTCCCTCATTGCCGGGTAAACTGCTTGAGCAAGGCTATGAGACCTATTTCATGTATGGCGGTGATATCAATTTCACAAACATGAAGAGCTGGCTTTACGGCACAGGTTTCAGGAATGTGACATCGGATGCGGACTTTACGCATAGCGAACGTAAAACCAATGCGTGGGGCGTTAATGACGATATCACGTTCAGCCGTCTCTTCTCAGAGATCAAGGAACGCAAGGATTCTCTCTGGTTCGGCGGATTTCTGAGTCTGAGCAGCCATGAACCGTTTGATGTCCCTTATCACAGGCTGGAAGACAAGATATGTAACTCATTTGCCTATACTGACAGTTGTCTGGGTGCTTTTGTGGATAGTCTGCGTAGTACTCCTATTTGGGACAACCTGCTTTTAGTGATTACTCCTGACCATGGTTTCCGCTACCCTCAGCAGGGGTTTGCCTTTGATCCCCATGTGCATCATATCCCTATCCTGTGGTTGGGCGGTGCGGTAAAGGAACCCAAGGTTATAGACCGTTTCATAGTACAACCCGATATGGCTGCCACTATACTGGCTCAAATGGGAATTGATTACAGCGATTTCCGTTTCAGCCGTAATGTCATGTCAGATAAATATACATATCCGTTCTCATTCTACACGTTTTCAAACGGACTCTGTTTTATTGACAGTACCGGCATAACACTCTATGATGATGACTCGGGTCAATGCCTGATTAATGACCCGGAGGGCTCAGAGTTGCGTCTTGACAGGGGTAAGGCCATCCTACAGACCTTGTATGATGACCTTGAGGCCCGATAGAGGTATTACTTCTTATTATTGTTATAGGCTGCCGGGTGTTCGGCCATCCATTCCTTAAATCCCTCTTTTGTGCGTTTCCAGCGGTTATGGGTCCAGAGCCATAGTTCAGGACATTCACGGATATTGTCCTCAAGCAGACGCATGTATCTCTCTGTCACGGCATATTCCGGCAGGTCTGCGGTGTGTTCAAAAATAAGTTGAAGGTCACAACGGTAATAACCGCGGCGTTTGCGGGTAATATGCATGTACCAGATCTCCAGATCCAGTTTCCTGGCCAGGCGTTCAGCTCCTGTGAAAACAGGTGTCTCCCTGTTCATGAACTGGGTCCAGTAATGGATGTTCCACCACAGGGGTACCTGATCGGCAATCATTCCTATGAAGAACTTCTTACCCTCTTTCCTGTAACTCAGGAAGCGTCTCATTACCTGTTCCATAGGTATGCTTGCTGTTCCGTATCTGTTGCGCAGTTTGTACATGAACAGTTCCATTGTGGCATTCTCAAGCCTGTGATATACCTGGCCTCCTACAAAGTCATTCACATCGGTAAAAAACAGGTTCATGGAGGGTATCCATTCCCAATTGCCCACATGGCCTAGATAACCTATGCCGGACCTTCCGTTTATGGTTTCCTGAACCAGCTTGTCCATTCCGGTGAACTCCATGTGACGCAGTATCCAGCGCTTGCCTGCAGATACGGTCTTGAGGGCCTCAACTATCTGGCATGCAAACTGATAGTAAAAGCGGCGTTCAGTGCGGCGCAGCCATTTCCTGTCCTTGTCAGGAAAGGATAGGGCCAGGTTCTTGCGTACAATGTTTTTCCTATAACGCAAGGGCGGGCAGATATACATAAGCAGCCAGACGATGTCTGAGAACAGATACAGCACCGGCAGCGGGAGAAGTGAAAATATCCAGACGATACCAAACAGAACCGATGACAGAAATTTAGCCATATTCAGAATGTGTAATTAAACCGGGCCCCCATGACAAAGGACCTCCACACTTTATCATAATAATCAAGGCCGCCGTGTACTGTTATGCTTGAGAATGATGATGTCCTGACAGTCATACCTAAGTTTGCATAGCAGTGAAAACCTTTGGGAATATCCCATTCCAACGGCTGATCCTGATACTGGAAACTGTAGCTGTTGGTGCTGGGTGAGTAGCCGGCAATAGCTTGCCCGTTTATGCTTAACATGCTTATTACCGGAAAGTCCATATCCAATCCTGCTCCTACGGTGTAAACATCAGTGACGCTCCCCTGAGGCGGCAGATACAGGTCATCTGAACCGGTCCATTTCATCTGGGTGAGGCCGGCACGGATTGTAGGGCCTATGTACCATGGCATCCAGGAGGCGTCTATTCCTATGGAGCAGGCCGGCTTGGCATTCGGATTTCCATATCCGCCGGATGTAAAGACATCAGCCCCTATACTGTAGTCGGAGTAAAGTCCGAATTTCCATTTCGGCATATCTTCAATTTCAGGAACCACTATGGGCTTTTTCAGGCCGTGGTCGCCAAAAAGGATATCGGTAAGGTCATATGCAAGTTCAGTTGAGAATATGCCTAAGGCTGCTCCGGCCAGGACATCCGAAGCCCAATGACGGTTTGAGATAACCCTGAATATACCTGTGGTTGCGGCCATTCCGTATCCGGCTACGCTTATCCATGGGCTTACAGTCTCTCCATACTCTTTATGGAGCATATGTGCGAACATGAATGCCGTAGCCGTATGCCCGGAGGGGTAGGAATTGAACGCACGGCCGTCAGGACGTTCTCTCTTGAAGGTATATTTGGCAGCCTGGACAACGGATAGCAGGATTGCTCCCGATGCAATATCCGCCGTTATCATGCGGGGCCAGTCACTGCGGCTTTCAAGTCCGCTAGCCTTAAGTGCATACAGTAATATGCCAGGTGACCATTGCAGTATATTGGCTGACCACATGCCCGGTGATTTTATGCCGCCTGTCTTTACAATGCGTTTGTCAAGAAGATAGTCATCAAACAGGATACTGGCGGTAAGCAGGCCCGCGGGTAAAAATATCCGTTGCGTGAAGGATTCAGGCTTGTAAGCTATACTGGAGGTATCTTTAGATAGAGACAGGTTCAGCGTGTAGTCAATCTCACTTAGAGGCTTATAGGGCCTGAAAGGGTTGATTCCGGCACGGGTTTCTGCTAGGGGAAGCAACAGTATGGCTGATATGAGCAGGAATCTCTTCATTTCATGTTTTTGAGAGTCTTCTTCATCCCCAATCTGTATTTTACCGTTATAAGCTGCTGGTTATGTATCGGGGTGTCAGGCGTGAAATGCAGATTCCAGCGGAACCCGAACTGCACGTTTTCATCGGCCACAAACTGAATTCCCAGTTCAGTCTTGTTATAGAACGTATGGTTATAGAATGGGTCGCTGCGATGGAATTGGAGACCGGCTTCCGCATCATCCATGAACGGTTGCTGTGCATCTCCTGCAAATACGGTGCTTTTTATGTCAAACATCTTCCAGCCTATCTGTACGTCACCCAAGAATCCTGTCGGGCTGTGCCAATTGTCTTCTTTTCGGCAACGTACCAGCGAACATAGTACTCCTGCATTGGCTTTCAGTACCAGTTCTGGTGATAATACTCCTGTCAGGTTCAGGCTCA
>Ga0265300_10003488_pt1 | contig 12912 bp, 9 predicted proteins | sample AusTroGonzalo_MG_FD_193482 | JGI IMG/M metagenome (GOLD analysis project Ga0265300, IMG submission 193482) | Bovine rumen microbial communities from tropical cattle in Woodstock, Queensland, Australia - Gonzalo_03 | ecosystem: Host-associated > Mammals > Digestive system > Stomach > Rumen ... | reverse complement strand
GAACGGAAACACGTTTCTAGCAGATACAAAACGTCCTTGCTCGCGGATTTCGCGATGGCTCGTTTAAGACGTTCTGCGGAGGCCTCGGACGTCTCGATGTGGAACGGCTGTGCGAAAAGGTCGGTTCCTGTTCCGCCTTCGGTTTCGTAAGAACGTTCGGCGACAAAGCTTGTAACGTCAAGATGCTGGCGGTAAATTTCAAAGACCGCACTCAAAAAGCCGTCGAAGGTAGCATCGTAATGAATTGCGAGAGACATGGGATTAGAGGTGTGAGCTGTGAGGTATGAGGTCGGGCTTCGCCCTTTGAGATTTTTATAATCGCGGGCGTTGGCGCAGTAGGAAGTGGCTAGTGATTAGTGGTTAGTGGTTAGAGGTGTGAGGCATGAGGTATGAGGTCGGGCTTCGCCCTTTGAGACTTTTATAATCGCGGCGGAGCCGCCAAATGAAAACTCACTACTCACGACTCAGCGCTCATTGCTAGAAGAATAGGTTAGTGGTTGCTGATTGCTGGTTGCATGACAACCGAGGGGGCGGGCAATGCGGCGGGCATGGAGTCAAACAAATCGAGCTGGTCGGATTTCGGTTTTGCGACAAGCAAAGGACGGATCATTTCCGGGTATAGCTTGTGCAGTTCCGGCGGTACATCGCTGTTGTAAATGAAGTATTTTGCACGCTTAAGCACCACGCCCATTTTTTTGAGGTGTTCCAAGCGGATTTTGGAGTAACGCCTACCGCTCACGATAAGCTGCGCGGACCTCACGCCAATGCCAGGCACACGCAGAATCATCTCGTAATCGGCGGTCTGCAAATCGACCGGGAAACATTCCAGATGACGCAACGCCCACATCACTTTCGGGTCCAAGTCCGGATCCAAGAACGGGTTCTTTTCATCGAGAATTTCGTTGTACTCGAACTTGTAAAAACGCATGAGCCAATCCGCTTGGTACAGCCGATGTTCCCGCAAAAGCGGCGGTTTCGTGGTAATCACAGGCAAACGCTTGTCCGCATTTATCGGAACATAGCCCGAAAAATAGACGCGTTTCATCTGCTGTTGCTTGTAAAATCCAGCCGAAAGCGTAAGAATTTGGAAATCGGTCTCCCCCGACGCCCCGACAATCATTTGCGTGCTCTGGCCAGCGGGCAAAAACTTCGGCGAATACTTGGACTTGTCCGCCTTGTACTCCAGCTTGCGTTCTGCCAAGAAGTTCATCGGGCGGTAAATGGATGCAAAATTCTTTTCGGGAGCGAGGTATTGCAACTGCTTGTCCGAAGGAATCTCGATGTTCACGCTGCTGCGGTCGGCATATAGCCCCGCTTCGAACAACAACCTCGAACTAGCCCCGGGAATCGCTTTCAAGTGAATGTAACCGCCAAAATGGTGCACCAGGCGCAATTCTTTCGCAACTTTGATTAGAAGTTCCATCGTGTAATCGGGCGTGCCGATGACCGCCGAACTCAAGAAAAGCCCCTCTATATAATTACGTCGATAAAATTCCAGCGTGAGATTAATCAGTTCCTTGGGCGTAAACGTCGCTCGCGGGATATCGTTACTCCGACGGTTCACGCAATAAGCGCAATCGTACTTGCACGCATTGCTGAACAGCACTTTCAATAGCGAAATGCAACGACCGTCGGCACTCCACGTATGGCAAATGCCGGAACTGTGCCCGCAACCCATACCGCCTTTAGGTGAATTGCGCTTGGAACCGCTTGACGAGCACGAAACGTCGTATTTGGCGGCATCACCCAGAATGTTTAATTTATCGCGTAAGTCCATTTTTAGCCTAAAAGCATGTCGATAACAACGACACACTTGTTTACATGCCTTTTTGTTCACTAAATATAATAATCACTGCACAAAAAAGCAAGTGTTTTTTTTTATTGCTATCGGTGATAGAAGAATTAATGGCTAAAAACTACTCTGGAAAAGAAAATTTTTATATTTATAACAAATGACAATTCAAGTCAAATTGCTACGGAGGAGTTTATGCAATTTACATTAAAAAACGTATTTTGTGCATGTGTCGGGATAGCAATGCTTTTTACAGCCTGCGGTGAAGATAGCACATCGTCCAAGCCCAGTGACGACGAATCGGAATATTCCCTGTCAAGTTCCTCAGACGATGACGATAGCAGTTCTTCTGGGAAAAAATCAAAAAGTTCCTCAAGCATTTCAAACGATTCCGGCAAGACTTCAAGTGCTTCGGGCAAATCATCTAGCAGCCCAGCCATTTTTTCGAGCAGTTCAAAAAATGTAGCCATGTCTAGTGCGTTGCACAACCCGGACGATTACCTGAATCCCGACATCAATTACGGTACACTCACCGACCCGAGAGACGGGCAGACCTACAAGACGGTAAAAATCGGAATCCAGACATGGATGGCGCAAAACTTGAATCTAAAAACCGACAGCAGCAAGGAATCCGAATCATCCTGCGGAAAGCTCTATCCGTGGAGTGAAGCAGTAAATATTAAAACAGCCTTTGCCAAAAAATATTGCGGATTGACCAGCAAACTCAACTATCAGGGAATATGCCCCGACGGTTGGCATCTCCCTGCCGAGCACGATTGGAACATCCTTAAAAAATATATCGTAAAACAGGGGTACAAAGACATCGGCCCTGCACTTAGGTCAAAAAATGCAGACGCATGGCCCGGTGAAAATGACGCTACGGACGTATTTGGTTTTTCTCTGGTTGCTGGTGGATGGATTTCTTATGCGGGGGTCCATGTAACCAACAATGGAACTTCTTTTTGGCTTCCCGAAGAAAGTGGCCCTAGCGCTGTTTCAACGGAGTACGGCAAGGATGTCACTTTCGGCACCCTCGGATTTGGTGTATCCAGCAACTTTAAAAAAGCATCGCTCTTTGTCCGTTGCATCGAAGACTACGACATAGACAAAGAGGCAAAGCCAGCCCCCAAGGAAGGAAGCATCTATGACAGCATAGCCAACACCCTTACCGACCTGCGCGATAATAAAGTCTATAAGACAACGCAAATTGTGGATCAAATTTGGATGGCTGAAAATCTCAAGTACGTGACCGAAGGTGGATATGCAGACATGGGCATCGGCACAAAATACACCATATCCGGTGGCATAGAATCCTATTTTTACCGCTGGAATTCTGCCATGGACATTCCCAACGGCAACTTCAACGAAACCTACGAAAGCACTCCCAAGCATCAGGGAATCTGCCCAATCGGATGGCATATTCCCACGGTGGCGGAATTTGACCACCTGTACAAAAATCTCGGCGAAAACGTCTATGCGTTTATACCAGACACATTATGGTCAACAAAAAACGCCCTCAGGACTAATTTCCATTTCGATCTTCAGCCTGTCGGATACTACATCGACTGCGGATTCGAAAATTTCAGTTATCATGCAGGACTATGGACAGCGGACAACCAAAGCGATTCCGCACAAGCATATTTGTACTACTATTCGCTTGGCGGCAACAGTTTAAATAAACGCGGCATAAACAAACATCATTATCTTTCCGTTCGCTGCCTCAGGGATCAGCCCGCCGTCATCAATGAATTCCGCGACTTCGGTTCGTTAACCGACCCAAGAGACTACAAAACGTATAAGACCACCAAAATCGGAGACGATATCTGGATGGCGGAAAACCTCAACTACATCGACACGACGACTCTACTCAAGGAAGAATCATTCTGCTTTGACAAAAAAGACTCGAATTGCACCATTTTCGGAAGGCTCTACACCTGGAACGCGGCTACGCTCAACGGTACAGAACAGGGTGTATGCCCCGACGGTTGGCATGTTTCAAGTAGAGAGGACTGGAACAATCTCGAAGCCAATACGGTCGATAGGAAAGAACTTGGGTATCATCTGAAATCATCGGGAATGTGGAACAGGCACGAATACCCGCCCAATACCTATGGATTCTCGGCCATCCCAAGCGGTTATTATTCCAATAAGACGTTTTGGGGAAGCGGCTACCAGGCCGATTACTGGAGCAACCAGGAATTCAACGATAGCACAGCATTCTTTTATTCCGTATCCAACGACAGCGATGTGCTCAGCATCTATGCGAAGGGAAAATCCGTCGCACGTGCAGTCCGCTGCGTGAAAAACAAGGAGTAGGAGAAAGAATCCTCACAAGCCTTAGCCGTGCATCGTTTTTTCGGAATTTTATAGCTTTTGGTGCTTTTTTCTGTTCATTTTGAGCTCAAAAAAGTTAGTTTTCCTTATGTAAAACAATTGATTTGGGATCGTTTATGGAACTGCAACTGAATTTTGAAGACGTGGCTTCGGCACTTTCGTTGGATTACGAATGCGTATTTTTTGTCGATATCGAGACGAGCAACTACGCCATGTTCGATTTTCGCGGAAATCATTCCAAACTGGATTTGAGGGATTCTCATGATTTTTGGGCAGATACCGCGGTCAATACAGAAGCGGTTGTGTATACCGAAGATAAAGAATCATTTGCAGCTTTTGTCAACAGGGATTCACTCGTAAAAGCAATCCAGACCGAGCGTGTCAATAATTTCAAGTATCGTCTTATGGTCGATGGCAAGCCGACCTGGTACCAAATGAAGGTTGCCTTAACGCATTCGCATGGTCGTAAGTTTTTAGTTATTGGCGTCAACAACATCGATAAGCTGGAGCGCGAACAGATTGAACTGAAAGACAAAGCGTCGAAAAGCGAAACTTACAGCCAGATTGCAGTTGCCTTGGCATCTCGGTTTGATGCGCTGTACATGGTGGACTTAAAAACGGACCATTTTATACAGTACAAGTCTGAACGAGTATTTAGTGAATTGGGTATAGCTCGCGAAGGGGATGACTTTTTTAACCTCTTGATCAGCGATGCTCGTAAAGCCGTCTATAAAGAAGATTTCACGTTGGTAACGGAGTCTCTTAAAAGGGCAACCTTGTTGAAGGAATTGGACGACTATGGAGCATTTACGCTGACGTATCGTCTAAATTCGCAAAAGGGAGCGGTATATGTAAAAATGATTGCCGCCTATACCGATAAAGAACACCTTGCAATAAGTATCACCAACGTGAACTCTCAGGTTCGCCGAGAACAGAAACTGAGGGCCAAGATCTTGCAGAACGAGGTCTATGGGCAAATCGTGATGGCCCTTGCAGAACGTTACGATGCGTTGTACATGGTGGATTTGGAAACGAACCATTTTGCACAGTACAAAGCCGAACGTATGTACAGCCATTTGAATGTTGCCGTCGAAGGTGAAGACTTCTTTAACCAACTGCAGAAAGACGCTTTGCAAGTTATCTATGCGGAGGATATTCCTTTGGTGCAAACCGCCCTTGTGAGGGATGTCCTTTTGAAAGAACTGGATGATAACGGATTGTTCTCCCTGACGTATAGGCTGAACTCCCCCACGGGCCCCGTGTATGTGAATCTGGTCGCCATGTATTCGGGAGAAAAACATATAGTCATCAGTGTAACCAATATCGACACCCAGGTTCGTCGCGAACAAAAGATTCGGGAAGAGGCCGCTATTGCGTATCAAAAAGCACGCCGTGACGACTTGACGGGAATCAGGAACAAGAATGCCTACGGCGAATTCGAACGCAAATTGAATGAACAAGTCCAGTCTGGAGAGATTGAAGAGTTTGCCATCGCCATTTGCGATGTAAACGAACTCAAGACCGTAAACGACACGCAAGGCCATAAAGCAGGCGACGAATATATCCGCTCCGCATCGAAACTCGTATGCGATACGTTCAAGCACAGCCCCGTGTTCCGCATTGGTGGCGATGAATTTGTTGCCATCTTGAGAGGGAGCGATTTCGAATCTCGTGAAAACATCGAAAAGAAATTTAAAGATACTGTAAAGCACAACGCCGAAGAGAAAAAAGTTGTTGTCGCTTGCGGCATCGCTGATTTCGATAAATTAAACGACAAGAACGTTTCGGCGGTGTTCGAACGCGCAGATGCTCTCATGTACAAGGACAAAATGTCATTGAAGAGCTGACGCGACGAAATCTTCAATATGATTATCCGCAAGGATTAAAATTTTAATATACGGATGTTTGTATAAATTATCATAAAACGCAAGACACCTCCCCTTTTTTGCGTCTTGTATTGCCATTGAAAAATGTAAGAAAAAAGAAATTATTTTACATTTTAAACGGTAATTTAAAGGAATTGTATGTCACGCAAGAATAATCAGAATTTGGTCAAAGCTTTAATGCTTATCATTTCCATGGTGATGATGTTTGGTGCCGTAGTTACAATCAAGCTTTCTACTGTTTACGGGCCATCTGCATATTTGATTTTTGTGGGAATCTTTATTCTTGTCGTTATTATAGCTTTCAGCATCTGGAGCAAGTATCGAGAACACGAAACTTCGCAGCAAATAGCCGACCTCATGAAAGAAGCCTTGACCACGCCCATGGAAAACGTGGCAGGAGATGCGGGTTACGCGGTCGCCGTCAAGCCGGATGGCACAATCAATCCGAGACTCACGACTTGCATGAAAAGACTCGAACCCACGGTTAGCGCTATTTCAAAGTTTTTTCAGGATTTTATTCATTACGACGGTGTTGCACTGAAATTGCGTCAACATTTTTCAGGCGTCGAAGCGGGGACAGACACTTTTCAGGAATTATCGACCGTATTTCTCTCGGACATCGCGTATCTTTCCGCAAAACTCGGACACGAGGTTAGCTTTGATTCCTTTGAATCGTGCGGTTTCATCACACTCCTCTTGCGGTTGCGGACAAATGCACCTACAACCACGGACTGGAACCGCCTTGTCTATCAGGCTTTCGTCGATAAGACGATTGACATGAACGCACTGCTGAAAAATTTGGAACGGAACCATGCCCAGATTGAACCGACTGGTGAAATGTTCCTTTTCGCTTCGATTTTCGCAGAGTTTTCGCCAGATGCTGTCAAGAAGTACATGCGTTTGATGTACGATTTTTCGGCAGCGCTTGCAAACATAGACCATAAGCTTTCACCGCAAGAAGTGCAGTGGCTCCAACGCTTGGAACGCTTTATCGGAAACTACCGTTCGCTTATCCACAATGCAGGATGGATAAAGTGTTCTACACGTTCTGTAGGCTATAAGGATGCTGTAAGAGATTCTGCCGCATGGAACGTCAAAGCGGAAAAGCCAGTCAACTTAACGGGTGGAGACGCAATAAAAAAGCTAGACGACTTGATTGGGCTTACGTCGGTCAAGAAAGAAGTCATTACGTTCCGCAACTTTATCAAAATTCAAAAAGAACGTCGCAAAAAGGGGCTTTCCGTTCCGCCGACATCGTGCCATCTTGTTTTTTCGGGGAATCCAGGAACTGGCAAAACGACAATTGCGCGAATCATGGCGGAAATTTTCAGAGAGCTTGGTGTGGTTTCAAAAGGCCATTTGGTGGAAGCTACGCGAGCCGATTTAGTCGCTGGATACATGGGGCAAACCGCCATCAAAACGAACAAAGTCATCGACAGTGCGTTGGACGGAGTTCTGTTCATTGACGAAGCTTACACGCTCTCCAGAAATGCCGAAGGCGATTACGGTCAAGAAGCTATTGACACGCTCCTCAAGCGCATGGAAGATGACCGCGACCGATTGGTCGTCATCATCGCTGGATACACGAAGGAAATCAAGAACTTTGTGAATTCCAACCCGGGGCTTTCTTCGAGATTCAACAGGTATATCGAATTTCCCGATTACACAGAAGACGAACTGGCTCAAATTTTCAAGACGCTTTTGTCGAAGTACGATTACGTCATGAATTACGATGCGGAAATTGCGATGAAAAAACGCATTGCAGCCGCGGTACAAGAAAAAGACGACCATTTTGGCAACGGACGTTACGTGCGCAACTTGTTCGAGAAGGTTATCGAAAAGCAGGCTAACCGCCTTGCCGCCCTGCCCAACCTAGGAAAAGCCGAAGTCAGCCTGATTTACGCTTCGGATTTTAAGTAGAAACGTCATCCGCGATTCTGCGTTTCTGCGTTTCGCATCATCCGCGATAAAGCATTACACGTCATCCCCGATTTAGTCGGGGATCTTTTTACAGTTGTTTTTTGATTTCTTGAGCAAGTTCAATGCCCAAGTTCTTGGATTGCTGCACAGCATCGGCGGAGTTCAAATCTACAGAACCGACGCATTCCGCACGGAGCAAACGGCTCGATTTTTCATCCCAGTAAATGCCACGAATTTTTAGAGTTTTCGCAACACCGCTAATGCAAGAATTAAGATTGCTGGAGTCGCGGACGACGGGTTCGCCAATGCCGCCACGATTGCTAGAATCACCGCAATTGCAAGCGTCGAGAGAGTCGTCAACGAATTCTGCAAAACTTGCCACCGGGAACTGGCACCCCGCATTGAGAGCTTTCAAATAAGCCATTTCAGCGGAGGCAACGCAGAACGTTTCTAGGTCATTCGCACGTGCTAGAATTTGCGCGAGGAGCCCGTTTTCATGGATTCTATCGTCGCTACGCTCCTCCAGAATGACATCAGAATTTATTTTACCATTGTCACCCTGTAACATCGCAACGGTTGAAGAACTCGCCGAACCATAGGGGTCATTAAAATTATGTTCGCTTTGATGCGATTCAGTGATTTTATCTGCAAGCGTTTCAATCGCCAAAATGCCTTGACCGCTAGCGGGGAGCATTTGCTCGGTGCTAAAATATTCCGTCACTTGGTCTGCAAGGCCCATGCGCTTGAGGCCCGCCACCGCGAGTACAACGCCATCGAGTTCAGCAAGTTTGCCTATGCGCGTTTGGATGTTCCCGCGAATCGGCACGTATTCAATATCCGGGCGGAGTGCTTTCAGTTGGACGATACGGCGGATGCTCCCCGTCCCGACGCGAGCACCAGCCGGCAAATCCATAAAGCGAACGCCATCAGCACCGCCACGCGAAAGGAACGCATCACGCGGGTCTTCGCGCTTCAAGACTGCGGCAAGCTTGAACTGCGGCAGCACTTCGGCAGGCATGTCCTTAAGGCTGTGAATTGCAATGTCAGCGCGATTCTCAAGGAGCGAAATTTCGAGTTCTTTGATGAACACGCCCTTGCCGCCAAAACTCGCCAGCGACTTGTCCAAACGGCGATCGCCTTCCGTCGTCATGGAGACAAGTTCATACGTCAGAGGCTCCGCAGTAGAAGCAACATCCGTCGCAGAGGTTATCGCAGATGCCGTTGCCGAAACCGTAGCAGCATTCGAATTCTTATTCGCCGCAACGACAGCATCTGCGGCCATCGTCGTCTGGGCCAACGCCAAAGCACTTTTGCGAGTCGCAATACGAAGTTTCATTGCCGCCCCCTAATTGCATTCACGAAGACATTTCAAGTACGTCATCACGTCTTCGGCTGAATTCGAATCTTTTACCTTGTACAAATAATCATTGGCCATCTTTTTGGCAAAGCGCACATACATCATCCGAATGCGATTCTTGTCCGCATCAGACACTTCCGGGAGCGAACGCATCAACTTTTCAGCTTCGTCATTCGCAGTCGCTACCATCTTTTCTGCAAAAACGTGAATATCTTTCGCGATATCGTCCATGCGATACCATTGCATAAAATCTTCAATACCTTGTTGCAAAATCGTTTGTGCCGCTTCGAGTTCAATCATTCGCAATCGACGATTTTCAGACACAATTTGTTCCAAATCATCGACGCAAACGTATTGAACGCCTGGCAAATCGCCAATCGAAGATTCCGCATTGCGCGGGTTCGCTAGGTCAACAATAAGGCGCTTTGTTAAAGAATTCCCGTTTTTTAAATCACTGGATCCTTCGCACAGCTCAGGATGACACGAGGCTTCCGCGACACCATTCGGCTGACACGAAATAGCCTTTTCAAATTCGTCCTTCGTGATAATCGGTTCCTGGCTAGCACTACAAAGAATCAGCACATCGCTTTTGCCTACAACGCTATAGCGGTCTTCAAAACGGACCGGGGTCAAGACATCACCAAATTTTTCCGCATTCGCGAACGTCCTGCTGCTCGCAAAAATTTTCGTCGTATTCTCTTGTACGTACTTGAGCATGAGCGAACCCATTTCGCCGAGCCCGACAATATAAACCGTGCGGTTTTCCAAATCGTCAAAAGTCTTTTGCACCTGCTTCATCGCCAAAAACGGGATATTGCAGCTGAGCTTGCTCAAGTTTGTTTCGGTCTTGATCCGCTTTGTCGTATGAATTGCACTCTGGAAAAGTTTATTCAAACTGTTGCCCGTCGCCTTGAGCTGGTGCGCCGTTTCGTAAGCACGGTCAATCTGGTGCAAAATTTGGTCCTCGCCCATGGCCACGGAATCAAGCCCCGCACACACGTTCATCACGTGATGCACAACATCCTCGCCCGCTTTCGTGTAGAAGAATTTTGCAAAATCATCATAACTCTGATGAGCCAGACCGCAAACATAACGAACCAATTCAGCGGTATCCAAGTCGCGGTCACTCGCTACATAGACCTCCGTGCGGTTACAAGTGGCCAAAATCAAAAGTTCATCGAACGGGGAATTTTGCAAAGCATCCGTCTTTACATCCATCGGGATATAAAACTTTTCGCGGATTGCGATTTCAGCCACCTTGTGGCTCATTCCTGCCATGTATATTTTGCGCATGGTCCAAAGATAGAAAAATTACACTCCACTTCACGTAATGATGGATAATTCACATCAAAGCAAACGTTTTTACAACGAAAAAAAATTTCTTTTAGCGCACCAAAACAGAAAATATAATATAATTTATTTATATACATTCGTTTTTCAAGGATCTTTCAAGAATGTTAAAAAAGTTTCTTTTCGCAACTATTATTTCGTTATTTTTTGTGTCGCAGGCCAGCGCTTGGGAAATGGGAGAATATGTCAAAAATACACAGGGCGGTGAGGGAATCGAAACAACGGATTCCACGTGGCAACCCTCTATAAACCAAACCGACCGCACCATGGCTCAAACAAGCGTTCCCAAAAACACGCTTAAACGTCACAGCGTTTCATTCACTTACGGAATCATCACAATGACTGATTTCGCCGCTGCGTCCGCCTCTGTCGCTACAGCCATTTTTTCTTTGGGAACAGCAACATTAGAAGAATCCATGTTCGGCGCATTTTCGATAGATTACGGCTATAAATTCAATGAAGTTGTCGAAACAGGACTTGTTTTCAATTATGCACATCCATTCGTAAATGGATCCTTTTACACAATCATGCCCAAATTCAAACTAAATTTAAATTACGAAGGCTTTATTAATCCATTTATAGAACTCGATGCTGGGATATCTATAACCAACATGGCATCAGGCGTTTCACCGATGTTTCATGTAACTTTTTTAGGGCTTGAAATCGGGAAAACGACTCCCATAGTCCTCCATTTACTCTCATTTGGACAGCGTGGAGTCGTATCAGCAGGAATCGGTGTTAGAATCTAAACAAATCGAAGTTTGTATCAAGCAAAGAACTTGAAGCTCGTCTTCTTGAGTTCTCGCACGGAACGGAGTACAACGTAATCGACGGGAGACGATTGGAGTTCATTTAGGGATTTCACGCAGTTCGCAATATATTGGTTAAGTTGTTCCGCAGAATTAGCGTGCATCATCGCATATACGTTATACGGAAAACCGTCAAAAGACGGTCGCTCATAGCAATGAGAAATATGCAGATTCGAAGCCAGAAGCGAACCTGCTTGAGCAATCAAATCGCAAGACTTTACTGGACCCTTCGCAGCTTCGCCACTCAGGATGACGCGCCTCTCGTCGCTATCCCTGTTTACTAACCACTGTTTACTAACCACTGGCGCGATTGCAGCCCCGCAACGTTCGCCTCTTTCGTCACTTCCTACTTCCGACTTCCTACTGTCTACTATTCTAAAGCAAACCATCGCATTAAATGCAAAGCCAGCGTTTTGATGACGGAGAATTGCTCCAAAGCGGCGCATTCTTTTTGAAGCAAGGTCTTCACGGAGTTCGTCGCACGAAACGCCCCAATCCTTAAACGGCGTAAGCGAATGCGGAATGTCTTCGCAAGATGTGCGAATGCGGAACTTGTCGGATGCGGTGAGATCCTTCGAGGAGATTCCCGCCTCGCTTCGGCAATGCTCAGCACAGGTCGCGGGAATGACATCCGTTTTTTCTCTTTCGTCTTTCGTCTTTCGTCTTTCGTCTAAAGCCATCACCGTATTGATTTTAAACTTTCGCGTTGCCGACATCACATGCACATCGTGCAATTCCGTCGCACCACAAAGTTTATCGACAATCGTCTGGATTTCATTCTCGTTCTGAGCAATGACTGTAAACCACACATTGAATTCGTGACTGCGGATGTAATTGTGCGTAATCGCAGGCAGTTCTTTCACCGCAGCCGCAAACTTTTCCATAGCCGTCAGCTCATGCGATTCCGCGGAAAAATCAAGCGATGACGCCGGAACCTTCCCCGCACAAAGTCTCGAAATAAACCCCAGCTTTTTAGAATCGTAAACGCCACCGATACGACGAATCACGCCCGAAGCACGCAAACGCTCAACCGCCTCGAAAACATCTTGTTCTGAAACAACAGGCTTTGCGCACGTTTCGCCTACATTATTCGCGCCATCACAATTCGCAGCCAGTTCATTCAGCATTTCCGCCAAACGCAAATACGGGCGTTCCACCAGCGGAAACGCATCCTGAATCAAATCGAGAATTTGCTGTTCAAGTTCCGACATAAACCACAATCAACACTCTGGATGGGGCATAAAGCCCCTCCCCTTTGGCTCGGTCATGCCCAAACTTGTTTGGGCACGACTCTCGCCTTTCAGGTAGTCTTCGACTCCGTTACACTCCGCTCAAAGATGACACGCACTATATCCTAACCACCAATTACTATTTACTAACCACTAAATTCCAATTTCTTCATCCGTCAAATAGCAAGCCGGATCTTCGGCCCAGAAGTCGCCAGTCACCGCTTCGGCACGCGTG
>Ga0265300_10003485_pt1 | contig 12922 bp, 15 predicted proteins | sample AusTroGonzalo_MG_FD_193482 | JGI IMG/M metagenome (GOLD analysis project Ga0265300, IMG submission 193482) | Bovine rumen microbial communities from tropical cattle in Woodstock, Queensland, Australia - Gonzalo_03 | ecosystem: Host-associated > Mammals > Digestive system > Stomach > Rumen ... | reverse complement strand
GTCCTCAATCTCCATATTGGCGAACCACTCGTCACCGTTACCACGAAACAAGCAAATTGGTCTCAACCCATCATCCCTTTTGCAATAAATATGAGGGGTATGATCAAAATCGAAATCATTCCTGCCAATATACGCACAAGGAACCCTGTCTGGATAATCAGAATAGAATTCCACAAACACGGGCTCTTCTGCCCTTACCAGCGCAGTCGTTTCGTCATACCTTGTTGGTAGTTCAAGTGCCAAGACCAGCCTAACTACTACAGAATTATGATACCTATAATAGATGTTGTCAAAAGAGACGCCATTCATCCTGGCGACTCTTTTAACATCATCTTGAACACATAGCGGAACCTCCTCCGGTGTACACGATGTGAATTGTGGGTAATCTTTACTTACTTCCATACGCTGATTTCCTGCCTGTTGTACCTGAGCTACCTATTGCCGCACCTGCAGACCCTTGCTGCTGATTTTTATCCTTTCTCTGGAAACCACTAGAGGTAACTTCATATACCACAGGCTTGGGGTTCTTTGTATCAGGTTCCTCTGCCAAAGATATAAACTTATCCGAGCCTATCAGTTTCTCGTATTCCTCTTTGGCCGGATAATGAGGAGGATTGTCGTCATCATCCTTAATCTGTTTCGACGAGGCGATTATCACCGCCGCATTCTTCTTATGGTCTTTGATTAAGTTCTTCGACGATTCTACGGGTTCATCCGTTTCTCCCTTCTTATATGGAACATCATTGAAATAGGTCCATGAACAATGGTGGGGTGCCATGAAGATATCAAAATCCAGTTTCTTGTCATTATCATGTGCTTTGCTTTGGTCCTGAATCTCCTCCCAGATATAATGGTCGGCATCACCACCAAACAGATACAATGCTGATGGTTCAGTATCCGTGCTGGCATTCTTAAATCTAGCCTGCATCACAATGGACGTCTCATTCTTGTCGGCCTCAGCTCTACCCTCCACAAGGCTATCTTTAAATGGCGAGTGTACAAAGAATTCCAGCAGTGTCATTGACTTGCCATTCACCTTCTTAATCGTTTCGCCCGGAATATACGAAGTTACATTCTCATATCTCTTGTCCCCATCATAACCGATGATTACAAGTCGATTACCAGCCTTAGTCTTTTCCGAAGAGTTCTCGTCCCATAGTTTGCGACGTCTTTCAGTCTCCTTCTTCAGTGCTTTTGCAGGTGTACTGGTTGCGTCAGTAAAAAGCATGGGAGTTACCATCAGCTCATCAATAATAACCAGGTCATTCTCCTTGTCTTTGTCCGAGTATTTCTCAGGGTCACCTAGATAATAATTGGTATCAATGCCACGGCAATGATCCTCATCGGGATGAGTCAGCATGAACAAGTCCAGATGATATCTGTTTTCACCATCAGTACTTAACTCCTTTAACAAATCATCCATAACATCATAACAATCGTCGTTGTTTCTAATGTTAGCATCAATCTGAATGGTGGTCTTATCGACCTTGATTAAAACGGTATCACCATTATCTACCGGATAAAACTTAACTTTACTTTTACTCATATTCTGAATCTTTAATTAAACATTTCATCATCCATATTCATAAACACATCATACACCTTCTTAGCAAAAATCTTGCCACTACAATAGGCCACCCATGTCACCAGTATTGTAAATAGCAATACTATTACGCCAATCGTTACGAGGTCCTCACCAAGTGGCAAGGTATAATACCATTTATTTATCGCAGCCAGTACAAATACCAAGATTGCATCAACCAGAAGCGCAGCTGTCAAATTGCGCCAAAACCCATAGAGGCAATTCTTCTCAAAGAGTATTTCATCAAACCTTGTCACATCAAGCAGCCATTTCGCAGCCTCATCAACACGCATTACGTATTTTTTGTTCTTATACGTTTTTGGCTTGTATTTCTGAAGGTCTATATTCTTTTTGGCCAATATCTTTTTTCTGATTTCTACCTTCTGCTCATCTGTATAGGACTTGTCATTATTGTAAAGGATGCGTGTTGTCGGCTTCAGTCGATCACAGAAGAATATTCGTTCCGGATAGAATCTTGCTATTGATTGAAGCGAAAATCTTAGCAAGAATAATAAGGCTGCACTAATGGCAGAAATCGACATCAGGCAAGTAAGACCCTTTATCCACATACCTGTTCCTACTATATCCTTCACGCCCATAGCCACCCCTAATATAATAGGTATAGCCAAACTCAGATATGCAGGGTATTTTCTTGCTATTTTGTTATACTCTGCATTTCGTCTTTCTAATGTTTCTTTATCAATCTTTTCCATATGTTCTTCAATTTAAAATTTCTGCCGGCAAAGTTAATGCAAATTTATGTAATATCCAAATAAAATTCCTAAATTTCACGCATTTTTCTCATTTCAATACCCCAAATTACCATTTTTTTGCTTTTTTCTTTGGTAATTACAACTAAAACTTGTAATTTTGCACACGCAATTAAGAAACTTGGTGGTCCTCCACCTTATTATATTATATGGTATGCTACAGCAATTTACGGTAGAGAATTTCCTATCCTTCAAGGATAGTGCTACACTTAGTCTGAAACCTGGTAGAGGATCTCTGCTTAAAAGTCATAAAGTAGAAATTGTTAAAGGATCTCCGTTTCTTAAGACTGCTGCAATCTTTGGTGCTAATGCTGGTGGTAAAAGTAATTTCATTAAGGCCATAGAATTAGGTAAATACTTGGTTCTACATGGTACAAGAGCCGATGAACTGATTGATTACACCCCGTTCCGCTTATCAGCAGAAAACAAGAAAAAAGACACAACGCTCATATATCATATTATATGTAATAATAAGAAATACGAATATGGTTTTAGCTATAATGATGAAAGGATAAGCCACGAGTGGTTGCACTATATCACAAGGAAAACCACATATACAGTATTTTCTCGCAATCAGGAGCAGCCCATCAGCATGCCTTACCTGCAGAAGCTCAATTCCAAAGACGATGAATTTCAGTTCCTGCAGTTCATTGCAAAGGCCACGACGCCAAAGCAATTGTTCCTTCACGAACTGTTTACTCACAACATTCACGACAACACAACCGATGTGTCTGACGTTGAAGCCGTTTTATCTTGGTTTACCGACACACTGAAAATCATCTTCCCGGAAACACCATATAAACAAGGTGTAGTACTAAAGGCTGCTGATGACGAGGATCTTAAATTAGTCATCAATGCTTTGCTTTCATTTTTCGATACCGGTATCGATGACGTATATCTGAAAGATGTAGAATTTGAGAAGCTCAACATTCCACTTAATCTGCAACGAAGCATCAAGGCAGACCTGTCGAAATCCGAAAAAGGAGAAACATTTGGTGCGTTAAATCTCGACGGAGATTTATACCTGATTAGGCTATTCGACGGAGATATATCCGCTAAGATGCTTATGACAATCCATCATCAAAACGAGAGTGGAGCAGCAGAATACTTCTCACTTAGAGAAGAAAGCGATGGTACCAAACGACTTTTCGATTACATTCCGCTTATTCTTGACTTTATATATGGCGACAACGTATTTGTCGTCGACGAAATGGAGCGCAGCTTGCACCCTACCCTCATCAGAAAGATTCTTGAGATTTTTTATCTGTATTCTAACGACACTCCAAGTCAGCTAATTTTCAGCACCCACGAAAGTTTCTTGATGACCCAACATCTCTTGCGTAGCGATGAGATTTGGCTGATGGAAAAGAATGAGGGTATCAGCAGTCTATATAATATCGACGAGAAGTTCAATCCTCGTTACGACAAAAAACTACGCCAAAGTTATTTGGATGGTTCTTATGGCGCAATACCCAAACTTGCAGATAATAAGGAACTTGTTGAGTTCTTGAATAAAGTCAAGTTAGACCACAAATAATAAACGAACCCGCCCCTGCAACTCTTCCTGAGTCACAGGGGCGGATTCTCACTCCCCTATTAGCCACCATTCCCAGCCGAGGATGCCACAGGGACAGGTCAGTGGCATCACAGTTTCTGTATCAACCCTCTTCCAACTCCAGTCAGCCGCTCAAGCTGTCTGTATGATGCGCCCCTGGTTTTCAACTCTTTCAGCACCGTCCTCTTTGATTCGTCCTCAAGTTTCTGGAAAGCACTGCTATTGTTCACACCTGTCATTTCGATAATCATCTGCCATCATCTTCAGCCATCAGACATCCAGACATCAGACATCTCTCCTGTCACTCTGGCATTCCTAACTCTAGCATAATTCCTTATGCTGTGATAACATCGAATGAGAAATCTGAATTCTTCATATCCTTATCGTCCGTTACCAACTTAAAATTCTTTCGTTTGCACAAATCTACAATAACAGCATCCCCATAATCTAACGAAGTCTCCATGGAAGAGATTATCTCATCCACATCTATCATATGGAAATCGTCTGGATATCTTGTCGATTTTTGTAGAATTAATGAAACTTGCGACTTTGTATCCTTAAGTGTTGTTTTATACTCTTCAGTTTGCCTAAAATCGCGTTTATAATCTGCATAATAATTTTGAGTGTTTCTCTTCCAAACTTCAAATTCCATTCGTAAACAACGATTTATATATTCTGCCACTACCTGAGAATTTATCCAAATAGTAGCTCCACGAGAAATAATATCGCTTAGCAGTTTGCTATACGCTTTTTGTTTGTTTTGTTTAGCGCCTGCAAGTGGAGCGAACAAGAACATCCAAATATTTGTATCAAAAAAGAATTCTTCAGTCGGTCCGACTGTATAATTTGACATCTTACACGTTGCCATAAATAGAACTATCAACAGCTTCATTAAACTTAGCCTCGTTTTCATAGAAAGACTTGGCATTTGTTGTCACCTTCTTAATACGCATAGCAGTCTCATCGTTAATATTCATTACATGAAGCTTCGTCTGTAATTGTTCACTAGTATAATCTTTGTATAGTGCACCAATTACCACATTGAGAAATGCAGTTGTCAGGAATGTGACATTCTCGAAGTCAAGAGTTACATCTTCATTTTTAGAAAGACTTTCTACAATCATCTTGTAGATTGGTTCTCCTTCTTCGGATGTAATACCCTGATTCAGGGTAATATAATCATTAATCTTTATTATAGCCATAGTATATTTATTTTAGTTTCAAAACAAATTCTTCTTATCAGGTATTTCATCTGTCATTAAATAAGTCTTATTGTCATCGCAATTAAATTCTACCGTAACAATAGTGCCATAAAAGTATTTATCTAATTGAGTTTCTGTGTGATTATCGTTTTCTATTTCCAACATTGCATTACCAGAAATCATTTGAATTCTTCCTTCATTCAGGCCTACGAACTGTTTCAAAATAGCAAGTCCTAATCCACCAGTTATCTGCTTAGTGGTATTACCCTCCACAAATGCCCAATCCAAGGCTCCGCAAGATGTCAATATGGGTTGATTTTTCTCTTGCATATAATGATTCACATTATCCACAACGGATAGGCCAAGGTTTACAATTGTCATATCAAGCACTGATTTGCCCTTACGGGTATGAGCCTCACCACAACTATAGACATGACTACAGCCTCCATGACTTACAGCATTAGCAAATATCTCGTATATGCTTTCTATTATTTTGGTTTTTGCATTTTCCGTACAAGCAGGGAACCTTTCTTTTTGAACTAATTCCGAATCAACATATTGTTTAAACTGTTGGGTATCAGAAACACCGAATTTATGATATTCAATATAGTTCTCTCGATCTTCATTATCTGTATTAATATCAAATGCGCGAAAGAATTTATTACGCGAGAGTGCACGTCTAACACCTGGAGCCTGGGGGGGGGTCAAATAAATCGTACAACCTTCCTTCTGCCGTTTATCAAACATTGCGCCAAGAACTGCAGACAAATTTGCATCAAAAGACCTACATCTTGCAAAATTAATATAAATATTCATTTTCTCTACGCTGTGCATATCATCGTAGAGTTCACATAGAAACTCATAGCCCGATTTATCGGCAGCGACACTCGGTATAATGAATATTTCTTTTTGCATATGTATACAATCGTAAGGCAAAGTTACTAATTCTTTTTGATTAAAGCTTCAACAGGTCTATGAAAATAAGATTTATATAGATATTTTAACTATCCACAACCGTATCGACTTTTTTGCCCCCCCATTTCAAAAAGAAAATATCTTTTTTCTTTATTCCGCCAAATTCTACGTCAGATTTATCATCAAAAGCCCTCCGCTCGACCTCTGGTCGCTTGCAAGGCAAGAACAATACATAATCCTTTTCATCTTCAAGGCTGCGGTTAAGCGAGCACAATGCCAAGCTCGCTTGAGCATAGTCGAGCGTGAGCAGGCTCGATCGTAGATCAGAGTATTCTGATGATTCTCAAGACCTGCGGAATGAGCGACCAAAGGTCGAGCGGATACCACGCATCATCACATGATATATACCAGTGCCTGATGTTTGTCTCGCTCGCCTTGGCATTCTCAACTATTGATTATTGCTGACTCCTTTTATTCGTGAAACAGGTACCCGTCCCCCCGTTCCCGCCGCATACTCCCTCACCCTCTCTTAACGCAAGAGCGAGCCACCCTTCGGTAGCTCGCTCTTTATTATATATAGGTTTCCGTCAGTAGCAGGAATTATAATACCAGACTTTATAAGAAATCTTACATAGATTATCACTTTTTGATCTCAAATTCTCTCCCTAAAAGTTAAATAAACATATATTTCGACTACAAATGGCCTCAAAATTATCATTTTTGATAATTATTATGTACCTTTGCACCACAAAACCCTCAAATATGAAACTCGAATTTAATGATGAAGAAATCGAATCTCTCGTGGATCATAAGTACGTAGGAAGATATAAAACCTATAAAAGTAACGCCAAACTAATCCGGAATTTAGACAAAGTAATAAGGTATATCCAACTGGCCGCTGACATTAAAGCAGTAGCGGCGATTACCAGCCTGGCATATGAATCATTAACAAACTCTCCCTATTCTTCCGTAAGAGTTGGCTACGATACCAAGTACCGCCTGATCTTCGAAGAGAATGATGACAAGATAACATTAGTATTAATAGAATTAAGTGAGCATTATGGCGACCATTAACAAGAAATTTGTACCCATTGAGGCTATTCATCCTTCCGAGCTTATAAAGGATGAACTCCAGGCTCGTGGCATGCAAAGAAAGGAACTTGCTGAGCGCCTTGGGATGAAAGCACCAAATCTCAGTAGATTTTTCAGTGCAAAAGAAAGTATCACTCCTTCTATGGCATTGAAATTAGAGGAGGCTTTTGGAATATCTGCGGACTATTGGATGAGCTTGCAATTAGGTTATGAAAGAGACCTGGAGGAAATTCAGCAAAGAGACAAAGAAGAAGAATATGCCGCTCAGGTAGAAAAGGCATTGGCAGCCACATTAAACCTTCCTATATTATTTAAGAAATTGGCGCTTGACGGATACCAATTCTTCAAGGACAGACTAACTGCTTTATACGACGCTTTTCAGGTAAATAATATGGAAGGGCTGTTATCTCTTTCCACCGCACAGGGCTGTTTCAAGAAAAGTGAGAAACTATATACTGAAGGAAGAAACCTTAGTACGTGGATTTTATTGGCCCGACATGCATGTACCAACAACAGTATCAAACTGGCTGAATATCAAAAAGGCAACGAAATCGAGGCAGCAAAGGAAATTGCTAATATGGCAAATGCCCAGGCTATCACCGAGAGTGCCATTAAAGAAATCCTTGCCAAGTATGGTATTGGCTATTGCATCGTAGAGAAGTTTGAAAAGACTCCCGTAGATGCCTATTCCACTATAATAGACGGACATCCCTATATTGTTGTTAGTCATAGAAGGAACAATATGGATATGCTCGTATTCGACATTCTCCACGAATGCGGTCATATCAACAAGCATCTCACGGATGGCATCTCTTTTATCTCCTATAATCAGGATTTGGGGGAAGCCCGTGGTATTGAGCAAGAAGCTAACAATTTTGCAAAGGACATGCTTATTCCCCCAGCAGTATGGACTAATATTACTAAAGGAAAGACTTCTTCTTTAAGCGTATATAGTCTGATTAAAACTGTTGCAAATAACGCTAAGCAAAACGGTATAAGCCCAACGATTGCCATGTGGAGATTCAAATATGAGACAGGTGTCTACAAGATACCCGGTTACAAGAGTCTGCCCATTGTATAAGATACAACCACTATAAATAAGAAAAGCAGCTATAACCTAGTTATATATAGCTGCTTTTTTGTTTTGTCATGTTAACCGTCGTGAAGATATCTTATCCGTCTGACATCAGCCTTCTTACATCTAACATCATTTGTCCCCTCACGCCACCGCGAGACACAGATCTGTCTGCTTTGTCCTCATTAGAAAATGTTTATCGCACCTCCATATTTACAAACATATTGAGATTCAACTTTGGCCATTTAGGCAGTTGCAAATAATGATTTGAATCAAAATGCATATCTGCAAACTCTGAAGTTTTAAATCTTGCCCTCCATTTTATGCCAATTTTTCTAATTTCTACTGTTTTATCAAAGTTTTCTTCCAAAAACTTCATTCGAGCAATTATAAAATTTAAGAATTGTTCAGACAGTTCCAGCTGTTCTTTAGGACTAGCAACACTATCTTTCAACTCTATGGCAAAAATATATAAACATGATGGAGTCTCACATAGAACAACATTATCACACATTCTCTTATATCCCTCACGATTCTTAAAAAAAGGGAATATATCCATATCACCACATGTGTCAAATCTATAAATTGAATGTGCAATGTTTTTATCAATATCATTAATATCGCACTCTATTACAGCATTTTTCCCGTTCCTATCGTTGTATTCCTCTATAATCTTATCCTGGTTCTCAGCTAAGAAATCTTGATTAATAACAGAATCAATAATATCAAGAACTGGCGTAGGTATATTATTCCTATTGTTGGCCATACTTCATAGCATAATAAATTGATTCTGAATTCTCATTTAATGCATCTATCGTATCATCTATGCTTAATGATGCAAAGCCCTCTTTCGTTACATCAATTTTATCAACAACTACTCGATCATTTTCATATTTAAACATATATGCTCCCAACATATTGGGTTTAATCATCATTGTTGTTCTATAACCCATACTAGAAATCCCTTCCTGATATTCTTTGGATGTATTAGAAAGCATAACTAAGTTATTTAATTCACGGATAATATAGTCACTGTGTGTACTAATTATTAGACGCAACCCTTTATTAATCAACTCACCAAAAATTCTTGCTATAAAAATTTGATTTGCTGGATGCAGATTCATTTCTGGTTCATCAATTAATATAATATCATTAAAACTTGCTTGATACTTCAAGCATATAATAAGATTAGCCAATGACTTCACTAACGAAGAAGTTACTTGAATTGGCAAAATAACATTATTACCTAGATGCAACTCTATACTTCCGCTTTTAGAAGTTTCCAAAGACCCGTGTAGCAATTCTTTTTCCAAAGCGATTGCCAAATCATAATAGTTACCTTTTGTTTTTTTTATATTATCTATATCCTTAGCATACTTTAAGGAACGACGAATTGCTAATGGATAACTTCTTGGGCCAAATTCTGAAAGCGTATAGATATCGTCCGAAAAATAGAAATCATCAAACTGGCTTCGACTATTTATAACTTCTTTACCAAACGTATATATGGCATGTCTTTCAACAGTCAACATCCAAGATTTTGCGGATGGCATACACGATAGTCTACGGATAGCTTGACACAATAAAAAATTCCATATTTTCTTAAAATCATCATTCGAAATTTCTTTCGTATCTTCTTTCGATATTTTAACTACTTTCTCCTTAGAATTAAAAAAAAACAGGAAATTATAGCCATTCAGGAAGGCTTTCATTTTTAAAGAAAATTTACTTTGTTTTCGAAATTCATCTTCGGATATAAACAATTTCAACGAAAAGTCTTTGAACAATTCATCTGCCTCATCATCACTTATTCCAAATATAACAGGTAAATCTTTACGAGCCTTTTTTCCAACAAATAACAGAAATTTATTAAGTAGTTCCCGATTATAAACAAAAGTCAATGAATTATCAGACTCTCTTTTTTCTATAATAGAATCATAATCATCCAATCCAACATAGCTATCATCAGAGAAGATGTAATACAGAAGATACGTCAAATACGTTTTACCTGTACTATTCAACCCACAAAACACGTTAATAGGACGTGTAGTATCAATTGATGCATGTTTAATTACACCAAAATTTTTTATTGTAATTTTCATAAATACATAATAAATATTTGCAAAGATATGGTTATTTCATGGATTACAATCACTTAGCACGATTATTTCATATAATTTAACTATCTTTTTATTTGAATCTCCCCCGACTTCCTTCTCCATCATCTCATCTCCTCGAAGCTCATAAGGTACCACCTATCATGGCGCCCCTTCCATCAAACCGCGAAGTGTACACCATCTCTTGTATCTCTCCGCTCTTCATCTTCTATGTCAGCTACCAGTCCTTTGCATGGCCCTTCAAGAAGTTGCTGGGACGGATTCCACAATAGCCGAGCATAATCACAATGCGTCAACCACGCTACCATATAATTGTCTTAAAAAATCATCTGGCAATCTTGTTATGCGTTTCGCATAAACCAGTGACAAATAATTCCCAACAGGTGTCAGTTGCATGTCATTAACCCTAAACTTATCAAGCACTCTGAACAAGCTAGCCCATCCAGGATTCAATCTGACAAGATAGTCTTTCATTTCTTGCTTGGTAAATACCGGCATTTGCTGTAGCAACAATTCAAAAGCTGGAAGCATATATTCTTTTCTTTGCTCTTTTAGTTTTTTCCTAATCGTATCTGAAGATGCCGCCATTATCGTTACTTCTTGATCATCCTCCTTCACATCAGGCTTTGATCCATCAATACTTATCATAGCAAAACCCTTTATATTACCCAATTTCACTTCATGCTGGATTTCTGGATGTACATCTCTAAACACCCTATAATCACCATACTTTATAGCATGACGAAAATAAAGGTCATAATTTGTAAGCAATATATCTTCGTATGAAGATATCTGATTGAAAACAGCCAAATTCTTCAAACACTGTAGTTGATTGCCGTAAGCAACATCTAGATAAGTCAGCTCATCTAATGATGAGAACAAGTCTCCCATCTGCGTAAATGAGTAATCAAGTGCTTGCTTCAACGAGCCCATAGTATAGGACCTGAACTGCAACGCAACCATCAGTGCCATTAGTGGCTTAGATATTTTTGATGCTTTCTCTATTGCATCTTCTACAATGGCCCTATCCGTAGTATTTTCGTCAACATTCAGACGCTCAATGAGCATTTCTTGAAGCTGTTCCTTCGTCTGTTCGTCATCGGTCTTCATTGAAGAGAGTATAGTCTCATACAAACACAACTGTACTCCCGGTTTTCTCAGCTTGTCTATGTTTTCCCTGGCTTCCATTGCAGCCAATTTTACATAGAATTTCTTCTCAAATTCTTCCAATTGTTTACGAAAATCTACCGCAGCCTCTTGAGTGAGCCGTCCTATCTCTAATTCAATTAGCTTTTGGCACAAATCGCTTACATCAGCATAGGTCATACCGATATTGATGGTCGAACCCTTGGTGTCATTTACAACCACGTTATTATTACCATCTACAGAAACATCCTTATCTAGCATACTTTCTTCTATCTAAAGAACTCAACAATAGCATCCCAGCCAATAATACAAGTAGCAATAAGCGTCAATGCAGCAATAATGATTGTTACCCAAACACTCCATTTCTTCGCAGAATCACTATGTTCTGTATCATCATTGCTGTTAATACGACTATTCTTTATATTGTTATAGACATGATTGCCATCTCCGTTAATCTTAATATTTCTCATTGAGTACTATTTTACGTAAGACTCTATAAACGACTTCACTTCATTATATTTTGTTCATCCACCTCTCATCCAGTGTCATACCCCTATAACCAATAATCTATACCCCATAACCTTTCATAAAATATCCCTTCAATCCTGACAGCATTTTTGCAACGCTGATAAACGAAGGCCTTATTGTATCAACATCCTCTTCTGCAATATATCCCAAATCCTGAGCTATCTGCAACTGACTGAATGCCTCCATCAGTGAGCCATAGGCTATTTCGATAAAGTGTACTTTCTCCTTTTTCGAACTTCGTCCACTCCCTTCAGCGATGTTTGAGGTTATAGAAGAGGCTGAGCGTCTTACTTGATCACCTAAAGCAAAAGTTTCCGTTTTAGGGAACTTGCTCTGCAACAGGTATACCTCTTTTACCAAGTTCCTTGCTGCCTGATATACCTCTAATCCTTCAAATGAAAACGTCCTGGCCTCCATACTCTATAACCAATAACCTCTAACCCATAACCTTTAACACTCACCTCTTCCATCATCCTTCACCCATCATACCTCTTCTCTATCTCCCTCCAGTCCACAATCTGCCAAAGGGCAGCGAGATGAGCAGCACGACGGTTCTGGTAATCCAGATAATACGCATGCTCCCAGACATCAAAGGTCAGTAGCGGCTTCAGACCCTTCACCACAGGATTGGATGCCCCTTGCTCCTGCGTGATGACCAAGTTGCCATCAGCATCTGCCGATAGCCATACCCAGCCAGAGCCAAACAGACCTACGCCTTTTGCTTCAAACTCAGCCTTGAAAGCCTCCACACTACCCCACTGCTTCTCGATTTGCGCAGCAAGCGCACCCTCAGGGCCTTGAGCAGCCTCACCTGCAGGTTTAAACTGCATGAAATACAACTCGTGGTTCAGTATCTGTCCTGCATTGTTAAATACCGCCCCAGCCGGAGCCTTTCGCACAATTTCCTCCAGAGCCATATTCTCATACTCACTGTCTGGAA
>Ga0265300_10003483_pt1 | contig 12925 bp, 9 predicted proteins | sample AusTroGonzalo_MG_FD_193482 | JGI IMG/M metagenome (GOLD analysis project Ga0265300, IMG submission 193482) | Bovine rumen microbial communities from tropical cattle in Woodstock, Queensland, Australia - Gonzalo_03 | ecosystem: Host-associated > Mammals > Digestive system > Stomach > Rumen ... | reverse complement strand
ACAAGTGGCGACAGCTCGAAGGAATTAGCCAGCGCACCCGCCATGCCGTTGGCTTGCACCGTGGGCAGGAAGGTACCGTAGCCGATAAGCACCAGGACGGAGAAAAAGACGCCCAGCCAGCGGGCTCCCAGCCCCTTTTCGATATAGGAAGCGGGGCCGCCGCGGAAGCCGGTCTCGTGCTCGAACTTGTATTGCTGTGCGAGGGTGGACTCCACGAAGGCCGTGGAGGCACCGAAGAAGGCGATGATCCACATCCAGAAGATGGCGCCCGGACCGCCCAGGGCGATGGCCGTGGCCACGCCGACGATGTTGCCCGTGCCCACGCGGCCCGACAGGGCCACGCAGAAGGCCTCGAACGAGGAAATGCCATGTCTCTGGCCATCCGGGGACTTCTCCGCCGCGGAGAAGAGCGAACGGAGCATCAGCCCGAAACGGCGTACCTGCACGAAGCGGGTACGAAAGGAGAAATACAGTCCGGCGCCCACCAGAAGCACGACCAGGACCGGACTCCAGATGATCTCGTTCAGGGCGGATACGATTCTCTCGAACATCGCTTAGTCAGTCAGCTTCCACCAGGTTTCCAGATCGGACGGGGCGCGCCAGTCGCCGCGCGGCGAGAGGGACACGGAGCCGACCTTCGGCCCGTCGGGCAGGCAGGAGCGCTTGAACTGCTGCTGAAAGAAACGCTTCAGGAAGGTCTCCAGCCACTTGCGCAGGGTCGCGTCGTCATAGACGCCCGCGAACGCCTTGCGGGCCAGGAAGAGCAGTTTGTCGGGATCCGCACCGGAGCGGAAGAAATGGTAGAGGAAGAAGTCGTGCAGCTCGTACGGGCCCACGGTATCCTCGGTCTTCTGGGCGATCTGGCCGTCCTTGTCGGCCGGCAGGAGTTCCGGGCTGATCGGGGTGTCCACGATGTCCAGCAGGGTCCTGTGGATGTCGCCGGTGGCGTCGAACTTGTTGTCCGCAGCCCAGCGCACCAGCGTGCGTACCAGCGTCTTGGGAACGCTCGCGTTGACGCCGTACATGGACATATGGTCGCCGTTGTAGGTGCACCAGCCGAGGGCGAGCTCGGAGAGGTCGCCCGTACCAATGACGATGCCGCCTTCCTGGCCGGCGACGTCCATCAGCAGCTGCGTGCGCTCACGCGCCTGGCTGTTCTCGTAGGTGAGGTCGTGCTTGTTCTCGTCGTGGCCGATGTCGGCGAAATGCTGCCGCACGGCGGGGACGATGGAGATTTCGCGGACGGTGGTACCCAGTTCGTGCATCAGGTCCACGGAGTTGTCGTGGGTGCGGTGCGTGGTGCCGAAACCGGGCATGGTGATGCCGATGATATTCTCGCGCGGGATGCCGAGCGTGTCGAAGGCCAGCGCGGTCACGAGCAGGGCCAGGGTGGAATCCAGGCCGCCGGACACGCCGATGACGGCTTTCCGGCAGTGGATGTGCTCCAGGCGCGTGACCAGGCCCGCCACCTGGGCGGACAGGATTTCGCGGCAGCGTACGCCGAGCGCCTCGGGGTCGCCCTGCGGGACGAAGGGATGCGGCTCGACATAGCGGAGCAGCCGGGCCTCGAAGTCCGTCGGGACGGCTTCGCCGGCTTCCTGGATGACAAATTCAGGCTGGGGGCCTTCGAATCCGAAGGCATGCTCCTTGGCGCGCAGGGTGTCCAGGCGCTGGATGTCCACGTCAGCGACGATGCTGCGGCTGCCGCGTGCGAAGCGTTCTGCCTCAGCGAGCAGGGAACCGTTCTCGCAGATCATCGAGGCACCGGACCAGACGAGGTCCTGCGTGGATTCGCCTTCTGCGCAGGAGGCGTAGACGTAGGCGGCATAGAGCCGGGAGGCGGTGGCGCTCACGAGGCTCTTGCGGTATTCGTGCTTGAAGAGATAGTCGTTGCTGGCGGAGAGGTTCAGGATCATCTGCGCGCCGGCCAGGGCGGCCTGCGAGCAGGGCGGAACCGGGACCCAGAGATCCTGGCAGATCTCGATGGCGGCCAGGGCTTCTCCGATGCGGAAAAGCTGGTGCACGCCGAGCAGGACGTCCTCCTGTCCGGCGAAACGGATGCGCGCTCCGGCGGGAGAAAGCACCCGGGCGGAGGCGAACCAGCGCGGCTCATAGAATTCGCCGTTGCCGGCGAGATAGGTCTTGGGGACGATGCCGAGGATGCGGCCGGCGCGGATGGCGACGGCGCAGTTGAAGAGCCGTCCCGCGTGGCGCACGGGCGCGCCCACGACGAGCATCGCTTCCACCCGGGCGCTCGCGGCGACGATCTCCGCCACGGCGGATTCCGCATCAGCGAGCAGGCGGTTCTGACCGAACAGGTCGGCGCAGGTGTAGCCGGTGACGCTCAGTTCCGGGAAAACGATGACGGAAGGCTGCTGTGCTTGCAGATCCTGACACAGCTGGAGGATCTCCCGGGCGTTCGCCGCCGGGTCGGCTACGTGCACGCGCGGCATGGCCGCCGCCACACGGATGAATCCAAGACGCTTCATAGACGCAAAGATAGCGGATTTGCGTTAGGATTGCAAACGATGCCCTACCCTTCGAAGAAGTAGGCTTCCGGCAGGCGGTGGCAGTTGTAGCGGGAGGCCATCGCTTCGCCGTAGGCGCCCGCGGAGCGGATGGCGACGAAGTCGCCGCGATGGCATTTGTCCATGGAGAATTCCTTGATGAAGACATCGGAGCTCTCGCAGACAGGTCCCACCACGTCATAGATTTCCTCCGGCTCATTCGAGGAGAGGTTCTCCACGCGATGGAAAGCCCGGTACATCGCCGGACGCACCAGCTCGGTCATACTGCCGTCGATGATGGCGAACTGCTTGTGCGTGCCCTGCTTGACATAGAGCACGCGACAGATCAGCGAGCCGCAGGGCGCCACGATGGAGCGTCCCGGCTCGAAGTGCACGACTGTGCCCTGCGGAAGCTTGAGGTGCTGGCGGAAAGTATCGAACCAGGCCTCGAAATCCGCGATCGGCAGGTGGTTGGGGTGCTGGTAATTGATGCCCAGGCCGCCGCCCACGTTGATATCGCCCACCGGGCGGCCGCCGCGCTGCAGGCGCACGACCAGCTCGTTGATGCGGTTGCACAGGGCCGTGAAATCGCTCATGTCGAGAATCTGGGAACCGATATGGAAATGCATGCCCACATAGCGCACGTGCTGCAGGCGCAGCGCCAGGCCCATCACCTCGTCCAGTTGCTCGTAATTGATGCCGAACTTGTTCTCGGCCAGGCCGGTGGTAATGCCGGCGTGCGTGTGCGCGCCGATGTCCGGATTGATGCGCAGGGCCACCGGGGCCACCTTGCCCATCTCGCCCGCCAGGGCGTCGATGACTTCCAGCTCGGCGGCCGACTCCACGTTGAAACGGGAGATGCCGGCCTTCAGCGCGAGGCGGATCTCTTCGTCGCTCTTCCCCACCCCGGCGAAGACGATGCTCTCCGCGGGGAAGCCCGCGTCCAGCGCAGCCTGCACTTCGCCGCCGCTGACGCAGTCGGCGCCGAAGCCCCGCGAAGCGATCTCCGCGAGGATGCGGGGGTTGTAGTTCGCCTTGACCGCATAATGCACCCGGAACTCGGGATTGCGGTCCAATTGCGCCTGCACGAGGTCCAGCGTGCGGCGCAGCAGCGGCAGGTCGTAATAGTAGAACGGGGTCCGCAGGCCCGCAAAGCGTTCTACCGGGAAATCACCCTTCAGCATTACTTAAACAGACATTTGCTCAGGGAACGCAGCGCACGCGCCTTGTCCTCTCCCTTCACGAGGAAGGAGATGTTGTAGTTGCTGCCGCCGTAGGAGATCATACGCACGGGGATGTCCTTCATGGCGTCCAGGGCGCGGGACTCGAAGCCCACGTTCTCCCAGTCCATGTCGCCCACCACGCAGATGATGCACATGTCCAGGTCCACGCCCACGGTACCGTATTTCTTGAGGTCGTGCACGATCTCGCCCAGATGGCGCGTATTGTCGATGGACATCGACACACCCACCTCGGAGGTACAGACCATGTCGATGGAGGTCTGCCAGCTCTCGAAGATCTCGAACACCTTGCGCAGGAAACCGTGTGCGAGGAGCATGCGGGAAGACTTGATGCGGATGGCGGTGATATTGTCCTTGGCCGCGATGGCCTTGATGGTACCGGCCTCGGGGATGTTGTCGATCAGCGTGCCCGGCGCCTCGGGATCCATCGTGTTGAGCAGGAGCACCGGAATGCCGGCGAACTTGGCCGGCTGGATGCAGGTCGGGTGCAGGATCTTGGCACCGAAGTAACCCAGCTCCGCGGCCTCCTCGAAGTGGAGGTGACGCACGGCGGTGGTGTGGTCCACGATGCGGGGATCGTTATTGTGCATGCCGTCGATGTCGGTCCAGATCTGAATCTCCTCCGCCCCCACGGCCGCGCCGATCAGCGACGCCGTGTAGTCGGAACCGCCCCGCTGCAGGTTGTCGATCTCGTCATGCGGGTTGCGGCAGATGAAGCCCTGCGTGAGGTAGAGCGTTGCCTTGGGATATTTCGCCAGCAGCGCGTTCAGTTTCTCTTTGATATATTCCGTGTCAGGCTCGCCCTGCACATCGATCTTCATGAAATCCAGGGCGGGCAGCAGCTGCACCGCCACCCCTTTCTCCTCGAGGTAGAAGGCCATCATGTGCGTGGACAGGAGCTCGCCCTGGCCGATGATGATCTTGGACTCCACCTGGGTGAAGAGCTTCTTGGTGAAGGTCTTGATATAATCGAAGACGCCGTCGGCATACTTCTGCGCCTTGTCGCGCGCCTCGGCGGTGCTGTACAGCTCGGCGATCACGCCGCGGTACTTCGTCGCCAGGCGGTCGATGGTCTCGCGGGCGCCCTCGACGTTGCGGTTGAACAGGTAGTCGGAAATCTCCACCAGGGAGTTGGTCGTGCCGGACATGGCCGACAGGACGACGAAATTGCGGCCGCCGCGGGACACCAGGTCCGCGACATGCTGGATGCGTTGTGCGGACCCAACCGAGGTGCCGCCGAATTTCATAATTTTCATATCCTTACAATGTTTTATCTTCACTAACGGTTCTGATATTTGTCAAGCATCGGCTTCAGGATGGCGGTCAGCTGGTCGTTCTCGACCAGGAAGCCGTCATGGCCGAACGCGGAGCTGATTTCCCGGTAGGCGGCCGTCTTGAGCGCGGCCACCGTGGCCCGGCCGTGGCTGGGCGGGAAGAGCACGTCGCTGTCGATGCTGATCACCATGCAGTTGGCCTGGATGCGTCCCAGGGCCGCCTCCACGCCGCCGCGGCCGCGTCCCACGTTCATGCTGTCCAGCGCGTAGGTCAGGTACCAGTAGCTGTAGGCGTCGAAATCGCGACGCAGCAGCTTCAAGCCCTGGTAGCGCTGATAGGAGGCCGCGCGGTCAGCGAACAGGGTGTCCACCTCCTGCTCCGGCTGCGTGAGGTTGTAGCCCGCATAGGTGCGGTAAGAGATGAGGGCGATGGAGCGCGCACAGGCCAGGCCGGCGCTGCCGCCCTTGAGGTCCTTCGCTTCGCGGAAGGTCGGATCGGCCTCCAGCGCCATGCGCTGCGACTCGTTGAACGCGGTCATGAAGGGGTTCACGCGGGTGGCCGTGGCCAGGAAGACCACGTCCCGCACGACCTCCGGCTCCATGATAACCCACTCCAGCGCCTGGAAGCCGCCGATGGAAGGGCCGAGCATCAGGTCAATGTGCTCGATACCCAGGTGCTTGCGCACCAGGATATTGGCATTCACGATGTCGCGCACCGTCGTGCGCGGGAAGTCGAACATATACGGCCGGCCCGTCTTCGGGTTGATGCTCGCCGGGCCCGTCGCGCCGTAGGGCGAACAGAGCATCGACGCACAGACGATGAAGTAGCGGTCCGGATCGAAAAGCTTGTCCTTGCCCACGAGCTGCGGCCACCAGTCCTCGGGATTGGAATTGCCGGTCAGCGCATGGCAGACCCACACGACCGTATCCCCGGGGCGGTACTCCCGCTCGGAGGTATGATACACCAGTTCAAGGTGGTCGATCGAACCACCTGCTTCAAACTGGAACGGTTTGTCTATGACAAGCTTATTATATCTCATTTCAATTACTTCTTCGGGTGATCCCGTTCAAACTCCGCCATCCTTTCCTCCAGCACGGGATAGAGTTCCTCGCGCATGCGGCTCGTGCAGCCGCGCACGCCCTGACGGGTACTGCCCGTCGTGGACAGGGAGATGCTACTCACGCCATAGTACATCAGCTCGACCACCAGCTCGTCCCCGCTCAGGCCCTCATAACCCAGGGTGAAGAAGAAGCCGTCCCCCACCTCGCGCGTCACATCGCGGTCGTAGACCACGCTGAAGCCGTGGCGACGGAAGATTTCCTTCATCCGGGCAGCCCGGCGGGCATACTCGCGGGTGTCCTCCACGAAGTTGATCTTGCCCTCGCAGGAGAGGCGCAGCATCTCGGCGTAGCCGTACTGCGTCGTGGCCGTGCAGCCGCTCGTGATCATGTAGAGGATGGAAGCGGTAAGCGTGACGCCGAACACGCCGGCGTCCAGGTAACGCGCCGCCAGGGCCGGATACTGCCGCTCGTAGAGTTTGTCCGAGATGCAGCAGAGCGCGATGCGCTGGCCGGCGTAACTGAAGATCTTGGAGGCGGACAGCATCAGGATGTAATTGTCCGTATAGCGCGCCACGGTGGGCAGGAAGGGGGCCTCGTACGGATGGCCCAGCTCCCGGCGGTAATCCATGCAGAAGTAGGCCAGGTCTTCCATGACCACGGCGTCGTACTTCGTAGCCAGCTCGCCGATCACCTGCAGTTCCTCCTCTTCCAGACAGATCCACGCGGGATTGTTGGGGTTGGAATAGACGATGGCGGCGATGTCGCCCGCGGCGAGCTCCTGCTCCAGCTTCTCGCGAAGCTTGGCGGCGCCGCGCCAGGCATAGATGTCGAATTCACGCCAGGCGATGCCCAGCACGCGCAGCTGCGATTTCTGGATCGGGAAGCCCGGATCGACGAAAAGCACCTTGTCCTTGCCGGGGATGCGCTGTGTACAGCCGATAAACGCCCCGAAAGAGGCCGCTACGGAGCCCGTCGTGGGCACGCAGCCGCGCGGGTCGATATCGATGTCGATAAAGGCCTTGATGAACGCGGAAGCGGCCTGTTTCAGCTCGGGCACGCCGGCCGCGGCCGGATACTGCGAGCCGATCCCGCTGTCCAGCGCCCGCTTCTCGGCTTCCACGCCGTAGCGGTTGATGGGCAGGCCGGGCGAGCCCTGGTCCATCCGGACGAAGGGAATCCCCGTCTTCTGCTCCAGGTACGACGCCGCCAGGAGGATTTCTCCGATCGTGGCGGTGGACAGGTCCGCAATATTGTTCACGCGGCAGGCCTCGGCGACCAGCGCTTCGTTGAATATCTTCATCCTTAAATCTTGTAGCACCAGCCGTGAGCGTCTTCGATCTCACCGAACTGGATACCCGTAATCTGCTTGTAGAGTTTCGTGCACATCGGACCCACGGCGCCGTCTTCCTCGAAGCGGAAGCTGCGGGACACCGCCGGCTCGGCCAGCACGGGCTTCATGTCGATGTGCGACATCGGCGTGATGACCACGGCCGTGCCGCAACCGCCCGCCTCTTCGAACTCGGCGAGCTCCTCGAGGGGCACCGGGCGCTTTTCGACCTTCATGCCGAAGTCCGCGGCGCATTCCTGCAGCGTCAGGTTCGTAATGGAAGGCAGAACGCTGTCGGAAAGCGGGGTAACATAAGTGTTTCCGTCTCTGATTCCAAAGAAGTTGGAAGAGCCGAACTCGTCCACATACTGACGCGTCGCGGAATTGAGGTACAGCAGCTCCGCATAGCCCTGCTCGTGCGCGATCTTGTACGGCACGAAGGTGCCGGCGTAATTGGCGCTGAGCTTATAGGAACCCGTACCCTTCGGCGCGGCGCGGTCGAAGTCGCCGGGAATCACGGCGGCCGCGGAACGCAGGTGGGCGCCATAGTAGGAGCCGGCCGGCGCGCACATGACGGCCAGGATCACCTCCGGATACGGCACGAGCTGCATCTGCGGATGCGGCGCGAAGAGCAGCGGACGGAGGTACAGGGATGCCTGGTGGCCGTACGGCGGCAGGAACTCCAGATTGTTCTTGACACACAGTTCGCACATCTTGATGAACATCTCCTTAGGCGGTTCCGGCAGGCCGAGGAAGCGGGCGGAACGGGCCATACGGGCGGCGTTCTTGTCGGGACGGAACATGACGATGCTGCCGTCCTTCTGGGTGAAAGCCTTCAGGCCCTCGAAGCAGGAGATGGCGTAGTGCAGTCCCTGCGTGAAAGGGTCGATGGTGAAAGAAAAGGTCTCGGTGGTCTGGATGTCAGACCAGGCGCCGTCCCGGTAGTGAGCCAGGACCACGGTGCGCGTACGGTAGGCGTCGAAGCCTAAAGTATCCCAATCTATCTGTGCCATAACTTGAGCTTATATTACCGTTTTTTAGATGTGATTTGCCACCCAATCGCCCACTTCCGAGGTCGTATGTGCGGTGCCGGAAGCGGCCAGATCATCGGTGACATAGTTGTTTTCAATGCTGGCGGTCACTGCGTTACGAATCGCGCGTCCTTCTTCCATCAGACCGAAGGCATATTCGAACATCATCGCGGCCGAAAGGATGGCTGCGAGGGGGTTCGCGATGTTCTGTCCGGCGGCCTGCGGCCAGGATCCGTGGATCGGCTCGTACACGCCGGTCTTCTCGCCGACGGAGGCGGAGGCGAGCAGGCCCATCGAGCCGGAGACCACGCTGGCCTCGTCGGTGAGAATGTCGCCGAAGGTGTTCTCCGTCACGACGACGTCGAAGAATTTCGGGCCCGTGATGAGTTTCATCGCGGCGTTGTCCACGTACATATAGTCCGTCGTGACCTCGGGATAGTTCGGGGCCATCTCCTGGGCGATCTGGCGCCACAGGCGGGACGACTCGAGCACGTTGGCCTTGTCCACCACGGTAAGGTGCTTGCGGCGGCGCATGGCGTACTCGTACGCCTGCTTGAGGATGCGCTCGATCTCGTAGCGATGGTAAATGTTCGTATCGTAGGCGGTGTCTCCCCCGTCGAGGCGGCCCTTCTCGCCGAAATACATACCGCCGGTGAGCTCGCGGATCACGAGGAAGTCGGCGCCGTCCACCAGCTCCTCCTTGAGCGGGGACTTGTGGACCAGGGACTTGAAGGTCTCCACGGGACGCAGGTTGGCATACAGGCCGAGCTGCTTGCGCATGGCCAGCAGGCCCTGCTCCGGACGTACCTTGGCGGTCGGATCGTTGTCATATTTGGGATCGCCCACGGCGCCGAACAGCACCGCGTCGGAGTCCAGGCAGGTCTTGTAGGTCACCTCCGGGAAGGCGTCGCCGAAACGGTCGATGGCGCAGGCGCCCACATAGGCGAAATGGTAGGACACTTCGTGTCCGAACTTGCGGCAGACGGCGTCCACGCATTTGACCGCCTGGCTGATGACTTCGGGGCCGATGCCGTCCCCGGGCAGAAGGGCAATGTTCAGTTTCATTTCAGTTGATTCAGATCCATGTTTTCAATGATGTTGAGCATCTTGACCGTGGCCTTGATGGCGGCTTCCGTCTGGTCGGAGTCGATGCCGCGGGTCTTGAACTCGTAGTCGCCATTCTTCCAGGAGATGCTGGCGGACACGAGGGCGTCCGTCTTGCCTCCCGGAGGGATGGTGACCTGATAGTCGGTGAGCACGGGGTGCTTCTTGCCGAGCTTCTCGTAAATGATCCAGAGCGCCTTCATGAAGGCGTCGTACTGACCGTCGCCGGGGGCGGCGGCCTCATATTCTTCTCCGTGGATGCTGACCTTCACGATAGCCACCGGGCGCATGCCGCGGGCCAGCTGCAGGGAGTAATTGACGATGTGGATATTGTCCTGGGTGGCGTTGTGCGTCGTCTTGAGGACATCCGCCACGATGAACGGGAGATCCTCCGGAGCCAGGGTTTCCTTCTTGTCGCCCAGTTCCACGACACGCTGCGTCACGAGCTTGATCTGCTCGGGCGTAAGCCGGATGCCCAGCTTGTCGAGGTTCTTGGCGATGTTGGCCTTGCCGCTCATCTTGCCCAGCGCGTAGCTGCGCTCGCGGCCGAAGCGCTGCGGCAGCAGGCGGTTGGCATAGAGGTCAGCCTTGTTGTCGCCGTCTGCGTGCACGCCGCTGCTCTGCGTGAAGACATTCTCCCCCACCACCGGCTCGTTGTCCGGAATGCGGATGCCGGAGATGCTCTCCACATACTTGCACACGTGGGTGAGGCTGCCCTCCTCCACGGAGACCTTGCAGCCGAGCTGGTCCCGAAGCGCCGCCACGACGCTCGCGACAGGGGCGTTGCCGCTGCGCTCGCCCAGGCCGTTCACGGTCACGTGGACACCGCCGACGCCGGCACGGGCCGCCGCCAGGGTGTTCGCCACGGCGAGGCCGTAGTCGTTGTGGGCGTGGAAATCAAAGGACAGGTTCGGGAAACGCTCGCGCATCCGGCCGATGTATTCTTCCACCTGCCAGGGATTCAGCACCCCCAGGGTGTCAGGCAGCATGACCCGCTTGATGGGCTGGAAACGCAGTTTGTCCAGCAGGCCGAACACGTAGTCGGGCGAATCCGCCATGCCGTTGGACCAGTCCTCGAGGTAGAGGTTGACCGAAAGGCCGCGCACGCCGGCGTGACCGATCACGCGGATGATGTCCTCCGCATGCTGCTCGGGCGTCTTCTTCAGCTGCTTCTCCAGGTGGCGCAGGGATCCCTTGGCAAGGATGTTGACCACCTTGCCGCCGGCGTCGGCGATCCAGTCCACAGACACGCCGTCATCGACGAATCCGAGGGCTTCCACGCGGTCCAGGCATCCGGCGTCGGCGGCCCAGGCGCAGATGCGCCGGAACGCCTCGCTCTCCCCCTTGGACACGCGGGCGGACGCCACCTCCACGCGGTCGACCTTCAGCTCCTCGAGCAGGAGCTGGGCGATGGCCAGCTTCTCGTTCGCATTGAACGAGACGCCCGCCGTCTGCTCGCCGTCGCGCAGCGTGGTATCCAGTATTTCGATCTTAAGCTCTTGCACGTTCAAAGGCTTCGATTTTATCCTTTTGCTCAAGAAGATAGTCGATATCATCTAAAGCATGGGTCAAACAATATTTCTTATACGCGTTGAGTTCGAACGACTCGCTGCGGCCGGTGGCCAGGTTGGTCACCGTCTGGGCGGGCACGTCCACGCGCACCTTCGTGGCCGGATCGGCGGCGATGCTCGCGAAGAGTTCCGACAGGAAGTCCTCGCTGACCACCACGGGCAGCACGAAGTTGTTGAGTTCGTTGTTCTTGTGGATATCGGCAAAGAAGCTGGAGATCACCACCCGGAAGCCGTAACCGGCGATGGCCCAGGCGGCGTGCTCGCGGCTCGAACCGGAGCCGAAGTTCTTGCCTGCCACGAGGATGCAGCCGCCGTAGCGGGGATCGTTCAGCACGAAATCCGCCTTGGGGGTGCCGTCGGCGTTGTAGCGCCAGTCGCGGAACAGATTGTCGCCGAAGAACTTCTCCTCGCGCGTCGTCGCTTTCAGGAAGCGGGCGGGGATGATCTGGTCCGTATCTACGTTCTCGAGCGGGAGAGGCACGCAGGTGCTCTCGATGATATCGAATTTCTGTTTCATAACAAGGTTCTCGGATCAGTTACAACACCGGTGACGGCGGCCGCGGCTGCGGTCAGCGGACTGGCCAGCATGGTGCGGGAGCCGGGGCCCTGACGGCCCTCGAAATTGCGGTTGCTCGTGCTGACGGCATATTTCCCGGCCGGGATCTTGTCGTCGTTCATCGCCAGGCAGGCGGAGCAGCCGGGCTGACGGACTTCGAAGCCCGCCTCGGCGAGCAGCTTGTCCAGCCCTTCCTCCTCGATCTGGCGCTTCACGGCCCAGGAGCCGGGCACCAGCCAGGCGGTCACGCCGGCGGCCTTGCGGCGTCCCTTCACCAGGGAGGCGAAGGCGCGGAAATCCTCGATGCGGCCGTTGGTGCAGGCGCCGAGGAAGACATAGTCCACCGGATGTCCGAGCAGCTGCTGTCCAGCCTGGAATCCCATATAATTCAACGCTTTGGGCGTGGCATCTGAAGGAATGCTTCCGCTGACGGGCATGCCCATGCCGGGGTTCGTGCCGTAGGTGATCATCGGCTGGATGTCCGCCGCGTCGAAGACCAGTTCCTTGTCGAACACGGCGTCCTCGCCGCTGCGCAGCGTCTTCCAGTAGGCCACGGCCTTGTCCCAGGCCTCCCCCTTCGGCGCGTACTCGCGTCCCTTGAGGTAGGCGAAGGTCGTCTCGTCCGGGGCGATGAAACCGCCGCGCGCACCCATCTCGATGGAGAGGTTGCAGAGCGTCAGGCGGCCCTCCATGGAGAGCGCACGCACCGCGCTGCCGCGGTATTCCACGAAGTAGCCCGTGGCGCCGCTGGTGGTGAGCTTCATCATCAGGTAGAGGGCGATATCCTTGGCGGTCACGCCCTTGCCGAGTGTACCCTCGATCCGGATGCTCATCGACTTGGGCTTCTGCTGCAGGATGCACTGCGAGGCCAGCACCATCTCCACTTCGCTCGTGCCGATGCCGAAGGCGACGGCACCCATCGCGCCGTGGGTGGACGTGTGCGAGTCGCCGCAGACGATGGTCATGCCCGGCAGCGAGAGTCCCTTCTCCGGACCCACCACGTGGATGATACCGTTGTCCGGGCTCATCATCCCGTAATGCGTGAGGCCGAACTCGGCGGCATTGCGCGCCAGCGCATCCACCTGGGCCTTGGACACGGGATCCTCGATCGGCTTGTCCTGGTCATGGGTGGGCGTGTTGTGGTCCGGCATGCAGAAGATCTGCTGCGGGCGCAGGCACTTGATCCCCCGGGCGCGCAGGCCGTCGAAGGCCTGCGGGCTCGTGACCTCGTGGCAGTACAGCCGGTCGATGT
>Ga0265300_10003482_pt1 | contig 12931 bp, 11 predicted proteins | sample AusTroGonzalo_MG_FD_193482 | JGI IMG/M metagenome (GOLD analysis project Ga0265300, IMG submission 193482) | Bovine rumen microbial communities from tropical cattle in Woodstock, Queensland, Australia - Gonzalo_03 | ecosystem: Host-associated > Mammals > Digestive system > Stomach > Rumen ... | reverse complement strand
TCATCTGCGTATCAAATGCACAAATCTTTCTTGAACGCCTCAATCTTCTTCAGGGCCTCGCCCTGAACCTTCAGGTAATCCTTCTTGTCAGCCATAGGCAGTTTAGCCTCCATGTAGAACTTGATCTTGGGCTCTGTACCTGAAGGACGGACCGATATCTTATCACCGGCGGCAGTAAAGTACTGCAGCACGTTCGACGGCTCCGGCATTACCAGGTCGGTAACCTTACCTGCGGCATCGGTCTGCTTGAGCAGCTTGAAGTCCTTTATCAGAACCACCTTCTCACCTGCCAGAGTCTTGGGCGGGTTGGCGCGGAACTGCTCCATCATGGCCTTGATCTCATCGGCACCGCTCTTACCCGGCTTTACAACGCTTACGGCACCCTCCTGTGAGAATCCGTACTCCTGATATGCATCCAGCAGCAGATCCCAAAGGGTCTTGCCGTTCTCCTTTGCCCAGGCTGCTATCTCAGCCATCAGCGAGCAGGCCGATACGGCATCCTTGTCACGTACAAAGTCCTCGGCCAGGAAACCGAAGCTCTCCTCACCGCCTCCGATGTAGTGCTTGCCCTTGGCGTTCTCATCGGCAATAACCTTGGCAATCCACTTGAATCCGGTGTAGCAGTCAAACATCTCCAGGTTGTTCTTCTCGGCGATGCGGCTGATAACCTCGGTGGTTACGATGGTCTTTACGATGTACTCCTTACCGGTCATCTTGCCCAGTTTTGTGTACTGTGTTATGATGTAGTACAGGAAAATCATTGCGGTCTGGTTACCGTTCAGCAGGGTAAGCTCACCCTTGTCGTTGCGGCAGGCCACGCCCAGACGGTCGGCGTCGGGGTCCGATGCCATAACCACGTCGGCGTTCAGCTTGCGTGCCAGGGCCAGAGCCATGGTCAGAGCCTCGGGATACTCGGGGTTGGGTGAAACTACGGTCGGGAAGTTGCCGTCCGGAATCATCTGCTCGGGAACGCAGTTCACGTTCGTGAATCCCCACTGCTTGAGTGAGCGCGGAATCATCACGCGGCCGCATCCGTGCAGCGGAGTATATACAATGCAGAGGTCGTGGTTGCGCTTAACCAGAGCGGGATCGATGCAGATACCCTCGATGGCATCCAGATAGGGTTTGTCAACCTCCTCGCCTATGATCTGGATCAGAGCGGGGTTACCCTTGAACTTGACATCGGCCACCTTAACCTTGGCAACCTCATCGATGATACCGGTATCGTGCGGAGCCAGCACTTGTGCGCCGTCCTCCCAGTATGCCTTGTAGCCGTTGTACTCGCGGGGGTTGTGACTGGCGGTCACGTTCACACCGCTCTGGCAGCCCAGATAACGGATGGCGAATGATACCTCAGGCGTAGGACGCAGGTCATCAAACAGATAAACCTTGATGCCGTTTGCGCTGAATATGTTTGCTACGGTCTCGGCAAACAGACGTCCGTTGTTGCGGCAGTCATGTCCTACTACAACCGATATCTCCTTACACTCCTTGAAATTCTTGTTCAGATAGTTTGCAAGACCCTGGGTAGCCATACCCACGGTATAGATGTTCATGCGGTTGGTACCTGCGCCCATGATACCGCGCAGACCGCCTGTGCCGAACTCCAGATCCTTGTAGAATGCATCTATCAGATCTGATTTATCATCCTTGGCCATGAGGGCCTTTACCTCCTCACGGGTCTTCTCATCGAATGAACTGCCCAGCCACTCCTGAGCCTTGGCAGTAACAAGTCCTAATAATTCGTCCATATATATGCTAATAACTTATAGTTCCTATACGTAATTAGCAAAGGTACGGATTATTTTCCTAACAACCGCCTTAAAAAGAGATAGAATTGAACCTGCAGGAAATAAAGCCTGAATGAATGAAAGGGAATATAGCCCAACTTGATTTTAAGTCCGGCCGGCAGCAGGCTTTTGTCAATATCCTTCCATACTCTGCGGAACCTTTCCAGAGCCGTTTGCTTATCCAGTATATCCCTGTTTCTGAGCCAGATACCTATAATGCCGGTAAGGTTCACCCAGCGTTCGCGCTCAAACAGTGCCAGCACATCCCTGCCCTGTCCGACCTCACGCAGCTGTCGGGCCATTGACATGTTGGCCTCAAGAAGGTCCAGACGAAGGGCCGATACGCGGTTGGTCATGCTTTCGCCGTGCTGACGGTAATAGTATATGCCGTCACAGGACTTTACTTTCCCGCTGTGCAGATAGTGCATGCGGGTGGTATTGTCATCGCTGTAAAGGCGGCATGACGTATCATATGGGAAACGCTTAAAGAGTTCTCTTTTAGAGACATACAGCCCGTGGATTGACCAGTCCAGGCTAAGGCGGAACGCCTCTTCCCCGCTCCACTCAGTCCTGTCGGAACGCATGGGATACGGAGTCTCCACATCACCGTCCACGTAGACCAGTCTGAACAGGACCGATCCTGTTTCTTTATCGGAGTCCAGAATATTTACGGCTTTTTCAAGGGCATCGGCCGACAGGTAATCATCGGCGTCAAGCATCGTGATGTAATCGCCGTCGGCCACCTGGATGCCCATGTTGCGGGCTACGGCCTGACCTGCGTTCTCACTGCGCCGCAGAATCCGTATGCGGCTGTCCTTTGATGCGTATTGCTCTAATATCCGGGGTGTTGAATCAGTCGATGCATCGTCAATGCAGACAATCTGAATATCCTTAAGGGTCTGGTTTACAAGCGAATCCAGGCACTCCTCCAGATACTTACCGGCATTGTATGCTGCTACCAGCACCGTCACTCTGCTCATAGACCAAGCTTGTTTCTCACCTTGTCACTGACTGACCTGATGAATGATGTATGCTTATTGAGATAGTAGAAAGAATGCAGGGCCGATATTGCCAGCAGAACCAGGCCTGCAACCCATTGCCAGAGACCGTCCAGCCAATAGAGAGCAGCCCATGTCGCAGCAATCAGCGGCAACTGCACCAGGAATACGCTGAGTGCACGTTTTGAGTAAGTTATGCCGTATCGGACATGAGTAATCGCATAGACAATCACCATATCGGCCACAGCCGCGATCGTCAGGGCCGCGCCGGTCATCGTAATGCCTCCCCATCTGAAGAAGCCCAGCACCGATGCCACAAAGACGATATCGTAAAGCACCTCCTGCAGCATGAAAGTCCTGGAGTCGCCCTTGGCCAGCGAGACATATGACAGCGGAGTGGTCATTGCCTTGAAAGCCAGACCTATAACCGCCAGCCGCGCCATCGGCACAGCCTCCAGGAAGCGGGTGGTCAGAAGCAGGTTCACAATCAGTCCCAGAAAGACGATGAAGCCCACGATCATGGGTGCCATAAGCAGTATTGCAACCTCAGCCTGACTGTTCACCAGGTCATTCACTTTCTCCCTGTCCTGATTGACCGCCGAAAGCCTGGGGAAATAGTCCGATTCCATTGCCGAGAAGACAAACATCCCAAGGTATGAAATCAGCAGGTAACCCGCACTGTATATGCCGGTTATCTCGGCGTTTCCGTGAGTCATCAGATAGTTGGCTATGATAGAGAAGGCACCTGCGCCGAAGAACGACGTTATGGTAAAGAAAATGCCGAGTTTTATCATCCCGAATCCCTTTCTCAGGGTCTTGCCCGAGAAGGGCCTGATCCTGTACGGATAGGCGCGGAACGTGTATCGGCACGTAATGACCATTGACGCAAAGGCCACCAGCACCAGCGACGGAGCGATACCCCGGAGTCCGAACTTCCAGAACAGCGGGATTGAGATGAGGAGGGTCGCCACCACCGTGACAAGCTGACTCTTGGCCAGTTGCCTCAGCATTCCGGAACCCTTCATTATGGCCATCTCGCCACCGTTCACGGCACTGAAGGCCGCCATGGGCGACAGCATAAGAAACGACAGCGTGTATCCCCAGTCGCCCTCAAACGCCCAGTAGCTGAACAGAGGAGCCAGCAGGATACAGAGTACCATGCCTGCTACGGCTGTCAGGAACGCCCAGGTTCGTGTTATCAGGATGCTGTCCGCGAGAGCCCCGTCGGCCTCGCCGCTCTTGCATTCCGAGACAGTCTTTACGGCGCTGAACGGAACCCCCAGGTCAGTGGTGCTCTTGACCAGGTTCAGGGTACGGTTGAAAGACTCCGTGATACCGAATCCGGTAGGTCCCAGAAGCATGGAAACCAGTTTGGTACGGACAACGTTTATCAGGACGACTATGCCCTGCACGCCGCCCAGAAGTCCGGTGTATTTGACTATCCGGTCGTAAGAGTCAGTTGTTTTCTCCTTACCCACGCTACAATAAACGCGATTATGACTGCAAAAGTATGCATTATCTAAAATATTAAGCCTAAATTTACGTTTTTGAGAAAGAATGGCAACATTATCGGTCATAGTCCCCGTTTTCAACACTGCCGACAAACTTGAAAGATGCGTCAGCAGCATACTGTCACAGCATGTTGACGGCCTGGAGCTCATTCTGGTTGACGACGGCTCCACTGACGGCAGCCCCGCCCTATCCGACAGGTTGGCAGGGGCCGATGAACGCGTGCGTGTGATACACCGCCCCAACGGAGGACTGAGTGCAGCCCGCAATACCGGAATCGATGCCGCTACAGGCACATGGATCGCGTTTGTGGACAGCGACGACGAGCTGGCTCCCGACACACTTGACCCCAATCTTGAACTCACGTCCGATTCAATTGACCTGGTGGAGTTCCCGGTTGCCGTCCACTACGGCGCACCCAACGCTTACAATCTTGACTTCCAACTGGTTACCACATCGGGTGACAAGGTCTTTCCGCACTGGATAATGAGCGGAGGCTACACCCACTGCTACGCCTGGAACAAGATATACCGCGCCACCCTTTTTGACGGCATACGGTTCCCCGAGAACGAGAACTTTGAGGACGCCGCCATCTGCCCGCAGATTATCAGCCGGTGCCGCGCCGTAACCTACTCGGACCGCGGCCGTTATCTCTATTACAGCTCCGGCGGCAGCATTACCCTGCAATACCGTTTTGCCAATCAGGAACCCCTGTTCCGGCATAACCTGGAACTGCTGCAGTCCATAACCCGGCAGGGGTTCGGCTATGTATGCAGAGCCAAACTCTGGAACCAGTGTCTGAACCTGCTCATAGACCTGGGCCGATGCAAGGACGCCGACAAGGCCTATCTCAAGGCCAATGCCGACAGACTGAGCCGGCTCAGACCCATCCGGACCATACGCCTTGCAGGGTCTTTAAAACAGAAATTCAAGGCTCTTATAGGCCCCAAGGCCGCATGCTGCCTGCTCACCATAAGAAAATACAAATGAAACTGTCCGTAATCATACCCTACTGGAATCCCGACGGCAACGCACAGACCGATACGCTGCTGCTCAGGGCCGTAAGGTCCGCAAAGGACAGCAATCCCCATGAGATTATCGTAGTCAATGACGGCTCACCGTCAGACCCCGACCTGAGTTCATTCCCGGAGGTAAGATACATACGCCGCGAGCACGGGATGCTTGGCGCCACCCGCAATACCGGAATCAGTGCCGCAACAGGTGATGTCCTGGCCTTCCTTGATGCCGATGACTACTACTATCCCGGCACACTCAAACCATGTCTGGACGCAATGGAAACGTCTGGCGCCGACCTGCTTGGTTTCGGCCACAGTATCACCGCAAACGCCGATAGTATTGACTCCGTAAAGACCTGCTGCGGCCCCTCGTTCAGCGATCCCGTCGCAGGTGATGAGTTCATGCGCTCCAACAATCTCTTTGGCAGCGCCTGCCAGTATCTTATCAGCAAGGAACTCATTGACAGACATAACCTTAGATTTAAGGAAAACGTCTTCATTGAGGATGAGGAGTTCACTCCGCGCCTGCTCTTTTTCAGCCAAAAGTTCATACGCACGGACTATCCCGTCTATGCCTATTACGTACACTCCGGAACCATCATCACCACACAGACACAGGAGATGACGGACCTCAAGACAAAGCATATGACAGGCGCAATAGAGAGCCTCCTTTCCTTCCGTAACGATCATTCAGCCGAGCCTCACTCGGGGCTTGACCGCAAGATAAAGACACTTGCCATTGACCATCTGCGCCGCACATTACGACGCCCCGACTGGAGATCGGCCGTAAAGGTGCAGATTCAGGAACTGGGCAGGCTGGGACTCTACCCCATCGATGCCGGCTCACTGCCTCTCAAGTTCAGGCTGTTCGGCCTGTTTTCACGCTGCCGTCTCGGACGGTTCATCCTTCACCTCACAGAATCCCTCTACAAATGAAGATACTGCTCATAGGCGAATACAGCAACGTGCACAACACCCTTGCCAAGGGATTGCGTGAACTCGGTCACCAGGTAACGGTTGCCAGTGACGGAGACGGTTGGAAGAACTACCCCCGCGACATAGATCTACGGCGCGAGCCCGGTCACCGCATGCAGTTCCTGTGGCGTCTCATAAAGGCCCTGCCCCGCATGCGAGGCTACGATGTGGTGCAGATTATCAACCCCATGTTCCTGGAACTCAAGGCCGAGCGTATCCTGCCCATCTACAAGTACCTGCGCCGTCACAACAAGAAGGTCGCAATGGGATCGTTCGGAATGGATTACTACTGGGTCAGCGTCAACTCTGAGATATGTCCGCTCCGTTACAGCGATTTCAATTTCGGTGATGAACCGCGCACCGACGCCCAGGCTCAACTTTACCGAGACGAATGGACCGATACCCCCAAGCAACATCTTAACATCTACATAGCAAAGGACTGCGACGGAATACCCGCCTGCCTCTATGAATATTGGGCAACCTACAGGGAAGTACCGAATCTGCGCACCAAGATGCGTTTCATACCACTCCCCATCGTAATGCCAGACATCTACCACACCACCTTCTTTGGCGGTCCGCTGAAACTCTTTGTGGGCATCAGTACGGGCCGATCGGCCTATAAGGGGACCGATATCATGCTCAGTGCGGCACAGGCGCTCAAGGAGAAATACCCCGACCTGCTGGAACTGCGAGTTGCAGAGGGTGTGCCGTTTGACGAGTACCAGCGCATGATGGACGGCAGCGACGCCATCCTGGACCAGTTATACAGTTACACTCCCTCCATGAACTCCCTGCTGGCCATGTCCAAGGGAATCATCGTGATTGGCGGCGGCGAGCCTGAGAACTATGAGATTCTGGGTGAGACTGAACTGCGCCCCATCATCAACGTGCAGCCCAATTTTCAGAGCGTCTATGATGAACTGGAGCAACTGATACTCCACCCCGAGCGCATATCGGACCTTAAGCAACAGTCCGTAGAATACGTGCGCCGCCACCATGATTATCTCAAAGTGGCGGAGCAGTATATCAAATTCTATCAGCAATTATAACTTGGGAGCGTGTTTCTTACGCACTTTCCATCTTACGTCCGATATCCATCTGCGGAAGTAAGTCCCGTAGTCATAGAGGTACTTGAGTGACGGCAGCGAGAGCAGCAGCAGTCCCAATGCGATGTACCATTTGAATATCAGGAAGTAAACCAGCGACCATATAATCAGTGCGGGGATGGCCAGCGCCAGACGTACGCCGTAACGGGCGGTGTTGTAGAATGCGTCGTCCTTGACGCCGCGCAGTATGTAGATGATAGGAATCCATTTGATTGCGCCCAGCACACCGGCCAGTAAATAGAACGGTGCACCCAGCAGTGCGACAAGAGTCTTGAGCAGCAGTTTGAAACCTCCCGGCTCACGGGCTATGGAGTATACCGATATGCCGTTCTGGATGCGCCATACGCGCAGGGCGTCAACCTTTGCAAAGAGATCACGGGCCTTCTCGGGCTCCTCCTCACGCAGTTTCAGAGCCTCGGCTACGGCGTATTTATCGACCGCCTGTATCTTGAGCAGACCTTTCAGTTTCTTTCCGTCGCGGGATTCAATTTCGGCCAATGCCTTTTTGAAGTATTCGGGGTTATCGGCCTTAAGTTTGGCATACTCCCAGATGGCGTCGTAATCCTCATCGTCGGGTATGTAGACAATCTCCTTGGCAAGGGCATCGGACAATATGCCGCGCATCTGCAGCATTGCTACGGGAGCGGGCTCGTCAGGGTGCTCCTCAAGGAACTTGTTGACGTTGATTGGCTCTCCGAACCTTACCAGAACCTTATTGCGGAAACGGAAATAGTCGCTGTATTCTATGCCTATGGGCTGGATATAGACCGGGCGGCCGTTTGATTTCTCAATGGCGTTCTCGGCTATATGGAATATGCCTTTGGAGAGTTTGAGCAGCGAATGCTTGGCGCGGTGGGTTGCTTCGGGGAAGATTATGAACGGAACACCGTCCAGGATTACGCCGGTGGCCTGATCAATGCACTCGTTGTTCTGCTTTACTGCGTTTATACCGTCGCGGATGCGGTAGATGGGCATCACGCGCAGAAAGTAGAGCGCCCTCTTGGCCCAGTTTTTCTTGAAGATATCGGCCCTGGCTACGAATACCTTGCGGATCTTGGTGGCTGGAAGCATCACCATGGGGTCCATAAGTGCGTTGGTATGATTGGCCGCCCAGATAACTATACTGCCTTCTTCAGGTAGATTCTCTACACCTTCAACCTGGTACTTACGGTATGAGCTCCGTACAGACCAGTCCACAAAATGCCTCAGGAATGTGTAGAACCAATCCTTATCCTGTATGTGTTCTTTCATTTGTCTCTGTGCAAGAATTTTGACAGGCCTGTCGTATCAAAGGCCGAAAAGCGGAACGCCGTTCCAAGCAGCAGGCCCGATATGATATGCCATACGCCCCACCATGCAGTCACGAACACCATACCGCCCTTGGCTATCTCAGGCGGGAATATGCCGGTGTTGAACAGCAGGATAAGGCCCAATCCGGAATTCTGGATACCGGTCTCGAGTGTCACCGCGCGACGGTCCTTCACAGGAACCTTACCTATTGTAGACGCAGTGTAACCTATACCGAAACCTACCAGATTGTGGATGAAAACAATTATGAAAATAAAACCTATGTATTCCTTGAAAAGGATAAAGTTCTGTGATATCATCATACCGGCCACGCTCAGGAAGATCACGATCGATACATAACGCATTATCTCCTTGAGTTTCTCAGCTGCCTTGGGCGCCAGCTTGACCGTTATGTAACCCAACAGCACCGGAATACCTATTATTACAATAACCGTAAGCGCAATCTGCATAGGCGGAACCTGTAGCGTGCGCAGCACCTCCTGGGCCGATGCGTCCATGTACTTGGTGTAGAGGCCGCCCCAGATGGCGTAGTTTATCGGGGTGAATATGGGAGCGCCAAGGGTTGTGATTGTGCTCATGAGCACAGAAAGCTCAGCGTTACCCTTACCGTAAGAGGTCATGAAGTTTGATACCGCACCACCCGGACATGAAGCCACCAGGATCATACCCATAGCCACCATGGGTGGAACAAAATTGTGGAACAGTACACAGAGAAGGAATGTTACCAGAGGCAGGATTATCCATTGGCAGATAAGGCCGATGAACATGCCTCGCGGGCGATTGAATACGCCCCTGAAGAACTGGGGTCTCAATCCCAGAGCCACACCGTACATGACTACGGCCATGAAAACCAACAGCAGCCAGTTTCCTGTCCTGTTGAAGTTGATATTCAGTGCATCAAGCTGTTGAAGACTCTCGTACATTGGTATTACTCCAGTCAAAAGTTTCGCAAATATAACAAATGTCCCACAATCCGCCAAAATCACGCGGAATGATTGTAACTTTGCCTTAAGGAACGTATTTTCATGAAGATTCTACTCATAGTCGTAGGCAAGACAGACCAGAAATGGCTCATCGACGGCATCGGCCAATACGCCGAGCGCCTCACCCACTTTGCCCAGTTCGAGATGCAGGTAATCCCCGACATCAAGAACACCAAGAACATGGATGAAGGGGTTCAGAAGGTCCGCGAAGGAGAGCAGATCCTCAAGCTTCTGCTTCCGTCCGATGACGTCTATCTGCTGGATGACAAGGGCAAGGAGATGTCTTCGCCCGAAATGGCGCAGTGGCTCGAAAAGCGAATGTCCCAGTCCACCAAGCGCCTGGTCTTCATCATCGGCGGCCCCTACGGTTTCTCGCCCGACGTCTATGCCCGCGTTCCGGGAAAACTCTCCTTATCAAAAATGACCTTCTCCCACCAGATGGTCCGCCTCATCTTCGTGGAGCAGCTCTACCGCGCCTTCACCATCCTCAACAACCTCCCCTATCATCACGAGTGATAAGTATTGCAACAGTTTTGCAACGCTGATTTTTTGATTCGTTAGGATTGAGGCCATAATTTTGCCTCGAATTCTTAACGAACAATAATGTTTATGGCTACTGGCTTAACATCGGACCAAAATCAGATTCTTAAATACAAATTCCTAATTACAACCGATATGAAAAAGTTATTCCTTATTGCCTCTGCGTTTGCATTGACATTGTGCGCATCGGCCCAGAGTGTTTTTACTTTGGAGGTACCGGCACAGGTACCCAAGCATCTGACTCCCTCCTCTCCATCGGGTATTAAAATCGTTGACAATTACGGCACGATTGTGGAGGATATGATGGAATTAAATGACCGAAAGGTCCAATGGGCGTTTCTGGACCTTCCCTCGTTCTCCCCCGAGTATGCTGTCAAGTGCATAGTGATTTCAGGACAGCCATATCTCGTGGCCGCCACCGCGAGCAAGAACATCTGGTACAATCAGCCCGCGAATGTTGAAATATTGGGCGACACACTCCAGGTAACCAACGAACAGGCCGGTCAGCTGGACGCACTGTTCCGTCTGGCAGTCGAGACTTCTACGTTCATGCCTTATCCTCCGACTATTTATATCGATGAAAACGGCGACAAGACATTGAAGGGTGGATTAGAAGCTGTGATGGTGGACGGTAATTCGTATACGTTCTTCTCCGAGCGTCGCGCCGCCACATGCCGTAACCAGTTATTCCCCGGAGTTCTCAAAGATCTGATAGAAATAGGATCATCACTGTACCAAGCCGTCAAGGCAAAAGACATTGATGCCGTAAACAAGGTCCTGGAGCGTGTTGAGCCCACAAAGCAGGTTCTCTTTGAAGCCGCGCCCGAGTGGTATCCCGATTACCTTGAGGCCAAAACAAACGACCTCTGGTAATCCGTTTTCTCTTTCCTTGCATCAACAGGGACGGTTACATTCTGCACGCAAGATCAGTTAGCGAATAGAATCTATTCACGTGCAGCAGGGTGCCGTCCCTTAATTTTCTAGAAAAGCATCTCGTAAGTATCGTAAACGACTGATCGGGCGCCGAATCCCTCTTTCTGGAAGATGAGGCCTTCGTTCAGATAACTGCCGCCGTTTTCGGTCGAGACTCCGAAATCAAAATAGGTGCGGTCAGCATAAACCAGTGTGATGAGATGATGCAGCAGCATATCCAAGGCGCCGTTGTCCTTGCCGAATTCCGATGATGCCAGGTACTGCGTATGTACCACATGTCCCATATCGTATATGAGCGCACCGGCAACTACCTCACTGCCGTTACGCACGACGTGCAGTTTTATGCGGTCCGGGAATCGGCTCTGAAGCAGGCGCAGTTCGGCAACAGTATGGACAGGTTTTTTCTTGTGCTTAGCCATCAGAATGCCGGCCAGGATATTCCAGAATGCCTCCAGATCGGCCTCCATATTACCTATATCAACAGTCAGACCCGCTTTCTGAGCCTTAACGAGGCCCGATTTGCGCGACTGCCGCATGGGCAGTTTGCGGTTCAGGTCTATTACCGATGAAACACCCCTCTCCTTCAGGGTGCCGCCGCTGCGGAACAGCGCATAAAGGTCCTCTTCGGCCGGAAGTGTGCTGTATATATAAGGAATGGGCTTGTAGAGCCAGCGGTGAGCGCCCAATTGACGCTTCATCCAATCGATTGCGCAACTGAACACCTCGAGCGCATCGACCGCAATCATCTCCTTGGGCACAATAAGACCACCGTAGGTCAGGCCACCGTGTGACTGAACGGTTCCCTCGTCCTCGCGCCAGTTGGCCGGCAGCATGGCCAGCAGTTTTCCGTGCTTGTAGAACATGAGCGAACAATCGGTGAAACGGTCGCTGTGATAATCCATGTATCCGCGGTCAAACAAAAAGGTTCCGTTCTTGGACTTGCTTACAAAATCGTTCCACTCGTCCTTACGTGAGGCGTCATATCTTACAATCTGAAGCTGCTCGGTCAGGTATTCTCTGTAATTATTGATGTAACCCGATGCATTATACGGGTGCGATGCAAACACGACGCAGACCGTCGCGGGAGCAAAATCGCGCAGGTCACACCATACGCCAGGCGGAATCAGGATACCTTTTCGCGGAGAATCCATTCTGACCGCAGCCTTGTGCGTACCGTCATCGACCATCATCGTAAAGCCGCCGGATACGGGAACAACCACTTCGGCCGATTCGCTGTGCGAGTGGCCTCCGCGCGTCTTGCCGTCGGGTACTCCGTAGATCCAGAATACACGTTCTATCTGAAAAGGAATCTGATGTGCGCCCTCGGCGAACGCCAGTGCTCCGCGGTCATCGACAGACTCCGGAAATTCTATAATTCTGCATCCACGAGGGAGTTGCTCCATATCTGCTTCTTTCATATTTATCGTAAAGATAACGGATTTTTTTTGCGTATGTTGTTTTTTCAAAAATAATCGCTTTAAAACTTGCAGAACTCAAAACATCGCCTTACCTTTGTGCCCGCTAAAGGATTCCGAACCGACGGTTCCCAGGGAAGTTTGGGTGAGTGGCTGAAACCAGCAGTTTGCTAAACTGCCGTACGGGTAACCGTACCGGGGGTTCGAATCCCCCAGCTTCCGCCTCCTTTTGGCACGACATAGTAACCGCATGGCGCTTTCATCTAACGGTTAGGATACAAGATTCTCAATCTTGGCATACGGGTTCGATTCCCGTAGGCGCTACAACGAAAAGACCCGACATCGGGTCTTTTTTCGT
>Ga0265300_10003478_pt1 | contig 12934 bp, 9 predicted proteins | sample AusTroGonzalo_MG_FD_193482 | JGI IMG/M metagenome (GOLD analysis project Ga0265300, IMG submission 193482) | Bovine rumen microbial communities from tropical cattle in Woodstock, Queensland, Australia - Gonzalo_03 | ecosystem: Host-associated > Mammals > Digestive system > Stomach > Rumen ... | reverse complement strand
TCCTCAAGTACGGCGCGCTGCTCGCCGGAGGCGGCTATCCCTCGCCGGAGGACAAGGCACGCGCCCTGGCGGGCGTCAATCCCTATTTCTACAAGGAATACGACACGGCCGTCCGCAACTACCCCGTCCCCAAGGCCATGGCTGCCATTTCGCTGCTATGCGACTACGACTACCTCGGCAAGGGCGGTGACGGCACCACGCTCGTCTCCGACGGCGAACTCCTCACGGAACTCACCGCCAAGCTGTTAAATCTTTAGGGTTTCGTTATCTCCGACCTTGTTTTCGTCATTCGCCGGCTTCCGCTACCGTCATTCGCCGGCTTGACCGGCGAATCCCCAGTCAGAACCGGAAGCCGATCGGCGTGGGTCGGTCTCATGGCCAATTAGTTTCCGGCGTCAAGATAGCAATTATTATCGAATCTTAGCTGATACCTGCATTTTAGTTAATATTGAACCGGACTTTCAGGATCAAGGCTCGCGGGCGCAGGTGGTATGCACTTTCAAACTCCGTTCCTTCGGAATTGTACGAATACGTGTAGTCCCTGGTATTCAGCAGGTTCCGGGCCTCCAAGATGAGGTCACACACTTTTGTCCTAAATAGCAGGGAACCATCCAGGAAGGGGATATGGCGAATGGAGGAAGAAACGGCACTGTTGTAAAAATGCTCTCCGGACAAACTAAGGACCAAAGCAGGAACGATTTGGTATTCGGTCGAAAGTCGTTGATGCAGGGCGTGGATGGGAGCCGTTCTTGACACGCCGTCATACTTGGTCTGGAAGTGCGTATAATTAACATCATACCGGGTCTTGACTCTTCTTCCGACATTGCTGATACAGGAAAACCCGACAGAAGGCGACTGAGTATCCGTCTCAACAAGTATACCTTGCCGCAGAATGGGCATCCGGTATCGGCTGTAACCAGCATTCAGGTCGAAGGTCGATGTGATGGCATCAAAATACTTGGAAGCCTTCCCCTCCACAGAATAACCATGAGCATAGTTATCAATGGAATATGAGCGTATCTCAGACAGATTCCCGATAAAATCTGTGCCGTACATGATATTGGACTTCTTCCCCCAGTATTGGAAAAGGCCGGAAGCGTAAATACCAGACAGAGGATCGGAGTATTTCAAGTTGAGATTATGCGAATGGATTCTATTGATCGCCAGGGTTCCACCCCGGCTACTGAATCTCCGGTAATCGGTCATGATGTACCCGGGATAGTGGTCGGCGAAAGCCGCGAAATCCTCATTGTAGGATGAAAATAGTTCCATCTTCAATTTTGGAGAGAGCGAGTAGACCAAAAGAAACGTGGGGTGGACGAAACAGCCCGTTCGGTCCCATTTTTGGTTCCTAACGTTGTCCGCTACGGCCAGGTTCGCATAATCCACTTCCGTCCCCAAATGAAGTTGAAGAGAGTTCTTTCGATACAGGAGCAGAACGCCCGATTTCAAATCCCACCGCAGATAATCGTTGTCATTCATGAAATCGTCTTTGGAGATCTGCGGATCTCCCCCACCAAGCGAACTACTCATTCGTTGCGAAAAGCAATCGGCCTCAACATGGAAACTAAGGATCCATCTCGGAGAAAGGCTCCACATCATGTTCGGCCGCAAGCTGGCATTAAATGCTTGAGCCGCGTAGATCTGGACAGCGGAAGACCCTGCCAGTTGGTCGTACCCGAACAACTCCGGGAAAACGGCCGGCGTAATGGTCAGCGTTGCAGGCAGATTATTGAGTCCGAGATCTGACTCAATCCCGAACTGCACCTTGCTTCCAGTAATCGCGTGGTAATCGAAATGATTGCCAAAGCTCTTGCTGGCCAACATATTGAAGTCCTGTTGTATAAAAGAATCGGGAGTATCAACGGAGCCCTCGGATCGATCCCAAGCAATCCCCGCTGAGAGAACTTCAGTAATAAAGTGCTTCTCCGTATTGTCAGTATACTTAAGACGCACCTCAGCATTATCGGTCTTTTGGAATTTCCGGGTACGCTCCTTGATCTCCAGCGGATCGGATGAAGGAATATAATATTTCAAAATGGACGCATCCGCAAAAGACTGCGCATCGTGGACATAGGTGCCGTTCATGCTCAGAAGCCTGTCCTCCCCTATTTTGAAAAGGGTATTCAGCGAAGCTGCATGGGTCGTATTGTCCATGAAACGTTCAATATCCAAATCTGGAGTCTGTGGGGAATAGACACCGAAAACGGGAGACATCCATTTGAGCCCGTCGAATTGCTCCTTGAGTTCAGAGACGATGTCCCGCCCATCATTGTTAGTCTTCAAGGTGGTCAGCGTCTGGTATTTCTCCGAGAAAAGCATTCCAACGAATTCGCCTTCCCACATGAGTGGGCCGTATCCGGCACCAGCCGAGACAGAGCCAATAAAGGCGCCTTTAGACTTTTGCTTGAGCCGCAGGTTCACGGCCACTTTTCCGCTACCCTCCAAGTCCCCTCGAGCCGACTGCAGAATCTTGATGGGCTGGTGGTTCTCATAGACCTCGACGGTGGAGATATCCTTCGCCCGTATATTATTGGTTGCCACGCCATAACGGGCTCCCATCATATCAACGCCTTCAATATAGAAGTTATCAATCAGCACGCCCTGATATCGGATTGCGCCAGACTTGTCAACCGCCAACCCGGGCATTTTCTTCAACACATCCGCGATGGATCGGTCCAGGGAATCCGCAAACATGCTCACATAGTAGGAAGTCGTGTCGCCCTGCGATTTAATCGGGGTGGTCTTGATCCGGGCTTCCGTCAGGGACATCTCCTGGTACTTGACTTCAATGAGGAGTTCCTGAGACTTGGCCGAAATCGGAATGACCGTCCGCTCCAGATTGAATCCCGTTACAACAAGCTCCAGATTTTGCTTGTCCGTCTCTTGCGTAATACTGAAGCGGCCGTCGTCCGACGTCACAGCGAAACCCAGCACCTTCTTGTCCTCCCGTCCTTCCAGGACGACATTTGCGAAACTGACGGCGGCACCGTCTCCTTCAAAGCGAACCGCCCCGCTGACCGTTATCGTCTGAGCGACAGTAGAGACTACTGCTGCAAACGAAAACAGAAGAGACAAAAAGGCTTTGTGAAGCATGATCTTGCGTGTTGTGCTAAATGTCTAATTCCAGTTTTGGATAATACTCATTCGGGACCGGATCAGATACCCGGATGATAATCTCGCGGTCCTCGCTGTCCAGATAGGATGATTCCTGCTGCTCCAGATAACGGATTGTCAGCGGAGCGTTCCAAAAACGCTTCCACAGATTCTCCATTTCCCGACGAGTACATTTCATGATTTTATTGTTCGGAATCCACACATAGATCCTTTTATCGGAAGAATAGCCTTCGACAAATTCATAGATCGGTTCATCTTCTTTCTGGACGATACCTGCCGCCTCCCACTGGAAAAGCCCCTGCTCGTCCTGTGCTTTAAGGATCAACCCCGGCAGTCCCCCAAGTTTCCAAGGGCCGGCCGAAAAGGGAATGTCAAAAGTAAACCATACGGTCCAAGTCCTGCCACGATAAGTCGTGCATGCTTTGTTACACACAAAACCCAGGATCGTATCATGACCCGGCAGCATCTCCCAGTTTAGGGCATCGACTGGTTCAGTGTACTGGTATTCAACATACTGGAAACGGGAGGAAACCGTTCGCTCCCGGGAAGTATTGAACGTATAAACATCATTATACAAGGGGCACACCTCTTCCGGTATCCATGAATACAGCGTCCGACTGAGTCGTGTCGGCGTCCAGTCTGGAGTAAGCACATCCAGCGATTCCTGTTTCATGGACATCAGGTAGTTGAATGCTATCGAATCCACGCGCTGAGCGTACTCGCTGTAAAAGCGGTTCACCTTATTCCCAATCTGGAGCCTGTAAGTATCTTTCAGCTTGGTACTGGTACTGTCTGCCGTAGGGCAAAATGAATACTCATAGCTTACGGAAAGCCGGGCGTTGTCAACAGGCTGCATGGAGCCCCAGTTGCGAGGCTTGTTCCACTGATAGCAGGTATAATTGTTCCCCTTCTGCGTGGGGTCTAAATGATACTGTGCCGATGCCGAAATAGAAGCCGCAAACAGAAGAGCAACAACGATGAAAGAGCTCGAATAACGCATACTAACTAGGAATAACACCTTTGGTGATACGGCTATACCGCGGGTGGCTATGATGGAGATGTTTTGCGTAACCATCATACTTCAGCCCATAATATCGGAAAAGGACTCGGACTACTTCCTCTGGATTATTGTTGATTAGTTTTCGTTTCATTGAGAAAAGCAATAATGGTATTGTCAACGCCCTCGTCCATTGGTCTTGGAGCATCCGGATCAACGAGTTTTCCGTTCCGGTCAAAGATCAGGTAGCGAGGAATCTTTTCCAGGCGGATTTCTTTCAAGAAGTCGGCACTGTTATCTTGGATGCGATATGATCCGGACATAACATCCGCATGCTCATGAACACTGTCCAGCCAATTCTTTCGACTGGTGTCAGTGGAGATGTATAAGAACACAATATCCTGCCCAACGAGACGCTGACGCAAGGCTTTAGAATAAGGTATTTGTGCTATGCATGGTCCACACCAAGACGCCCAGAAGTCCAAATAGACCATTTTCCCGGCACACATCTCCAGAACTTCATCTAACGATGTAACCTGGCCGTCAGTCGTCTCAAGCGCTAGGATATACTGGGACGAAGAAACGGTATTTTCTTTCGTCACATTCTTCGAGACGATTGTCGAGTCGCCCGTAACATCAGCATATTTCTGTCTGTACAGCTCTTTGAGTTCTTTCGAATAGTGCTTCCTGCCCGCCTCGTCGATTAGAATCAGCTTCAGCAGACGTTTGAGGATTCCTCTCTTGGCCAACTGACTCATTGTGGTATCCTTTGCCATCCGATCGAACGCCGCCACAGTGCTTTCCCGAAACACATTGCTATAGTCTTGGGCGATATAATAATTGGAAATGTAATGTAAAAGACTGTCTGTTTTTATTACTTCCTCTGTTGTATAACGTTTCTCCGGGAAAAATCGGTGCGTCATGTACCTATAGAAAGAAGTGTCAATGGAATGCGTCTGGAAAAGAGAGTCTACTTTTGATGCCAGATTTGTCTTATACTGTTCATAGACAACGGATAAGGAATCAAGATTGACATATCTATTTCTATACGTCTCCCTGAGACTCGGGACCCTTACCTGCTCCATTTCGTTCTGGTAATAATTAAATACCCTTACGAACTCATTATGTGTGAGCACTGTCTCAATATGAAAACCTTTACTCTGAATCGCTCCAGGCAATGTATACGGCAAATTATAAAGCATCGTATTATATTTATATACGAGGCTTCGCAAAAAAGGTCTGGCAGTCTCGTCGTAGCGAACGAGAACAGTATCGCCTTCCTGAAGAAGGTAAGAATCATATTCAACGACCTGATACATATGCCTCATCTCAGCATAGCCAAGATAGGTAGGGATTTCAAGTGTGTCCCGTCCCGTAAGACAAGGGTCAAAATCAACCCTGTCGCCATTTACGTCTACAAATGCTATGGTCCTATTATCCATGTGCATTCGTGTGCCACCAAATCTCGTTGTAACAGTTTGAAGGGGACAATCCTCAAAGATCACGACCACCTTTCCGTTATTCAGATTGACCGAAGTCATCGAAGGCTCTTGATTCCCGACGCAAGAGCATGTTGTCAGTAGTCCTAATAATATTAAGATATTCCTCAGCATCATTGAGAAAGTCTAAGGAGGCAAAAATAATTTTGCCTCCTTATAAAGGAATTATTCAGGACGACAGACTGCCGGATTCATATCTCCACCGCCACAGTAAGAAGATGATGCACAAGAATCACAGCACCAATATCCGCCTCCGGCTACGGCGGCAAGTGCATCGTCCATACTTACGTTACAGGCGATTTCTCCGGATGAAGACCAGAATCCACACGTTCCGACGCTTCCACCACGAATTGTAGACATAGATTCAATGGAAAGAAGATTTCTCTTCTTCAGTTCAGTGAAATTAAACATTGTTAAAAAGGATTAGTATTATTCCTACTCTATTAAAGGCTTTTCGGTTCGCCTATGATCACATCGCGTGGATAAAACGCACACGAATCATCATTAAACATCGGGTTATTCTATCTCAAATGCACCAGAATACACGCGACCACTAGGAAGCGTGAATGTGATCACATAATCTCCGGCGACATTTGGAAGTGAGAAGGGATGAACTCCTTGAATAGCGTTGACATTGGTCTGAATGGATTCGCCCGTGGTCAGGTTCTCGATCTCAATGGCGACCAGGCCCAAGTCATATATGAAGTTGACAAGGAGCGTGGACAACGACGGATAATAGGCTGCCTGGATCGGAATCAACGCAGGCGCATGCCGGACTGGTCCGCTGCCGTTACCACCGCCATTTCCGCTTCCATCACCACCAATGACAATTACCACCGGCTCATCTCCTCCCGTTTGTGCATGTAAAAAGGGCGAAACGAGACAAATAAAAAATAATACCAAAAACAATTTCTTCATGACAAAACGCATTAAAAGGTTTCGTCTCAAAGCTATGTATTATTCCCTACATTATCACATTTTTGCGCACACAAAAATCTTACACATAGTTTTCGCAATGTGTTGATTTACAGTATATTAAATATATCAATAATCGACCAATCTTACAGGCGCCATTCCCTCCCCCCAATTCAAAACGCATGCGCCTATATTTCAAGCACTTGCGTTTGTGATATCAAAAATAGCCCACAAGGGCATAAGAATCAAATATAAAAGATTATTATTCGAATAAAGAGCTATACTCTTGCTTATTAAGGTCTTCTATTCGAGCTTTAAGTCGATGAGCCTTCACGTAAACATTGTTGACAGAGGTGTTCAACAACTCGGCGATCATATCCGGTTTCAAATCGATAAGCCAATAACAGAGGAACCGTTCTTCATCCGAACTGCAGGAGATGCCCAGGTCCTCCACCAAATGCGAATAAATGCCATCCAGTTCTTTATCAAGCCTGGAGGCCAATGCTCGGTGATCTTTTTCCAAGGAGCAAACATCATTTACTTCCTTTTGAAGGGTCTTGACAATAGCCGAATCCGAAGATCGACCATTCTGGCCCATCCAAATAGAATAGCCAAGCCTTCCCCGCTTACGCAGACGCTCCAGGCGTTCCTGTTGAAGCTGGAGACGCAGCTGGGCAAGTCGGGAAGAAAGATCTGTTGATAGCGAAGCTGCTTGCGCCTCCTGAAGTCGCAGATCCTGTTCCAACTCTTCCCGGATGGACAGCAGACGGTTCCGCTCTATCTGCAGGTGGTGATTCCGGAGGAATAACAAAAATGCCCCGGTCAATACCACGAACAGTACTATCAAGGCCCAGAGGCCTATCTGCAGCCGACGCACCCGTTCTTGTTGCGCCTTATGTTCAAAATAGTCCTGGAGCGTCTGCGCGACAGAATCCTTCAACGATTCCCTTATATTTACTTCTTCCAATACGCGAGCTTCAGCCAGATAGTAATAGGCATGGTAATAATCCTTTTGTAGAAGGGCGATGTACATTAACCAGGGAAGTACGTCAATACGATCTATTCCTGTCATGGATTCCAAGTTAGCACAGATGGTTTCCGATGCCGCTGTCTTCCCGGTCTGGGCCAAGGCATATGCATACGCTCCGGCCTCTGTCGGCGTCAGGTTCCCGCTCAACTTTTGTTTGCGATCCAACAACGCTATCGCACCTTCTGGGTCCTTGTTGGGTTGAAGAGCTTTCATGCGTGCATAATTTGAGAGGACTACCGTTAACGTGTAGTCATCAATCGGATTCGCATGAAGGGCGATATTATATAAGGAATCGGCTCGATGCCACTCCTGCTTATTATGGTAGACTATTGCCAATTGGCAAAGTACCGAATCATAGGCAGGATCTTCCTGCTCTTTAAAGACAGTCAGGGCCTTCTCGGCATACTCTTGCTCCTTCTCTAAATTGTGTTTTCTATCGTAAAGCGCAGCTTCAGCCAGATAAAGAAGGCCCAGCGCGTGCTTGTCAGTTACCTCTTCGGCGTACTCTTCGGCCCGGGCGAAGAAAACGGCTGCACTATTCCGATCGATCTTGTCCTGGGCAATACGGCCTTGGTAGTACAGAGACTTCATCTTCTCGTCCGCAGAGCCGTGATGCTCATACCAGGGCACGGCGGCGTCCAACAACCCCGGGGCGGTTATATCCAGATAGCACTTGTCGAGAGCCATCGTCCGCAGCAGCGAGTACCGGGCCCGGAGGGCACGGGTGCTGAGGGCCGTGGAATCTACAGCCTGTAGCACCGCCAAGGCACTGTCAGGATGTTCGTTGATGTAAGATTCGACGTCATTCAGCGTGCCTTCGACGCGCTGCCGCGACTCTGTATTACAGGCCGCAAATAGAAGGATAGCGAGAGAAGAAACAAGCGCTATTCTGGACAAGCGAAACATATATTCAAAAATAAAGAATAATCACCGGATATCCAATACTGCATCTGCACAAAAAAGGCCGTCCCGGAGGGCGGCCTTGAAAGGGAGGGAGAATGATTAATTCTCGAATTTCTTTTCCTTGGCGCGGGTGAGCTTTTCCTTCATCGCATCCACGGCTTCCGTGATTGCGTTTTCGAAGGTGTCGGCCTCCCGCTCGATGATGAGATCCTCGCCCGGGATGTGGATCTGGATCTTGGCGAGTTTGCCTTGTTTGAGATGGTCTTCGAGCGCTACCTCGATCTCTCCGGCCAGGTCCTCGCAGAAGCGGGACAGGCGCGAGACTTTCTTCTCCACGAAGGCAGTGAGCTGCTCACTGGCTTCAAACTTGAGAGCTTTGAACTTAATCTCCATGGTTACCATCGTTTTTTGCCCTTGGGTGGGCGGATTTATACACTTTTTGCAGTCGCTCGATGGAATTGTGCGTATAGACCTGGGTCGCCGCCAGGGAGCTGTGGCCCAGCAGTTCCTTGATGGAATTGAGGTCCGCTCCTCCGTCCAGCAGCTCCGTCGCCAGCGTGTGGCGCAGGACGTGCGGTGACTTCCTGCCACTGATGCTGCCGACTTGTCCGAGGGCCGCCTTGACCGCCCGGTCCACATAGACCGGATACAGTCGCGTGCCACGCGGGGTCTGCAGGAGCGGGGCTTCCGGGGCCTGGTCCGCGCATTTCAAAGAGTCAACCGATTGTAAATATAGCGAAATTTCTTCACAAAGCGAAGCGGTCAGCGGAATTTCTCGCATTTTGTCGCCTTTTCCCCGGACGCGCAGGACGTGGCGGGTGTAGTCGACGGCGTCGCGGTTCAGGGAGATGAGTTCGCTGCGGCGCAGGCCGGTGCCGTAGAGCAGGCCCAGGATCATGCGTTGCAGCTGGTCTTCGTATTTGCCGTATTCGAGGACGCCTTTCGTGCGCTCGAAGTAGTCCTGCATGGATTCTTCCCGGTAGAACACCGGCAGGCGCTTTTCCTGCTTGGGGCGGCTGACGAGGCGTACCGGGTTGCTCTCCAGCACGCCCTGCTTCATCAGAAACTTGCAGAACCCGCTCAGCACGCTCAGATGCAAACTCACCGTTTTCGCACTCTCCTTCTTCGTATCAAGCAAATATACCTCATAACTCCTTACTGCCTGAACCGACAAAGCTTCGCTCCACGGCAAACTGCCTCCTGAAACGTCCGGCTGCGCCGGACCCCTCCCACTGCCTTCGGCAGCGGGCCCCTCCCTCTTACGAAGCCGAGGGTGGCTACGGTTTCCGGAGGCAGTTGCCGCTTCCGCTGCGCCAGTCGGTTCAGAAAAGGCTAGGTATTCGTGGAGAATATCATGGTAGATGCTGACGGTCCGGGGCGAGTAGCGGCGGACGGTGGCAAGGTAGTTCAGGTAGCGGTCGATCATACTTCGTGCAGACCGAGCTCGGGAGCGTGCTGCCGCATGAAGGCATCCGCCTCCTCGAAGTTATTCCCGATGATGCCGTCCAGGATGGCCTCCTTGACCATTTCCTTGATCTGGCCGATCTGCCGGCACGGCGGAACGCCGTACACCTGCATGACGTATTCCCCGTCGATGGGGTTCTTGAAATTGCGGATGGCGTCTTTCGCCTCCACTTCCACGAGCTTGCGCGCGACCAGCTCGAAATTGGCACGGATGCGCGCGACCTTCGCCTCGTTCTTCGAGGTGATGTCCGCATTGCAGAGGACCATCAGGTCGTCTATGTCGTCTCCCGCGTCGAATAAGAGGCGACGAACGGCGCTGTCGGTGACTTCGTCATCGACCAGCGCGATGGGCCGCAAATGGAGCCGGACGAGCTTCTGGACATATTTCATCTCGTCGAGCGGCAGGCGCAGGCGGTCGAAGATCTTCGGGACCATGCGGGCGCCGATGACCTCGTGGCCGTGGAAGGTCCAGCCGGCCGCCGCATCGTAGCGCTTGCTGGCCGGCTTGCCGATATCGTGCAGCAACGCCGCCCAGCGAAGATAGAGTTTATCAGACACCCGCGCCACGTTGTCCAGCACCGCGAGCGAGTGGGCGAAATTATCCTTGTGCCCGCGACCGTCCACCGTCTCCACGCCCTTGAGGGCGAGCAGTTCCGGCAGCACGTGGCCCAGCAGCCCCGCCTCGTCCAGGAGGCGGAAGGCCATCGCGGGGTCGTCCGCGGCGAGCATCTTGTTCAGTTCCTCGGCAATGCGCTCGCAGGAGAGGATGCTCAGGCGGTCGGCCATACGGCGCATCGATTCCATCGACTCGGGGACGATGGTGAAAGGATGCTCCGGGGTGGAAAGCTTGGTCGCGAAACGAACTGCGCGCAGCATGCGCAGCGGATCGTCGGAATAGGTCGTGTCCGGGTCGAGCGGCGTGCGGATGATGCCGGCGTCGAGATCCCGGATGCCGCCGAAAGGATCCACCAGCGCCCCGAAGTCCTCCTGCTGCAGGGAGAAGGCCATCGCGTTGATGGTGAAGTCCCGGCGCTGCTGATCGTCCTCGAGGGTGCCGTTCTCCACGATGGGCTTGCGCGACTCGCGGCGGTACGACTCCTTGCGCGCGCCCACGAATTCGACTTCGTCGCCGCGGAAGTGCAGCATGGCCGTGCCGAAATTCTTGAAATAGGACACGTGCTGCTTCGTCTTCTGCCCCACAGCTTTCGCGAAATCGATGCCGCTCCCCTCCACGACGATGTCGATGTCGGCGCGCGGACGGCCGAGGAAACAGTCACGGACGAAGCCTCCGATCACGAAGGCACGCACCCCCCGCTCAGCAGCTACTTCGCTGACGATGCGGAAGATAGGACGATCCAGGAATTGGGCAGTTATCGTGGACATAGCATTTCTTCATAGTTCGGGACGCGGTCCATCGGGACGAAGCGCTCCCCTTCCAGACGGTAAAGATACGTCTTTTTTCCGTTCGTCAGAAACAGAAAGCGCACGCCAAGCACGGAATTGTAGCGCATGGCCTGCTCCACGACGCGCGCATCGAGCGCCACTTCGGGGCGCTTGCACTCCACGACGGCCAGCGGCGCGGCGTTCCGGTCATAGATCAGAATGTCCGCCCGCCAGGGCTTGGCGCCGAACTTGAACCCGACCTCGCTCATCATGAGGTGCTCCGGCACACCGAAGGTGTCACGGAGCTGTACGATAAACCACTGCCGCACCCGTTCCTCGGGTGTGGCAGTGACTTCTCGTTTGCGGAGCGGGTCCCAGATCAGCTCCATAGCAGATTATTTCTTGCAGCGCACGGCGGCCTCCTCGATGGGGAATGCGGCCTTGTAGTTCGCCAGGTAGGCCTCGAAGCCGGCCACGTCCTCGGGGACGGGCGCGATCTCGGAGCCGGTATTGCCGGCGAAGACGACCTGGTCGAGGTAGTCGGGCAGGCTGAGCTTGCCCTCGTTATTGACCAGGTACGCTGCCAGCAGGGCGATACCCCAGGCGCCGCCTTCCCCGGCCGTCTCCATCACGGAGATCGGCGAGTTCAGGGCCGCCGCCAGGAAGCGCTGGCCCACGACCGGCGTCTTGAACAGGCCGCCGTGGCCGGTGATCCGGTCCACCTTCACGTTCTCCTCGCGGAACAGCACGTCGTTGCCGATCTTCAGCACCGCAATGGAGCCGTAGAGCTGCGCGCGGAAGAAGTTCGCGAGCGTGAAGTTGTCGGACGCGCCACGGACGAACAGCGGACGACCTTCGGCGAAGCCGGTGACGGGCTCGCCGGAGACGTAGTTGAAGGCCACCAGGCCGCCGCAGTCGGGATCTCCCTCCAGGGCGTGCGTATAGAGCTTGCCGTAGATGGCGTTCTTGTCGTCCACCGGGCCCAGCAGGGCCTGGTACTCGCTGATCATCTTCACCCAGGCGTTCAGCTCGGACGTGCAGTTGTTGCAGTGCACCATCGCAACGAGGTTGCCATCGGGCGTCGTGACCATGTCGATCATCTCGTTCGGCTTGGACAGTTCCTTCTCCAGGACGATCATCGAGAAGGAGGAAGTGCCGGCGGAAACGTTGCCCGTACGGGGACGGACGGCGTTCGTCGCCACCATGCCGGTGCCTGCGTCGCCTTCCGGCGGACAGAGCGGAATGCCGGCCTGCAGATGGCCCGAGACGTCCAGGCGCTGCGCGCCGGTCGCGGTCAGCCGTCCGGCCCCCTCGCCCGCTTTCAGCACGCGCGGCAGGATGTTGCGCAGCTTCCAGGGGAACTTGTTCGGGGCGACCAGCTTTTCGAATTTCTCCACCATGTCGGCGCGGTAGGTCCCGGTCTCGGGATCCACGGGCAGCATGCCGGAGGCATCGCCCACGCCCAGCACCTTCTCGCCGGTCAGCTTCCAGTGGATGTAGCCGGCCAGCGTGGTCAGGTAGCCGATGCTCTCCACGTGGGCCTCGCCGTTCAGGATGGCCTGATACAGGTGCGAGATGCTCCAGCGGAGCGGAATGTTATAGTTGAAGAGCTTGGAGAGCTCCGCG
>Ga0265300_10003477_pt1 | contig 12938 bp, 19 predicted proteins | sample AusTroGonzalo_MG_FD_193482 | JGI IMG/M metagenome (GOLD analysis project Ga0265300, IMG submission 193482) | Bovine rumen microbial communities from tropical cattle in Woodstock, Queensland, Australia - Gonzalo_03 | ecosystem: Host-associated > Mammals > Digestive system > Stomach > Rumen ... | reverse complement strand
CCTGTCGCCAACAGAAAGTCCTAAAAACACATAAGCCTTGCTTGTTTCAATATGCCTTACAGGAACACTAGGAAACACACAATCTGGTATATTATCATTCCTAAACACTAACACATCAACAGTACCATCAGAATTGACGGCTGTTATTTTACAGGGAAGTTGACAATTCACACTATCCCTTATTTTTCTAAAAACTTCTGCGATTATGTTATTCACACCAAATCTCCGTTTTTCCTTGTGTTCCGTAATTGTTACCTGTATGTTTTACCCTTACTATTTTATACACACCAGAAAGATTTGTAAAGTTTAATTTACAATAAGTGTCAGGATTTAAGAACGGAAGCAGTTTTGTTTCTATTTTATATCCATTTTCTTGTGCTATAGGTCTGTTTGAATTATCACTGTTTAAGATTATACCAAACAAATCTTCGCTTTTCTCATCAAAATAGCAATTAAAAAACCCATTTGTTAAATCCCAATGTGCATTAAATCTTCCAAAGATTTCATTGAAAATATCGCAAATCCTACCACGGGCAACATAATCTTTTAATGCAAAAGATTGCTGTATTTCAAATCTACCAACAGGAATACCGAAAATTCCTAATATATCTTTTACTACGACACTAAAATCAATAACGCCTTTATATGACTTGCTTATAATTGCTTCTGATAAAACTAAACCAGAATCGTAAAATTCAATAGTTGTCGGTATATCTGATTGCCCACCTGCCTGTTTATCTTTCCATAAAAACCCTTTATTTGTCGTAGAAACAATCTTATTTTCTTCTTGTGATTTACCCTCTAATGTTCCAGTACTAATTAAAGCATAGTTTTCTTTACCATAAGCACCATAAAAATCAAGTTTAGTTCCGTTTTCAAGCCTCTTATATGTTGTAGGCGATACATTCCAAATAGTTATCTTGCTTTTCTTCGGTTCACTCCCTACAGATTTATCAATTTCAAAATCCATATCAAGACCACTTTGTCTGTCATCAACCGAATCGGATATTCTTAAAGCAATGTCAGAGTTTTCTATAACAGACATCATATTTTCTTTATCTTCTCTTATGGTTTCTTGAACACCATAATGTACATCAAGACGACATCTAAAATTAAATATCGTCTCTGTCTGTTTTATATTCTGTTTTTCTATTCTTCCCATTCTATGTAATAATCCTTAAATGTTTCTTTCAATGGTGGATAATTTCCACCTTTTAATTTTAACACAGGAAGTATTCTTTCGTCAATACGAATCGTTAAACCGACAACACAAGCAATGTCTTCAACTATACATTCACGCTGTGAGTTCAATATCCTTAAAAAAGCACAATCACAATATGTATTCCACCTAAATACGAAGTAGTACTGCTGTCCTTTAATTCTGCAGTTTGTTTCAATAAATCCATTTTCGCTTAAATCTGGTAAATAAAAATACATATTATTTCCTCACATTCAAATATGCTTCCGTTAATGCTTCTGTTATTTTAGGAGACAAGTATTTTGTATCTTCTGTAATTTCTTTTCTTTGCTCGTCAACAGGATTATCAACAATCGGTGTTTCGTTCTGTTTTTTATTTAGATATTGATTTTCAATAATGACAGTACTTACAGAACCAACCCCTAATTTCTTAAATCCTAAATCATATGTTCTTGCTGTTGTTGGCGTATCACGATTCGGTGTAAATTGTGTTATAACTAAATGATTATAAGCATCATCACCTAATTGTAATGTAACTTCTGTCTTTTTCTCTATCAAATAATCCATATAACTCTTGAAATCAGACCAAGTGTAATTTTCACCCTCATAGAAAGCACAATTTAATGTAAATGTTTCAGGCATATTGTGTAAAAACTCATTTAATGTTTGCCCATTTTCTACACGCCGTTCTGATGTTTCAATCTGTCTATCCCCAGCCTGTTCACTTAAAACACTATCAATTATAATTATTTGTTCCCTATTTATATTTGAAACATCTTCTTGTCTAGACAATAAAGCAGTATATTTACCGATATTTGATAAAAATTGCGTTCCATTGATAGAGCCATTTTTAAGTGCCTCTATACAAGCGTCAACTGTTTGATAACCCATAGATATAGCCGTTGCTTGTAATTGATTTGCGAAGCCTGTGCAGAAGTAATTTAATGCTTCCGTATTACTTATATTTCCATCTTTAGCAAGTTGTGTCATAGCAATAACACTAAACTTTGAATTTATATCGTTTAATTCTCCAACGCCTTTTGAAATCTGACTAAAAACTCCGTCTTTTCCTGTAAAATTCAAGTTCTTTGCTGATGTCATTAAAGAACCAACGCTAAAACCCTCTTTTGCTTGGTCTCTTTGTCTGTTTTTTACTTTGATATACGGAAGAATGATATAAGCATACATTATTTTACACCCCCTTGGTTATATCTTAAAAACAAAGTTTTTATTGCGTCACTTGTCTTTTCACCTATGGCATCTGGATTTTCACCGTTTAAAATTGTCTGATTTATAGTAATTTCAGGAATTTGTTGCTGTTTTACTTCTTTATTTTTATCAGGAACAAGAGTTGGATTTCCAGTGAAAGGGTCAATAGACCAAGTAAGACCAGAATTTTCAATTTTCTTTGATTGTTGTTCTAACGCATTTTGAACGCCTGCGACTGCTTTTCCAATAGGATAACTCGGAACAAGAAATTGAAGCCATTTATGTTTTTCTAGAAAATCAGCCAATCTTTCGTGTAAATCTTTATCAAATAACGCAACAATTAAATCGTGTAGAGCAATTAAAATCAAAGCAAGTTTAGCATAAGGTATCAAAGCAAGCCAACCAGCCTTTGCCATACCAGATAAAGCTCTTGCCATTTTAGTAATTCCGCCTGTTTTAGATAACAACCTAATAGCTCTTCCTAATGTTTTAACACCCATAATAAATTTCAAAAACTTTGATAAAATAAATGTAGAAACAATCAATTTTATGTTTTTTATAATTATTCCCAAGAATACAGAAATTGTCTTTATAAACGTTCTAAATCCATCAGAAGTAATAAGTTTTGTTATTTCCCTAATCAATTCAGCAAATGCTTTTCCCGTATCACCCTCTAAAAATCCAACTCTTAAATCAAACCAAGCATTTTTAAGCCTAGCAAATTCAGCCCGTAAAGATTTTACTGGTCCAATAAGTTTATCACCGCTGTAATTTTTCTTTAATTCTTCGGCAAACTTCTTAACAAAATCTTGGCTATCTAAACCTTTTGAAATCAATTTTTCTAATTCTGCTGTCGTGACACCCATAGCCTTTGAAGCAATCTGGAAAGCACCAGGCAAAGCATTACCTAACTGCCTACGCAGTTCTTCCATAGACACTTTGCCTTTTGAAATCATCTGTTCTACTGCCAATAAAGCACCCTCTGTGCTTTGTGCTGATGAGCCTAACACCGTTGACGCTTCCAATATCGCTGTAAATATATTCTGCGTTTCCGATGTCTGCATACCAGCACCTTTACCGACCGCAAAAAAGTTTTTATAAGCACCTGATATTGAAACAAAATCTTGACCCAAGCGATTCGCTTCTTTTCGCAGATATTTTATTTGTTCCGCACCTGCTTCCGCACCGCCTGCTAATGCTTCAAATGAACGGGTCAATCCGTCCATTGTGATATTTGCGTCAACAATACTTTTTGCTAATAAACCGCCACCAAGCCAACGAAAGGCACTCCTAAATGCTTTCCCAAGAGTTTCGGTTGTCGCAATAAGTTTCTGTTCTTTTTTTTGAACAATATTAAGAGCCTTTGCGTCAGCCTTTATTGTTATCTTTTGGACTAATTCATCTATGAGTGCCATTTATCTTTTCCATTTCTTTCTTTTCGGCTTCGTTCGCATTTAATAAACTTTCAAAGAATATCAATGCTTCCTCGCCATTCATCTCCCTTACGGTATCTGTATCGTAATGAAGACCGTTTTTATTGAAGAACAAAGTAAAATTGACAATAGCCTCTTTTACTTCACGGAAGATTTGCTTCCTGCTTCTTTGAGGGATTTTTCCACCGTCTCCATTTTCCCTTTTACGAGCTTTGTCAAAGACTCTGCTATATTTTTGACATATCCCTCCAAACTGCTCATAAAAGTCTGCGATTCCCCCATATTGCATACTGCCAACCTCACAGCAACATAATACAATCTAAACAAATCGCCTTTGAAGTGTTCTTCAATTTCTTCTGTTGTTTTTGCTTCTCCGTCAATGATAAGTAAGTTTCTTTCATTTAAGACAAACAGCCTGATTAAAATTTCCCACTCTTCTGGGGAAAAAATCCGTTCAACTGTTTGGTAAAATGAATAAACCTCACTAGACACAATCGCTTTATCACTTACAATAGCACCTGCTGTGCTGGCTAGACCTGCCAACCTCGGAGTGATGATATTCCCGAAAGTAAGCAGGTCATTAAAATCCAACCCAACTTGCTCGTAAGTATGTCCACCATAACTTACTTTATTCATTTTCACCTCTTATAAGAAGTCAATTTCAAATGTTTGGTCTTCATCTGCTTTTGATGTTCCAACAACCCGAACACCTGCTTTCGCAGAATTATAGACAACACCTGTATTTTGGTCTTTATAAGAAGCAGATACTTCCGTATGGTTCTTTGCCAAAGCATTTAACAATTCAATGTTCGGGCTGTCATATTTCAGAACCAACGTAAGAATATCGTGAACATCGTTGTGAGCATAAAAGTGTTTATCACCATTTACACCAGTTTTGACCTCGTGATATTCTCCAGACGGAGCAACTTGCGGTGTATCTGAACCAAGTAATTGAACAGGTACACCGTTGATTGTAATTAAAATCTTTTTTGTATTATACATTGTTCTCTCCTTATTGAATAAGTGCTTTTTCTGCGTCTGTCGGGTCGACACTCAAAGAAATATCAACCTTACGACCAGTTAATGCGTCAATATACCAACCAACAACTTTGTATGTTTGATTATTATACAACGAAACATAATTCTTGCGTGTTTCAGCCATACTCAAAACATTCAGATAAAATCCTGCTGTTTCTTCCGAGTCTTGAACAATCATATCATTGTTTTGACACTCAATCAAAAGTGAAGATAACATACTTTCTAATACCGCACCAGAACTATCTTGATATGTAAGTTTCTTTGCCAAGAAGTCTAAAGATACCGCTTTCATCATATACTCAATATAAAACCGAATACGACGGCGTTTTGCGTCTTCACCATTTATCATTTTACCACCATAGTAAATGTTTGTAGCATACGCAGAAACAGAACCACCAGAAACAGGATTTACTGTTGTGTAGTAAGAAACATTGTTATCATCTAAAGCACTTTCTTCTGATGTCGTATATTCACGAGCCGTTTGTCCAGAAATCTTTGAATACAAATCACCATTAGACCCAAGTTTTTCGCTTGCTTGAATAGCCATAATAGCAGGCGAAATACTATCTGTTGATGTGCTTGTATATGTCAATTTTGTATTAGAATATCCTGCCGTTTTTAATGTTAAAGCAAGATTGCCAGAACCATTGGTTGCTACATCTGCGTCAGAAGTTTGTGCTTCAAACAACCGACCACCTGTTACAGCCTCAACAGCACTAGCAACAGATGTAATAGCTGTCTTATCTCTTGAAGAAATACATAATTGCGACCAATTACCGTTTGCAGTATGTAATGCTGTAAATGCGTCACCCCAAGTAGAATGTGAAGCCGTTTTCTGGAAGCAAATCACTCTTTGTACTCTACCTTGATTTGGAACTGTATTCCCATTTTGTGTAAAAATAGCAACCAAATCTTTATAGTATTGAGTCGTAGTCAAGAATTTACTTGCGACTTCTTCCGTGCTTCCAAAAGTAAAATACCCAGAAGCAGGAATTGTAGCACCACTGACTAAATCAGCGGAAGTGAAATCCCCAATGTAAGCACAAGATGAGAAGAAAACCCCCAAATCTGTCGCATACGGTAAGGAAATTCCGAATGTAATAAGTTTTGAACTTTGCATTTATAAAACTCCTTTGTTTAATTAAACAATAACATTTTAACTGTTTTCGGTGGGCGTGTCAATAGAAAAATCTATTTCTACCACCTTGTCAGCAAAAACATTTACTTTGACACCTTTTGACACTTTTACATTATGCTCAAATGTCGTCATATATTCAAAAGGAATATCGAACTCCCTTATGTAAATATATCCACCATCAACAGGTTGTGTCATATCCCTAGTTGACGATATGTTTTCCCACCGATTTGACATCTTTTTAGATTGAAAATAATCAACAGCGTCTTCCGAAGATAACAATTCTCGTAAATAAGCAATCATTTCATCAATATCATCATCGTTTTCAAAATCTTGACTATCCAAACAAATCCTAAATGTAACTGTAGCACTTCTATATTCTTTGATTAAACCATCAATTTCACTTGTTCTGTGTATTTCATCATCATTTATAACAGACATCATTAAATAAGCCTTTTTTGGCTCATTTAGACGAGTATTAGCCCAAAATATCTTTCCAATAAATTCTGGGTATTCAGTAGTCATTAAAGGATAAATGTAATCATATATTTCTTTTTTCATTGATTATCACTCCTAGACAAATATGATTTAATATGAGATAAATCCAATATGTTCCCGTTTGCTAATACTGTTTGTTTCATTTTCCGTTCTTCAATGTTCCGAACTTCATAAAACAAATCCCCGACCTTTACCAAATCGGTGTTTTTTATGTCTGTAATAGGAGAATACATCAGCCAACCTTCTTGTATTTTTTCACCAGCGTGTGTGTTTTCTAATTCCCTGCCTTTCACTGTTGAATAAGAACTGTTAGGCTGTATTGAAGCAATAACAGAACCAATCTTTGATAATGCTTTTACTTCCCTGCCTCTTTCATCTATACTTATGGTATATCTGTATATTTCAACCCTTTCGTAATGACGGCTTTTCAAAATAATGTCATTTATGTTCATTTACCCTCGCTTCCATATCTTCAAATACTAATTGTCCAGTATCAACCCAAGGCAAATCAAATCCCTTTTTCGCTATTGTTGACGGTGCGTTTGACGGCTTTAATCCCGATAAAATTCTTTCCTTAATGTGTTTTTGAACAAATTTCGCTAGATTATTCCAAAATAATTTTGCTGATTTTCTCTTTATTGAATAACCCATAATTTCTGTTTCTTTATTCAATAATTCTCGTCTTTTTTTTGGCGATACCAAATAAGTGCGAATCGCTGGTCTTGCTGGAATAAGTCTTGTACCGAACTCAATAAACGAAGCAATTTCGGCTTCATTTACTTTGCCACGCATTACAGACCCCTTATCCTTATGAACGCCGTAAGTAATATATTTTTTTGATAGAGCCTTATTGAAATCTATCAATTCCCTTAAAGATATATCCCTTTTAACGACTTTCATACTCATAGCAAAATCCTAGCACTATTCCCTCTCATATATCTCGCCAGTATATTGTCAATAGGTGTTGCTGTTGCGTTTGCAGACATATCGTTTCCAAGATTGACGTCTACATCACCCAGTTTGAAAGATTTAATATCACTTGACGATACAGTGCTTCCGCCGTTGTCGTAAATATACATAGCCTGTAAAATACAAGCTTTTTTTACTAATCTTTCATCAGACTCTGTTCCATCACAAAAAATACGGGGAAATTCATTTTCTTGTTCCTCATCTTTTTTTCTGCCAGAATAATCATAAGTGTCAATGTCTTTTGTTGCGTTTTCTAATAATGTTTCCTTATCAGACTCGGATAAACAATTCCATTTAGAGCCATATACACCAAAATAATAATCGTTTGCTTCTTCAATAGTAGCGTATGCCATATTTACTCCTTTATTAAATACCAGCCCTGTGCCAGATACTTCGGGACAAGTCTTTCTTCAACAACAATAATAACATTTCCTTTTTTAAGTTTTGCCATTTTTTCTTCTCCCAAATCAATTATAAACATTTATTTTTTCTATTGCAAGAAAAATTATTTTGTTATATAATCATTTTCGGAGGTTCAAAATGAAAAAAAACATTAAACTTGAAATTTTACCAATGAAAAAAGTTCCGTTCTTAAAAGGTCAATCTGTTCCAGAGGGGACAACACCAGATGATTTTAGTTTCGTTTCAATTAAAATCGGCAATAAACCAGATATGACTTTAATTGGTGCTAAATACGAAGATATTTCAAATGATGAATTGACGGCTCTTATATTCCAAAGCATTACAGAAGCCCTTTACAGGAAACATCACGACGAAGATAAAGTTATTGTAAACGGAGAAGAACTTGAATTAAAGCATACTATACAATGATACATATTGCATTTAACATTGATGAACAGTATATTGAACATTGTGAAATCACGATTGCTTCAATACTTCATAATACAAAGGAAAAATGCCATTTCCATATTATCGGTATTGACGGATACGAGTCTGACGATTTGATTTCCTTTTATCCACCACCAAACACAAAGGATTTTAAGGTTGAAAGCCTACATATAACACAAGCAACCTTTTACAGAATGTTTTTACCAGATATTCTCCATATTGATAAAGTTATATATCTTGATTGTGATTTAATTGTCCGTGATGATATTAAAAAGTTATGGAAATACAATCCAGAAGAAATTGCTGGCGTTCGTGACCCTGTTTCAGCGGTTAGATTGATGGACGATTACATCAATACGGGTGTTATGGTTATGAACCTTAAAAACCTACGCAAAAACAATTACAAACAAAGGATTTATGCTGTAAAAGATAAAGCAAGAACATTTTTAGGCGACCAAGATATAATCAATCTTGCTTTTAAGAAAAAACTAATCCCAGCAAAGTGGAATACACCATCTAGGAATTATTTAGACCAATCAAAAGCCTATTATGATAAAGAACACGCTTCAATTCTTCATTATACAGGCAGACATAAACCGTGGAAGTATGATTGCGAAAATTATGAGTATTACAGAGAATATGAAAGATTGTCTTATAATCGGTAGAAGCCCCTTTGTAAATAAGGTAAAATGGGATAAAGTGGATTTCAATCGCTTTTTTGTTATCTGTATCAATTATCCCGTTCCAGATATACCCGTTGATATTGTTATTGCCCGTGATGAAACACCAAAGCCTGTTTTAGCACCACTTACCAAATTCATATCCCCTAGAACAGGATATTATTTTACAAATGTTCCAAAAGAAGATAAAGACATTATGTTTGTATGCTATACTTCTTCATCAGCCGTTTATATAGCCCAGAAAATGGGTTTTAAGCGTGGTTATTTAATCGGGATAGACCATATTGAAGATGATAAACCTTTTGTCCATTACGACGGCATTGTAAACAAAGGCGTTGCTACAAGTTTTTCAAATAAACTTTGTAAAGATTATATTTGTTCTGTAAAAGGTATTTCCTTATATCAAACAAACCCCACCGTTAAAGAACAGTGGGACTTGCCATTTGTGGATATTTCAACGCTTTACAGCATTTAACCTTTTTTCTTACGGCTTTTCAAAGAAACAACCTTTTCAGAAACAGGTTCTACGGCTTCTTGTTTCGGTTGCGGTTCTGTGCCTAATAACACCCAGCCAGATTGCTTGTGAAATTCAACATCAGCATCTTCAACCATTTTAACAACACCGCCATTTTGCATACGCTTTGACATTGTTTATCCTTTCAGTAATTACGCTTTTTTATGAACGTAAATGCCTTTGACTTTGTTTTCATACACAAACAAGTCGTGATAGACACGGAAGAAAAACCGCCAGCCATCTTCGTTTTGGTTTTCTTCGGGAGTCACAATCTTGCTTACACGGTTTTTGGTAATAGCAAAAGCAGCACCTACATCCATCAAAATAAAGTTGATGTCTGTTCCAGCAGGGTCGCCAGAAGAAGAAGCGGTGTGTTTAGCATATCCGCCATCAGTTTGTCCAGATGTTTTACCATCTAACAAATCAATCTTGCTGTAAAAACGTGTTTGCGGAACGGTAATCATAGGAATACCATTGAAGTAATTGATAACTTGCCCATAAGCAGTTTCACCAGACGGCAAAGTCCGTTGTAATTCGTGTTCCAAATAACCTTTTACTGTCGGGCTTACAAATATAGCCATAGAGCCTTCATCAACTTCGTTTTCAGCCAAAGTCACAATAGCTGTTTCAATCGCTGCTTTCGTTGTAGAATTTGTTAAAGTGCCTGTCGTTCCCTCAATGCTCGAAGTTCCAGCAATTTTAGCAAACCGATATGCGTCAATCTCAGGGACAACTTTCGTGCGGATAAATTCGCCAGCCAAACGACCAAAAGCCTTTCCAGCAGTTTCAACATTGTCCATACGGTCAACTTTGAACATACGACCACGGTCATTGCTAAAAGTATGTGTTTCCCAAGCAAGAACTACATCACCTTGTGCATATCCAGAGGAACGAGAATAATCACCCAAGCCGTCCATTGAGATTTTAGCAATCTTTACGACATTCGCTTCATTGGTTTCTTGAACCAAAGACGAATCGGCTTCCAAGATAGCAGAACGGGCATTTTGTTTATAGACCGTGTCCAGTCGGTCAAGATATTTTGTAATTAAAGCAATAGAGTTGCTCATTTTCTTTTCTCCTATTTATTTGTTGTTTTAATACCCATAATTCGGTCAATTTCGGCGTCATTCTGGGCATTGTTTGAAATTTGTATGTTTGGCGTATGTGGATTGATTAAAGACTCCTTTTCCGCCTTGATTTTTGCGTCAAAGGCTTCATTAAACTTGTCCATCATTTCACTAGCCTCTTTTAAGTCGGAAATGTTAGAAAACATCGGTAAAAATTCAGAGCCAACTTTCTTTTCGGTCATCAGTTTAGTCAAGTTTTCAATATGTTCTTTCTTGGCTAGCAAACCCTTTAATTCGTCCCGTTCTTTCGCAAGTTCCTCAAAAGCGTGTTTTTGCTTTTCTTCGGCTGTCATACTCGCTGTCTTTTGGGCTTCCTCTAACTCTGCTTTGTGTTTTGCTTCCTTTTCGGATAGCCTTTTTTTAAGGGCTTCATCAAATTGTTCTTGTGATAATAAACCTTTTGTAGCCTTTGCAACGGCTTCATCAAGTTTTTTCTGTAATTCTTCGTCTGTTAATTCCATTGTTTTTTCCTTTCGCTGTTATAACGCCAAGCTATGGCTGATTATTATTCTAACAATGTTTTTTAACGCTGTCAAGCACTTTTTTCAATAAATGCTTTCTTCTTAAATGACGATAATTTAACGCCATTTTTCTTTAATGCTTTTTCGTTGCCCTCTGATAAAGCAATCATATTATCGCCATCTTCCTTTTCAGGTGCTAATTCCATAGCCTTTGGAGTGTGGTCGCAATTGATATGAAATAATCCGCAATTCTCCGCCTCGCTGATAGTCATATAACCTTTTGTTTCGCCAGATATAGACAATACTTTATTGTTAAACGGCAAACATAATTCACATTGTTCTGGACTAATTCCCAAGTGAATAATCTTTACTAAATCGTTTCCGTATTCCAAAGAAGTAGCAAAAAAGGCTTCCCGTTGGGCTGTCATAACTGTTTGCGTTGATAACATATCTGTATATCTAGGCAAAGACCATTTACCGCCTCTTGCGTCATTGAAATATGCTACGCCATATTTTGAGAAAGTGTCCATAAATCCCGTAGCAAGTCTTTTTTTTTGAAGAATAAAGGCTTTTCTCATATCCAAAATGTTATTTCGGCTATTTTGCTTGATACTCGCAACCATTTTAAGCACAGAAGCCCTTATTGATTGCTTTTGTGCCTTTTTAAGTTCCGAAAACACTTTTGTTGATAGTTTTTTCTTTTCAAAGCCTTTTTTCAATAATTGCTGGACGGCTTGCGTCTTTCCGACATCTACATATTGATTGATTTGTCCAGAAAGAAGTTTATACAATTCCCTAGCATACAAATACAATAAAGCTGTTTCATAATCTTGATAGCGTTTGACTTTGGCTTCCGTTGGATTATCAATAACCCTGCCGAAAGCCTTTTTTAATTTTTCTTGCGTCCTATCAGATAAAGAACGGACTTCATCAATGTCTTTTTCTGCTTCATTCTTCTTCATCTAAATCAACCTCGGGAAGTTCTGCCTCGATTCGTTTCATTTCTTCCTTTGCGTCTTTTACAATATCCATATTTTCAACAGCTGTCTGCTTGCTTACCGCACCCATAGCCATCAATTCGGCAATTTCCTTGTCCTTTGCTAGGTTCGCAGGCAGATTGGCGTAGAATTGAATATCCACATCTTTTTCTAACAGCCAAACTGGCTTATCGGTGAGGTTCTTAAAGTTTAGGAGAACATCTATTCGGTCAAGTAGCCCAGACTTAAAATAACCAGCCTTTTCTTGCCGTAGGTTCTCGAAGCCAATCAATTTGTAGGATAAAGCAACACCAGATTGATTGCCTGCGAATTTCTCATCAGTAAAATCAGGCACGTTTGTAATTGTAAAAATATCTTCCCTTATCCATTGTCTAATCATACTGATATAATTTTCATCTAGGGATTTGCTTAAAAACTCCGCTTTTGCGTTTTCCCCAAGCAATTGAAGCACCCTAGTCTTATTCAACCGCTTGCTCTCTTCATCAGACAAAGTCGCATTGTAAATAACAAACACGGCATTTAGAATACCCTCAATGTCATCAAAAGAATTTGAAAGCAACCGATTATAAGAATTTAGCAATTCTAATACATCTTCGTAATCGCCCTTGCACTCGTCATTGTTCTTATACACAATCACAGGGCATAACGGCTTGTATGGGTTTATGTCTTGTGTTAAAGTAAAATTGTCAGTAATACTTGACCCGTCAAAAGAATAAATCGCATCATTTGTATAAATCCAACCTTTTACCCTGTTTTCGCTTGTATTTAATACAGTGTAATTGATATACGATACAACACAAACCCTCGTTTCATTTACATCATCTAAAAT
>Ga0265300_10003475_pt1 | contig 12940 bp, 11 predicted proteins | sample AusTroGonzalo_MG_FD_193482 | JGI IMG/M metagenome (GOLD analysis project Ga0265300, IMG submission 193482) | Bovine rumen microbial communities from tropical cattle in Woodstock, Queensland, Australia - Gonzalo_03 | ecosystem: Host-associated > Mammals > Digestive system > Stomach > Rumen ... | reverse complement strand
TTACCTTGCTGCTTACCCTGCTGAGCTGGGACTTTGCCCAGTGGCAGCGCTCCGAAGCCCTGCAGCAGAACCGTGCCATCGTCATGCGCCCGGTGTCTTCCGTAAAGAGTTCCCCTTCGGCCGATACCGCCAAAGACCTCTTCATCCTGCACGAAGGCACCTCGGTAAAGATCCTGGACACCGTCTCCGGCTACACCAACATCGAAATAGCCGACGGCCGCCAGGGCTGGATTCCTTCCAAGGATATAGAAATAATCTGATTGTCAGTAAGTTACTGTTTTCTCCCTGTGATTCCAGTCACAGGGAGAAATCGTTATTGTATTGAGTGTCAATGCTTTTACTGAAAGGCCCAGATCACTACGCCGATGCTAACAGAAACGTTGAGGGAATGCTTGGTGCCTTGCTGGGGAATCTCCAAGGCAAAGTCGGCCGCGTCCACAACAGACTGCTGCACGCCATCCACTTCGTTGCCGAAAATTAGGGCATATTTTGCCGGGAGGGACATGTGTTCCTCCGGGCTAAAAAAATGCCGATGCCCGGAGGAACACATGTCCCTCCCGGCTTGGAATTCGTTCAGTTTTACGGAATGAACGGTTTGCTCCACGGCCACTACCGTGTAGCCATCGGCCTGGAGCCTGTGGACCAGCGCCACTACGTCCTGCACATGCTCAAAGGGCACCACTTCTTCGGCGCCCAGGGCCACTTTGTGGAGTTCCGGCGAGGGGGGGACGGGACAGATGCCGCCCAGATAGATTTTGTCTACGCCAAAGGCATCGGCCGTGCGGAATGCCGATCCCACATTGTGCGCACTGCGGATGTTGTCCAGTACCAGCACGATGCCGCTTTCCGGCTTGCTCCGGTAATCTTCTGCGCTCAGGCGCCCCAATTCTATATTGAGCAGTTTTCTGTCTTTCATAAGTGCAAAGATAGTGGTTTACCAAGAAAAAAAGTTATCTTTGTGAATTCTTTTAAAAAGGTATCGCATGAAACAAGATCTGCAAATCTTCGATTTAATCAAGAAAGAGCACGAGCGCCAGTCTTCCGGTCTGGAACTGATTGCCTCCGAGAACTATGTATCCGATCAGGTAATGGAAGCCATGGGCTCCATTTGCACCAACAAATATGCCGAGGGCTACCCGGGCAAGCGCTACTACGGCGGTTGCGAGGTTGTAGACCAGATTGAACAGTTGGCCATCGACCGTCTTTGCGCCCTCTACGATGCCGAATATGCCAATGTGCAGCCGCATTCCGGCGCCCAGGCCAACATGGCCGTTACCATGGCCATCCTCAAGCCCGGCGATACTTTCATGGGTCTGGACCTTTCTATGGGCGGTCACCTTACCCACGGTTCTCCCGTAAACGCCAGCGGCCTGCTGTATCATCCGGTGGCTTATGGCCTGAATCCGGAAACCGGCCGTGTAGACTACGACGAAATGGAGCGCAAGGCCCTGGAATGCAAGCCCAAGCTCATTATCGGCGGTGCATCGGCCTATTCCCGCGAATGGGATTATGAGCGCATGCGCGCCATTGCCGATAAGGTGGGAGCCATCCTGTGGATTGATATGGCCCACACCGCCGGTCTCATTGCAGCCGGTCTGCTGAAGAATCCGGTGAAATATGCCCACATTGTCACTTCCACCACCCACAAGACACTGCGTGGTCCCCGTGGCGGTATCATCCTCATGGGTAAGGACTTCCCGAATCCCTGGGGTCTCACAACCCCTAAGGGCGAGGTTAAGATGATGAGCGCCCTCCTGAATTCCAGCGTATTCCCGGGTGTCCAGGGCGGTCCGCTGGAGCATGTAATCGCCGCCAAGGCCGTGGCCTTCTTCGAGGCCTCCCAGCCGGAATACGTGGAGTATCAGAAGCAGGTCATTGCCAACGCCGCCGCCATGTGCAAGGAATTCATTGCCAAGGGCTATAAGATTATCTCCGGCGGCACGGACAATCACCTTATGCTCATCGACCTCCGCACCAAATTCCCGGATCTTACCGGACGCCTGGCCGAAAAGGAACTGGTACGCGCCGATATCACCGTGAACAAGAACATGGTGCCCTTCGACAGCCGCAGCCCCTTTGCCACCAGCGGTCTCCGTATCGGCACGCCCGCCATCACTTCCCGCGGTTTCGAGGAGAAGGATATGGTGAATATCGTGGAGTTGATAGATCAGGTGCTGGCATCGGCCAATGCCCACGCAGAGGCCCTGGGTGCCAAGGAACCGGACGAGAAGCAAACTGCCGAGCGCATTGCCCACAAGCTCATTCTGGACGAGGTCAAGCGCAAGGTGCACATGATGACTTCCGGCCGTCCGCTCAACCGCTATTAAACACCGGAGCCGACAAAAACAGCCAATAATGCAGGCGCCGACGTTCTCAAAAACGCCGGCGCCGTCATTTTAGCCCGAAAATGCAGGATTCGGGGAACTTAGTCCAGACTGTGGATGGCCAGGCCGCTGCGGAGCTTGGGCTCGAACCAGGTGGTCTTGGGCGGCATGATATTGCCGGTATCGGCAATATTGATGAGCTGCTGCATAGACACGGGGTACAGGGCGAAAGCCACCTTCATCTCGCCGGAATCCACGCGGCGGGAAAGTTCTCCCAGTCCGCGGATACCGCCTACGAAGTCGATGCGGTTGCTGGTGCGCAGATCCTTGATTCCCAGAATCTTATCCAGTACCAGGTTGCTCAGGATGGTTACATCCAGCACGCCGATAGGATCGGCATCGTTGTAACGGCCGGGCTTGGCGGTGAGGCTGTACCACACACCTTCTATATACATGGAGAAGTTGTGCAGGCCGCAAGGGTGGTAAATTTCCGAGCAGTGGCAGTGGCAGGGATACTCGCAGTTGCACTTGCCGCCGTCCTTGGTGCAGTCGCACTTGCATTCCACCACAAAGTCTTCTTCCAGTGCCTTGAAGAACTCCTTGGTGCTAAGGCCGTTGAGGTCTTTCACCACGCGGTTGTAGTCTATGATGGCCAGCTGGCTTTCCGGGAAACACACGGCCATGAAGAAGTTGTACTCCTCATTGCCGGTGTGATTCGGGTTCTGGGCCTTCTTCTCGGCGCCCACGCGGGCCGCAGCGGCGGTGCGGTGGTGACCGTCGGCCACATAGAAGGCGTCAATGTCCTTGGTGAAAATTTCCGTGATGCGGGCGTTCACCGCGTCGTCGTTGATTACCCAGAAGGTGTGGGTGAAGTCGTTTTCGTCCACAAACTTGTATTCGGGCTTGCCGGCAGCGGTGCGGGCAATGATGTCGCCCAGCTCCTTGTGGTCCTTGAAGGCAAAGAACACAGGCTCAATGTTGGCGTTCTGGATGCGCACATGCACCATGCGGTCGTCTTCCTTGTCCTTGCGGGTGAGTTCGTGCTTCTTGATAATACCGTTGGCGTAGTCGTCCGTGTGGGCGCAGAGCACAATGCCGAACTGGGTGCGGGTGCCCATGGTTTGGGCGTACACATAGTACTTTTCTTTCTCTTCCCGTACCAGCCAGCCGCGCTCCTTCCAAAGCTTGAAGTTTTCCACAGCTTTGTCGTAGGTGCGCTGCTCATGCTCTCCGGCAATGGGATTAAAGTCAATCTCCGGCTTGGTAATGTGCAGGAGGCTCTTTTCACCGGCCATAGCCTTGGCTTCGGCCGAGTTGAGGACGTCGTACGGCGGGGCCGCAACTTCGGTAACCAGGTCCTTGGGCGGCCTGATTGCCGCAAACGGTTTTACTCTTACCATATTAGTTTTAGTGCTAGTTCTTACTTGTTCACTTGGAAACGGGTATTACCGGTGGCGAAGAAATCCACAATCTGGCGGGCGGCGGCCAGGCCGGCGTTCACGTTGGCTTCGGCCGTCTGGGCACCCATCTTCTTGGGCGTGGCAAACACGCGGAGGCCGAACTTCTCCTGCAGGGCAGGATAGTTGTCCGGCATTACGTCCGTAACGTACTTGAGATCCGGGCGCTCTTCCAGGGCCTTCATAAGGCCTTCCTCGTCAATTACTTCCTTGCGGGCGGTGTTCACCAGCGTGGCACCCTTGGGCATACGGGTAATAAGATCGTAGCCGATGCTCTTGATGGTGGCGGGAAGGGCTGGGATGTGGATGGAAAGGTAGTCCGAAGCGGCATACAGTTCCTCTACGGAGTGCACGGGGGCGGCGCCGCCGGCAACAATCTGCTCGTCCGTGAGGAAGGGATCCAGGGCGCAGATTTCCATGCCCAGGGCCTTGGCCTTCTGGCCCACAAGGCGGCCCACATTGCCGTAGGCCTGCACGCCCAGGCGCTTGCCCTGCAGTTCGCTGCCGGTAGCGGGGGTGAACTGGGTGCGGGCGGCAAAAATCATGAGGCCCAGGGCCAGTTCGGCCACGGCGTTGGAGTTCTGTCCGGGGGTGTTCATCACCACGATGCCACGGGCGGTGGCAGCGGCCAGGTCCACGTTGTCGAATCCGGCGCCGGCACGCACCACAATCTTGAGCTTGGGGGCGGCTGCCATTACTTCTTCCGTCACTTTGTCGGAACGGATAATCAGGGCTTCGGCATCGGCCACGCCCTTTACCAGATCGGCCTGCTCGGCATATTTTTCAAGCTTTTCCACCTGATGGCCACCTTCGGTGAGGATGGAAACGATGCCATTTACCGCGGCGGCGGCAAACGGCTTCTGGGTTGCAAGTAAAACTTTCATTTCATGAAAGATTAAATGATAAACGTTACCCCCTCCCGAAACCCCTCCCCTCGGGGGAGGGACTTGGGGAGAGCTTATCTATTTTTTCAGTGCTTCGAATTCCTTCATGCAGTCTACCAGCGCCTGGACGTCCTCGATGGGGCAGGCGTTGTACAGGGAGGCGCGGAAACCGCCTACGCTGCGGTGGCCCTTGATGCCCACCATGCCGCGCTCTTTGGCAAAGGCAAAGAATTCGTCCTGAAGCTCTTCCTTGCCGGGAGCCATCACAAAGCACACGTTCATGAGGGAACGGTCTTCCTGGGCGGCAGTACCCACGAACAGGCTGTTGCGGTCAATTTCATCGTACAGCAGGGCGGCCTTCTTCTTGTTAATCTCGTAGATAGCTTCCACACCACCGATGCCCTTGAGCCACTTGAGGGTTTCGTTCATCACGTAAATGGCAAACACGGGCGGGGTATTGAACATGGAAAGTTTGTCGATATGGGTACGGTAGTCCAGCATCGTGGGGATATGGCGGGTTACGCGGCCCAGGGAGTCCTTCTTGATAATGGCGAAGATGACGCCGGCAGGGCCCACGTTCTTCTGGGCGCCGCCGTAAATGAGGTCGTACTTGCTAACGTCCACCGGACGGGACATGATGTCCGACGACATATCGGCAATGAGCGGGCACGGGCAGTCCATATCCTCGTGGATCTCCGTTCCGTAGATGGTATTGTTGGTGGTAATGTGCAGATAGTCCAGATCGGCCGGGATTTCGAATCCCTTGGGAATATAGGTGTAGTTCTTGTCCTTGGAGCAGGCGATGGCCGATGCCTCGCCGATGCCCTGGGCCTCTACCAGAGCCTTGTGAGCCCATACGCCGGTGTCCAGGTACGCGGCCTTTTTCTCCAGGTAATTCATGGCCACATAAAGGAACTGCAGGGATGCACCGCCGCCCAGGAATACAACCTCGTGGGTGTCCGGGATGTGAAGGAGTTCCTTCCAGAGGGCGCGGGTTTCGTCCATCACGGCGTCCCACTCTTTGGTGCGGTGGGAGATGGAAAGGAGCGAAACACCTGTTCCGGCGAAATCTGTGAGGGCCTCCTTGGCCTTTTCGATGGCTACCTGCGGAAGGATGCAGGGACCTGCATTGAATACATGAACTTTCTTAGACATGACGTTATAGTATAGTTATTATAAGCTAATAAAATTAATAGCTTGTAAAGATAGGCATTTAACTCTGGAAAACCTATATTTCTTCTATTTTTATGGTGGTTCCCATTTTTTCGCGGAAGCTGTCCAGGGCCGACAGCCGCACCCGCACTTCCAGCGAACACTGCTGCCCGAAATCCTGGGCCCGCTGGGGCAGATCCATCTCCTTGAGCACCTTCATTACAGCGTTCATGGACTCGTAGCCGAAGCTGAGCCGAAGCCACACGCCGGCTATCTTTTCCACCACCTGTGCCTGCGCCAGCGCATCGGCCGTAGAGGTTTTGTAGGCCCGGATAAGGCCCGGAATGCCCAGTTTGATGCCGCCGAAATAACGCACCACCACAACCAGCACGTCGCTGAGCCCGGCCGAGTCTATTTGCCCCAGGATGGGGCGCCCCGCACTGCCGGAAGGTTCGCCGTCGTCGGAGCTGCGGAATACGTCGCCTTTATACCCCAGCCGATAGGCGAAGCAGTGGTGCCGGGCATCGTGATACTGCTTCCTGAGGCCCGCTACAATGGCCTTAACCTCCTCTTCCGTTTCTACCGGATAGGCCAGGGCTATGAAGCGGGAGCCGTTGTCTTTGTACAGGCCCTCCGACGGGGCTGCGATGCTGGAATATGCGTCGAAAAGATCCATTACTACGAAAGTAGCGTTTTTTGGAGAATTTTGCAATTGAACCGGAAAAAAGCGCTATATTTGAGAACGCAAAACGAATATTTATGGTATTTAAAATTAAAGTCACCCTAAGCGGGATTAAAGGATTCTACAGAATCTATCTTGTGAACGGCGCCACTACCCTATATACCCTGCACAAGCAACTGCGGGCCGATATGGAATTCCCTCAGGACCAGCTAATTATGTTTAAAGCCCTGGCTTCCGACGGCTCTGTTACGGGCCGGTACGGACTCTTCGACCTGGGCTCCGGAACGGTAGATGCCGTGTCTCTTGAAAAGGCTGTTAAGGCGGGTGCCGCCAGTTTCGTGTACTTCTACGATGTAACCAACCGTAAAAGCGTAAATATCTCGGTGGAAGAAGATGCTTCCGCCGCCAAGGTGAATCCGGATTTTCCGGTGCTCACGGAAACCAAGGGCCCCAATCCCATCGAATTCGAGAACGGTTACGTGGCTTTTGAAGACCTGCCGGAGAAGCAGCGCTTCCTGCCCGGGGAAGAGCCGGAAGATCTGGACGATGAAGGCTTCGACGAAGAAGATGCCGAGGACGAGGAGGAAGACGAGGAAGAAGACGAAGACGGAAAGGAAATCTTTGACGAGAACGAATAGGGGATGGGGCAAACGCTGGAGATTATACTCGGCCCCACCGGTGTAGGCAAAACCGCCTATGCCATTCAGCGCGCCCTGGAAGTGGGCTCTCCCGTCATCTCCTGCGACTCCCGCCAAATCTATAAGGAAATGCGCATCGGCACGGCAGTTCCTTCCGACGAGGAACTGGCGGCCGTAAAGCATTATTTCATCCGCGAAGTCCCCGTTACGCGTCCCTACACGGCGGGTATCTACGAGGTAGAGGCCCTCAAGCTCATCCATCGGCTCTTTGCCGAAGGACATCAGACGCTGGTAATGTGCGGCGGCTCCATGCTCTATATCGATGCCCTCTGCTACGGGCTGGACGACTTTCCGGAAGTGCCCCTGCAACTGCGGGAGCACTTGATAGAATGCCTCAAGGACGAAGGCGTAGAGGTGCTGGCCGAACAGCTGCGGGAACTGGATCCGGTTTCCTACGAAGAGATAGACCTTACCAACGGCCGGCGCGTAGTGCGTGCCCTGGAGGTGTGCCTGTTCACGGGCAAGCCTTTTTCCTCCTTCAAAACGCGCACGTTCAAGGAGCGCAATTTCACCATTAAGAAAATCGGCCTGGAGCGGCCCCGGGAAGAACTGTATGCCCGCACCGATGCCCGCGTGCTCAAGATGATAGAGGACGGCCTGGAGGAAGAAGCCCGCAGCCTGCTGCCGTACCGGGACTTAACGCCCCTGCAAACCGTAGGCTACCGCGAAATGTTCGAATACTTCGACGGAGCCTTCGACCTGGAAACCACCATCCGCCACATCCAGGCCAACACCCGCCACTACGCCAAGCGCCAACTCACCTGGTGGCGCCGCGACGAAGATATTCAGTGGCTTCACTTATAGCTTGATACTCAGCCATTTAACGATTTCTCCCTGTGATTTTAGTCACAGGGAGAAAAACGTAATGTGTTAATTTTCAGTTTGTTGAGGTCTTAGCCGATGCAGGCGCCGTTGGTGACGACTTCCTGCGGGGTGATGAAGCGCATTTTGCCGTCGCCCTGCTTGGCCATCAGGATCATGCCCTTGCTCTCGATGCCGCGGATTACGCGCGGCGCCAGGTTGGCCAGGATACAGATCTGCTTGCCCAGCATATCCTCCGGACTGTAGTATTCGGCAATGCCGGAAACGATGGTGCGCTGGTCGATGCCCGTGTCGATGGTAAGCTTCAGGAGCTTGTCCGTCTTGGGCACGCGCTCAGCGGCCAGCACTGTGGCGGTGCGGATATCCATGGCGCCGAACTGATCGAAGGTAACCTCCGGCTTCTGCGGTTCCACCTTTTTGGCAGCTTCTTCGGCCGCTTTGGCTGCCTCGGCGGCTTCCCGTTCGGCCTTGATGGCCTGCAGGCGGGCAATCTGGGCCTCTACCTCGGCATCTTCTATCTTGCGGAACAGCAGCACCGGCTCTCCCAGCTCATGACCGGCGGGAAGAATCTCGGCGTTGCCCAGCATCTCCCAGTTCAGTACGATGGAATCGGAAGGGAACACCCCTTCGGTCGCTGAATTAATAGCCGATGCTCCCTTCGGGGTGCTCCCCTCCGATATGCCGGCAGGAGAAGAATCGGCAATCATTTTTGCGGAGCAGGAGACTTCTCCTGCCGGTACCGTATGAACGGCTTTCCCTTCACCGGGTTTGTAGAAGTTCTCGGTGGGAACGCCTTCGCCGGCCCGATGATCCACACCGGCATCCAGGCCCACGCGGAGGATGCCGCGCAGCTTTTCGGCGCTGAAGGGCGTAAAGGGCTCAAAGGCGATAGCAATGTCGGCACAAACCTGCAGGCAGGTGTACAGGATGCTGGCCGTGCGGTCCATATCCTCCTTGGCCACCTTCCACGGCTCCATGTCGGAGATGTACTTGTTGCCGATGCGGGCAATGTTCATGGCCTCCTTCAGGGCCTCGCGGAAGTGATAGGTCTCAATGTATTTTTCCAGCGCCTCGCGGCAGGGCTTTACCGCCGCAAGGGTTTCGGCATCAATGGCTTCCGGCTTCAGATTGGCCGGCACCTTGCCGCCGAAGTACTTGTGCGTGAGCACCACGGCCCGGTTCACGAAGTTGCCCATCACGGCCAGCAGCTCGCTGTTGTTGCGGCTCTGGAAGTCCTTCCAGGTAAAGTCGTTGTCCTTGGTTTCGGGCGCGTTGGCCGTGAGCACATAGCGCAGCACGTCCTCGCAGCCGGGGAACTGTTCCTCGTATTCGTGCACCCACACCGCCCAGTTGCGGGAGGTGGAAATCTTGTCCCCCTCCAGGTTCAGGAACTCGTTGGAAGGCACGTTGTCCGGCAGCACATAATCCCCATAGGCCTTGAGCATGGACGGGAACACTATGCAGTGGAACACGATATTGTCCTTGCCGATAAAGTGCACCAGCCGGGTTTCGGGGTCTTTCCACCACTTCTCCCAGCTTTCCGGCAGCAGCTCCTGAGTATTGGAGATGTAGCCGATGGGAGCATCAAACCAAACGTACAGCACCTTCCCTTCGGCGCCGTCCACCGGGACGGGCACGCCCCAGTCCAGGTCGCGGCTCACGGCACGGGGCTGCAGGCCGCCGTCCAGCCAGCTCTTGCACTGGCCGTACACGTTGGTCTTCCATTCCTTGTGCTGCTCCAGGATCCAGTCCCGCAGCCAGGGCTCGTATTTGTCCAGCGGCAGGTACCAGTGCTTGGTTTTCACCTTCTTGGGCGTAGAGCCGGAAAGGGCGCTCTTGGGGTCAATCAGCTCTTCAGGACTAAGCGTAGAGCCGCACTTTTCGCACTGGTCGCCATAGGCATTGGGGTTGCCGCACTTGGGGCAGGTGCCGGTAATGTAGCGGTCGGCCAGGAACACCTTGGCTTCCTCGTCGTAGTACTGCTCCGTTTCCTTGGTGATGAACTTGTCGTCGTCGTACAGCTTGCGGAAGAACTCCGAGGCATTCTTTTCGTGCACCTTGGACGTGGTGCGGGAATAGATGTCGAAGTTGATGCCCAGGCCCGTGAAGGCGTCCTTCATCACTTTATGGTACTTGTCCACTATGTCCTGCGGTGTAACGCCGGCCTTGCGCGCCTTGATGGTGATGGGCACGCCGTGCTCGTCGGATCCGCAGATAAACACCACATCCTGGCCCCGCATGCGCAGGTAACGCACAAAGATGTCTCCGGGAATGTAGGCGCCGGCCAGATGGCCGATATGGACGGGACCGTTGGCATAGGGAAGTGCGCAGGTCACCAGGGTTCTCTTAAAACTCATTTCTTCAGTCTCCCAAGTTTGATATTGATGGTTTTCTTGATTTCGTTAATACGGCTCAGGCTGGAAAGGATTTCCAGCTGTTCCTCCGGACCGGCGCCGGCCAGGCGGGTCTTCAGTGCTTCCTGACGCACCTGGAGCCGCTTGTCGTGATAGGCCAGGATGGCGCGGGGCACAAAGGTCACCAGCCAGGAATCCGTGGTGGTGAGGGCGTCGGAGAAGTTGTGGACCGTGAGTTCGTACTTTTCGGTGGAAAGATCGGCGGTAACGGAGGCCACCGTACGGTCTTCCCCATTGAGCAGCGCCAGCACTATGGCGTTCTGCTCCAGCCCCTGGTCATACAGGGCAAAATAGTTGTCGTAGGCCGATTGGTAGGCCTGGTTGGCAAAGCGGATGTCGTCTCCCGCCAGCGCCGCATCTATGAATTCGGCCACCGTCTGCGCCCCTTCCGGGTCGTAGAACTCGGAGTCCGACTCAAACTGCAGCGCCGTGCGCCCATACCGCAGGATAAAGCCCAGCAGCTCCCTTTCAGACGGCTCTAGTAGACGACTTGCCGAATTGGCCGATGCCGCATATGCGGAGGAAGGTGTATTCCCCGTAGCATCGGCATAATTTTTCGCGGAGGGGAATACACCTTCCTCCGCTGCGGCAACGTCATTCCCATTTTTCGCGGAGGAACGAGCATTTTCCTTCGCAGCCGTACGCCGGTTATTTTCGCGGGTTTTGCGCACGCGGTCCTGGATGATATCGGCTTCTATCTCGAAGCGCTTGGCTACGGTGTCCACATATACCTGGCGCTTGATGGCATCCGGAATCAGGGCCACCGTATCGGCAATCTCGTTGATGAGATTGGCCTTTTTGAGCGGGTCGTTGCCTGCCTCGGAGAGCATCAGGTCCGTCTTGAAAGCGATGCCGTCCTGCTCGTGGGCGGCGATGTAGGCCTGCACCTCCTCCAGCGTATGCTTCCGGGAGAAGGAGTCCGGGTCGTCCCCGTCGGGCAGGAACACTACCCGCGGGTTCATTCCTTCCTTGAGGATGAGGCTGATGGCCCGGATGGCGGCGTGGAGTCCGGCGCTGTCGCCGTCGTACATGATGGTAATGTTCTCCGTGAAGCGCTTGATCAGACGGATCTGCTCCTCTGTGAGGGAGGTTCCGCAGGAGGCCACCACGTTGGTGATGCCCATCTGGTGCATCATCACCACATCTACATTGCCCTCCACCAGGATGCAGCGGTCTTCCTTGGAGATGCTGCTTTTGGCAAAGTAGATGCCCAGGAGATTCCGGCTCTTGATGTAGATTTCCGTTTCCGGAGAGTTAACGTACTTGGCCGGGTTGTCGGACTTGAGGGTGCGGCCGCTGAAGGCGATTACCCGTCCGCTCACGGAGTGGATGGGGAACATCACCCGCTCCCGGAATTTGTCTATTAGGGAACCGTCTTCCTGCCTGATGGCCAAGCCGGCATCTACAAGGTATTCGTCCTTGTAGCCGGCCTGCCGGGCGGCTTCCACAAAGGTGGTTCGGCCCGAAGGCGCCCAGCCCAGGCTCCACTGCTCTATGGTGGCGTCTTCAATCCCGCGGGTACGGTAATAGCCTAAGCCGACCGCATGGCCTTCCGGGGTCTGGAGCTGGCCCAGAAAGAACTTCCGGGCATATTCACTCACGGCCAGCAGGCTTTCGCTGTGCTGCCGGGCGGCAATCTGTTCGGCCGTTTCTTCCTCTTCCTGTACTTCGATATGATATTTCTGGGCCAGGTAGCGGAGGGCTTCCGGGTACGTCATGTGCTCGTACTCCATTACAAAGCCCACGGCGCTGCCGGCCTTGCCGCAGCCGAAGCACTTGTAGATGCCCCGGGCGGGGTTCACGTTGAAGGAGGGTGTCTTCTCGTTATGGAAGGGACAGCAGGCCACATAGTTGGAGCCGCGGCGCTTGAGCGTCACGAAGTCTCCCACCACCTCTTCAATGCGGGCGGTGTCCAGAATGAGGTCTACTGTTTCCCGGGGAATCACGAACGTTATTCCTTTTTAAAATCTACTTCTTTGGCGTCGGACAGGTTGGTTACGGTTATCTTGTCGTCCTTGGGTTCTGTCTTGGGGGTATTGTCCGTAGCGGGTTTATAGTGTTTTTCCTGCCACAGGGCCTTGGCCTGGAAATACGCGTCCCGGCCATACCAGAATACGCCCAGCATGCCCAAAATCACAGCCAGGATGCTGGTTCGGGTAATGAGCCACACGCCCAGTCCCGCAAACAGCAAGTCCTTTACCAGCCGGATCCATCGGTTGTTATATCCAAAATTCATCATAGCCTACAAAGATACAAAGATTTTACGAGAATCTGCAGATGCCGGCCCTCACGGCCGCCAATCCATCCAGATTATCTATAATGCACATTTTCTGGATTGGCGGCCATATAATTGGCGGATTAAGCCAAAAATAAGGCCACCAGTGCATGTGGAATGCATCGGTGGCCGATTTTGTGGATTGGAGGCAAATTTAGAAGCGCCAGCCGCAGGTCAATGCCAGATAATGCAGATGCAGGGAGCCGGACACGTTGTATTCCGGATACTGCTG
>Ga0265300_10003474_pt1 | contig 12941 bp, 10 predicted proteins | sample AusTroGonzalo_MG_FD_193482 | JGI IMG/M metagenome (GOLD analysis project Ga0265300, IMG submission 193482) | Bovine rumen microbial communities from tropical cattle in Woodstock, Queensland, Australia - Gonzalo_03 | ecosystem: Host-associated > Mammals > Digestive system > Stomach > Rumen ... | reverse complement strand
ATGGTGCTTTCGCCAGTTCCGCATCCAGAATCTAGAATCACAGCGCTCGGCGTTCCTACCGTCACCCCGGACTTAGCACAGTCTGTCACCCCGGACTCTGTTCCGGGGTCACCTTTCCCTGCGGTCCCGTAAAACTTCCGCACGAATGCTTCAACTTCAGCAAACGCTTCGCGCGTGTGGTCTGCGATAGGACGCAAAAAAGTTGTCCTCGCGTACTTGAGGACAACTTTTTCAAGATCTTTGTGCAGAGTCTCTTGATTCGATGTGACTGGATTTGCGCCCGGCATTATTCCTGCTTCCAGATGTCCTGCAGGTTTTGGCCGATGAGCTCAAAGTTATCGAAGCGGAGTTCGCCATCGTCATGGAATACGATAGAGAAGGACGTCACTTTTTTGCGGTCTTCTTCGTTCGGCAGAATATCGGCCCAGGCGTACTGGAGCTTTTCCATCTGTTTGGGGAGCGTAATCGGGTACGCCGCTAAAGTGACTCCGTTTGCTTCATCCAAAATCTGGATTTCTGCATTTCCTAAACCGCTGGCGTCAAACGCGATGGAATCGACCATGCTCAAGTCGGTTGTTGTGTACATGCCCCTGAAGTACAACTTTATAAATGCGAACGGAGCGCTTTCTCCGATAGTTGTTTCGGGGAAGTCGAACTTCACATTGACTTCTTTTTCGCCATCGTCGGTGTCTTGGATGACTGCAAGGAATGGATGTTTTCCGCCAAAGAGATATTCAGGTGCAAGTTCTGGATAAACACTAATGGAGTCGACAACCGCAAACGGATTTGTGTTTGCGAGTGTCGTTGTCATTAACAGCCAGTAGTAACCGGTGTATCCAATTTGGTTTTCCGGTACATACAGATGGAAGTTGTCGCCATCTTCAAAGTCGTCAATCAGGAGTCTCTCGTTTTTCGTTTCTGGAGTCTGAGGGATTGTGTCCTGCGGCTTAAGCGTGGTGATGGAGTCGCCAGCATCCGTTGTTACCGGTACGTATACGGTATCGACAGCGTCTTGCGGGATGAACACCATGTTGAGCTTGCCTGCCGGGAGTCCCTTGACTTCGAACTTGCCGTCCTTGATGATGGCAGAATGGTCGAGGCCGCGGAACTTGACAAAGCCGTTCATGTTCTTGAAGGCTTCGCTGTGCGAATCGTCAACAAAGTTTGCAATGGAACCGCCGATATAGACCGACTTTTGCAAAGTCTGTTGGCCAAGATCGATGCTGCTTGTGTCCTTGACGACGACGGGCAACTGGAGTGCCTTTTCGTTGAGAGTCGCTTCCATGGTATAGCTACCGAGAGCGATGCTGTCAATCGAGAAGGATACCTTGCCGTTCGAATCGGCTGTGGCAATATAAGCGCCTTCGCTTCCGTTCAAACTGTTGTGTTCGACAAGCTTGATTTGGGCGTAAGATGCAGGAGCGTTTGCCAATAAAATCTGTGCGGTAATGGCGTTTCCGGCTTCGGTTCCGCTCGGGCCACCACCTGCAACACTGTCAGAACCGCCGCAGGCGCATAGCGAAAGGCTGATTGCTAACGGAGCAACCAGTGTAAGTAAGCGTCTGTTCTTGTTCTGCTTCAATTCCATACCCTTAATATATAATTTCTTTTTGAAAATCATTTTGCACCTCCGTTGTTTTCGGGCGAGGTGGGGCCTGTTGCGGGGTCTGCTACCTTGTCCGAGAGGGGGTACATAGCGATATTTAACGCATAAACACGGTCGGCGCGTTCACTCTTGCGTGCAAACTGCAATAGTCCGCGACGGAATTCTTCGATCTTGTGCTTGATTTCGGGCAGGTCGGATTCGTCTGCGGTAAACACGACGCTCGAAATGTCGCGTTCGTCCGGTTTGTGACGGTCGAGCGATTCCTGCGCCAGTTCCATCGTGTGTCTGTGGAAACTGCGGACGGCGGAACTCTTGACTTCGCCGCCGGTACTGATAATTTGGTCGGTGATGTTCCAGCCGCCGGTGCCGTCGGGAACGACAAGTCCGAGCTGTTTCAAAATGCCAAGCGCATTGCGGGCGTCATCCTGCGAAATGGGCGGGTTCAGGTGCTTGCCGAGGGCGGTGATGTCGCTCGTGTCCTTCGTGATGCCGATGAGGGCGCGGAGGGCTGCGCAAGCCCAGCTGCCAAAGTAGGCAAGTTCCGGTTCCGAAAGCACGCGTGTTTCGAGCGAACGGAGTTCCAAAAGCTTGTAGTAAAGCTCGGAAAGTGTCTGCTTCGCCTTGGTTTTGTTGAACCTGTAAAGGGTTTTGAAATATTCGGCACGACGGTCGTCGAGACCGCAAATCCTGATGAACACGGGAAGCGTGCTCTCGTTCAGGTGGCCTTCTTTTTGGAATACGCGAACAAGCCAGGCCGGGTCTACACCGGTTTTCTGGCCGAGATAGCGGTACGAGGTGAAGGGGTTGTCCTTTTTAGTTTCAACAAACCAATCCTTCAAGTACTCACGGTATTCCAAATAGTCTAATACTTCGGGCATACCCTATAATCTATATTAAAAACGGGCGTGCGTTGAGAAAAAGTGTTGTGAAAATGGCGTTTTGCGTTGCAAAATGTTCAACAACAACGGTTTATGGCCTTTATCCCTCGAGGAATTTCAGCAATTCCGGCATCCTGTTCTGGGCGTCTTCCTTGCCGAGTTCATAAAGTTGGGCAATTTTGTTTTTATTGGATTCGATTTCCGAAATCTTGATGAGGCGGCTCGGGCGGAAAATGAACACTTTTCCTTCGGCTTCGAGTTTGGCGAGCTTGTCGAGCGCCTGGTTGTAGCGGATATGGCGGGTAGCCACCGCTTCGATGAGTTTGGGGTAATGGCGGAACGCGAGCTTAACGAGGGGGAGGGCCTTGTTGATCTTTTTACGGTAGCCGAGTGGGCGGGTCAAAATGACGACAGCGCGCTTGAATCCGCACTTGAACATGCGCTCGAACGGGATGCTGTCGGCGATGCCGCCGTCGAGGTACATCCTGTTGTTGAATTTGACGATCTTGCTCAATATAGGGATGCTTGCCGAAGCGCGGATGCGGTTCATGTCGACTTCGTTGCGGTAGTCGGTAATGCGCGGGTATTCGGCGAGGCCTGTCTCGACGTTGGTGATGCAGACGCGGAATTCGGTCTCTTGGCACTGCTGGGCGAACTTGTCGAATTCGAACGGGTCGATCTTGTAGGGGATTTGCTTGTAGCAGTAGTCAAACGCAAAATAGTCGCCTGTGAGCAACAGGTTCCTTAAGCTCATGTAGCGGGGACTTTTGGAATGAATTGTGTCGACGCGGAAGTTGCGCCCAATCTGCCCGGACAAAAAGCTGCAAAGGTGGATAGCGCCTGCGGAGGTGCCTGCTGCACCGCCAAACTTGATCTCCTTATCTGCGAGAATATCCAGAATTCCGCCGGAATATGCCCCGCGAAGGCCCCCGCCTTCGACGACAATGGCTGTGTCTTTATATTGCATAATCGCCCAATCCCCCGCAAGATTTTTTTGAAATCAAGAGAAAATTTATAACCCAATATAAATAAACTATAAAATTATTACGGGAAATTAAAATATTTTAAACTTATTTTTGTATCATTTGTATTGACTGTATCCAAGCGTAATCCTTGGGGTGGTCTACGAATTTTTCGGGATTTTGGGCGTGTTTTGCAAGAAATTCGGCCGGGGTCATCCAAACGAAATCGTCAACTTCGCCCGGTTGCGGTACAAGATTTGCGGCTTCCGTATCCGATAGAATTATTTTATACGTGTCGTAATATTCGTTGTCGAAATATGTTCCGTTGTTCAGGACGTTCTCGTGTGTAGCCTCAAAAAGGTATTCGAGGTCTTCAAGGCGTTTTTCGACGCCCATCTCTTCGCGGAGTTCGCGGATGGCGGCGTTGCGGCTGTCATCGCCTGCGGTAATGTGCCCGGCGCAGCTCGTGTCGAGCAAGTTCGGGTTGTTCTCCTTGAGGTGGCTGCGGAGCTGGAAGACGATGCGACCGTGCGTGTCGAATGCCCAGATGTGGACCGTGCGGTGCCATAACCCTTTGGCGTGGACTTCGGTTCTGCCACGGGAATAGCCTGCCGGAGTCCCGTCGCTGTTCAGGATGTCGATCATTTCTTCTGCCATTTGTGCCGCCTGTGTTAAAAATCCCTTTGCGCAATAATATAGAAATGGATGGGATGAGGCGTTTGCCGTTTTCGACGGGCGGAATTATATTAATAAATAGCTTTATAAGGGGAGCATGTGCCATGGACGTATTATCTATAATTTTTCGTTATGAATCTAATATGAATAATCTATTAGTCATTATTAATCACCAATGCTACATTTGGGGCGCAAAATAAGGATGGTATATGGACTGGCTTATTGACTTATTCGCAAAACCCTCTGTGGGACAACAGGTTTTGGCCCTTTCCCTTACTGCTGCCATCGGTATCATGGTCGGCAAAATCAAGGTGAAAGGCGTGAGTCTTGGGGGAGCTGGTGCTCTTTTCGTAGGAATCCTTCTCGGTCATATCGGAATGCGAATCGAGCCCGGCGTTCTCCATTTTATGCAAGAATTTGGTCTGATTTTGTTTGTGTATACAATCGGTATGCAAGTAGGCCCGGGCTTTATTGACTCCATAAAGCGACACGGACTGGTGCTGAATATCCTTGCTGTGAGTATCGTCCTTCTGGGCGTACTTGCTACCGTTCTTATTTACTTCACGACGAGCATGCATGACAATGTTCCGGTGTTGATCGGTATGTTGTGCGGTGCCGTGACGAATACGCCGTCTCTCGGTGCTGCAAATTCGGCACTTACGGCTGCTGGCGTGGACGCTTCCTTGACGGGCGTTGGTTATGCGGTGGCTTATCCGTTCGGTGTGATCGGCATTATCCTCGTGATGATTCTCGTGCGTATTTTCTTTAAGCAAAAGCCGGATGTGGCTGCCGCTGAATACCAGAAGGAACTTGCGGAACAGTCCAAGGAAATCATGTCTTGCACGCTCAGGGTCGATAACGCGAATCTTGTGGGTTGCAAAATCAAGGACATTCCGGGACTCATTTCGACGGGTGCCGTGGTTACAAGACATGCCCGCGATCAGGTCATCAATATGCCGAAGGGCGATTTGACGCTGGAACTTGGCGACTTGGTGCATGTGGTCGGAATGCCGGATGCGATTGACAGCTTGGAAAAGATTATTGGCGAAAAGCAGGCGACTCCGATTACGCTCCAGAAATCGAAATTGGCGGTCAAGACGATTCTCGTGACGAACAAGAAGATTCTTGGCAAGAGCATCAGACAGCTTGCGTTGAACGACCGCTTTGGCGTGACGGTAAGCCGCATCACTCGTGGCGGGTTCAAGTTCACGGGGCGCCTCGATATCCGTTTGAAGTTTGCAGATAAGTTGCTTGTCGTGGGTACGCCGGATGCTATTGCCGCTGCCGCAAAGGAAATGGGCGACTCCCTCACGGCTCTCGACCATCCTGAAATTCTCCCGGCATTCCTCGGTATTTTCCTCGGCGTGATTGTCGGAAGCATCCCGGTGGCGATTCCTGGCATGCCGACTCCGCTCAAGCTTGGCCTTGCAGGCGGTCCGTTGATTGTAGCGATTGTCCTTAGCCGTAAGCGTAAGATTGGCCCGCTCAACTTCTTCATGGCGAACAGTGCGAACCTGATGCTGCGTGAACTTGGCATTACGATCTTCCTTAGCTGCGTGGGCCTCAATGCCGGTATCAAGTTCTTCGATGTACTCTTGAACGGTGACGGTTTCTACTACATGGCACTCTCGGCGATTATCACTTTCGTTCCGCTGATGATTGTGGCGATTGTAGGCAAGGCGGTGTTCAAGGTCAATTACCTCTCGCTTTGCGGTGTACTTGCTGGCGCAACGACGGACCCTCCGGCACTTGCTTTTGCAAACGGACTCAGCAATTCCGAAGCAACGAACGTCGGTTACGCTTCTGTTTACCCGCTCACGATGCTGCTCAGAATTTTAAGCGGTCAGGTGCTCGCGATACTGCTGATATCGTGACGCGTTTGATGGTGTACTAAAAGTTTCTTGCAATCCTATCATACACACCAAAGGGAGGCTCTGCGGAGCCTCCCTTTTCGAAAGAGTTAGTTTTTCTTCCTGGCATAATAAGGGGCGGTTCGAAAGAGCCGCCCTTTTCAGATGATTTTATGGATTATGCGGTTTGCTGAACTTCTTTCTTCTTATCCAAATGTGCGAATATGCCAGCGAGAATCGTTCCGCTGATGGAGTGGTAGGCGCAGCTGATGGCGCACGGCACAACGCAGAGGGCGGCTTCCGGGTGGACGGCTAGGTTCTCCGGGTTGGCGAAGAATGCGCCAGCGAGAACGGTGGCCATACCTGCGTTTTGCACGCCGACTTCGATGGAAATGGTGCGCTTCTTGGCGGTGTTGAACTTGAACAAACGACCGACATTGTAGCCTAGTATGTAACCGAGGGCGTTATGCAAGAATACGACGGCGAGCACGAGTGCAATAAGCCCCATGCCGTTCGTCAAGAGTTGCGGACGTACGGTCACGATGACGCCGCCGACAATCAGTGCGAGGCCGATGACGCTCACGGCGGGCATGTTGGCCTGAAATTCCTTAAAGCCAGCGCGTTTGCCGAAAAAGTAGTTGCAGGTAAACCCGATCACGATCGGGAGGACTGTCACGTAAAGGATGTTGAGGAACATGCCAACGGCGTTCACTTCGATACTCGTGTCGGCAAGCCAAAGGACTAATACCGGAGTCATGAGCGGAGCGAGGAGCGTGCTTGCCATCGTCATGCTGACGGAGTAAGTGACATCGCCTTTAGCCAAGAAACTCATCACGTTGCTAGAAACGCCGCCCGGGCAGCAACCGACAAGGACGATGCCGATGGCCAAATACGGGTCCAGTCCGAAAATCTTCGTGAGCGTAAATGCGACGAGCGGCATGATAGTGTACTGCGCGACGGCACCGAGGAAAATGTCGCCAGGGCGTTTCATCAAGTTGCGGACGTCGTCCATGGTAATGGTAAGGCCCATGCTGAGCATGATGATGCCGAGAATGATGGAGCTGGTGTTCCCGTGAACCCAGCCGAATAGCATCGGAACAAAAAACGCGATAATCGCACAGGCGATAACGAAGAGTGATGTGTATGTCGATAAAAATCGGCTAACAGCCTTGACTAAATTGAGCATTTCTTAGTCCTTTTTTTTGAGTATTTTAAATATAGGCATATATGCTGGGCGTGGCTAGTAAATCATTTATCTATATTGTCCGTATGGTCTTTAAATATCTTTATTTGGCTTTTTTTTTAGCCGTTTCATTTGCTCTTTGGGGATGCAACACTTATAAGATGAGTATTCTTGAGGGCGAATTTGATGCTCAGGTGGCACCTGCAATGCGGGGTGCGGAATTTGCAATGGAGGAACATACTTCGTTGAGACGCTTGAGCGTTTCAGTGCATCCGATGACGGACAAGCGTATTGATCTTGTGAATGTCTGGAACGAACAGGCTTGCGTCTGTGAAGACGAGGATTGCTGTGAGAGTGAATATGGTTATAAATTGAATAAAAGCAGGGCTGATATTGATTATATCTTGAAGAGTTTCCCGGTGTCCATTGACTTTGAATGGATGAATAAATTTGATTTCGCGTATACATCGTATGGATTTGGGCTTGATCCCTTGCCTTATGCGAAGTTTGCTGTCGGTGTGAATTTCCGTTATGGCGAAATTGGGGCCTCTGCTTTTGTGGGGCTTGATTACGGTGGTGAGAATTATACGTACGAAGGAATATCTAGAGAATTTCATGGCTTTACCAGTGGTTATAGCCTTGATTCCGTAAAAAGCCAAAATAGTGAACGTTATGTCCATGCTCGTGCGGGCTTTGGCGGGTACGCGAGCTTGTTCTTGGGGCCTGTAGCTTTGGTTTATGCTCCGTCTATTACGGAACCTTGGATTTGGCACGATGCCTTAAACAACTATGATATTTCTTTTGAATTCCCTTGGCTTATTACAAATTATATCGGTGTGACTTATACGCTTAATAAAGTTGCGCAGTTTAGAGCGGGTGTTTCTATTGTTAACGGAAAACAGTTAGCAGATAGGACGTATTACGGTTCTGCATCTGCATCGTGGCTCTTTTGATTCTGTGATGTTGCCTTGCAGGAATATTGCATAAGCCATTGGCGTTTTTCTTCTGGAGTAAATAACTTGCACTCTTCTAGAGAGGGTGTATCTGTATAAACAATAAGGGAAATGGCGAGGTTGAGCCCTAATGCGACACCTCCCAAAGCAAGTGCTGCAACGGGATTGTAAAGTGCGAGCCCTGCTCCGATGACTGCCGTTGGGAATGTGCCCCAGAATATGGCTTTCCCTTTGGGCATGGGCTTGAATTCTCTGCAGTAGCTTGTACGTTCCGCAGGGATGGGGAAGATGTCTTTGGAATCGCTTGCGTATAACCAGACCATGTCATCGTTTTCGTCGTAGCAAAGGCCTTTTGATAAATAGGCGATGTTGTTGTCCATCGTTATTTTACTTGTGGGGATTTCATTTTTATACGCTTTGTTCGTGGTGAACCAAGCTTCTTGAATTTCGTGAATGCGTTTCACTTGGATGCTGTCGACGTAACGATCTAGGGAATCCTTGTTTGCAGGGGTGATGAATGGTGCTAATGTCGCAAGTGGCGATACAAAGAGCGAGGCTGGGAACGGAATGAATACGAATCCGGCACCCATGGCGACAAGACCTATTCCAAGAGCGATTTTTTCATTATCGCTTAGGAAATCCTTGTCGATGTGCTGTTTTGTATAATCGCTGTAAATGGTGTCGCCTAGAAAACGGACGGAAATCTTTACAGAATTATCGATGTCCCATAAAGATCGGTCGAGTTTGTAAGGGGTCATGCCGAGATAATGTGAATTGGCATAGACGGCAGCATGTACTTTATTTGGAGCTTCTATGTCAATATATGGGTCCGTTTTTGATGTTTTGACGCTCATGGCGCAACTGCAGAGGATGAACGGCAATAGCAAAAAAGGCAATATCAATCGGAACAAACTCATGTTTCCCAATTTAGCAATAAACGAGAAAACGGTGCCATAAAATTGGTTGGAAAACTTATTTTCAAAAAAATAAATTTTGTATCATTCAAATCTTGACTAATGATACAAAATTTGGTATATTAAAAAACGAGAGAACGAAATGTTATTCAAACGCTTTGATTAGGTTGTTTTATGAAACCTTTAACTGAATATACGGACTATCGTCGCTGCATGCAGGACTTTTACGATGAACGTAAGAAGACAAGCTCGTTCACATGGCGTGAATTTGCTCGACTTGCGGGATTCACGTCGCCAACATACCTTAAATTGGTGTGCGAAGGGAAAAGCAGTCTCAGCGAATTGGGGATTGAAAGAGTTACGGCGGCCATGAATTTGGGCGGCTTCGAAAGCACTTATTTCCGCTATTTGGTGCGGTATAACCAGGCCAAAGATGACGAAACGAAAAAGAATGCTTTCGCCAGTATGAAAGACATTGCGGAAGCGAATAAAATTCGAGTCGTGGATGGAGACGCCTTTACCTATTTTGAATCTTGGAAAAATCCGGTTTTACGTGAACTGGTCGCCATGATGCCGGGGGCCACTCCCGAAGCTGTTGCCGAAATGTGCTGGCAGCCGATTACTGCGGAAGATGTTCGCAAGTCGCTTGACTTTATGGTGAGCGTTGGTATTTTGCAGCGCAAGTCCAAGAATGTCTACGTGCAGACGGAAAAGGCGTTGGTCGGTAATTCCGATGTGATGCCTTTGGTGTTGCGTTCTATGCATCGCGAAATGGCTGGTTTTGCACAAAAATCTATTGATGAATTTGAACCGCGCGATCGTGATATTTCAGGTGTGACCATGGGAATCGATCGCGAAGCCTACGAACAAATTGTGCGGGAACTAGATTCCTGCCGTAGAAAAATTGTGGCTATTGCCAACATGAGTAAGGAGCCGTCTCAGGTTTATCGTTTGAATTTGCAGATGTTTCCATTGTCAAAAAATACACAACAAAAAAAAGAGGGATAACATGAATACGTATATGAAAACAAACATTCTTTGTTGGGGTTTGTTATGCGCCCTTTCATTGACTGCGTGTTCTGAAGATACCGTTTCTTCACGAAATCTCGGTACAACCGAAGAGAAGAATGCATTTTGGAACCAGGCTTCCAATCTTACGGCATGGACTGTCATGAATGGTTCTGAAATTAAGTTGGATGCAAGCAAGAAAACTTTGGCGGGCCGTGTTTCTCTTGCGAAAGCAGGTGACGATGGCTTAAGTCGTGCCGGTATGGTTTTCGATGCTGCTGATCCGGAAGGTTCTGCTGTTGATCTTTCGGAAAGCAGTGGTGGCTTGTGCATTGCTTACGGATCTGACTTCGATGTGGAAGTTCGTATAGATGATGCCGATTATACGAGTTCTTCTATGGATAAAGATTTGCCTTATGCAAGTTTCTCTATGAAGGACAACGGAAATGAATCTCGTTGCGTTTCTTGGGATGAATTCAAGAAGAATAAATCCGATTTGAAAGATGATTCCTTTGCAAAGAAGGTTCGTAGCGTGCAAATCGTATTTGTTGGAAAGTCTGGTTCAACGGGCGAATTTGACATCCAGCGATTGGCTCCCTATGTTCGTTGGGAAATGTGGTGGGGTAAGACTGATGGCGATCATGTAAATACTGGCTTTAAAGAAGGCGACGAGGGAACTTCCGGTGAGTGGAGCCTTTTCGGAGATACTGCTAAAGCCCACATTGAATTCAGTTATGGTAAATTCGAACCAGGGGATGCTGGTTATGAAGGAAATGTTGTTTTCGATGAATCCAGTTCAAATCCTGATGTTGGTATTCAGTTCCTTGTGGCTGGGAAATCTACTGAAAAAGGTAAAGATGTTATTCATTCGGCAGATGTATCGACAAAATGGAAAGGGCTGTGTCTAGAGTATGAATCTCAGATGGATATCGAAATGCAACTTGTTCCTGAGAACGCTAGTGAAGAAAACATTCTCAAGTTGACCTTTGCCAAGAATGACGACTTGGAAAATAGATGCCACGAATTCGCGGATGTGCCGAATTCTGATCAGGTCTTGAATAGGTTGGCGATTGTTCGTTTGAAATTTATAAAGGAAAACAATTCTGGGACGAACTTTGTTGTTAAACGAGTCAGCTACCTGCTGCCGGAAGATCTGGCTGTTAAGGATGTGGGCGAATACAAGGATGTGAAACCGACAGAGTCTTCTGATTATAAGTCTGGAAAGAGCTTCTTGTGGAATGGCGCTACTGACGGAGACCATGTGGATCTCGGCATAGAAAATGCAACGTCAGGTGGAAATTGGGTAAATTCTACTTTGTACAGCAACGACTATTCTTTTGGTTTCCCGGATGATGTGGAAGATACCGCTGATGATGATAATGCAAATGTCATTCCGACTTTGGTGGACAAGTATCACAAATTTACGGCTTATGTGAAAACCGATGATGGCATCTATGATTTAGATCGTCTTGCATCTATTGGCTTTAATACTGTCAGTTCAAAACAGGAAGCGGCTGATATCAGCGCATGGGGTGGCTTCTGCATTCATTATAGTACCTATAATTTTATTCGAATTGCAATCATCACTGATGCTTCTGCAAATAAATACTGGTATGCCGATGTCGATTATTCGGACGACATGGTGTGGGGCAAGATCTCTTGGGATGCCTTCAAGAATGTCGACAAGAAGTCCAAAGAAAAAATTGAAGATGCTGTAGGAAAAGTCACCGCGGTTCAGCTTCAGTTCCCTGTGGATGGAGAGTTTGTCATCGACAAGTTCGGTTCCTACGACCAATGCGGTAAGTGATAAAATTGTCTGAGAGAATCAATTTGTTTGGGAAAAAAAGTTAGGAGGAATGAAAAACGACACCGAGTAATTCGGTGCCGTTTTTTATATAGAGGTGTAAACTATTAGACTTTGTCCAAAGCCTGCGTGAGGTCGGCGATGATATCGTCGATGTTTTCGATACCGACGCTGAAACGGATGAGGTCCGGTGCAACGCCTGCTTCAATGAGCTGTTCGTCGGTGAGCTGACGGTGCGTGTGGCTTGCCGGGTGGAGCACGCAGCTACGTGCGTCGGCCACGTGGGTCACGATGCAGATCATCTTGAGGCTGTCCATGAACTGGATAGACTTTTCACGACCGCCCTTGATGCCGAACGTGAGAACGCCGCACGGGAGACCGCCCTTGAACTGCTTCTGGGAGAGTTCGTAGTACTTGTCGCCTTCGAGGCCGGCGTAGTTGACCCAAGCCACCTTCGGGTGGTTCTTGAGGAACTTGGCGCAGGCGAGAGCGTTTTCGCAGTGACGCGGCATGCGGAGGTGCAAGGTTTCGAGGCCGAGGTTCAGGAGGAATGCATTCTGCGGAGACTGGATGGAACCGAAGTCGCGCATGAGCTGGGCAGTAGCCTTCGTGATGAAAGCGCCCTTGCCGAATGCCTTCGTGTAAGCAAGGCCGTGGTAGCTCGGATCCGGTTCGGTGAGACCCTTGAAACGGTCGTGGTTTGCTTCCCAGTCGAAGTTGCCGCTATCGACGATGCAACCGCCCACAGCCGTAGCATGGCCATCCATGTACTTGGTGGTGGAATGCGTCACGATGTCAACACCGAAGTCGATCGGACGGCAGAGAATCGGGGTCGGGAAGGTGTTATCGACGATCATCGGAACGCCGTGCTTGTGAGCGAGATTGGCAAAGCGCTTGAGGTCCAAAACCTTGCCAGCCGGGTTTGCAACAGTTTCACCGAAGAAGCACTTGGTGTTCGGGCGGAAGGCCTTTTCGATTTCTTCGTCAGATGCGTCCTGGTCCACGAACGTGCATTCGATGCCGAGCTTCTTCATGGTAACGGAGAAGAGGTTGCTCGTACCGCCGTAAATAGCGCTCGTGCTGATGAAGTGGTCGCCGGATTCGCAGA
>Ga0265300_10003473_pt1 | contig 12942 bp, 11 predicted proteins | sample AusTroGonzalo_MG_FD_193482 | JGI IMG/M metagenome (GOLD analysis project Ga0265300, IMG submission 193482) | Bovine rumen microbial communities from tropical cattle in Woodstock, Queensland, Australia - Gonzalo_03 | ecosystem: Host-associated > Mammals > Digestive system > Stomach > Rumen ... | reverse complement strand
AGGTGTTGTCGGTATTGAATTACAGGTTTTAGAAAAATAACGCTGTCTTTTGCGATACTGTTTTATAATCACATCCACATAAAACTAATACACAAAATAATGTAATAACTTTTTTCATTTTTTAATCCCTTATTTAATATTTATTTGTATGATTGGGATTTCCATTTCGTTACTTGTAATACCTGCATGATTTGAAATCAACAAATCGCATTCGCGGTTTTGATTAAACCCATAATCATCTGTTGCTAATGCCATATAATCGCCGATATATCTTACCGGTTTTGGCGAATGCAAATAATCGCACTCAAATTCGTGTTTAGTTACCAATTTAAACCATTTACCAAAATGCGAATTAAATATCACCGGAAATTTCGCCATTTTTTCGGGTTTAATGAAAAATGCAGCGCAACGCGATTCTATGGACAATGGGCGCAACATGCATTCTTCTATATCCGGGTAATCGGTTATGTAAAGAGTTTGTAATAATCTGTGGCCATGATCCGCAGTTATCAAAATCGTCGTTTTGTTTTTAATTTTATTTAATGCGATTTCTGTTTTTTGTTCCATATCACGCAACAGATTTTTAACTATATCGCTGTCTTCACCATATTCATGCAAAGCAGAATCTGGTTCGGTCCAATATGCATAAATGTATGCGTCTGTTTCGCTGTTGCACGTATCAACAATTTTATCCAGCCATTCTTCAAATGTTTCGCATCCCCCTGGTATAAAAGCCGGCATAATTTCAAAGGCCCTTTTGCCATCTATATTCATTTGCTCAACAATTGTCTGGCATGGCAAAGTATTTGAATGGTATGGCAATTTAGATTCTTCGCCCGTATAATGATTTGTATTTCTGAACACATCTATGACTTCGTCTGTTTCTTCGAAATATTGACTCCACCCTATAAAGCCGGTTTCATATGGCATTTTACCGGTTCTGTACGCAGTAGTCACAGCCACAGTAGTAGCAGGTACCAAAGTTGTTTCCATATCAACCATATTGCGATAAAAGAAACCGTTTTTGTTCAAAATCTTTTTAATAATTGAAACACCCATACCGTCCAAAATCATAACCAATCTGTTTTGACCCATTATATTTTGGATATCATTTAACCGTTTCAAAATAGCCATAGTTTAACCGCCCTTTATTTTATACAAACTATATTGCAACGGTCTGTATTTTGCAACGAATATATTCCCAAATAACGTCTTGTGTTATGCCGATATTTTTTCTATGATGAAAACAGAAGAAACCCAAGGAGTTTTATTATGTATAAATATGGAATTGGTCGTCAAATTACTTCTGTCATAGCAGGATTATTTGGAACAACCCGTTTAACCAGACGTCTTAATCGTGATAAAATAAGATATCGCGGATTAATTGAAACCGTTGGTCAAACCAGATTGCCACGTAAAAAATATCCTGAAAAAATACCTATGGCATTTTGTTTTGATGCACGCGGATGTAAAATGGCCGCTGTTACAATTAAATCTTTGTTGCTGGCTTCCAAAGACAGATGTGATTATGATATCTATTGCGTAATTGCAGATGATGTTGATGAAAAATTATGTGATATGGTTCGCAGTGTTACAGACGGCACTGAATCAACCGTTACTTTTGTCCATGGCAATCATGATTTTGATGAATCTAATCGCAGAAATTGGCCAGTAGCTATGTGGTTCCGTTTGATGTTGCCTAAATTATTGCCAAATGTATCGCGCATTATTTATGCAGATATGGACATATTATTTTTCAATGATTTGATTGATGTGTATGAATTGGATATGGGCGATAATGTTTTAGCTGCGGTTCCAACACGTCCTGACGGTTATATCAATTCTGGATTTTTGTTAATGGATTTAGATAAAATTCGTGCTGAAAATTTCTATGAAAAATGGATTGCAGAATCTAAAGAACATGATTATAAAAACCCAGACCAAGATGTTTTGAATTATACATTAAAGGGCCGTATTAAATTTTTGCCTTTGAAATATAATTTCCAATTATCACATGGTTCACGCATATTCAAAATGTATCCTCATGTTCAATTGGATGAATTAAAACATAATTTGGTTACATTGCATTATTCAGATTACATCAAACCATGGCGTGAAAATCCAAAGGAACGCCCGACATTTTCTGCATTGTGGTGGGATGTTGCAAAAACAACCGGATTATATTAAAAATTTACGATTGTTTTGTTTGTAATTCATTGCGGATTCGCATCAGTGTTTTACCAATTCTGTTGGTACCACTGCCTTCGCCGAATCCGCATTTATAACATACAGGACATGATTTAATTAACACAGCATCACCCGTTGATAATAATAATTCGGCGGCGCGTTTATTTTGTTTGAACTTTTCAACCAAAGCTTTGTCCATTATATCAAATTTGATTTTATCAAAATCCGCCCTGCGATTAACTTTATATTCTGGTGTTTTAGTTAACAGGCGCGCATCATCTGGATTTTTAGTATTTAAAATAACATTAAACCGCGGATCAGATGCATAGAATTTCATTGCCTGGTAATAATGTTCCACACTTGGAAAAACATAATCTGTGCCATCAACATTCATACGTATTGGGAAAGCAGACAAAGGGCTTAAAAAATAATATTCGCCAACTGGGACACAAAATCTAATTTCTTTTGCCATAGAAAATCACCTGTCTTTGTTATCCAAGATTATAAATCAACCAGATGTGTTGTCAACCCATCTGTTAAATTGCCTTGTAATCACACATCATTTGTTTAACTGTTTTTGGTAAATTATTTTTTATTACATCCAGCGTGATATATTTATTTGCAAAAGATTCTTTAAATTTGTCCTGAACTGGTTTTTTGAAGAATTCATAACAGATTATATCTACTATGCGTTCCTTTAAATCTTGTGGGACTTTGTATTTTTTTATTATGGGCTTTTCAATTAAAATATGAATAAATTCATGCACTAACAAATTAAAGATGCCGTATTTATTGCCCATAAACCGGGACATTCTGAAATATATTTTTTCTGGCTTTTCATAGAAATATCCGCCACCCATTCCGTAACAACACACAATGGTTAAAGTTTCTGGCAATGTTGCACCCCACGATATCGCCAAAGGTGTCAAAGTATTTTTAATCTCTGTTTTTAATTTATTCACAGCCAATTTTATTTCATCATCTAATCGTGTTAAATCCGATTTTTTATAAACATGTTTAATAAACATATCGTGATAATATTTTTCTTGTTCTTTTGTCAAAGAATTATGATTAAACATATCACGAATATAATCGCTGTCAGGAATCAAGAAATCATAATTATATTTAAATTTTTTTAACACAGAATGATATTCTTTATAACACCCACATAAATATTCCCATTCATCCCTTGGTGACATATGTTTTATATATATCTTCATAATATAACCCTTTTATTTATTTAATAATTATATCATATACCAACAATAAAAGCACACAAAAACCGCCGTAAAGGCGGTTTTTATAATAAATTCAAAGATTGCGATTTTATTGCAAATATTTTTCAAAGAATTTTCTGATTTTGTTAAATGGTATCACATCCATTCTGTAATATAAATCTGTGTGATTTGCACCCGGCACTATCAATAATTCTTTGTTATCGCCACGCAGTTTTGCAAATGCATCTTCACTGAAATAACGACTGTGTGCTTTTTCGCCATGCACCATCAACACAGCGCTTTTAATTGTATTTGCATATGTCAAAATTGGCATAGTCATCAAAGACAAAGCAGATGTCGTATTCCAACCACGATTGGAAGCCACCGAACGTTCATGATAACCCAACTTTGTTTTGTAATATAAAACATAATCTTTGACGAATTGTGGTGTATCTTTTGTTACTTCGTTAATATTTGGTAATGGATTGTTTTTCGCGATTGTTTTAAATTTAGCATCCAATGTTCTTTGGCTGTTCAAAGCAACGCGTTGTTTGTATAATTCTGCCGGTGACAAAGAATCGTTATAACCACGCGCTGTAACACGGGTCATATCATACATTGTTGATGTCACAGTTGCTTTGATTCTGGTATCCATAGACGCCGCATTCAAAGCAAACCCACCAAAACCACAAATACCCAACACGCCAATTTTATTTGCATCTACATATGGCAGGGTTGTTAAATAATCAACCGCGGCGGAAAAATCTTCTGTGTTTATATCTGGGGATGCGACATCACGAATTCTGCCACCACTTTCACCTGTAAACGATGGATCAAAAGCCAAAGTAACAAAACCGTATTCTGCCATTTGTTGTGCATATAAACCTGAAACCTGTTCTTTGACGGCACCAAAAGGCCCAGCAACCACAATCGCAGGCATTTTTGCTTTGGCATTATTTTTTGGCATGTATAAATCACCAACCAAAGTAACACCATATCGGTTCATAAAAGTTACTTTGCGATTCATCACATTTTCATTTTGTGTAAAAACCTTATCCCATTTGTGTGTCAACATCATGGTTCCATTATGTGGACACCAACCGGCAAACACAGTCAACACGACCACACTTAAAACCAACAATACGGATGATAATTTCATAAAAAACTCCTTCCCATATATTCCTATGTCATTTTTGCATATAAAGGCAAATATATGCAAGTCATTTTTATTTTTAATAAAACAATTGAAAAAAGATATATTATCTGTAAAATAGCCAGTGTAAAAAAGACAGAAGGTCCCATCGTCTAACGGTCAGGACATCAGATTCTCATTCTGGTAACATGGGTTCGATTCCCATTGGGACTGCCAAAATAACAAAATCACCCGACTGGGTGATTTTTTCTTTGTTTTCTAATAGTTTTATTAGTTCGAAAGTTAGATGTTGAAAATAGGCAGTGTTTCACATATTTACGAACTTTTTATGAAAAAAGGTTAGAAATCTAACCTTTTGCGCAGTTCGTATTTGTTGTGGGTATTACCACTTTATTATTGACATTATTTCTGGCAAATCACCACCGTTTAAATGACCGCGACCAGAAAACTTATGAACACGAATGCTTGGAATATCTTTTGATATCTTATCAAAACTGTTTATTATCCCCGGAGCATCATCTATTGAAATCATCAAATCCATTCCATTTTTTGTTTGTGCAACTAAATTATTACTTAAATTAATATCATGATAAAACCCGAACGGAGATGTACCTTCTGTATCTATGTATGGTGCAACCAGTACAACCTGACGAACTTTTAATTTTGGATGTTTTGATAAATATTTTAATACAAAACCACCACCAGCAGAATGCCCAATCAAAACAGTGTCATCGGTTATATCTTGTTTGTCCATTATCTTTTCCCACTCATCGTATTTCATTAACAATTGATGTGCATGCGGAAAGTATGGTCTTTGCATAATGACATCATGTTCTAATTCAACCATAAATTGCAACCAATCTGCCCACCAACCAGCCGCATCATAAGTCCGTTTATTCCAATCGTATCTCGCACCCATACAACCATGACAAAAAACGATATTCATTATAAATCCTTTCATTATTTGAAGGTTATTATATCATAAAATTTGCAAAAATGTTTTTATTTCTTTCCCAAATTGCAACAAATCACGCATAAAATCAACTCGTGAATTGCACAGATGGCTCTGCCAAATTTAAAACCGCCAATACGGCGGTTTTTACTAATTATTGGATTTTACTTTTCATCAAATAATAATTGTTACTGTATAGTTGTTGATCCGCAGGGGTCATATTCACGTTTTGCACAACCCCATTTGGAAATTCAGCATTGATTATCGCAAATGCTTTTTGGTCAGCAACAGGGAACGAAACACCACCCATATTGTTCGTATATTTTGCAACACTGAACGGTGGTAATTTTTCGTTTAAAATTCCCGCGATTGTATCCATTTTCTTTATTTCATTAACCGCAGGATACACATTAAACCAATGTCCTGTTTCCCCAATACCCAACACAGGTGCCCATGTTGTTCCGTTCATATAAAACGGCAATCTGTATCCAGCATAACTGACCACAACAACCGCGTATCCATCAATTACAACTATTGGTGCACTGCTTCCAACTGATGTCGGCAAAGGAACCAAGGATATTTGATTATTGTTTACATACCCAAATCCTGAACGGATATTATTTGTAATCAATTGCAAATCTGTATCTGTTTCAATTGCTTTGTTTGCCACATTGTTATCATTTCCAGATTTATCTTTGCTTGTAGAAACAACTATGCCACCTATCAAGGCACCTGTTGCCACAACACCAGTTGCAACCAACGCAGCAACCAAACCTTTATTTTTGTTGTTTTCTGGTGCTATAAGCTTTTTACCTTTGATGGTTTTATACATTATATTATCGTCCACCGTATTAACAGGACCAGTTCCGCCCTCAGGTGGCACAGTTTCATCACCCCCACCAGGATTATCTCCATCACCAGTATCATCATCGCCACCACCAGGTATTGTTGACCCAGTACCACCGCCAGTTCCACTACCACTTTCTTCCTCAACTTCTTCAATATCTATAATTTCTACAGATGGATCAAATGGTCCTTCTTGTTTCAAGCATAATGGAACTTTGTATCCACTGCCAGACTTTGATTCGAAATACATGGTTTCACCACCTGTTTCTGCCAATGTTCCCCATGCTGGATTGACCAATCCACGCAAATTCAATGTAACATGTGAAACGTTTTTGACAGTGGTGATTGGCATCTTGAATACAGCGTCTATAAGTCTGCCGTCGGCCAGTTTCAGAGATTTTCTGCCTGCTGTAAATCTGGCACCCTTTAACATTTCCTTTGTTAAACCCAATTCTCTTAAAACGTTCTTTTCCACTTCAGCACTTAATTGTGTTCCATATTTTGCGGCATTTTTGGTCAAAGTTCTGGATACACCTGCAGTAGCCTGACTGGTGTTGTTTATTTGATAAACCTTGATCCACGAGCCATGTTGGTTTCCACCCTTACCAAAAGCCATCGTCTTTTCACCAATCTTTTGTGTAACTTTTTCTGTTGTCTTTTGGAATGCTAAATTACCAATTCTTAACAAACTGCCCGCGATTTCAGCAATTTCAGATACAGTTCTGACCTTTTGCCAAAATTGTTTTTTAGTTTTAATCTCGCAAGTCACAGGATCAAACAATTCTGAATTTTGCATAAATGCCAACCAGAAATCTGAATCTGCCGGGATTTTGTCGAACAAATAAGTACACAATTCATCGACAGTCATCTGTTCTGCATCTGTAAATTCTTTCTTGTAACTTTGGATTTTTTGCAACCATGTATTTAACAATTCTTTTGCACATGTTTCGTTATTGCATGTTTCGGCAGCATCTGCAAAATCTTTATATATACCATTTTGCATTACCAGATTAGATGCCACTCGGCCTGCGGCACCCGCAATAACTAATCCGCCAGCAACATAATTCAATGCCAAGATTGCACCACCCTGGGCACCTGGGATAAAGAACAATGCAACACCAACCGCAGCCACACCAACCTGGGTAACTATTTTGATTGAATTTTGTATCTTGGCTGCGTGTTCCGCCGAAGGCAAATTACATGTTGTACCATTCCACACAGGTTGGTCACATTCAGGGCATGATTCTTTCAGAACATCGGCCAATTGTCTACAATTTTCTTCACCCAACAATCTGCAATTTCTTCCATCAAATGAACCATCGCTGTTGATACATTCCATACCACTGACACCACCTTTGTGATACGATTTCCATGCTTCGTTAACATCATCAAACACATAATCTATGTAATGTCCGTTAATAGAACATGTTTTAATATCATCTGTTTGCCAAAAATCTGCTTTACATCCTTTACCTTTATATGTCTTGAATCCGGCATCACAAACAACATCATAATCATTAATTTGTTCGCCTTTCTTGGCAGCAGATACCACAACATGTCTTTTCAGTGCCGCTTCTGCATCTGGGGTATTAGAAACCTGTATTCCACGACAAAACACAAAGTTATCAATATCATACGCCGTTCTTAAATCTTTTGCATCTCTAACTGTCTCGAAATTGATATAACATCTGTTGTCTTTTTGATATGCAGAATAACCAAACCGTTTGACAGATTTATTAATCTTCTTGCACATCGCTTCATTTGCTTCACAAGAATCAGTGCGACTGCCACTGGAAACACCATATATAATATCGCAAACACCATAACGTACATTATTTTGGATAACGTTATCACTCCAGGCCTCCGCGGTGCCAAATTCGAATTCATAATATGTGTTACTGTTTGTTGATGTACATTTCAAGAAATCATCCTTGTCAAACACACCTACATAACCTGTTCTCATTTTAGAACTGCATATTAAACCTGTATCATTATATTTCACAGACACATATTCTTTGGCCATTTCAATAGCCGGTGTCAAATTCAATCTGGTATTCTTGAATGCATCTACACAGACTTCTGTTCCACCAGATTTTCCTTTATCTGAACCACATACTTCGAAATATTTAATTGTTGCATTTTTAACCAAATTATTCACAAAACTTTGACAGGTTTTCTTTGGTTCTGGTTTTTTAATATCCAATCCACCAGCACTGCACACGGCCCATAAATCTTTTGCGGCAATGCTGACCCCGTCACCATTTCTTACGAATTCTGTATACGCAACCAACGCAGCAGAAGCATTTGTTTGATCTGGGAAATATGTTCTAATCGCTCTGTCCAACGCGTCCGCCTGCAACGACAAATTCGCGGTCGCAGGCGATAAAAAGCAAAAACATGACAAAAGGGTTATTAAAATTTTCTTTATCATTTTAACACCCCTTCACATTTTTCAGCCACACTGACCACACGTTTTATTGCAGATATCTGTGTGGCATTGAACACTGTAGCAGCTGCGGATGCAACCGTCGTTGTTCCTGCCAACACATTTGATGCAGTATTCAAATTCTTTTCTTTCTTTTTTCCACTATCTGTATTGTCGTTTCTTACCTTGTCGCTGTTCGCCATCGCAGATGTAACAGTTCCAGCAACACCTGTTGTAGCACCAACAATTGATGAAACCTGGGCCCCAATTTGACGGTTAGATATAGGTTTAACATCAACCGTACTATATTCACGACATGCAGTAATAATAGACTGGGCTTCTGATATATCTTCGCCATTAATACGTGCCTGCATCATAGAATTATTTAAATCATCCAAAGATTTTAAACAATCACTTATTCTAACTTCCAGATTATTGTCTTTACGCCCTTTGGTTGATACAACCACACCAGCAATATTTGACACTGCCGCACCAGCCATCAACCCGGTTCTCCAATTACCCAAACTTTTTGATTGTTTTGTTAATTTTTCCAATTCCGCATTGTATTTTTCGATATCTTGCACAGCAGTATCATAGGCAGCATTAAATTCTTGTTCGAATGCTTCTGCCTGTTCGGTTGTAGTGGATTCTTCGGGTGCATTTTTTTCCTGCATTTCGCGTAATTCTTGTAATAACTTTTCGTATGATTCTATCTGTCTGTCTTTTGCGGTTTTAAGAATACCTACAACTGTTGCCCCGGCACCCAATCCTGTTCCAACACCAGATACAGCAGTACCTATGCCCGCTAATTTTTTTAATTCTGCCAATTCGCTTTCAATTCCAACACACGCTGTATATGTCGCACGCAACGCATCATCCAACGGCAACAAATCCGCATGCGCGATATTTGAAATCAGCAGAACACATAAAGAAATCAATATTTTTTTCACTACATACCCCTGTATTCGTACGTATTCTGTTTAACTTTGTTTATGCTGGCCATAAACATTTCATGTTTAATCTTGAATTATTAATATTTTATCACAAAACAGCATTAAAAAAAACACAAATCATAACCATAACAAATATTTATTTTGGACAAGTCCCCAATTCTTTGCACAGTATGTATTGCCATAAATAAAAAACAGCCAATATGGCGGTTTTTTATTTATATTCCCCTGTAATCAATTGTGTTTTGTTTGACCTTGTTTATGCTGTCCATAAACATTTCATGCTTTATTTTATATTCTTCATATGACATTTTATGTCTTTTGCATTCGCGCACAGACATGGTAGTCAATGCCAACAACAAAATCATCATTAAACATCCTGTACACCCACAATTTAATAATGGTGTATAACTGGTGTTATTTTGTCCTGTGTTCTGTCCATTGTTTTGTGTCATTTATCATACCTATTTATTTTTACCCAATGTTTTAAAAACATAAATTAATGTAAATGTGTTTCAATTTGTTGGTTTTGTAATGCCATTTGTGCATTTTTATATTTCAAATATTCATTATGCCGTCTTAAAGTTTCGGCATCTTTATACAGCAAACCGTCATTTGGGTTATATATCCACCCTAATTTTTCGGCAATGTTCTTCATATCGTCCGCGGTTAAATCCCTGTCCAATGGTATGGATAATCTTACCGCATAATAAAGACGTTTTTTATCTCTATCTTGATATGAAATATCTTCGGCAGAAAACACAGCATTTTTCAAATCTGGGAAACAATATTCTTTTGGAAAATCAACCCCCTTCCAAAAAGGATTTTGTCTTTGTAAAAATGTTGGTGTGTAAATATTGTATTTTATATCTTGATATACAAAATGCGCCGACAATTTTTTTAATTTTGCAGATATTTCATCCACCGGCATATCCAGATTTGTTTGTACACCCAACCGCAAAGCCATACCGTATTGATTTTCGTTACTATTATAAGATTCCATACCATAATTTGGTCTTATTATTCCATCACCAACCAATTTTTTTGCAATTTGTTTATTTGTATTATCCAAAAATTCATATCTGATTAAAACAAATGCTTCATTTGGATGTTCTTTGTTCCCAGAAGACCAAAATGTCAAAATATTTTTATCATATAATTCTTCGCATACTGGCAAACATGGGGCCTCTATGAATTTAGCCAAATCAGATTTAGTTTTCATCTGTTGATTGCCGGCGACAAAAATATTATCTATATCGCGTAAATATTTTACCATTTTTTTAACTCAATAATTCATGTGCCTGGTTTAACAAATCGATGGCAAATGTTATTTCTTGGCTATTATCTTTATTGTCAGATTTAAATTCCAAATTTGTTTTTTTATCGGCAGTTTTTTCAATCACCTGTGTATCGGTATTCAAAAATTCACCGTTATGTATCATTTTTTTTACACCAGCAATAGTCATACCGCGATTATATAACAAATCTTGGATTGTTTGAAAACGATTCACAGTTTCATTTCTGTAATAACGGCGCCCACCCGCACCAGTTGTTGGACGTATTATTGTTGGAAATTGTTTTTCCCAATAACGCAAAGTATGGGCCGGTATGTTCAACCGTTTTGAAACTTCATTTATAGGAATAAAATATTCATTTGTATCTTCCATACCAAACCCATTTCGCATTATTAAATTTATTCAACTACTGTGTTGTCGGCCACAGATTCTGTCGTATTGCCAGATTCTGTGTTTTCAACAACTTCCACATTTTCATCCGCATTTTCCTCTTCGTGATCAATAGAAATTGCAGATACAACCTTTTCATTTTCAGCAGTTCTGAACAATGTTACACCGGCTGTAGAACGACCTGCGATACGAACATCTGCGACAGGTGTTCTGATAATTTTACCACCGTTTGTAACCATCATCACATCTTGGTCATCTGTTACAGGGAATGAACCTGCAACCGCGGTATTTTTACCACCCAATTTAATGTTGGTGAACCCATTACCGCCACGATGTGTTAAACGATATTCATATGAAGATGTACGTTTACCAAATCCATTTTCAGAGATTGTCAAAATGAATTCTTCACGTAATGCCATCTTGGCCATTTGTTCATCGCTTAATACCAATGTTGTATTTTCTTCTTCTGCGTCTGCTTCTTCTTCGATACCTGTTTGTGCACGGCGCAAAGCACGACTTTGCTTTACATATGCAGCACGCACCACAGAATCAGATTCACCATGATTTAACATAGCCATACCGATAATGTAATCGTCTTTCTGTAAAGACATTCCGCGAACACCGGTTGAATTACGTCCTGCGAATATACGAATTTCAGGAACTGCAAATCTGATGCAACGTCCGCGATATGTTGACAAGAACACGTCTTGACCTTCGTTACATGGCAATACAGAAATCAAGGAATCGCCTTCGTCTAATTTCATAGCAATTTTTCCATTTGCACGAATTGAATCAAAATCAGACATACGATTACGACGCACTGTTCCAGATGCAGTTGCAAACATCAAGAAATGTTCAACACCTGATTCTTGGGCACGTTTTACTTCGTCTTCTGGCACCGGCAAAATAGCTGTGATTGTTTCGCCTTCGGTCAAAGGCAACAAATTAACCAATGGACGTCCCTTGCCTGATGCAGATGCTTCTGGCAATTTATATGTTTTTAATTTATAGCACAATCCTTTGGACGAGAAGAACAATAACGGAGTATGTGTATTTGCAACAAACACATTAACAACATAATCGTCTTCTTTGGTTGTCATCGCATTGCGTCCCTTGCCACCACGTTTTTGTGCACGGTAAGTATCCAGTGCCACACGTTTGATATAACCTGTATTCGAAACGGTAACGACCATATCTTCGCGTGCAATTAAATCTTCAATATCTATATCAATTTCCGCATCAGATATTTCTGTTCTGCGTGGTTGAGACCAATTATCACGCACCGCAGCGGTTTCTTCGCGGATAATTTGAACAATACGTTCGTGACTGCCTAAAATGGCTAACAAATCTTTAATTGTTGCGCCCAATTCAGTCAAATCGTTATGTATTTTATCACGTTCCAAACCTGTCAGTCTGTGCAGTTGCAATTCCAAAATTGCCTTGGCTTGATCTTCAGACATATAGAACATACCATCTTTGTATTCTGTGTTTGGATCATCAATCAAATTGATATATGATTCAATATCT
>Ga0265300_10003463_pt1 | contig 12972 bp, 9 predicted proteins | sample AusTroGonzalo_MG_FD_193482 | JGI IMG/M metagenome (GOLD analysis project Ga0265300, IMG submission 193482) | Bovine rumen microbial communities from tropical cattle in Woodstock, Queensland, Australia - Gonzalo_03 | ecosystem: Host-associated > Mammals > Digestive system > Stomach > Rumen ... | reverse complement strand
AAGCGGTTCGTATGCATATCGGAACGCCTGGGTAAGCATGGACATGATCATTGCAACCTTGACGGCGCTTCCGTAGATACCCAACAGCCTCTCGCCTTCATCACCTTTAATAATATATGTAAAACAGATCTTATCGGCCACTTGGTTAAGTATTCCGGCAAGTCCCAGTATCAGTATGGGCCAGGTGTATGAGAGCATCTGACGGAATAGTTTGGTGTCAAAACCGTTCCTGATTTGTGATATCTCAGGCAGCAGACCTATAGTGATGCTTGCTGAGCAGAACAGGTTGATATAGAATACATATCTTACTACAAGGTTGGGATCATACCAACCAAGCAGGGTTGGGTAATCCTGATAGATATCCTTGAACCACAGTATGACTATGAGGTTAAGGGCTATGGTCATGAATATGTTGGTAAGTTTGAGAGCAGCAAACTTGATGGGTCTTTTAAGGAATCTCAGGTAGGAGAACACTATAGCCTGGAAAGAATCTATTGCAACTACAAGAGAGAGCGCAGTAACGTATTCGGGGTGCTGGGGGTATCCTAGCAAAGCACAGATCTCAAACCTGTTCATAATGCAGACGGCTGCGAACAATGCTGACAGTATGCCTACCGATATCAGAGCGGTAGAGAATACTTTGGCAGGCTTCTGGCCCTCCTTGTTGGCGAACCTGAACATTGTGGTCTCCATGCCGAATGTAAGCAGGACAAGGCACAATGCAGTAACTGCATACATCTTTGTTATAGCTCCGTACTCTCCGCCCTGAGCCTTGAGCACGTTGGTGTACAAAGGAGTCAGCAAGTAGTTTATGAACCTGCCTACAATGCTGCTTATTCCGTATATGGCCGTATCCTTGGCCAATGATGCCATCTTGCTGTTTGACATAGATCCAGATGTGTATATAATTCGGAATGTTTTCACACAAAGATAGGCACTTGGAACCTTTTTTATGATTAGTGTTAGTTTTTTTTATAAAAAATCTTCTGAAATGTTGCATAGTTTCAAAAACCATCATATATTTGCCCCGTAAACTTATCGGAGTCATAACGAGAAGAGGTATTTAATTCTTCGTTATGGCTTTATTTTTTTACCTATTTTTAATTGAAAATGAACATTTACTTCTTGTTTTGCAATGAAAACCTTGTTTGTTTTTCTCTTCTATTCAATTAATATGGAGAGAAGGGGATTGATCTCCCTGTCAGGCTTGTATCCTATTTCATTTAATAAGACAAGTATTGGACATCCTTTCAAATTGAAAAGAGTAGGATGTAGTCTCTTTGTGTCTTCAAATCAACTCTCAGTGTCACAATATTACTTGGACTATACTGTGAAAAACTAATCTATATTTTCTTAGTGTTTTCCTAACGGCCATCATCGGGATATGTACGGAGATGGTAGTAATCTGTGATATCTCCTGGTGGCCGTTTGTGAAAACCATTTCATAAGTAATATCAATTCTGAATAGAACAACATATTTGATAAATACCGAGACTCCGGTACTTTCTTTCAAAAGCGGAGGGGAAGCGTTCCCTTACTTTTGATTCAAAGCGAATCTCAAAAAAAACTAAGATGAGAATGGAAACTTAAAGTGTTAGCTAACGGATTTGGAAAAAAGAGGGACAAAAACAGTGCGACCCTTGCAAAGTACTCTGTTTTAATCCCCTCTCCATCCAAATCTAAAGTATAAACTAAAAACTTGGATGATGCAAAGATAGTATTATTTGTCAACAACTATGCTATTCCAGTGTTCAAGGAACACTTGTAATAGTAGCCGGAAAGAAGAGTTTATTATTTGCCTTAATCCGGCAAAAAGAGGGTTTGAAAATAATCCTTTTCCTTAAAAAAACATTTATAAAATTTATTATCAAGAAATTACAAATTATGAAAAAGAAATTAATCGTTTTGTCATCTATTGTTATGTTTTCAATAGGTCTTGCATTGTATGCAAATAATTCTTCTACCATGAATGTTCTGAGTGAAGACAACATTGAGGCTCTTACCGATGGTGAAGGCTCAGGTTGTGTATGCCAAGAAATGGGAACATATCCTAACAGAGTATGGGTGTACAGTGATACACATATTATGATACTGGAAGGTTATAGGAATACCACCGGCAAAAAGGGTAAATATGAGTGTAAAAGAGATCCAAATTATACTTGTCGTATTAGCACAGCTACACCTATTTCTAATGCGAGTAGTATAATTGATATGGTAAAAAAATTATTAGATACTCTTTTCAATGGTAAGTCCTTTTTCAGTTGGATATGGTCTTTATTTGAATAACCTATAAATGAATTATACTGACTATCGTAATAGTATTTTTATTGCGATAGCCAGTATAATTAAAATACAAACTCTTAATTCAATTTTAATATGTCAATGAAAATTAAAACAATGTCTTGTCGACACATTCTTTTTCTATCGTTTTCCTTGTTTAGTATTATGACAGGATGTAAAGAAAGATACAGTGATAACGTATTGGATTTTGATGTTGTAGAGGAAGTAGATTTAAGTCCAATTACTTCTGATATAGACATCATCCCAATAAAATGTTCTGTTCCCATGGATGGAATAAGAGGAGCAAAAATATACAACGATTATATTATTATGGAAGGAGATGATCAGAAAAGGATCTATTGTATAAAAGAAGACTCTGTTGTATCTATTTTAAATTCTGTTGGACGTGGGCACGGTGAATATTCATATATTGATGACTTTACTTACGATGAAAAAACGCACATTTTATATGTGAGAGACGAAGAAAAGCTATTAAAATATAGTGTACCTTCAATGTCTTTTTTGGGTTCATCAGACATTAATTATACTACTATCGGTATGGTAGTGCTTAATCCTGATGAAATTCTGGCAAATTGCTCTTTTTGGGAAGATGATGCCTATAAAGAGTGTTTTAATGGCTTGTGCGTTATCTCCACTTCTACAGGTGAAATAATTAAACGTTGTTATAAGTCTGATTTTTATGATGGTCTATGCTTGTACGAGGATGATTTTGATAGCTATAAAGATGAAATAATAATGCCAGTAGCCGGTGTTTACAACAACAGAGTTGTAACATTAGATCCTCAAACAAGTGCAACAAAAGAATTGGATATTTTCTGTTTTAGTCCAAAATGGAGATTACCAAAGAACCTTATTAAACTTGCAAACAAATGGGATAGCTTTAATTATTCTATGGAAGCTGATAATCGCACTGCATTTTGCGAGGGATTTCATATGCCTGCATTTATTAATTCCAGATTAACATTTTGGTGTTATCCTGTAGAAAACTTCTCAGACAGGCCTGTTGTAATAATAAAAGATGGGGACAAATATATAAAACGACATTTTTATGTGTCAGGTACATCCATTCGTATCAATTCATATTTCATTAAGGATAATAACAATTTTCAAGTAATAGATTATGCCCCAGAATCTATAATCACTGATCCTGAGAATGTATCAGACTTTGGAAAGGAAATATACAATGCAATGAAGGCTCAGCCTTTCAACAATCCTATTCTCCTGTCCTTTACGGTTGATAAAAATATCTGAATGCCATGAAGATTAATAAGCCTTTAAAGATGCTTTTTACAATGCTGCTTTATTCCTTAGTGGGAGTGGTTTGCTTTTGCGGAGTTACGTTTTTCTTGAATAGAAACAAACTTGGCAAACAGCAGATACAGTTGCCCTATGTTTCAGTAAGAGACAGTTGTGTACTTAATGTCTCAGACGGATTGCTGGAATTAAGCAGAGAAGCTAAGGGGATAATAGTTTATGTGGAAGCAGGCACATGTGCTGCATGTTCTGAAAATGCCATTAAGGAGGTTGCACAATATATGCATGATTCAGTCGGCACTTCCAGACCTATGTTGCTGTATCATCCTCCTGTAGAGATAGATTCCAGTTTGGTCAAGGATTACCATAATCATTTTGATGATTACTTCAGAGTGGTTGTTTCTGCTCAAGATTCATTAATGATAAAGAATCCTTGGATGCCGGAATACTTAGGAATTTACGGTATAGTTACTGACTCTTTGGACAGAGTGCTTTTTGCCGGTTCCCTGTTTGACAGGAGGTTTATGGATTGTTGCATTAAACAATCTCAAACCATGCAGGAAATATGAGGCTGGTAGGATGGGCATTAATAGCTTGTATAGTTGCATGTGGATGTGAAGGCAATGATACCGCAATGGAATATCCCAGACTGATAATAGTAGAGAATTCTATGGTTTTTGATTCTGTCCACACTATTCTCAAGATACGCAACAGGAGTTCAGAACCAATAAAACTGGATATTATTCCTGAGTGTGACTGTACAAGAGCCACCCCTGAACAATTGACCGTAAAACCTCACGGCAGAAAGAAAGTGAAGATATCTTTCCAGATTAACAGTTCTGGGGCATATGAGAGAATTCTTTATCTGCAAAGAGAAGATATGGAGGAACCGGATACTGTGGTTATAAAAGGTTACGCAGAGAAATGAATAGAATAAAAGCAATAAGTAAAGGATCAGGCATTCATTTAACCGTTGTGGATGGACTGGTGTTGCTGATGTCAATTGTGTTGATCTATGCGTCAATTGATGGTACTCAGCATAGCGGATACCGTCCTTTGGTGATGGTGGAGCCGTTGCTTATTGCCTATTGTGTGCTGCGGATACTGTTTAACTTGAACCATAAGTGGACATCATATCTGCTCCTTTTGGTAATAGTGGTATTCTGTGTAAGAGAGATGTATCTGGGCTATTGCCAACTGTTCCAGAACTTAGGAAAGGTAAGAGGACAGGAAATATGCAAAGGTTCGTTCTCTAATTCAGGCCCGATGGGTTGTTTCCTTTCTGTGTGCGCAAGCCTGTTCATTGCAGTCTGTACAGGAGAATCAAAAAGGATAATCAGGATTCCATTGGCTGTTCTGGCTGTATCAGCATCAATTCTGATGGCTTGCACTTTGAGTAGAGCATCTGTACTGTCATTTGCAGTCAGCATGTTATTGCTATTAATGAAAAGGGATGATTTTTCTGCTTTTATCCGCAAGAACTGGGGTTATCTCATTCTGGCAGTTTCACTGCTCGGTACAGGCGCTTATTTTTTCAAGAAACCATCGGCTGATGGCAGGTTATTGATGGCTCGAATCAATATGCGTATGATCAGTGAAGGCGGATTGACAGGGACAGGATTGGGTATTTACGGTGGTGCTTATGGAGAAGCACAAGCGCATTTCTTTGCCGAATATCTGGATAATGGTTCTGACGGGATGGATATTGACAGAATACCGGAGAATATGCGTAAGGTTGCTGATTGTCCTTCAAACGCTTTCAATGAGTATCTGAAAATGGGAGTGGAATCCGGTCCAATAGCAATGATTCTGTTAGTAGGGCTGGTTGTAGCTGGCATAATCTGCACTTATAGAAGTGACATCTGTTGGTGTTATCCCCTTATTACAGTATCTGTTTTTGCCTGTTTCTCATACCCGTTTGAGATAGGTGTATTGCTGTTGATGTTTGTCATATGCCTAGCATCAAATGATTCAGGGAAAAGTATTGGCGGCACAGGTATAGGCTTTTTCCTGCTGATGACAGCTGTATTGATTCCCATATACCGTTCTCATATTTCTGTGATTGACAGTATGAACTTCAGGTTCCGTGCATCGGGAATAAAGGGGTTGTTTGAAAACAGACCGAACAGATATGCAATACTCGGTTATGGTTCTCTGCCAGACGGATTATACGATGAAAAGGTCATTTTTGAATATGGTCAGTCATTGAACGAGTGCAGTAACTATACCATGAGTGATTCTTTGCTCACCATAGGAACTTCTATAAGCAGTGACCCTATGTTCTGGAACGTGATGGGTAACAACAGCTTGATGCAGGGTAAATACCGTGAGGCCGAATATAGGTACAAGCATGCTTTCTATATGGTACCCAACCGTTTGTATCCCCTCTATCTGATGGCCAAGTTGTATTATACAGAAGGTGATACAGCGCGTTTCCTTAATATGGCTGATAAGATAGAGAGTTTTGTTCCAAAAGTGGAATCTGTGCAGACAGAACGCTTGCGTTCAGAGATAAGAGAATTGAAATCAGAATATTAATGTCATTCAGAAAAAAGATGATTGAATCAGAAGAGAAAAAGACAAAGGAGAGTGGTGAGGAAAAATCCATTGGTGATAGAATTGTAAATATCCTGTGGAAAGTAATGATATGTGCTGTGGCGCTTGTGGCATTGCACTATGGAAGGCGCATATTCATAGCGGAGCGTTTCAGTATCCCGTCTGATTCAATGCGGCCAACGCTTGTACCTGGCGATAAGGTATGGGTTAACAAGCTCCTGTTTGGGAGCAGGATATATACCTCATTAAACTTTGAGGATCACTCACCGCTTAAATGTTTCCGCATGCCGGGCATCAGAAAGATACGTCCAGGCGACGTAATCTGTTTCAACTATCCGTTAGGCTATGATAAATGGACCAAGATAGAGTTTAAGATCAACTACGTATATTGCAAGCGTGTGCTAGGTACTCCAGGGGATTCCATAGGTATTCATGACGGATTGAACTGGAACAATCATAACTCCGGTACAATTGGGGTTTTGGAAAACCAGTTGGTTTTAAAGAACACTCCTGACAGTGTTCTGTGGCATCATAAATTTATGGGAACCATGCCGTTTACACTACCTATATGGAACATGAAGGATTTTGGCCCTTTGTATGTGCCGGCTAAAGGTGAGACCATAGAACTTGATTATCTGAATCGTGCCATATACGGACCGGTGATAGAGTATGAGACGGGTTCCTGGCCGGACTCCACCATGAAAGCTCATACTTTCAAGCATGACTACTACTTTGCATTAGGTGATAACAGTCTTGATTCCAATGACTCGCGTTACTGGGGGTTCATTCCTGATGATTTCATAATAGGTATCGTGAATGGGTATGATCATCAGAAAATTAAGAAGTTTATTAACAGTAAAACACTCCTTTCTCTGGTGAAATTTTTCAATAACATAATAGTCTAAAATCTTTAATTACAAATGAAAATAAATTCTTTGGTCCTGTTTGGGGCCGTGATATCCTTGTTATGCTCTTGTTTGCAGCGTTCAGACTTGTCAATGGCATTGAATTATGCCGATGATAACAGGGCGGAGTTGGAAAAGACATTAAGCCATTATCTTTTTGAAGACCCCAACCCTGAAAAATATGCCGCTGCGCAATATCTGATAGAGAATATGCCGGGTCATTATTCTTACCAAAACTCTGCGATATACAGTTATTATGCTTACGCAGACAGTATTCTTGCAGATACTTCACTTACTCCGGAACAGCAGCGTGACAGTCTGCTTGACAAAACAGACCGCAGATTCAGAGCTATGCCTTTCCTTAAAAAAGAAGATATTGAGATCATAAAGGCAGATTACCTTATCGACAATATAGATAAATCTTATGCCCAGTGGACCACATGTCCGTGGGCCAGCCATCTGAGCTTTGAAGATTATCTGGAATGGCTGCTTCCTTATAAGGCGGCTGAGTATCAGGAACTGGATGCGTGGCGTGATACGATGTTAGCCCATTTCGGCACATGCCTGGAGCATCCGGTAAAGAATGATGTAGAATACAATACAACCCTAGGCGTTGCTGAAATGATACGCAATGAAGCCTATCATGGACTCAACCGCTATGGCCTCTATACAGAGGCAGGCTTACCATTGCTTACAGCTCATCTGCAGGTAAGCCAGACCTTTGGTGATATACCTGATTATGCCCTGACAGCAGTACTGGCATTCCGTGCCGCCGGTGTACCCGCTGTTCTTGATGAAACTCCGGTGGGCTCACGTTATACAGCCGCCACAAAGTGGTATGTGATACTATCAGACCGTGGAGAGGAACTCACCTCTGAGTGGGATCTGGCCACAATGATTGGTGGCGGTTTCTTTCCCGATGAACGCGGTCCCAAGGTATATCGCAACACATATGCCATAAACAGGGAGCGTCTGGAATATTTACGTTATTCCAAATATGCTCATCCTTTTGAACTGGGAAAGAAGGATGTTACATCAAAGTATTTCCTTACCAGCAATCTTGAGATCCCTATAGATATGGTGTCAAGAATACTGCTTAAGGACAGATATGTCCTGATAGCATCGGCCGTAAGGGATGACAGAAACCCTTGGCAGATAGTCGATTTTGGAACTATGAAGCGTGGAAAGGCCTGTTTCCATGACATGGGGCGTGAGGTGCTTTACAGAGTGATGGGTTATGACGGAAAAAAACTGATACATATATCAGATCCTTTTATACTGCACAAGGATGGTTCATTGGAATATATAAGTGCTGATACCATCTATTCTCAGCATCTTGACAAATGGAAAAACAACGCCCTATGAAAAACGTGATGAAATTAGTTCTGTGCATGTATTTATGCGCAGGCTGCACTGAAGAGAGCAGGTATCTTCATTATGCCTTGAAGGCTGCAGGTGATAACAAAAGCGAGCTTAAGGCTGTTTTGTGCCATTACAGTATGGAAGATATGGACGCGGAGAAACTTGAGGCTGCCAAGTATCTTATAATCAATATGCCGGCTCATTATTCATATCGTGATACCGCAGCCATAAACAGTTATTATCGCAAGGCGCTTGCAATACTGGGTACAGGCCCCAATCCTGACTGGCAGCGTGATACATTAAGGCAGATAAGTGACATGGAGTATGCGGGAATAGCAAAAGACATCATCTCTGATGTCAGGATAATGACTGCCGATTATCTTATAAGCAGCATAGATAAAGCCTTTCATGAATGGCGTACCCGCCCATGGTCCAGACACCTTACCTTTGATGAGTTCCGTGAATGGATACTCCCGTATAAGGTAACAGAGATGCAGAGTATGGATGCATGGCGTGATACGTTGTCATTGCATTACAGTGACAGCATCAGTACCATACCTGAAACGGATGTAAAGCGTAACAGCATATATGGGGCAATAGAGATAGTTCGCAATGAATTACATTCCAAACTCTCTGATATAGGACATCGCATAATTTGGGAAGACCGCGGGAGCATTCCTATGCGCAGTGCCGCCACTTGGGTGCGCATGACCTATGGCAGTTGCAAGGATTATGTTACCATGGGAACAGCCGTGTTCCGTAGTCTGGCCATGCCTGCCGTTGTTGATCAGGTGCCTGCATGGGGCCGCAACAGTGATGGACACAGCTGGTATGTATTCCTTGATGACAGAGGCCGTGAGCAGCCTACCATCAACTCCCTTATTCTGGGAGCTGGCATGCAGTTTTACCCATATGAACGCATACCCAAGGTGTGGCGTAACAGCTATACCATAAATCGCGATGTGGCAAAATACAGGAATACAGCCAAATATGTGTATCCTTTTGACCTTTGCCAACAGGATGTCACCAATCATTACAATCTGACATCGGACTTGCAGATAGAGGTTGACCGTAGCATTAAACTCAAGGACCGCAAGTATGTATATATAGCCATGGTGGTGAATGAAAACGGTCCGCAATGGAAGGTGCTGGACTACGGCAGGCTTAAAAAAGGGGTGGCCTGTTTCAGGAACATGGGGCGTAACATGCTGTACATAGTTCTTGGCTATGACGGTAAGCAACTGGTACCTATAAGTGATCCTTTCATCCTGCAGAAGAGTGGTAAGGTGAAATATATAGGGAGGTCAGAGAGAATTACCGTCAGCAAGGATCTGCGCCGCAAGTATTATGAATCTTATAATGTGGTAAATATGCGCCGCAGGTTGATAGGAGGCAGGCTGCAATGTTCTGACACTCCTGATTTCAAAGAGGCGTTAACTCTATATACTATTAAAGATACCGATATTCCTTATCTTATTGAAATGGACGCTCCGCGTGAGTACAGGTATTGGCGGTATCTGAGCCCAAACGGCTCATGGGGGAGTATTGCAGAACTCTCATTCCATGATAAGGACGGCGTAAAAATGAACGGTCGTGGCATTGCAAACGCTGAAGCCGGTGAGGATGCCATAGAGCGCGCCTATGACGGTGATCCGCTTTCAAACTTTGAGATAAACCAACCGGATGGCAATTGGGTGGGGATGGATATGGGTAAGCCTGTAAGGGTGCATTACGCTTGTGTCTTACCCCGTAGTGATGATAATGATGTGTGTCCGGGCAATTATTATGAATTGTTCTTTTTCAATGGCACAGAGTGGTGTTCGCTTGGCTGTCAGGAAGCAGATAACAATTCATTGCATTATGACAATATACCGCTTAATACGTTGTTGTGGCTGCGCAACTATACCCGGGGTACCAATGAGCGGCCGTTTATACTGAAAGAAAACGGAGATACGGAATGGTGGTAATGTTTTTATAAATCACAAAAAAACTAAAAATGAGGATTGAATTGGTAAAGGGGAATATATTCCATTATCTTTGCAAAAAACAAAAACCTGATTATTAACAATCATTGTTTGCAGAAACATATATGAAAAAGTCTTTTTCTAAAATCTCAGTTCTGTTTCTGGCTTTAGGAGTGAATACGTTATGCGGGGCGCAAGTCATAGTGCCGCGTACGCTTACTATGCAGCAGGTGGTAGATCTGGCGCAGGAGCACTCCATAACAGCCATGAACAATAAGAACAATTTTGCAGCATCGTATTGGGGATTCCGGTCATATAAGGCCAGGATGCTGCCTCAGTTGAATATGACTGCCAATGTCGGTACTTTTAACCGCACGCTTAACAAGGTGCAGAACTACCAGACGGGTGAATGGAGCTATGTGGCTGACTACAGTATGAACAATGATGTGGCCCTTAACTTCAGTCAGAACATCCCTCTTACCGGTGGTAGGATCTCACTGAATACTTCTTTGTCACGTACAGACCAGTACAATCCTAACAGGTTGACTACCTATTATTCAAGACCCGTGTATCTGTCATACTCTCAGGATATCCTGGGTTTCAATGAGTTCAAGTGGAGCAAGCAGACTGAGCCCAAACAGTATGAGATTGCCAAGAGGCAGTACATAGAGAATATGGAACAGCTCAGCCAGAATGCCATTGCCCTGTTCTGGCAGTGCGTTAATGCTAAAGAGAACTATGAACGTGCTCAAAAGAGCTTTGAGGAGGGCAAGCGTCTGTATGAGGCCGGTCAGACCCGATTTGAAATGGGTACCATTACTCTTGACCAGCTGATGCAGATTGAGGTGAGGGTGCTTAATGACTCTCTCAGTTTGAGTAACAGCCGCGTAAGCCTGCGTACCACAATGAACCGTCTCTGTTCTTACATCGGTTATCAGGAGGATACTGAACTGAAACTTATTATTGACTACTTTATCCCTGAGTTGGTTCTTGATTATGAGGATGTGCTGGAGCGTGCCCTTGAGAACTCATCGTTCCGTCTCAGGCAGGAGGTCCAGTACATCCAGAGTGATGAGAGTGTGGCCAGGGCAAAAGCCAACAGCGGGTTCAACGCAACACTGAGTGCTACGTTAGGATTGAGCGGTACAGCAAGTAAATTTAATGATGCTTTTGTTGAGCTTAAGGATCAGGAACAGGTGGGTGTAAGGCTTACCATCCCTATTCTTGATTGGGGCCAGGCACGCGGAAACCTGCGTATGGCACAGGCACAGGCTCTTACCAAACGCAACACCTTGGAGCAGGATATGATTGATTACCGTCAGGATTTATATACCAAGGTAATGCAGTTCAATGATCAGCGCAGCCAGTGTGAGATTGCCAAGCGTGCCGCACAGCTGGCAGAGGACAGCTATGAACTGGCTCTAAGGAATTTCAGCAGCGGCAGCATGACTATGTCTCAGCTTGACCAGCTTAAGGACAAGCGTGATACTGCTCTCAGTACTTACCAAAGCAAGGTGGCAAGCTTCTGGAGTTATTATTACGATATACGTCGTGCCACGCTTTATGATTACATAACGGGCATGGATATCAGTGCGGAATTTGATGAATTGATAAAATAAACTTGAAAAATTAAAGGTATGAAAGCATATAAGATAATTGGAGTTCTGGTTATTGCAGTTCTTGTTTGCAGCTGCAAGTCTAAGAAAGATAATAAGGATGCCGTTCAGGATGAGACTGAGATGGCACGCGGCAAATATGACAAGGAGAAGAATGAGGTGACGGTGGTCCCTCTGGAACGCAAGACGTTTAACAAGCAGCTGGTGTGTAACGGCCGATTGGAGGCACAGAGCAAGGTGACGGTACAGTTTGCCACCCAGGGTACTGTGGCTCAGATCGATGTTCGTGACGGACAGAAGGTTCAGAAGGGGCAGATACTTGCCTCTCTTGACAAGGATCAGCCCAAACGTCAGTTGGAGCAGGCCCGTATTGCATTCAGCAAGGCTGAGATGACATTAGCAGACCGTCTGCTGGATTATAACTATACTCTGGCAGATACAGCCAGCATTCCCGCAGACCAGAAACGTAAGATTTATATCAATACAGGTTTCATAGATGCACGTATGGCTCTTGAAAATGCAGAACGTACTTACCGTGATTGTGACCTCAAGGCTCCGTTCAGCGGTAAGGTGGCCAGCCTTAAGGGTCGTGTACATGAGCAGGGTGGGCAGTTGTGCACCCTGATAGATGACAGCCGCTACCTGGTGCGTTTCAGCGTACTGGAGACTGAGTATAAGTTTGTGCATACCGGCCAGCAGGTGCTGGTGTCACCTTTCGTAAACAGTGATGTGGTGCTTAAGGGTTCAATCCTTTCAATCAACCCTACTGTTGACCAGAACGGCCAGATATCCGTTACGGCACAGGTGCCTGGCTCTGATGAGCTGATAGACGGTATGAACGTACGCATCACGGTTGAGAACAGCCTGCCTAACCAGCTTGTGGTACCCAAGAGCGCGGTTGTGATACGTGATAACCTGGAGGTGCTGTTCCGTTACAAGGACGGTAAGAGTGAGTGGACATACGTGAACGTGCTTATGTCAAACACCACTGAGCATGTGATTGAGGCTAACAAG
>Ga0265300_10003458_pt1 | contig 12984 bp, 7 predicted proteins | sample AusTroGonzalo_MG_FD_193482 | JGI IMG/M metagenome (GOLD analysis project Ga0265300, IMG submission 193482) | Bovine rumen microbial communities from tropical cattle in Woodstock, Queensland, Australia - Gonzalo_03 | ecosystem: Host-associated > Mammals > Digestive system > Stomach > Rumen ... | reverse complement strand
CGGCACAGCATGGTGATTGACCCTCGAAAAGAAGAGATAGCCAACACTTGGACGCATCTCATACCAATAGTGGCCACGCTGGCAATAGCGTGGCCACTAATGCGGTTGGCCTACCAAAGCCAAATCACTAATCACCAATCACAAATAGTAGGAACAGCCCTATTTTTAATAGGGGCGTTGCTAATGTTCCTGTCTTCTACGCTCTATCATGCTGTGTCAGATCCCAAGGCCAAGGCGCGGCTGCGCATCTTTGATCATAGTTCGATCTATGCGATGATAGCGGGGTCCTATTCGCTCATCTGTCTGTCGGTAGTGGGAGGATGGATAGGCTGGACGCTGTTCATCTTTCTTTGGACATGCGTCCTCGCCGGCACGGTGGGTAAGTTCATCGCACTGGGACGCTATCCGCGTCTGTCGCTCGCGCTCTATTTGATGATGGGGTGGGTGGCACTGTTCATTATGGTGCCGCTATGGAGAAACATGCCCCACGCTGCTTTCTGGTGGGTGATAGCCGAAGGGGTGTTCTATACCGTTGGTGCCTATTTCTTCAGCCAGGACGAACGGCACGCTTTCTATCACGCCATTTGGCATGTGTTCATCACGCTGGGGGCTACCTCCCATGCTATAGCCACTTGGCTCATCCTGACTGTCTGATCATCCCGAGTGTATAATTAAGGAACGCACGTATGTACGCGCGTTCCTTTCTTTTATGTGCCGTTGGTCGTCTAATCCAGTTTGCCGGTGACGCGAAGGTACTCCGTGTAGTAGATGAGTTGTTGGGTGCGGGCCTCTATATAGTCGCTTTCCGCCTGTTGCCATTTGCTCTGGGCATCCAGTAGGTCGCTAAGGGGCGCCAGATGTACCTCATACCTATCGTGCATGACACGCAGTTGTTCGGTGGCTGCTTCGAGGGCTGTTTGTGCTGCGGCAATTAGATGTTCGCTCTCGTCGAGGTTGCAGATGGCTTTCTGCACCTCCAGTCGCATCAGATCGGTGTTCTTGTCTCTTTCCAGTTCGGCATTACGCACGTCAAGCTTGGCTTTTCGTATCTTATAGGCTCCTTCCGACCACTTGGTCAGCGGAACGGTAAGCGAGAGCATGACGAGCGGTCGGTGCATATCAACATTGTGATGAAACTCCATCTGTGTCAGGTCGACGGGTGGCAGCGTGATGCCTTGTGCGACCATAGCCGTTACGAGTTGTTCGATGGTCTGTCCGTAGGGCGACTGCGCAAGGTTGGAGTAGCCGTTGATACGGATATTGCCGAGCCACATATACGAAGCCATCAGACCGAGTGTAGGCAAATAATCACCTGTGGTCATCTTGACTTGCAGTTCCTGTGCTTTCACATTGAGGTCGAGCAGTTGTTTCTCCGGCCGGTTGGATAGGTTGGCATCCATGCCGGAGACGGGTAGACGGAGGTCGGAAAGTGTTTTGTCGGGCATGAGGCAGACGCTATCGGAGAGAATGCCTATCTGTTGGCATAGGGCCATGCGGCACATATGTGCGCCATTGTCGGCACGACGCTGCTGATACTCGATATTGCTTCGTGCGGTGCGTACCCGCATCAGGTCATATTCGGTAGCCAGGCCAACCGCTACGCCTGCGGATATCTGGTCAAGGAGTGTATCCAGTTGGTTGGCATACTCGTTGAGCAGCTGCACTTTGCTCAGCACGGCCACAAGCGTCCAATAGCTGTTGTCCACACGGGCAATCACCTCCGAACGCGTCATCCGCTCCTGTTCGGCCGCCACCTCTTTACCGACGTTGGTCAGGCGGTAGCCGTTGACCAGTTTGCCTCCGGCATAGATAGGCTGGGTGAGCATGAAGCCTGCCATGTAGGCACCTCTGACCAGCACGTCCATATGTACGGGACTGGTAGGGCTGTTGAACATATGCATGTCGGGCGTATATACACCCATCGCAGAGCCTTCTATGGTCGGGAAGAAATTGGTGAACAGGGCTTTACGTGTCAGGTCTGCCTGTTGCGCCTGATTGCGCCGGACTGCTATGTCCTGACTGCTACTGACGGCGCGTGCGCGGCATTCGTCCAGCGAGAGCACCAGCGTGTCTGCCGGCGTCTGTGCGGATATAGCCGCAGGCATCATCAGCAGTGCTATGAGGGCGATAGCCTGTGCGGAGCGGCTACCGGACTGAACCCTTTCGGTGTGGATGCCGAAGAAGGTGGCATAGAGCAGCGGCAGCAGGAAGAGGGTGACGATAGTACCGATAGCCAGACCGCCCATGATCGTCACGGCCATCGAACCGAACATCGGGTCGGACAAGAGCGGGATCATACCTACCATAGTGGTGAGCGATGCCATCATCACCGGTCGGGTACGCGAAATGGTAGCCTGGATGACCGCCTCCAGCGGGGCAACGCCCTCGCTCAGCAGACGGTCTATCTCATCCACCAGCACGATGGTGTTCTTGGTCATCATGCCGAACAGACCGAACAGACCGATGATGGCCATGAACGTGATCGGTTTGTCCATGATGAGCAGAGAGGGCACGATACCGCATATGATGAACGGCAGACAGGCAAGGATCATCGTCACTTTCTTCCATGAGTTGAACAGCGCGAGCAGCACCACCAGGATGATGAGGATGGCGACGGTCTCGTAGATGAACACCTGTTTGACGCTCTCGTCGGCCGACTTGCTTGATCCTATCCAGTCGAGCGTGTAGCCTTCCGGCAGCGGAATGGCATTTATCTTGGGTTGGATGGCGCTCATCGCTTTGTTCACTGTAGCCAGCGGGTGGTATGGATTGGGTGTACACTCGGCCTCGATGCTCCGTTTGCCGTTATGGCGATGTATTTCTATGTCATCCCATGCTATGCTCAGGCTGTCGCATACGCTGCTGAGCGGCACTGTGCGGAACAGGTTGTCAGTAACGACATCGGCGCCACCGGCCATGACCGCGGCTATCGACAGGGGCTGGGGATGCACATTGAGCATACTCCATACGGGTATGTTGGTCATGTCCTGTATCTTGCTGCCGTCTGACTGGCGCACATGTAGATAGATGATGCGGTTCTCGTCATGATGAGGTATCATGCCTATGGGCAGTCCGGTGCCGGCTGCGGCCAGTGCATCGGCCACGTCCGAGCGGCTGATATATGCATTCGTTCCGTTCTGTTCGTTATACGCGAAGAGCAGTTTCGGTTGCTTGGGGCCCCAGTTGTTCTGCACCGAATACGCATCCACATACTCGCACTCTCGCATGATCTGTTCGGCCTGTGCGGCCAGTTGGCGCAGCACCTCCGGATCGGGTCCGCAGAACTCCGCTTCTATCTCGTGGGATGTCTTGATAGAGAAGTTGTATTTGCGCAAGCGGATATAAGCATCCGGATAGGCTGTGCGGAGTTGGTCGCGGATGCTGTCCAGTTCTTCGCATTGCTCTTTGTAGTTGTGGAAATCTACCATCAGCTCGCCGTAGCGTGCGCCTCCGGCTGTCATCGGTCTGACCAGCGAATAATGGGCGGGAGCGCTGCCTTGCGAGGCACTGACCCGTACCACTTTCTCGTTCTGCTTGAGCATACGGGTCATCTCCATCAGGTTGGCCTTCACCACGTCGGCACTGGTGGACTGGGGCCAGAAGCACTCTACCACCACTTGGTCGTATTCAAAATCGGGGAAGAACACATTCTTCACTTTCAGAAAACCGACTGCCGACATGATCAGGAGCAATGCCGCTACCGTGAGCGACAGGGCTTTGTGTCCGACTATCCCGCTGATAGCTCGGCGTACCAGTGCGGCAAAACGGCTGTTGTGCACCGCTGCCGGTCTCTCGTCGCTGACGGGTTGCTTCGGCCGCTCGGAGGCGGGGAACCATGCGGCCGTGCAGACAGGTATCTGGACGATGGCAAAGAACCAGCTGACCAGCAGACTGACGCAGAGGACACGAAATAGGTCGGCGGCGTACTCGGCGGTAGAGCCCTCAGACAGATAGACGCCGATGAAGGTGCAGATCGCGATGATGGTGGCGCCCAGCAGGGGCATCGCGGTGTTGCGTACCGTGCGGTATAGATATTCGCCTGCCGGCAGGCCGCGCTTGCGATCGACGATGATACCGTCCATCACCACTACCGCATTGTCCACCAGCATACCCATCGCTACGATGAACGCGCCCAGCGATATGCGCTGCATCGTCGTGCCCCACACCAGCAGAATGGGGAAGGAGATCAGGATGGTCATGATCAGTCCGAACCCGATGCTCACTCCGCTTCGCCAGCCCATGAAGATGACCAGCACGATGATGACTATCAACACCGACTCGGCCACGTTGAGCATAAATCCGTTGATGGAGGAGGAGACCATGTCGGGCTGGAAGAATATCTTGTGCAGTTCCAGTCCGGCGGGTACGCTCTCCATCACCTGTGCCATCTTCGCTTCTACGGCTTTGCCTACATCCGGCACCACTGCACTCCCTTCCATCGCGGCGCAGAGCGCGAGGGCGGGTTCGCCGTCCACAAAGAAGCCGTTGGTCTGGGGGGAGGCATAGTCCAGCGCGACGCTCTGTACGATGTCGCGCAGGCGCACCACCTTGCCTTGCGGTGTGGTGATGAGCAGGTTGCCTATCTCTTCTACGGTGTTGTCCGTACCGCTGACCCGCATGGTGTAGAACTCGTTGTTCACCTCATACTGTCCTGCGTTCTCCACCTTGCCGAACTCCTGCAGGGCCAGCATCAGCTGGGTGGGCAGCAGTCCGTTGGCGGCCAGGCGGTCCTGGTCGATACATATGTTGATCTGTTCCTGGCGTCCGCCTGCAATGAGCACGCGTTTGATGCCGTCCACTTCCAGTAGTCTGTTGCGGATCATCTTGGCGTATTCCAGCATCTCCTCGTAGGTATAGCCGTCTCCCGTGAGTGCGTACATGATGCCGTACACATCCATCATGTCATCTACCACGATAGGGGTGTAGGTGCCTTTGGGCAGGTTGGATGTCACGTCGTTCACTTTGCGGCGGAGCAGGTCGAAATACTGCTCTATGTCCGCCTCGCGTACTTCTTTCTTGAACTCCACCTGGAAGACCGCCACGTTCTCCATGCAGGTCGTATGGATGTCATAGATGTCGGGTAGGGTATAGAGTTGGTCCTCTACGCGCTTGGCCACGTTCATCTCCACCTCGTAGGCACTTCCACCGGGATAGGGCACCACCACCGTCGCCATCTTGCCTTTGACGGCGGGGTCTTCCAGTTTCGGCATCATCATGAAGCAAGCCGCTCCGGCTAAGGCCAGCATGGCCGTCAGCGACCAGAAGAGCGTCCTGCGCGACATGAAAAATTGAGTCAGCTTTTCCATCTTACTTCACCCTCACTTTCTCTCCGTCCTGTAAGGTGACTGCTCCTGCGCGCACCAATGTCTCTGTGCCGTCCAGTCCGCTGCTGATACGTGCGTTGCCTTCGGCATCCACACCGTCCAGCACTACTGTCTGCTTGCGCAGCGTGCTGTCCGGATTGATCACCCATACGAACGGTGTCTGCTCGCGTTGGCATACGGTACGCAGCGGTACTATCACGATGCCGCGTTCCTCCGCTTGGGGCTGTGTGGTTATATCCACCAGCACGTTCATGCCGGGCGTGAATGGCTGGTGTGCTGCACGCTTGAAGTTCAGATAGACGCGGTACAGCTGATTGTTGTCCGCTTTGGGCGTGATAGCCGCCAGCTCCATCGGTACACGCTTGTCCGGCGCATACGACGAGCGGCAGTAGAAGGCATCGAAGGTGGCACGGCGCCCGTACAGGCTGGCCGGCAGATCAAACACCACCTGCAGTTCCTCCTCTTCCAGGAGCGAGAAGACGGCCATACCGGCATCCACCAGTTCGGCGGGATGATAGTTCACCTCGAGTATCACGCCATCCGAGGGGGCGTACAGCTTGCAGTAGTTCACGCGGTTGGTGTTGGCCTGCAGCGATACCTCCATCTGCTTGAGTCCCACCAGTGCTTTCTCATAGTCATTCTCCGAGATGGATTTGCGTTCGTACAGCACCTTCAGCCTTTCCACTTCACTCTTCATCTGCGCATACTGTGCTTCCGCTGTCTGCAGTCCCAGTCTGTAGTCCGCATCGTCCAGTTCAGCCAGCAGTTGACCAGCGCGCACATGGTCGCCCACGCGTACGTGCACTTTCTCTATTGCGCCGCCGGTCTTGAACGCCACATTCACCTGTTTGGTCTCTTTCACTTTTCCGGCAAAGCTGAGGGAGGTATGATCGGATAGCTGTTCAGGCTGGATTGCTTCCACCCAACGCAGATGCGCAGCTGCTCGTGGCGACTTGCTCGAGCAGCCTGTCTCTATCATAGCCATTACTGCCAATAGTGGCAGCCATAGTACCATTTTTTTCATTCTACAAGGGTATATTAACTGAATATTGTGTTTTATATTTCCAATTTTGAGTGCAAAATTACTACAAATTTTTGGAATACACAAGGATTTAGACCATAAAATGTAAATTTATTTTTATTTTAGGAACTAAATGCCTATTGTTCGCACGACAATGCGAACGTGAGTTCGAAGGCTCCTTTTATTGGAGGAGGTCGAAATTACTACAAATATTTGAGAAAAAAATACCCTTTTTGAAAAAAAGCAGTAGCTATTCTTAATGCGTCGATTTATTCCAGATCGTTGAGGTCAACGAGCTTATTGACGATGGCGTAAACCGTCAGACCAGCGGTGGAATGGATGTTGAGCTTGGCTGTTATATGCTTGCGGTGCGAGACGACTGTGTGCATGGAGATACACAGCACATCCGCGATTTCTTTGTTGCTTAGTCCGTGTACGACTTGAATCAGCACGTCCTTTTCACGGTCAGATAGTTCTTCCGTATCGGGTTGCATAGGACGGCGGTGGCTGTGCGGCTGAATCTTCGTTAGAGCCGGACGGAGAATGTTATCTTCGATAGCACAATGGTCTGCAAAATCATGTTCCGTGTGCCATAAATCACTCATCACATTGATGAGTTGATAGGTGATAGGTGATGGGTTATCGGTTACCGGGGACGGATAGTATTTTATGATTAAATTCTTGATCTCCGTCAGTTTGTCAGTGATACGCTGATCGTCGTGTTCGTGTTCGTCAAACATACCGGCGTTCTCGTGCTCGATATGGGTACGAATCTCGGCCACAAACTCATCATAACAGCGCAAAATCAGTCCGGGTATTTTGGTTGTTGGGTCGGCTGGGATGATGGCTTCAATCAATGCCCGACGGAGGCGTGGCAAACGGAAGTCCAGAAAATACGTGTGGGCATTGTGCAGATAGCGTTGCAGCGTCGGTATGTCAATGTCGGCAGACACCACTCGTTGATGGAACACCTTATAATTGACAATTGCCAGGAACGTAGGCGTGTGCACACTGTGCGATTCGCACACTTCTGCAATGGTCTGCTCACCTACACCCATCTCCAAGCCGAAACGGCTGATGATCTGTATCGCATCTTCTTCATGCGACATCAACTCACATATCTTATCCGAACCCTTGTACATAGCATTTTTTCAAAAACGGTGCAAAGGTAGTAAAAAAATCCCACTCTCGCAATAGAGGGAAGCAAATTCACAACAAATTGGGATTGCTCAAAATCGGAAAAAGCAGTAACTTTGTATTGATTTTTGAAAGGGCAAAAGAAATGCGAAAAATCAGACAAACAATCATTGCTATTGCGTTGATATTATGCGTGTTATGTGTGCATGCCGAGGATAGTATCAAGGTGAGTGCTGCGGACTTGCGATCGCTTATGCAACGCGTGGAGCGTTTGGAGCAGGCACAGACGCATCCTAATAAATTGGGATACACAGATGCGGTTTCCGGCGCTTCACAGCAGATTCCTAAAGACACCATAAAACCCGACACGACCCAAACGGAGAAGCCTAAGAAACGTGGCCGTTTTACCATAGGTGGCTATGGAGAAGTCACGGCGAAGCATTGTTTCTACTCCAACAGCTACTTGCGCTATGGCAAGAACCCGGAGAAATACGCCAATGACCATTTCGGTGAGTTCGACCTGCCGCATGTGGTCATTTATCTGGGCTATGACTTTGGCAAAGGCTGGAGTGTCGGCACGGAGATTGAGTTCGAGCACGGCGGCACGGAATCCGCCATCGAGATAGAAGAGGAAGAAGGCGGCGAGTACGAAAGCGAGATTGAGCGCGGCGGCGAAGTGGCATTAGAGCAGTTCTGGCTGCAGAAGGCGTTTAACCGCTATGCCATCCTTCGTGCCGGTATGCAGGTTGTTCCCGTCGGCGCACTCAACGCACACCACGAATCCACCGAGTATTTCGGGGTGTATCGCAACGAAGGCGAGTTCACGATCCTACCGAGCACATGGCATGAAGTGGCATTGACGTTCATGGGTAGCACGAAGAACGGTTGGCACTATCAGGCAATGTTTCTGCCGGGATTGGATAGCGACCGTTTCAACCGCAAGAACTGGATTAAACCGGGTGCAGGCAGTCCGTACGAATTCAAGTTGGCGAATGTGTTCGCCGGTGCGGTGCGGGTCGATTATACAGGAGTGCCCGGACTGAGACTCTCGCTCTCCGGTTACTGCGGCAACTCATTCCGCAACACCCTCAGCAAGACCAATGCCGAACTGGACGCGAGTGCGTACAAGGACGTGAAAGGCACGGTTTCTATTGGCTCGTTTGATTTCGCATACAAGGGCTACGGCGTCATTGTGCGCGGTAGTGCCACCTATGGTCATCTGAGCGACGCAGCTGCTATCACGCAGTATAATATATCCATGCGCAAAGGGTCGGTGTCGAGCAAGCAATGGGTGGCAAGCGACGCTATCGCAGCAGGCTTAGAGGTGGGCTACGATTTCTTTAGCCTCTCAAAAAATCAAAAATCTAAAATCAAAAATCAACAATTCTTCCTCTTTGGAAGATACGACTACTATGATTCCATGTTGCGCTACGACAACCAACCGACGGATATGTACGCGTGGTGTGGACGGCATCGCATAGCAGCCGGTATCAATTATTTTCCGATTAAGCAGATCGGCGTGAAAGCGGAGTTCTCATATGGAATACTCAAACCCGGCACACGTGCGGATGGTACGCGCGGAAAACTCTATAACGACGAACCGCAAATCGCCTTCGGAATCGTTTATGCTGGTTTCTACCAGCTGTAACCCTTCGATATAACGTCATAACGATATAACGATATAACGAAAAAAAATAAACAATGAAAAAGTATCTTTTATTTGCCGCATGTGCACTGAGTTTGGTCGCATGCGAGAGTGGAGGAGGTGGAGTCACCTCGGACAAAGAAGCGGCACTGCAGCAAGCAGTTACGCCGTATGTGGAAAACACCGTCATTGCTACCTATGGAGCTATGGCGGATGCTGGTTTGACCTTGTTGGACCAGTGCGAGCAGATCCTCGCAAAAGTGGAAACCGAAGAGGACTACAGCAAACTGATGGAAGATGCCGGCACGTCTTGGCGTGCGATGCGTAAGCATTGGGAACAGAGTGAAGCCTTTCTCTACGGACCCGCTTCGGCGCATAACATCGACCCGCACATCGACTCATGGCCCTTGGACTTCAATGCGATGAACGCACTGCTGCACGACCAGCAACGAATGGCGGCTATCGAAGAAGAAGGCGGGGCATACGTGGGTGACAAACTCGGCTACGCACTCAAGGGCTTCCATGCTGCGGAGTATCTGCTTTTTGAGAGCGTGGAGCAAGATGGTCGCGCTGTGGGTACCGGACGTCCGCATGCCGCCGACCTGACACACGCCGAGGCGGTTTATCTGCTCGGTATCGTCGAAGACCTGACGCAGCAGGCAATCCTGTTGGAATACGCTTGGGCGGGCGAAGTGAGTGACGCCAAGCAGACGCTTTTGGACGAAGCTGAAGTGGAGACCTACGAAGACCGCTACGGCTGGCAGATGAAGAACGCGGGCAAGCCGGGCAGTATTTATGTCACCTACCAAGAGGCAGCAGAAGAGATCATCGCCGGTTGTATCGACATCGCCGGTGAGGTGGCAGACCTGAAGATGGGCAACCCGTATATCAGCAGTACTGCTGAACAACGCGATTATATTGAATCGCCGTACAGTTGTACGTCCACTGAGGATTTTGCAGACAACATCCGTTCCATTCAGCGCGCCTATTGCGGTTCGCATGCCGGTGACTATTCCATTTCCAATTATGTCTATCGCCAGAATGCGGAACTCGACGCACGCGTCCGCAAGGCCATCGAAGAGGCTATCAAGGCCATCGCTGAAATCGGTGATTTTGAGAACACGGCGCAGAACAACCCGCTTGTGAAAGCTGCCATCGACCAAGTATCTGCACTCGAAGAAGTGCTCGACAAAGATGTATTACCCTTATTAAGCAAATAAATTATGAAAAACGTAGTTAATCGTGCCCTCTGGGCTAAGAAGAAAGAATTCCTATTTCTGGCTCTTGCTACCGTTGCCCTCGTCGCTTGTAAGCCCGGCGAGGGTGGCGGTGTAGAGCCTCAGACTGACATGCCCGAATGGTACTACACCGGAGGTAAACTCGGTACGACCACCAACCTCACGTCCATGACTTTCCGTCAGCCGACACCGGCCACGGAGAACGCAGGTCTCGGAACGGCTTTTGCGCAAGGAGACCAGATTGCCGAAAAACCCTTTGTGACCAACGAGAGCGGTCGTCAGCACGGCTTGGGACCTGTCTATGTGCGCTCGTCGTGCCAACACTGCCACCCCAACTACTCGCACGGTACGTCTGTGCCCGAAGGCACCTACAACGCTTCGGAAGTGGGCAACGGCACGCTGCTGGTGGTCATCAATCCTACTACACAGGCCTATGTGCCTTGGTTAGCCGGAATGCCACAACTCTTTGGCGCTGCGCCTTTCAAGGCACCGCTCGACCCCGACCAGATCACCGTCACGTGGAAGACCGCGACCGATGAGCATGGCAATAAGTTTGCCGACGGCGAGACCTACGAACTTCGTTACCCCGAGGTGACAATGCCCAACACCGCTGTCTATGTCTATAATCAAGGCTACCGCGACCCGGACGGACTGCTCGAATCGCAAGGCTACGAGGTCAAACTGGAGAACACCATCGGCGTCTATGGGTCGGGGCTGCTCGATGCTATCACCGATGCCGACATCATTGCCCAGTACGAGAAAGAGGCGGCTGACGGCAAACTCCATAACGGTCTCAACCCTGCTTTCTGGAACGGCGGATTCCAGACCAGCGGTTACTACAAGAACGACCCGCAATGGGGACCCAAACGCTTCACCTACGCCCTCACACGCGGCCCGCTCATGGACGGAGCAGGCGCCAATGCCATCTGGAATATCACCAACGTCACGCGCTCCGACCGCAAGTATCACTACCTCGACCTCAACGGCACTATCTACGCCGAGTACGCGTCCAAAGACCCCGAAGTGCAAGCGGAGTTTGGTACCGAACAGGAGATTTACGACTACCTGACGAGCAAGACCCTGCCGGCGGAGATGACCGATGACGAGTTCACGCAAGTCATGATTTGGCATCGTGGCTTGGCTGTTCCCGCTGCGCGTAACGTGACCGACGAGAAAGTGCTGCGGGGCAAGGAGCTGTTCTCGCAGATAGGATGCGACTACTGCCACCGTCCGACGTGGACTACCGGCTCGGACGAGGTGCGCGACCCGAATAACTTCAAAGGGTTCACGGCTTCCATGCCGCGTTACCCGAACCAGAAAATCTGGCCGTACACCGACATGATTCAGCATAAACTCTGCATGGAGAATGACATCCGTACAGGCTGGTGCCGAACCACGCCGTTATGGGGGCGCGGACTGCACCGCAAAGCCACCGGTGACGCCTACGAAGCACGTATGCACGACACCCGTGCCCGTAATGTCATCGAGGCTATCATGTGGCATGGCTACAGCTCCGAGTCCGATGCCTATTGGCCCACACAGCAGTTCTACAAACTGAATAAGGAAGACAGAGATGCGGTGGTCGCTTTCATCAATGCTATCTAAGCCGGGAACTTGGCTGTTGCACATTGCCCTGACGATTATCCTCGTCGGGGCATGTGTGACGCATTTCTTCGGCGAACAAGGCGAGGTGCATCTGCGCGCGGATAAGGCGCAGACTCTAAATCATAAATCACCCGTAACCGGTAACCCCTCATCCGTAACCCTTTTTTTATGGGATTTTCAGGTAGTCTATGATAGCGACAACAATCCTGTAGATTATATCACGGAATTGCGCCTACTCGATAGAAGCAAGCAACCTTTGGTTGTTGAAGAGGGAACAATTCGGATGAATAAACCGCTCAAGTACCACCACTGGCGATTTTGTCAATCTGATTACGATAGCGACGAAGCAGGGGTTGTGCTCAGTTATAACTATGATCCCTGGGGTATCGGAATCACGTACACCGGCTACGCCTTGCTGTTGCTTGCTATGATTGCGTTCTTCTTCCAACGCCGCACCCACTTCCGCGCTATGCTTCGTCAGCAGCACAAATGGCTGATGGTCGGTTTGGGTGTTGTCGCAATTATCTTGGCTTTTGTGATGACGAAAGTCGTTACTCCCAAGCCACCATTGCAACCGGTTTTGCAAACGCCCTTGTTGGGTATTCATGTGTCCGTCATCATGCTGGCGTATACGCTCTTTGCTATCATCGCCATTAACGGTATTGTGGGACTTTGCAGCAAACGTCTTTCAACTTTTAACTATCAACTTTCAACTATTTTATTGTACCCGGCTGAGTTTTGTTTGATGGCCGGTATCTTCATCGGTGCCGTATGGGCAAATATGAGTTGGGGACGTTATTGGGGCTGGGACCCGAAGGAAACTTGGGCACTCATCACCATGCTCGTCTATGCCATGCTGCTTCATTTCCCATGGCTGAAAAGCAAATTACCAATGACCAATAACAAATTTCAAATATGCTACCACGTCTTTAGCGTGATAGCATTCCTCTTCGTCCTCTTCACCTATTTTGGAGTAAAGTATCTTTTGGGCGGCTTGCATTCGTATGCCAACTG
>Ga0265300_10003456_pt1 | contig 12995 bp, 10 predicted proteins | sample AusTroGonzalo_MG_FD_193482 | JGI IMG/M metagenome (GOLD analysis project Ga0265300, IMG submission 193482) | Bovine rumen microbial communities from tropical cattle in Woodstock, Queensland, Australia - Gonzalo_03 | ecosystem: Host-associated > Mammals > Digestive system > Stomach > Rumen ... | reverse complement strand
CATGAAATATTCGTCAGCTGACACGCGGTAAACTAGCATATCGTCGACGATACCGCCTTTGCCGTTCGGGAGGCAGGTGTACTGAACCTTGCCGTCAACCAATGCTGCCACGTCGTTTGAGGTGCAGCGCTGTACCAATGCGAAAGCCTTAGGACCTTTTGCGCGGAACTCGCCCATGTGAGAGACGTCGAAAACACCAACGCCCTTGCGGACTGTCTCGTGTTCAACGTTCACGCCTTCAAACTGAACCGGCATGTCGAAACCTGCAAATGGAACCATCTTGGCGCCCATTTCATAGTGCATTGCGTTCAATGCAGTCTTTTTTAATGTTGTGTTTTCCATATTATTACGTATAAAAATTAAATTTTCAATATTTCAACCTGCAAAAATACTAAAATTTTTTGTTATCTTTGCATTATTATTCTGATAAAGATGAAAAAGTTTAAAAAATATATAATCCTATTGATAATCATGATGTTGGCTCTGCCGAAAATCTTTGCTGCCTACATACTGATTCCGATGGATGAAACGCAGACCAACCATCTGAAGGCCTACGGAGTGGCTTATTGGGTGCTCGAACGCGAGGTCGAGATAAGTTGGCTGCTCAATTATAAAGGCGGAAGTTATCTGATGCCGTATCACGAGATGTTTGAGCGCGAATGCAAGCTCCGCAACGTGTCGTATCAGGTGATCGCCGACGTTCAGGCCGAAGCGATTTTAGCTGAAATTGCTGATCCTGGCGTGAATATGGACGAGATGAAACTGCAGAAAGTGCCGCGCTTGGCCGTCTACGCCCCGAAAAACATTCTCCCTTGGGACGACGCGGTGACGCTGGTGCTTACCTACGCTGAGATTCCTTACGATATCATCTATGATGACGAAGTTTTAGACGGTGTTTTGCCGACCTACGACTGGCTTCACATGCATCATGAAGATTTTACCGGTCAATACGGCAAGTTTTGGGCACGATACAGAAATTATCCTTGGTATCAGGAAGACGTGAAAAAACAGGAGGAGACGGCGAAACGGCATGGTTTTGCCAAGGTTTCGCAACTGAAACTCGCTGTCGCAAAGAAAATCCGTGATTTTGTGGCTGGAGGTGGCTATCTCTTCGCTATGTGTTCGGCTCCCGATAGCTTCGATATCGCTTTGGCTGCCGACGGCCTTGACATATGTGATGTGATGTTCGATGGCGACGCTATCCGTCCAGGCGATCCGCAGCGTTTGAACTACGATAACTGTTTCGCTTTCACTGACTTTACCGTCTCGACAAACCCTCAAGAATATGAGGTTTCGAATATCGATGTGACACTGACGCGTCCTAAATCAGTGAGAGAAGGCAACGATTTCTTCTTATTATTTGATTTTTCAGCAAAATGGGATCCTGTTCCAACCATGCTTACGCAGGATCATGAAAAGATGATAAAGGCGTTTATGGGACAGACAACTGCTTTCAACAAGAAATATGTGAAGCCGACGGTGGTTGTTCTTGGCGACAACGCCGCTTTGGAAGAAGACCGTTACATCCATGGTGACTACGGCAATGGTTTCTGGACTTTCCTCGGCGGTCACGATCCTGAGGATTACCAGCATCTTGTGGGCGATCCGCCGACTGAGTTGGATATGCATCCTAATTCACCGGGTTATCGTCTGATACTGAATAATGTGTTGTTTCCTGCTGCAAAGAAAAAAAAGCAGAAAACCTGATGCTGACATTGGCTTTTGGCCATTGGCCGTTGGCTGCCAATAGCTAATAGCCAATAGCCAAAGTTTAAAAATTTTAAACATTCTTTATAACTAAATAATTTTTTTATTAATTTTGCGGCCGAAAAATAAATTTGTAATAAAATGGGAAGAGCATTTGAATACCGCAAGGCGGCTAAGATGAAAAGATGGGGCCACATGTCAAGAGTGTTCCCGAAACTTGGAAAAATTATCACAATCGCAGCAAAAGAAGGCGGTCCCGACCCCGATATGAACCCTAAACTTCGCCAGGCTATCCTTAATGCTAAGGCGGAAAACATGCCAAAAGACAATATCGATGCAGCTATCAAACGTGCTACCGATAAGAGCACGGCCGATATGGTTGAAATCGTCTACGAAGGCAAGGGTCCTCACGGCGTTCTCTGCGTTGTGGAATGCGCTACAGACAACACAACACGTACAGTGGCTAACGTTCGTTCATATTTCAACAAGGCTGGCGGCGAGCTTCTCAAGACCGGTCAGCTTGAATATATGTTCACACGTAAGGCTGTGTTCCAGATCGAGATTCCTGCCGGAATGAGCAAGGACGACCTCGAGCTCGAACTCATCGACGCTGGTCTCGAAGAGATCGAAGAGACTGAAGACGGCACCTTCGCTTACAGCGACTGGACATCATACGGCACAATGCACGAGGCATTGGAGAATATGAAAGTCAACATCGTGAAGGCTAACCTCCAGCGTTTTGCTAACAACCCTGTCGCTTTCAACGACGAACAGATTGAAAGCATCATGAACTTCCTCGATAAAGTTGAAGACGACGAAGACGTTCAGGCAGTGTACACAAACATGGAATAGTTTACGGTTTACCGTTTACAGTTTAATAATTAAGAGGGAACACAGATCACTGTTTCCCTCTTTTTATTTTCAAAATTATTAACAATTAATAACTATTAATAATTTTCAACTATCAATTCTCAATTTTCAATTCATTAAATGATTCCGCAAAGGTGGTACAGCACTCTCGCTCCGACGTTGCCGTCCCATTCGGTGCCTTCGCCAGGCGAGACTTCACACAAATCAAAACCTATAATCTCTTTCTTAGATTCCTTGATTCTGTTGAGTAAGTACATCAATTCTTCGTATTCCATGCCTCCTGGAACCGGAGTGCCGGTGTTAGGACAAAGCTTCGGGTCCAAACCGTCGATATCGACTGAAATATAAACCTTTTCAGGCAATTCCTTCAAAATCTCGTCGCAAATTTGCTTCCAAGTGGCGCCTTCGTACATCCTGCGGCGGTTATCGCTGTCGTAATATACCTTCACACGGCCTTTTGAATCCTTAATCAGTTGTTTCTCCTGATGACAGTAGTCGCGGATTGCCACCTGCACCAGTTTCTCCACTTTTTCAAGTTTCAAAACATTATAGAATATTGATGCATGCGAATATTCGAACCCTTCGAAGCGCTCGCGCAGGTCGCTGTGTGCATCGATGTGCAGTATTCCGTATCCTACACCTATTATATTATTAAGGTATTGGTGATAGGGCAGAGGTGTGCTGTGGTCGCCGCCTAATAGTCCCACCTTCTTTCCTTGTTTCTTCCAAAACTCGATGCGCTCGCGCAGCCAGGCGAACATCTTTTCAAATCCATCTTCGATGGCTTTGTATTTTGCCTCGTATTTCCACGGAAACTCGTCGGCATCGCCGCTTTCGATGGCCTCGATGATCTCTTCGCTGACAGGCGACAATTTGTCATGCAATTTCCTTAATTCCTTTGGGAACTCATCCATCCAGATGCCACGCTGCCACAAATCGGGGTAGTCGTGATGACAGAGGTCGACCTGCATCGAGCCGTCGAACACCGCACTCGGCCCGTCGACAGTGCCACGGTTGTAACTCGTGGTCAGCTCCCATTCCACAGGGATGATGATAATCTCGGCTTCCTCAGCTGTGCAAGGCAATCCGTAGATTCCCGAGCCGAGCGCTGCCGCCGCATTGGGATCAAAAGATTTCTCCATAATGATCTAAATTTTTTGCAAAGATACAAAAAAATCCCGCCGCAGCGGGATTTTTTTTAACCAATAGCCAATGGCCAAAAGCCAACAGCTTATTCGAGTGTGTGGATCACCAATCCTGATCTGAGTTTTGGCTCAAACCATGTTGTCTTAGGTGGCATGATGTTGCCTGTGTCAGCGATGTCGATGATCTGTTTCATTGAAACAGGATACATTGCGAATGCAACCTTCATCTCACCGTTATCGACACGACGTTTCAACTCACCGAGACCGCGGATGCCGCCAACGAAGTCGATACGCTTGTCGGTGCGGAGATCCTTGATGCCGAGGATGTTGTCCAACACGTTGTTGCTCAAGATAGTAACATCGAGAACACCGATTGGGTCGCTGTCGTTGTAAGTGCCAGGTTTTGCTGACATCTTATACCAGTGACCATCGAGGTACATACTGTGTTCATGCAGTTTGGCTGGCTTGTAAATCACTGTTCCCATGTCTTCGACAACGTATGTCTTGCCGAGAGCCTTGATGAACTCGTCCTTGCTCAAGCCGTTCAAATCCTTAACAACGCGGTTGTAGTCGATGACGTTCAACTGGTTGTCAGGGAAGATAACTGTCATGAAGAAGTTGTATTCCTCTTTGCCTGTGTGGTGTGGGTTGTGCTCTTTCTTTTCCTGTCCGACCAATGCTGCTGCAGCGCTGCGGTGGTGACCGTCGGCTATGTACATTGCAGGGACTTTCTTGTCGAACAACTCAACTAACTTGGCGATGGTAGCCTTGTCGTCGATGACCCAGAAACGGTGACCGAAGCCGTCTTCCTTAGCGATGAAGTCGTATGTTGGCTTCTCGTGACGGACGATGTTGTTGACGATGGCGTCAATCTCGTTCACTGCCGGATATGCGAAGAACACTGGCTCCACGTTGGCGTTGGTGATGCGGACGTGTTTCATACGGTCCTCTTCCTTGTCCTTACGTGTCAACTCGTGCTTCTTGATCACTTTGTTGATGTAGTCCTCACTCCAAGCGCATGCCACGATACCATACTGCCAGTGAGCATTGGCATCTTTCGGGTTCATGCTCTGAGCGTAGATGTACAGCTTCTCTTCCTTATCCTGGACGAGCCATCCGTAGTCTTTGAACATGTTGAAGTTCTCAACAACTTTGATGTAAGTCTCAAGGTCGCTGTCTTTGTGGCCTGCTGGAAGGTCGATTTCAGCCTTGGTCACGTGAAGAAGGCTGTAAGGATTGCCTTTGCATTCCTCGCGTGCTTCCTCTGTGTTCAAAACGTCGTATGGTCTTGAAGCTAATTTCTCAACGATATCAACCGGTGGACGATATCCTTTGAAAGGTCTTATAACTGACATATTGTTTCGTTTTATTTGTTAACCTGGAATTTTGTGCAACCGTCTTTGAAGAAGCCCACGATCTGGCGAGCTGCTGCAAGACCTGCGTTCATGTTGGCCTCAGCTGTCTCAGCACCTTGTTTCTTAGGTGTTGCGAAGAAACGTGGAGCGAACTGTGCCAATGCTTCTGCGTTTGCCGGAGCGATATCGGTGACATACTTGAAGTCTGCTCTTTCAGCGAGCATCTTCTCCATGTCAGCTTCGTTAATGACTTCCTTACGAGCTGTGTTGACTAAGCAGCCACCCTTAGGCATCTTCGAAAGAAGAGCGTAGTTGATGCTGTTCTTTGTCTGATCGTTTGCTGGGATGTGTAATGAGATGTAGTCGCAGTGTGCGTAGAGTTCCTCGAGTGTTGCAGGAACGTGAACGCCTTCAGCTTCCATCTTCTCTGTTGGTACGAATGGGTCGAATGCCCAGACTTCCATGCCGAGAGCCTTGGCTTTTTCAGCCACGAGGCGACCGACGTTACCGTAGGCCTGGATACCGACTCTCTTGCCCTTCAATTCGCAACCTGTGCCAGGTTTGAATGTGTTACGAGCCATGTAGATCATCATACCGATTGCCAACTCAGCGACTGCGTTTGAGTTCTGACCTGGTGTGTTCATTGCCACGATGCCTCTTGCTGTGCAAGCTGCGAGGTCGAGGTTGTCGAAACCTGCGCCGGCGCGAACCACGATCTTGAGGTTCTTGGCGTGGTCGATGACTTCCTTCGTCACCTTGTCTGAACGCACGATGAGAGCATCAGCGTCAGCGACTGCATCGTAGAACTGCTGTACGTCGGTGTATTTCTCGAGTTTTGCGAAGCTGTAACCTGCTTCTTCAACTATTTTCTGGATTCCATTGACAGCTGCTGCTGAGAATGGCTTTTCTGTTGCTACTAAAACTTTCATTTCAATATTTTTTTTAAATTGTCAATAGCCAATAGCCAATGGCCAACAGCCAATGTCTTACTTGTTAGCTTTTTCAAAGTCTTGCATGCACTGTACCAATGCCTCAACTGACTCGATTGGGCAGGCATTGTATAATGAAGCGCGGAAGCCGCCGACTGAACGGTGACCCTTGATACCGACCATGCCGCGTTCTTTTGCGAATGCCATGAAAGCATCCTGGAGGTCTTCACGACCTGGAGCCATCACCCAGCAGTGGTTCATGATTGAACGTGAGTCTTTCTCAGCTGTTCCGACGAACATGCTGTTGCGGTCGATTTCTTCGTAAAGCATATTTGACTTCTTGACTGCGAGCTTGTTCATAGCCTCGACACCACCGATGGTGTTCTTCAACCATGTCAATGTCTCGTGCATGACGAAGATAGGAAGTACCGGAGGTGTGTTGAACATGCTGATGTTCTTGGCTTCTTCAGCAGCGTGTGTCTTATAGTCAACCATTGTTGGAAGCGGGTTCATATAAGCGCGGTCGCCGATGTTGCCAAGGAGGTCTTTACGGACGATGACGAATGTCACGCCGGCAGGACCGACGTTCTTCTGAGCGCCACCATAGATTAAACCATATTTCTTCACATCGACTGGACGGCTCATGATATCTGATGACATATCAGCAACGAGTGTCACCGGGCAATCCATATCGGTGCGGATCTCTGTACCGTAGATGGTGTTGTTTGTTGTGATGTGGAAGTAGTCAGCATCTGTCGGGATGGTGTAGCCCTTCGGGATGTAGGTGTAGTTCTTGTCTTCTGATGAAGCGACGATCTCGACTTTACCGAAAAGTTTAGCTTCTTTAGCGGCTTTCTTTGCCCAAACACCTGTCTGGAGGTAAGCTGCCTTTGTCTTCAGAAGGTTAGCCGGCACTGTGAAGAACTGTGTGCTTGCGCCGCCACCGAGGAAGAGGACTTCATATTCTGCAGGAATATTGAGGATGTCGCGCCACAACTGACGTGTTTCCTCCATGATACGCTCCCAACCTGGAGTACGGTGTGAGATTTCCATCAAACCGATACCTGTGTTGTCAAAGTTACGAATTGCGTTGATTGTTGATTCAACGGCTTCTTTTGGAAGGACACATGGTCCCGCATTGAAATTGTGTTTCATTACGTTATATTTTAAGTTGTTTTTAATTATAAAATTCGATATTTTTCTGCGTTGCAAAGTTAGTAATAAAATTAATATGGTGTACAAAAATCAATGAAAATAAATTTTTTCAAAAAATTTTCAAAAAAATATTTTTCGTATTAAAAAATGTTGTATTTTTGCAGCCCGATTGAAAGAAAATTATACAGCAATGAAAAAAGACATACATCCAAAGAATTACAGACTGGTCGTGTTTAAAGACATGTCAAACGACCACGCTTTCATGTCACGTTCCACCATCAATACCAAAGAGACTATCGTTTGGGAAGACGGCAATGAGTATCCGCTGGTGAAACTTGAGATTTCAAACACATCACACCCATTCTACACTGGTAAGATGAAACTTGTCGACACAGCTGGTCGCGTTGATAAATTCAACAGCAAGTACAAAAAATTCCAGGAAGCTAAGAAAAAATAATAACGGAATAGGTTTGTTAAATTTTTCATAATGAAGTTTTGCCCTTGCCAGTAATGACAAGGGCTTTTTCATGACAAAATGTCTTGGCACGATTTTTGATGGAAGCTATTTGAAAAAACGTTTTTATGGGTAATAAAATCAACCACGAAATCATTGTCAGCGACATCATCGAAGCTGACACCGAATATATTCCGCTGTTTTCGCCTGAAGACGAGAAACGCATGATCGACGCGCAGCTGCCTGAGGAACTGCCAATAATGGCTTTGCGTAACGCCGTGCTTTTCCCGGGCGTCGTCATACCTATCACTGTGGGCCGCAACAAGACTATCCGTCTCGTGAAGGACGCATATAAAAGAGGTATGGACATCGGCGTCATCACGCAACGCGACGCTAAGGTGGAAGACCCGCAGCAGGCCGACCTTTTCGAGATAGGTACCATCGCTCAGGTGATGAAAACCCTTGAGATGCCTGATGGTAACACCACTGTCATTATCCAAGGTAAACGCCGTTTCCGTCTGGAAGAGATAACTGTCACAGAGCCTTATCTGCGTGGCAGAATCACTCCGTATGGTGACAGTTCGGCAGTGCCACGCGACCGCCAGTTCAAAGCTCTGATTCAGAGCATCAAGGACATGGCGATGCAGATCGTGCAGAAGTCGGGAGCAGTGCCGTTTGAAGCGACATTTGCAATCCGCAATATCGAGAGCCCTTGGTTTATGGTAAACTTCATCGCGAGCAACCTCGTGGCGAAGATGGAAGACCGTCAGAAGCTGTTGGAAATCAACGAGATAACGAAGTTTGCCAATGAGTTGCTGAAGCTTCTCAACAAAGAGATGCAGATGGTCGACCTCAAGCAGCATATTCAGAGCAAGGTGAAGACCGACCTCGACAAGCAGCAGCGCGAATACCTTCTTAATCAACAGCTTAGGACTATTCAGGAAGAGCTCGGAGGCACGCCTAACGAACAGGACGTGAAGGAATTGAAGGCGAAGGCGGCTAAAAAGAAATGGAGCAAGGAAGTGGCTGAGGTGTTTGAAAAAGAGCTCCAGAAGCTGCAGAGAATGAATCCTCAGCAGGCGGATTACGGTATTCAACATAACTATCTGGAATATCTGGTTGAACTGCCGTGGAATGAATATACAAAGGATAATTTCGACCTCGAACACGCTCAAAAAGTGCTCGACAAAGACCATTTCGGACTTGAAAAAATCAAGGACAGAATTGTAGAGCATCTGGCTGTTTTGAAGCTGAAAAACGACATGAAAGCCCCGATTTTGTGCTTGGTCGGACCTCCAGGCGTTGGTAAGACTTCGTTGGGTAAGTCGATCGCTAAAGCGTTGGGACGCAAATACATACGCATGTCGTTGGGTGGCGTCCGCGATGAGTCGGAACTGCGTGGTCACAGGAAGACCTACATCGGCGCAATGCCGGGTAGGATCATCCAAAACCTGAAGAAGGCAAAGTCGTCGAACCCAGTCTTTGTGCTCGACGAGATCGACAAGGTGAGCGGCAACAACATCAACGGAGACCCGCAGGCAGCATTGCTCGAAGTGCTTGATCCTGAACAGAATAACACCTTCAACGATAACTTCATCGAGTTGGATTACGACCTCTCGAAGGTGATGTTTATCGCCACCGCTAATAACCTTCAGACTATCCACCCGGCATTGCGCGACAGAATGGAAATCATCGATTTGAACGGTTATCTGCGTGAGGAGAAATATGAAATCGCGAAACGCCATTTGATTCCGAAGCAGTTGAAAGAACACGGCTTGAAGTCAAAAGATGTAGTGTTTTCTGAGAAAATCATCTATAAGATTATCGACGACTACACCCGTGAAGCCGGCGTTCGTAACCTCGAACGTAAAATCGCCGATGTCATTCGCAAGAAGGCGAAATCAATCGTTATCGGTGGCAACTACGAGAAGAAAGTCACTGAGGATGACCTCAAGAAAGCCCTTGGCGTGCCTATGCATCACGACGAAGAAGAGGTGAAACATGCCATGCCAGGCGTCGCCATCGGTTTGGCCTGGACTCCGGTCGGCGGAGAGATTCTGTCGATTGAAGTCAGCTTGAGCAGGGGACATGGCCAGTTGAACATGACAGGCAACCTCGGCGATGTGATGAAGGAGTCTGCCACGATAGCATACGAGTTTATCAAGGCACATGCTAACGAGTTGAAAATCAATCCGATAGTGTTTGAGGAATGGAATGTCCATATCCACGTTCCGGAGGGTGCAACACCTAAAGACGGACCATCGGCAGGCATCACCATGCTGACAGCATTGACGTCGGCGTTCACACAACGTCGTGTCAAAGACAAGCTCGCGATGACAGGCGAAATCACGCTTCGTGGCAGAGTTTTGCCGGTTGGCGGAATCCAGGAGAAGATGCTCGCTGCCAAGCGCAACGCCGTGACGGATGTCATTTTGTCACGTGACAACGAGCGCGATTTCATGGACATCAAGAAGGAATACATCGAAGGCCTGCAGTTCCATTTCGTCGACAACATGCTCGAGGTTCTGGACCTCGCCCTCGAAAAAGAACAAGAGGTTAACTCGTTGGATTACAATAAATTCCTGGTTGATTCGCACAAGAAAATAGCAGGATTCAAATCCTGATTAGTTTAGAGTCGAGAGTGTAGAGTTTAGAGTAGTTTAAAGTTGAAAGTTTAAAGAGATTTTCTCTGAAGTATAAACCTCGCCGGCTGTTGTTTGTATTACGACTTCCATGGTGAGGTTTTCTTTTTCCTTTTCCATTTCTTTTGCGAGATATTCCAGACTTTCCATTATCTCGTCGAGGTGATAGCGGCGGGCGTGGGCGCCACGATATTTGCCGTTGGGCGTAAAGTCGCTCTCAATCTCTTCATATTCGACGCGGAAGAAGTCGGTGCCGTCGTCGAGAGGGTGGGAGAGTTTGAAAAACGGCTCCTCAAATGAGATGTCGTAACTCTTTGAGTATCTGAAGTTTACGTCTAAAACGAAATAAGGCCACTCTGGAAGAATTTTCTTCGCCTCCATCTTGATTTGTACCTTGTGCGAGGCCACTTTGGCGAGACTGTCGATCACTTCCATCGGGAAGAGTGGCGTGTTGCTGGCGTTCGAGCGCATGAAACTCAGCAGTTTGTCGCGGTTGTTCAAAGGGATAATCATCGTGCGGTCACCGAAATCGGTGATGACGAGGACGCCGCGGTCGCTGTGAATTTCCTTAATGCGCATTTCTTCCAAATTTTTTGCAAAAATAAGGTTTTTTTTGTATTTTTGCAGTGATGAAAAGATTAATATTCATATTATTTTCAATAATTCTTCTTGCGTCGTGCGGAAGGAAGTCGGATGACGAAAACCTCAAGATTTTCAAGTACAACGAGGCGGCAGGCATCTTGACTTTGGACCCGATTTATGCAAAAGACCAGCCGCATATCTGGGCTTGTAACCAATTGTATAACAGCCTTGTAGCCTTCGACAACGAGATGAATGTGGTGCCGGCGGTGGCAAAGAGTTGGGACATCTCCGAAGACGGAAAAACCTACACTTTCTTGCTTCGCGACGACGTGTTTTTCCATAACGACAGCTGCTTCAACGGACAGAGTAGGAGAGTGGTGGCTCGAGATTTTGAATACTCGTTCAACAGATTGATTGACAGGAAGTTAAGCTCGCCAGGAACCTGGATTTTCGCTCAAGTGAAACAAGATGAAAATGGATACGCTTTTAAGGCATTGAACGACAGCGTTTTTCAAATTGAATTGAAAGAGCCATTTCCAGCGTTTCTCGGCATATTATCAATGACTTACGCCTCAGTGGTGCCTCACGAAGCGGTCGAGTTTTATGGCGAAAACTTTGGCCGTCATCCGGTTGGAACCGGACCATTTAAATTTCAGTATTGGAAAGAAGGTGTGCGCCTCGTAATGCGCAAAAATACTGACTATTTCGAGTTTGAAAATGGTCAAAGATTACCTTATATTGATGCCGTTTCAGTGAGTTTTCTTATCGACAAGCAGGTTGCTTTTATGGAGTTTGTGAAAGGGAAAACCGATTTCATGTCGGGAGTGGATGCGCGTTACAAGGACGAACTGCTGACTCGCGACGGATTTTATCTGATCCGTGAGCCGTATCTGAACACTGAATATCTTTCGTTTTATATTGATAATCAAGAGGAAAGAGATGATAAAGAGCGTCAAGTGGCGTTGCGTCAGGCGATGAATTATTCGATTGACAGAGAGAAGATGCTGCGGTATTTGAGAAACGGCATCGGAACTCCTGGAAACGGCGGAATTATCCCTACGGGATTGCCAGGATACGATTCTTTGGGACAAATCGGATATGCCTTCAACCAGCAGAAAGCGTTCGAGATTATCGAAAAATATCATCTGCAAGGAAGCGAGATAAAGCTTTATACCACAAAGGATTACATCGATTTGGCGAAGTTTGTGCAGTCGTCGGTGACCGATGTCGGACTGGTGTGCAAGGTAGAGGAGATGATGCCGGCGGCTTTGCGTGAGAAGCGCGCCCAATGCAGTCTGCCGTTCTTCCGCAGCTCATGGGTCGCCGATTATCCCGATGCGGAGAATTATCTTTCGCTTTTCACGACCGAAAATTTTGCTCCGAAAGGTCCGAATTACACCCATTATTCGAACCCGAAATTTGATGAGCTTTATGCGAAAGCGATTGCCACTAACGACTTGAAAATCAGAGCCGAAATATATCACGAAATGGACTCTTTGATGATGACTGAGGCGCCTGTTGTGGTGCTTTTTTACGACGAGGTGCTGCGCTTCGTCAACAAAAGGGTGAGCGGATTCGACGGAAACCCCGTGAATTTGCTGGATTTGAGGCGTGTTAAAATTGATTGAAAAAATTTTGATAATCAGTGAATTTCGTGTTAAAAAAATTCGTAATTTTGCAGCGCTTTTTTGCGAAAAATAATTTGATATGATAAATATTACATTTCCTGACGGTGGAGTCAGACAGTTTGAAGCGGGCGTAACGCCAATGGACATTGCCAAAAGCATCAGCGAAGGCTTGGCTCGCAACGTGTTGTCAGCAAAGGTGAACGACAAGATGTGGGACGCACTTCGTCCAATCAACGAAGACGCTAATATTCAGTTGTTTACATGGAACGATCCTGAAGGAAAAGCTACAGTTTGGCACTCATCGGCCCACCTCATGGCAGAGGCTATCGAGCAGCTTTACAAAGGCGTGAAATTCGGCATCGGTCCGGCTATCGAGAGCGGTTTCTACTATGACATCGACACCGGCGACATGACATTGACAGAGGACGACCTCGTGAAGATTGAGAAAAAGATGCTTGAGCTTGCCAAGGAAAAACAGGCATTTGAGCGTGTTGACGTGTGCAAGGCCGACGCTTTGAAATATTTCAC
>Ga0265300_10003452_pt1 | contig 12996 bp, 14 predicted proteins | sample AusTroGonzalo_MG_FD_193482 | JGI IMG/M metagenome (GOLD analysis project Ga0265300, IMG submission 193482) | Bovine rumen microbial communities from tropical cattle in Woodstock, Queensland, Australia - Gonzalo_03 | ecosystem: Host-associated > Mammals > Digestive system > Stomach > Rumen ... | reverse complement strand
CGGTATAGGGAGACAGGGAATAAATGCCCGGCAGGTCGGTAACGCAGCTGTCCGCGTGGCCGCGGATCATACCGTCCTTGCGGTCCACCGTCACGCCCGGGAAGTTGCCCACGTGCTGGTTGGAGCCGGTCAGCTGATTGAAGAGCGTCGTCTTGCCGCAGTTCTGATTGCCCGCCAGGGCGAAGGTCAGCACGGTCCCGGCCGGGAGCGGGTTCTCGTGCGTCTTGTCGTGAAACTTGCCCTCTTCGCCGAAGCCCGGGTGCACCGCCGGATCCACGGACTCCACGGACGTGTCGTCCGCCAGGGCGTTGACCGCCTCCGGCAGCTCCTCGTCCGTCATTTCGACCTTGATCTTCGCAGCGTCGGCGAGACGCAGCGTGAGGGCGTAGCCGTTGATGCGAAGCTCCATCGGGTCGCCGAGCGGGGCATATTTGACCAGCTTCACCCGGGCGCCCGGGATGAGGCCCATATCCAGAAAATGCTGGCGCAGGGACCCCTTGCCCCCGACCGTCAGGATGATGGCGTTGCCGCCTATGGGAAGTTCTTTGAGTGTCATCACTACCAATTAACCACGGTACAAAGATGGCACGCGCGCGCGACATGCGCAATACCTATTTATGAGGATTCGCCGGTCGGGGCCGGCGAATGACGGGATGGAGGCGACGGGGAAATACAAAAAAAACAGCCTCTTTCGAAGCTGTCTTTTTCGTGCGGTAGGTGAGACTCGAACTCACACAGGCCAATGCCCACTACCCCCTCAAAGTAGCGTGTCTACCATTTCACCACTACCGCATTTCTGATTTGGGACTGCAAAAATAGGGATATTTCTGTAAATCACAAAAATATTTTGCTTAATTTTGTATGAGTATGGACAAGTTCAGCAGCAATATGAAAGTGGCGGATCTCGTCGAGTCCAATTATCGCCTCCTTGGCGTGTTGGCCCGCGTGGGGATCGACGGGAGTTTCGGCGAGAAGACGGTGTCCGAGGTCTGCGGCCAGAACGGGCTGGATCCGGACACGGTTCTCCTGCTATGTGAAGTGTATTCCCAGCCGAATTACAAGCCGAGCGTCGAGCAACTGCACCGCAGCCACGTGGGGGACATCCTGCGCTACCTGCATCAGTCGCACGACTATTATTTGAACTACGCGCTGGAGGAGATGGAGACCTCCGTCACGCGCCTGCTGGAACCGTGCACGAAGAAACAGCAGGACGTGGTCTGGGACTTCTTCCGGGGCTACAAGGTCGAGCTCAAGAACCATTTCGGCTTCGAAGAGGAGGAGGTGATCCCCTACGTCCAGGGCCTGATTATCGGCCAGCGCCGGGCGGGCTTCTCCATCGACCGCTTCGAGGAGAACCATTCCAATATCGACGAGAAACTATCCGACTTCAAGAACCTGGTGATGAAGTCGCTGCCGGAGGCCTGCGACGCCGCGGTGCGCCTGCAGCTGCTGCTGTGGATCTGCGCGTTGCAGGAGGACCTGAAATGCCATACCTACATCGAGGACCACATCCTGGTGCCGATGGTGCGCCTGCTGGAGAACCCGCAGCGCTACCGGAGCCGCGTACAGGCGCAGGAGGAAGAGGCGGCGGAGCGCTCCGAACTGTCGGCGCGCGAAAAGGAGATCCTGGTCAGCGTGGCGCAGGGCCTGCTGAACAAGGAGATCGCCGACAAGCACAACATCTCCATCAACACGGTGATCACGCACCGCAAGAACATCACGCGCAAGACGGGCATCAAGACGGTGCCGGGCCTGACGGTCTACGCGATCCTGAATAATCTGATCGATATCAGCGAAATCGAATGATGACGGTGGAAGCGCCGGGCGGAGCCCGGGAAATCCTGCTGCACGCTTGCTGCGCGCCTTGTTCCGGGGCCATTCTGGAGTGCCTGCGGGACAGCGGGATACGGCCCGTGGTCTTCTTCAGCAATTCCAATATCTATCCGCGCGCGGAATACGACCTCCGGCTCGCGGAGCTGCAGCGCTACGCCGACACGATGGGCGTGGAGCTGGTCGCCGACGAATATGACCACGACGCCTGGCTGGCTGCGGTCCGCGGGCTCGAGCGCGAGCCGGAACGCGGTGAGCGCTGCGCGGCCTGCTTCCGCTTCCGCCTCGCCCGTGCCGCACGCTATGCCGAACAGCGCGGCCTGCCCGTCCTCGCCACCACCCTCGCGTCCTCCCGCTGGAAGGATCTCGACCAGGTCAATACGGCAGGCGAGTACGCCTGCCGCCTTGACGGAGCCTTCACCCCCTGCACCCCCTCAAGGGGGATGGCCGCAGACCGCTTCGCTCGCGGCGCCCTCGCACGAGAGTCCAGGGTAAGCCAGCCTGCCAGCGGAACGGAAGCGGCGGTCGGGTCTGAAAACCGTGCCACCCTCGGCATCGTAAGAGGGGGGACCGCAAGCGAAGCGCAGCGGTGGGGTCCGAAGGACGTTTTCAGACCCGAGCCGACGTGTAGTGAAGCGGAGCAGGCAGTCGTTTGGTGGCCGCAGAATTGGCGGAAGGGGGGACTGCAGGAAAGAAGGAATGCGGTGATCCGGGAGCAGGGCTTCTACAACCAGAACTGGTGCGGCTGCGAATTCTCTCGAAACAATAACCCTTAATTAATAAGTATATGATCGCAACTATCGTTTACATCGCCGGCATCATCGCCGCAGTCTGGTGTGTGCTCGACATCTTCAAACACAACAAACTGGAGCCCATCTTCAAGATTCTCCTCGCCATCGCCGTCGTGGCCTTCAGCTGGGTCGGCTTCCTGGTGTACTACCTCCTGATCCGCGACAAGATCTAGTTCGGCCGAGTCCGAAAATACGCGAAATCGGAACGAACCCTCGTCTTCTGGCGGGGGTTCGTTCCGTTTTTGGCTCATTTCGGAACCAGGGTCAAAAGCTGTTAACAAATAGCGGCGCTGTGCGTCTATTAAAGGAGTGATTTCTGAAAAAGAACAATTCTTAGATTAAATACAATAAAAAATTATTGCAAATCAATAAATATTGTATATCTTTGCGGAGGAAGGACAAAATTTTATCGAATATTCTTGCAGAATAAAAAAAGATATGTACCTTTGCAGTGTAATAGTTCAATAAGACACTATATGCTCATCGAACTCAAAGACGTCAATAAGACATACAACAACGGTCAGCCGTTGCACGTCCTGAAAGGAATCAACCTTGGCATCGACAAGGGGGAATTCGTCTCGATCATGGGAGCCTCCGGCTCCGGCAAGTCCACGCTGCTCAATATCCTGGGCATCCTGGACAACTATGATACGGGTGAATACTACATCGACGGCCGCCTGATCAAGAACCTGTCCGAGCGCCAGGCCGCCGACTACCGCAACCGGATGATCGGCTTCATTTTCCAGTCCTTCAACCTCATCGGCTTCAAGACCGCGGTCGAGAATGTCGAGCTGCCGCTCTTCTATCAGGGCGTGCCCCGCGCCAAACGTCACCAGCTGGCGATGGATTACCTCGAGCGCCTCGGCCTCGCCGACTGGGCGAAGCACTACCCGAACGAGATGTCCGGCGGCCAGAAGCAGCGCGTCGCCATCGCCCGCGCCCTGATCACCAATCCCAAGATCCTCCTCGCCGACGAGCCCACGGGCGCGCTCGATTCCAAGACCTCCGAAGAAGTCATGCAGCTGCTCGGCAAGCTGAACCGCGAGGATGGCGTCACCATCATCGTGGTCACGCACGAGAGCGGCGTGGCCAACTGCACCGACAAGATCATCCACATCAAGGACGGCATCATCGGGCAGATCGAAGACAACCGCGAGCACCGCGCGTCCCAGTTTGGCGTCAATACCATCATGAAATGAGAGACCTGTTCACCGAAATATGGGAGAGCCTCCGGCGCAACAAGCTCCGCACCGCCCTCACGGGCTTTGCGGTGGCCTGGGGCATCTTCATGCTCATCGTGCTCCTGGGCGCCGGCAACGGCATCATGAACACGACGAATGCGAACATGGCCGGCATCAACGCCAACACCATGCGGGTGTATGGCAACAGTACCTCCAAGCCCTACGGCGGCTTCAAGCAGGGCCGGTACATCGAGCTGGACGAACGGGATATGGCCATGACGGCCGGGCCGGCCTTTGAAGACCACGTGGATGAGGTTTCCGCCGTCCTGACCCAGAGCGGGTTCAAGATGACCTACGGGAAGCGCTACTTCGACATCAGCCTGACCGGCGCCTATCCCGATTATGCCCGGATGAACCGCCTCGACGTCCTGGCCGGCCGTTTCATCAATAAGAACGACCTCCTGGCCCGCCGTAAGGTGATCGTCATCACGCACTTGCAGGCCCGCAACTTCCTGGGCGGCAAGGAAAACTATGCGTCGCTGATCGGCGAGCGCGTCAAGATCGGCAACCTTTCCTTCCAGATCGTGGGCGTCCGCCAGGCGGCGGAAAATGAAAACGATTCTGAGATCTTCACGCCCTACTCGACCCTCAAGGGCATTTTCGCCAAGAGCAACCATATCGATATGCTCGCGTTCACCTTCCATGGTCTGGATACCGAGGAAGAAAACGAAGCTTTCGAAAAAGATTACAAGCGCAGTCTGAACACGATTCACGGCGCCGCTCCCGATGACGAGCGTGCCATCTGGATCAACAATTCCTTCCGGATGAACATGCAGATGAACAAGGGACGCGATATGCTGGAGGTCTTCCTCTGGATCGTCGGCCTGTTCACGCTGCTGAGCGGCATTGTGGGCGTGAGCAATATCATGCTGATCACCGTCAAGGAGCGCACGCACGAGTTCGGCATCCGCAAGGCCATTGGTGCCAGCCCCTGGGGCATCATGAAACTCATCATCGCCGAGAGCGTGAGCATCACCGCCGTCTTCGGCTACGTCGGGATGGTGCTGGGCATGCTCGCCTGCAGCGTGCTTGACGCCACCGTCGGATCCAATCCGCTGGAGCTGTTCGGTGAGACCATCCAGGTGATGAAAGATCCTTCCGTGGGCCTCGACGTTGCCCTGGAAGCCACCCTGCTGCTGATTGTCGCCGGCACCATCGCCGGTCTGATTCCGGCGCGCAAAGCCGCCAAAGTGAAACCCATTGAAGCCCTGAGAGCCGAATGAGACTGGATATCAATACTTACCACGAGATCGCGGACTCCCTGCTTCGCAACAAGAGCCGGAGCCTGCTGACCGGGTTCGGCATCTTCTGGGGCCTGTTCATGCTGCTGGTCATGCTCGGCGCAGGTACTGGCATCAAGGGACTGCTGAACCAGAACTTCGAAGGCTTTGCCTCCAATGCCGCCATCCTGGCCTCCTCCAATACTTCCATGCCCTACAAGGGATTCCAGGAAGGCCGTTACTGGTCGCTGGAATACCGCGACATGGAACGCCTGAAGATTCTCATTCCGGAACTGGACGTCGTGACCCCGATGATCAGCCAGTGGGGACAGACGGCGGTGTACAATTCGCAGTCGACCAGCTGCAACGTGACCGGCGTGAATGCGGACTATGCCGCCATCGACGCGCCGGTGATCAAGTATGGCCGCTTCCTGAACGAAGTGGACGTCGAGCGTGGGCGCAAGGTCTGCGTGATCGGCAAACGTATCTACCAGGAACTTTTCCCCGAAGGGGGAGACCCATGCGGAACGTTCATCCAGGTCGGATCCGTGTTCTTCCAGATTGTCGGTGTGAACTATGCTTCCGGCATGATGAACATCAACGGCAACGCGGCCCAGAAGGTGATGATTCCGGCCTCGATCGCCCAGCAGTTGTACAACCGCGGTGAGACCGTCGACATCCTGTGCGCGACGGCCAAGTCCGGGGTCCATATTGTCGAGCTGGAGAAGCGGATCCGGCAGGTGCTGGGCCGCGAGCATTACTTCGACCCGGAGGACGAGCCGGCCATGATGTTCATCGGAACCGAGCAGATCTTTACGCTGATCGACACCCTTTTCCGGGGCCTGGACTTCTTGATTCTGCTGATCGGTCTGGGAACGCTGTTCGCCGGCGCCATCGGCGTGAGCAACATCATGATGGTTACGGTCAAGGAGCGCACCACCGAAATCGGCATCCGCCGGGCCATCGGCGCCACGCCGTCCGACATCCTCTCGCAGATCATGCTCGAGAGCGTGAGCCTGACGCTGGTGGCCGGCATGTTCGGCATTGTTTTCTCGGTGATGTCGCTGAGTGTGGCTGAAATGATTGTGCGGAGCTCGGGAGAACTCGAACCCGCCTTCCAGATCGGCTTCGGGCTGGCGATCGCCGCAGCGGCGCTGCTCACCGTGCTCGGCATCGTCGCCGGCCTGGCACCCGCCCTGCGCGCGATGCACATCAAACCCGTGGATGCCATGAGAGACGAATAATAAAAACATAAGATATATGAAAAAGTTTTCCAAGTACATTCTGACCGCACTTTTCGCGATCCTTTTCATCGGAACTTTCGTGTTCCTGTACAAGAAATCCCGGCCGAGCGAGATTCGCTACCAGGAGATTGAGGTCGTCGAGGCGAACATCGAGCGCACGACCGTCGTCACGGGCAAGATCGTCCCGCGCAACGAGGTCAACGTGAAGCCGCAGATCAACGGCATCATCGCCGAACTCTACAAGGAGGCCGGCCAGCAGGTCCAGGAGGGCGAGGTCATCGCCAAGCTCCGCGTCATCCCGGACATGAACTCCCTGAGCTCCGCCCAGTCCCGCGTCCGTCTCGCCGAAATCAACTTCAAGCAGGCGACGACCAACTATGAGCGCGAGAAGGCCCTCTACGACAAGAAACTCGTCAGCGACGAGGAATACGATCAGGTCCTGCAGGCCTACAACCAGGCCCGGGAAGAGAAGGCGGCCGCCCAGGAGTCCCTGGAGGTCATCCGCGACGGTGTGTCCTCCTCCAACAAGACGGGCAGCTCCACGCTGATCCGCTCCACGATCACCGGCCTCATCCTCGACATTCCGGTCAAGGTGGGCAACTCCGTGATCCAGGCCAACACGATGAATGACGGTACGACCGTGGCCACCGTGGCCAACATGTCGGACCTCATCTTCGACGGCAACATCGACGAGACCGAGGTCGGCGCCCTCTCCGAGGGTACGCCCATGCACATCCGCATCGGCGCCATGCAGGGCTTCGACACGGAGGCTGCGCTCGAGTACATTTCGCCGAAGGCGGTCGAGAGCAACGGTGCCAACCAGTTCGAAATCAAGGCGGCTGTGAAGGTGACGGGCGACCACCGTATCCGCTCCGGCTACAGCGCCAACGCGGAGATCGTCCTGGAGCAGGTGGAGCAGGTGCTCTCCGTGCCCGAGAGCGCGCTGGAATTCGTCGGGGACGAAACCTATGTCTATCGCATGAACGCCGCCGGCGAATACGAGCGCGTGCAGGTCGAGACCGGCCTGAGCGACGGGGTCAACATCGAGATCAAGAGCGGTCTGCAGAAGGGCGACAAGGTCCGCGGTCCGCGCATCATCAACGACGAAAAATAAACGGCCATGAAGAAGTCCATCCTCCTCATCGCAGCGCTGACGTGCAGCCTGGGCGCACGGGCGCAGCAGGCTCCCTGGAGCCTCGCGGACTGCATCAACTATGCACTGGACCACAACCTGAGCGTGCAGCAGAGCGCGCTGAGCGTGGAGCAGCGCGAGATCGAACTGAACACGGCCCAGAACCGACGCCTGCCGTCCCTGAACGCCTCGGCCTCGGAGAATCTGTCCTTCGGCCGCGGTCTGACGGCGGACAACACCTATTCCAATTCGAACACGACTTCCACGTCCTTCAGCCTCGGCGGCGATATCCCCATCTTCCAGGGCTTCGACATCAACAACGGCATCAAGCTCGGCAAGCTGAACCTCGCCGCGGCGACGGCCGACCTGGAGAAGGCGCGCGACGACATCCGCGTGGCCGTGGCGCAGGCCTACGTGCAGATCCTCTACAACCAGGAATTGCTGCGCGTGGCGCACGAGCAGGCGGAGCATGACGCGCAGCTGCTGGAGCAGATGCGGGAGCGCCTGACGGCCGGCAAGGTCAGCGAGGCGGAAGTCTCCGCGCAGCAGGCCACCCTGGCGCAGAGCCGCCAGTCCGAGATCCAGGCGGAGGGCAACCTGCAGATGTCCGTTCTGGAACTGACGCAGTTGCTGGAGCTCTCCTCGCCGGAGGGATTCGCCATCGTCACGCCGGAGGTGGACGACCCCGCGCGGGCGCTGCTGATGCGCCCGGAGGCCATCTACGAGGAGGCGCTGGGCGTGAAGCCGGCCATCGAGGCCGCGAAGCTCAACGTGGATTATGCAGCCCTGAACATCGCCCGGGCCAAGGGCGGCTACCTGCCCTCGATTTCGCTCAGCGGCGGACTCGGCTCCAACTACTACACCAATTCCAAGTATGCCGGTGCCTCGTTCGGCGAGCAGCTGAAGAACAACTTCAGCCAGTACGTCGGCGTGTCGATGAGCATCCCCATCTTCCAGCGCTTCAACACGCGCAACAACGTGCGCACCGCCGAGCTCAACTACCGGGGCCAGCAGATCCAGCTGGAGAGCGTCAAGAAGGCGCTTTACAAGGAGATCCAGCAGGCCTATTACAACGCCGTCAGCGCCCAGGCGAGCTATGCCGGCAGCCGCGAGTCGGCCGCCAGCGCCCGCCAGCACTACGAGCTGACGGAGGAGAAGTACCGCGTGGGTAAGGCCGGCGTGACCGACTACAACGACGCCCGCAACAGCTGGTTGCGCGCCGAGTCGGAGCACATCCGCGCCCGTTTCCAGTGCCTGTACCAGACCAAGCTGCTGGATTTCTACCGGGGCCGCGAGTTACAATTCTGAGAATTTGCTAACTTTGCGTTATGAAAAAGTATATTCTTCTAACCATCGCGGCGCTTGCACTTTCCGCAACCGCCTTCGCCCAGGATCGGGAGATCGATCTCGGGGATTGGGACGATTTCAACAAAATTGAACTGTCGAAAAACAACACCCACGTGGAGACGGACCTGAGCTTCGTCTTCCCGATGCACTTCGGCTGGACGACCCTGACCAACATCAACTACAAGGGTGCCTGGGCCGGCGGAGACATCGGCGCCTTCCTGAATTTCGATACCGGCAAGAACTTCGTCTATGAACTGCAGCTGCTGGGCATGGACATCCGTTACGGCGCCCTGGGCGTCAACCTCGGCCTTCGCTGGTCTTTCATGGACTTCACCTTCAAGGATCCCTATACCACGATGGTCCAGCCGGGCCGCACCTGCATGCCGGCGGTCATCACGACCACGGGCTACAACGCCCGGAAATCCAAGATCCACGCCACCTACTTCGGCATTCCGGCCCGCGTGAGCCTGAATTTCGGCAAGGCCACGATCTATGCCGGCGCCAGCGCCGAGCTCCTCGTGAACGGCTTCGCCAAATACAAACAGCCGAAGAGCAAGACGCAGATGAAGGATCTCTTCAACGAGTTCCGCGCTACGGTCGAGGGAGGCTTCTCCTACGGCAACCTCGGTGTGTTTGTCCAATACGGCCTGACGCCGCTCTTCCCTGCGGATCTGAGCGATGCCAAGACCCTGACCTTCGGCATCCTCCTCGGCCTGTAAGGATGGCTTTTCAGGAAATAGAACGTAAATTCCTGGTCGCCGGAGACTTCCGCAAAGAGTCTGCCGGCGCCAGTCGTATTATCCAGGGCTTCCTGAGTTCCGCGCCGGGCCGCACGGTACGCGTCCGGGTCCGCGGGGAGCAGGGCTTCCTGACCGTCAAGGGCCCGGCGCAGGGCCTCACCCGCTTCGAGTGGGAGAAAGAGATTCCCGTCGCGGAGGCGGAGCAGCTGCTCGCCCTGTGCGAGCCGGGCGTCATCGACAAGACACGCTGGCTCGTCCCCGCCGCCGACGGGCACGTGTGGGAGGTGGACGAATTCCACGGCGACAACGAAGGACTCGTGGTCGCCGAGGTAGAGCTGGGCGCGGAGGACGAGGCGTTCACGCGTCCCGCCTGGGTGGGTGCGGAGGTCACGGGCGACCGCCGCTACTACAACTCCATGCTGATTAAATGCCCGTACAAAAACTGGAATCCAAAACAATAAGCGATATGAGCAAGAAGACCGTACTCGTGTCCGGCGGAGCCGGATTCATCGGCAGCCACGTGACCGTGGAGCTGGTGCAGGCAGGCTATGACGTCGTCATCGCCGACAACTTCTCCAACTGCGACGAGACCAACTACAAGGGCGTCTGCGCCATCCTGGGCCGCGAACTTCCGCTGGTCCCGATGGATTTCTGCCACAAGTCTTCCGTTGAGGAACTCTTCGACAAGTACCCCATCGACGCGGTCATCCATTTCGCCGCCTTCAAGGCGGTGGGCGAGTCGGTCGCGGAGCCGCTCAAGTACTATCGCAACAACCTGACCTCCTTCATCAACATCCTGGAGGCCGCGCGCCGCAAGGGCGGCTGCAACGTGCTCTTCTCCTCGTCCGCGACGGTCTATGGCCAGACGGACCGGCTCCCGGTGACGGAGGCGAGCCCCCGCCAGCCGGCCGAGTCGCCGTACGGCAACACGAAGACGATGTGCGAGGACATCCTGCGCGACAGCGTGAAGGCCTACGCGGGCGTGCGCGGCATCGCGCTGCGCTATTTCAACCCCATCGGCGCGCACCCCTCCGCGCTCATCGGCGAGCTGCCGCGCGGCGTGCCCAACAACCTGGTGCCGTACATCACGCAGACCGCCATCGGCAAGCGCGAGTGCCTCTCGGTGTTCGGCAACGACTATCCGACCCCGGACGGCACCTGCCTGCGCGACTTCATCGACATCGTCGACCTCGCCAAGGCGCACGTCTGCGCTGTCACGCGCATGTGCGAGAACAAGATGAAGCAGGAATACGAGATCTTCAACGTCGGCACCGGCCGGCCGCTCTCCGTGCTGGAGCTGATCAACGCCTTTGAGAAGGTCAACCACCTGAAGCTCAACTGGAAATTCGCTCCGCGTCGCGCCGGCGACGTGGTGGCCATCTGGGCCGACCCGACCCTGGCCGAGAAGGAGCTCGGCTGGAAGGCGGAGCGCAGCATCGAGGAAACCCTCGCCGCTGCCTGGGCCTGGGAGCAGAAGCTCGCCCAGTAATGTACATCGGCCTCATCAGCGACACCCACGGAGTTTTCTCCGACGGCTTCCGGAAATTCCTGGAGCCGGTGGACGTCATATGGCACGCCGGCGACTTCGGCGGCGGCCTCTCCTTCGTCGACTCCATTGCCGAATTCAAGCCCCTCGTCGGCGTCCACGGCAACTGCGACGGCCAGGACATCCGCCGCGAATACCCCGCATACCAGTATCTCGAAGTCCAGGGCCAGAAGATCCTGATGACCCACATCGGCGGCTCGCCCGGCCACTACGACCTCCGCGCCGCCGCGCTGATCGACCGCTACAGGCCCGACATCTTCATCTGCGGCCACTCCCACATCCTCAAGGTGATGCAGGACCATACGCACAAAATGTTGTACATCAACCCCGGCGCCGCCGGCATCCAGGGCTGGCACGTCGTCCGCACCGCCCTCCGCTTCAAGATCGAAGGGGGCGAAATCAAGGACATGGAAGTCTTCGAGCTCCCGCGGAGCTAGCTCCTATCAGAACAGATTCCCGATCAGGAGACCGGCGCGCAGATAGGGCGCCGGGTGCGTGCCGCGTACCCAGTCGATCAGGGCTTCGCCGTAGCCGTAGTTGAACTGCGTGAACAGCGCGACGGCGCCCAGATGGTAGGAGGCCGCCGCTTCGACGTTGACGTTGAACGGGCCAAACACCGGCGTGGCGGTGACGCCCAGTTCCCATTTGCCGTTCGGGCTGTGGTAGCCGACGGTGAGGTCGCCGTAGCCGTAGAAGCGCGAAAAAACATCCTGGGTGAACTCGTCGTCATACCAGCCGAAGCCGAAACGGAGCGTGGCCTTGAGCACGAGGCCGCCGGGGAAATAGGCGCTGTACTGCCCGAAGAGATAATTGATCGAACGGCTGAAGCTGTCGCCGTCGGTGCCGCGCATGGGCCGTCCGTTGGAGCGGTGCTCCAGGCCGAACAGGAGCTCGTCCCGCTGCAGCGGGACCCGCAGATAGAAGCCCGGCATGTAGCTGTTGTCATGGAAAGGCATCGACGTGTCGAAGAAATCCCACACCGATACCTGGGTGTACGCGAAGCTCAGGTTCATGCCTTCCCGGTTCCCGATGTCTTTCCAGATGGGGAGGGCGAGGCTCAGCTGGAACTTCAGGTCGGCGGTGGATTTGTTGATCGGCCCGGACAGGGGCACGCCGCCGACGAAGTACATGGGGCGGAAGGGTTCGATGATCTGGGCTTTCGCGGACAGCGAAAGCAGCAGGGCGGCCAGCGGCAGGAGCAGGAAACGTTTCATAACACTTCCTCCTTCTTACGCATGAACACCACGCCGAGGGAAAGGGCCAGGATGGCGATGCAGATGAACAGGATTTCCTGTTTGTCCTGCAGCGCCTCCAGTGCCTTGGCCAGCGAGCTGTCCGTCGCCGGCTGGATGGGATGGAAGATGACCTGCAGCGTGAGCAGGCAGCCGATCACGAGCCCGGCGATGAGCGCCAGGATGAGTGCGATCCGCCCGCGGCGGTGCACGCCGTCCACTTCTTTCTTAATGCCTTCCACGGCATTCAGCCGGGCGTTGGTCTCGATCATGAACTGCCCTTCGGCCGGCGTCTCAGGCGCGTTGTCGCGCAGGAATTGTTCGATATCTTTCATAAGCGGATGTGCTGTTTGAGGTGGTCCCGACCCACCGAGAGATGATATTTGACCGTCCCGGCCGGAATCTGCATGATGGCGGCGATGTCCTTGACCGGCAGGTCTTCGAAATAGTGCAGGACGATGACGGTGCGCTCCTTCTCCGGAATCTTCGTCAGCGCCCGCTGCAGTTCCTCGTGCCGGAAGGCGGCGTCCGAGGCGGATCCGTCGGAGACGTGCAGGGCCTCCGGGGAATCCAGCGACGCCGACGGCGCCGGCACGCGCCGCAGGTTGTCGATAAAGCAGTTGTACGCGATGCGGAAGACCCAGGCCTTGAAGTTGCCGACGAAGCGGTCGGA
>Ga0265300_10003447_pt1 | contig 13010 bp, 7 predicted proteins | sample AusTroGonzalo_MG_FD_193482 | JGI IMG/M metagenome (GOLD analysis project Ga0265300, IMG submission 193482) | Bovine rumen microbial communities from tropical cattle in Woodstock, Queensland, Australia - Gonzalo_03 | ecosystem: Host-associated > Mammals > Digestive system > Stomach > Rumen ... | reverse complement strand
CGCCTGCGCTACGGGGTGGCTCGGGAACCTTACCGCCACCGAGGGCAGCCCGCTGGTACACAGGTCGGGGATGCAGTCCTTTTTCGGGAGGATAATGGTCATCGGGCCGGGCCAGAAGGCTTCCGCCAGCCTGTACGCGGCATCGGGAATGTCGCGGGCGACGTTCTCCAGTTCCGCGATGTCGGCAATATGCACGATAAGCGGGTCGAATGTCGGCCGCTCCTTCGCGGCAAAAATCTTCGCGAGCGCTTCGGGGTTGTACGCGTTCCCCGCAAGCCCATATACGGTCTCTGTCGGGATGGCGACTACTTCGCCTTCCTTGAGGAGCCTGGCGGCCTCACTGACGCTTGTCCAAGGGGGGAACTTCATTACAAGCCCAAAGATAAAAAAAGGATGGGAAAAATCCCATCCCTTTAAGATTGTCTTTTGCTTGCGCTATGCTTCCGGGGCTGGTGCCGGAGCGTCTTGCTTGGGTTCGTCCTTGCGGCCGAAGGCGAACACCTTGTCGCATGCCCCGTTGAAGCGCTTCCAGATCTTGTCGGACTGTTCGCGGGGAACCGCGCCGACTTCCTTCCACAGCCTGCGCAGGTGCTTCACCTTGTTCATCGCGCCGGCCACGGTGGCTTCGCTCAGGTCGGTGAGCAGGTCCTCTGCCTGTTCGCACAGGAGCTGCTTCTTCTGGAGGTTGTTTTCGCGGGCCTGTTCCTGGATGTCGAGCTGGTCGCGGCGACGGGTAAAGAAGTCGTCGCAAGCGCTGCGGAATTCCTTGTGGATTTCGGAATCCTCGACACCGCACGATCCGAGCTCGCGCCATTCCTTCTGAATGTCGCGCACTGCGTCGGCGAGCTGGTTGGAACCTGCGCTTTCGGCGAACTGCTTCACCTTCCCGATAAGTTCGAGCTTCTTTGCCTTGATTTTTTCAAGCTGCTTTTGGAGCGCTTCGTCGGTTGCCGCCATCGCGGTAATGAAGAGGTTCATCTTGGAGTTGAACCGCTCGTTGATAGCCTCGACGGATTCTTTCGGCACCATGCCGATGGCCTTCCATTCCTCGCGGATGGCCTTGACGGCTTCAGCCGTTTCGGGCGTGATGTTGCTTGCGTCCATCGCGTCGAGCTTGTCGCAGATGGCCACCTTCTTCACGAGGTTGCCCTGCTTCTCGTTGTCCATCTCTTCGAAATGGCTGCGCTTCTTGTCGAAGAACGCGTCGCATGCGCTGCGGAAGCGGGTCCAGATTTCTTCGGACTTGCTCTTGGGGACAGGCCCGGTGGACTTCCATGCGTCCTGCAACTGTTTGAGTTTGTTGGAGGTCGCGTTCCAGTCGGTAGATTCCTTGAGCGCCTCGGCTTCCTCGATGAGCTTCATCTTCTTCGCGAGGTTTGCTTCGCGGTTCTGGTCCTCTTGCTTGATGCTTTCCTTGTACTGCGCAAAGAATGCGTTTGAAGCGGCCTTGAACCTTTCGATGAGCGCGTTCAGGCTTTCCTTGGGCACCATGCCGATATTCTTCCAGCTTTCCTGGATTTCCTGCATGGCCTTGTACTTGTCTTTCCAGAAAATCGTTGCGTCGGCGACCAGGTCCTCGATCTTCTTGCAGAGTTCCTGCTTGCTTTCGAGGTTCTTCTGGCGTTCCACTTCGCGTTCCTCGATAAACTGCGAGCAGTTGTCGCGGATCTGGGTAAACAATGCCTGGAACTTGTCGCGGAATTCCACGAATTTCGCGGGCGATACCGGGCCGATGTTCTTCCACTTGTTGCTGTATTCGCGCAACTTGTTGAGCACGTCCTGGCTGCCGGGTTCCTTCGCGAGCATCTCCATCTCTTCGAGGATGGCTGCGCGGTCCTTCTCGTTGTGCCAGGATTCCCACTGGCGCATTTCCTGGAAGCGTTCGGTAGCGCTCTTGTACTCGAGCCACAGGTCGTGGTACTTGAACTTCTGTTCGCCGACAATCGCCTTCCATTCGGCAAACGTGTCGCGGAGTTTCTGGCTCAGGCTCTTGAAGTCTTCGTTCTCGTCAAGCGATTTCACGCGGTCGATAAGCTTGCGGAGCTTCTCGGAATTTTCTTCGAAGCGCTTCTGTGCGGTTTCTTCGAAGGCGGTAATCTTTTCCTTGAGCTTGTTGCGCAGCGTGTTGTAGCTCTGGAGGTTCACGTCGGAACCTTCGAGGAGCGGGAGCTTTTCCCATTCGCGCACAATGGAGTGCACGTGCTTCTGCGTGGTTTCGTTGACGTCGGAATCGGCGATGGCCTGCAGCATGTCGAGCAACTGCTTGCGTGCCTTGCCTTCGTCTTCCATGTCAACTTCCTCTTCTGCGACTGCTTCGGCGGCGTTCTTGAGTTCCTGGCTCTTCAAAAGGGCGAGGTTGAACCTCTTCACGGCGTCGGAGTCCATGATGGACTTCTTCTCGTTCCATTCGTTTACGATTTCGGCGATGCGGTCTGTCTTGGACTTGGCGTCATCGGAGGCGAGGATGCTTTCGAGTTCTTCGAGCGTTGCCATCAGCTGCTGCTTGCTCGCTTCCTTTTCGGCATTGGCCTTTTCTGCCGCAACGCGTTCGGCGTCGGCTTCGGCGAGGAACTTCAGGTAGCTTGCATAGATTTCGTCAAGTGTACTCTGCTTTTCGCCCATGCCGAGAGCCTTTGCCTCGTTCATCAGCGCTTCGAACTGGTCCTTGACCTCGTGCGGGTTCTTTTTGCCGGCAAGCGAGTGCGCCTGCTGGATAAGGGCGTTCCTCTTGCCGTTCAGGAGTGCCGCGGCCTTCTTGCCGCCGTCGTCGGCTTCCTTCTTGGCGCGGATTTTTTCGAGGGCGATCTTCCTTACGGAGGTGTGCTTCGAGTTCTTCGAGATGTCCGTGAGCGTGGTTTCGGATTCGATACGGTCCACGGCGGTCTTGGCAATCTCTTCCTTGGCATCCTTGTTTGCGGCATAAGCGAGTACGTTGACCTTGCCCGTCTTTTTCACGAGTTCGAGCCTGAGTTCGGAACTGGGCATAGACTTGACGAGGTCGTCGGCATAGCGGGTGTCCTTCATTTCGTCTACGAATGCGAGTATGTCCTCGTTTGCCGGTTCGCGGTAGTCCTTGAGCTTCTTGGCGACTTCTTCGAAATAACGTGATTCAGCCAGGCGGCGGACTCCTGCCTCGTTATCCTTTTTCGAGATTGCCGAAAGGGAGGGTATCAAGGTGAGTTTCTTGACGGCTGCGGTTCTAACGCTACTATCTTCATCCGAAAGGGCGATACGTTCCAGGGTGCTCTGTTCGCGGACGTCCATCTCTTCGACGGCTTCGAGTCGCTTTTCAGGGTTGGAATTCTGCCATTTCGGTCTCAATGCATCCAATAAGCTCATAAATATCTCCAATAGGTTTACGGACCTTGTAGGGTTCGTGTATGATAATCTAAATAAAAAGATTAGAAGTGGTTTAGGAAAATGTTGTTTTTTTGGCAAATATGCGGGTAGAAATGCGGTATATATTACCTATCTTTGGGGGTAAAATGGCAAAACGCATACCCAAAACGGCGGCTCCCGAGCAAATCGGGGCGAAATTCAAGGCTTTAGACTTGGAACGCTTTTGCGAGGTCTATATCCCGCAGGCCCCGTCGGTCTATACCTACGGGGTTCCGGCCGATTTGCCGGATGGTGTCGAAATCCAGCGGGGGAGTGTCGTCTGGGTGCAGTTCGCCACCCGAAAAAAGCCCTCGCTCGCGGTCGTTTCGCGTGTGCATTCGGAGAGGCCCGCGTTCAACGTGCGCTGCGCCTACTCGCATGCGTCGGGGTATGTCTTTGGCGAGCGGTACATGGAATCGCTCGAATGGGTGGCACGATATTATATAAGCACGCCCATGAAGGCGCTGGATGTTTTTTGGCCCGCGGGTTTCGAGAGTTACTTGGATGCGCTTGCGGCGCGTTTGTCTGAGGATAGTTTGTCGCTGGGGTCGGGATGTGCTGATTCTGGTTTTGAAATGCCCGCGCACCCCGATGTTCCCCCGCTGACGGACGAACAGCAGGTGGCGTTGAACTCGCTTGTCGCAGACCTCTCGGGAACAGGGTTCCGGGGAACGCTCCTGCATGGCGTGACGGGATCGGGCAAGACTCGCGTGTATCAGGAACTGGCGCTTGAGGCGCTCAAGCGCGGGAAGCGCGTGCTCATTCTCGTGCCCGAAATCGGGCTTACTCCGCAGACGGCGGGCAGGTTCGAAGATTTTTTGCAGGTGCCCGTGCGGGTGCTGCATTCCGCACTCTCTGCCCCCAAGAGGCGCGAAGCCTTCGTGTCTATACTGGAGGGGAGCGCGCGAGTGGTTCTCGGGACCCGTAGCGCGATTCTTGCGCCTTTCGATTTCGATGTCGTGATTTTGGACGAGGAGCATGATTCCTCGTTCAAGCAGCAGGACCCTGCCCCGCGTTACCATACCCGCGAGCTGGCGTTCCACCTGGCGTACAAGTACGGGGCGCTCGTGGTTCTCGGGAGTGCGACCCCCTGCCTCGAAACATACCATAACGCAATTACAAATAAATTAAAATATCTGACTTTGAAGAAACGCGCGACTGCGGCAAACCTCCCGGACGTAAAAATCGTGGATATGGGCAAGATGCGCCAGCAGAAGGGCATATTGATGTCGCCCGACTTGCGCGATGCCCTGGTGGCATGTGCGGCAGCCGGCGAGCAGGCGATTGTTCTCATGAACCGTCGTGGCTATTCCAAGATTCGCGTGTGCGGGGAATGCGGCGAGACGCTCTATTGCAGGCATTGCCATGTGCCTCTCGTTTACCATAAGCAGTACCGCTCGCTCCTGTGCCATTACTGCGGGATGCTCTATCCGGTCGATACTCCCTGTACCGCCTGCGGGTCTGCCACGTACGAGTTCGTAGGTGGCGCCATCGAAAAGCTCGAAGAAGAAATTTACGAGTGGGTGCCGAACGCGAAGGTCGTGCGCATGGATCGCGACACCACACAGAATGTCGGCTCCATCGAGAAAATCCTGGAAAGCTTCCGCAATCGCGAATACAACATTTTGCTCGGCACGCAGATGGTCGCGAAGGGCCACGATTTTCCGGGCGTGAAGCTCGTGGGCGTCGTGGGTGCCGACAGCGGTTTCGGAATTCCCGATTTCCGTAATACGGAAAGGCTGTTCCAGCTGTTGAGCCAGACGGCAGGGCGTGCGGGTCGCGCACAGGGCGGCGGGAAGGTGATTATCCAGACGCTCAACCCCGATGAACCCGTGATGAAGTTTGCCCTCGGGCACGACTTTGCGGGTTTTGCCGAGAAGGAGCAGAGCGACAGGCGCGATGCCTGCTACCCGCCTTTCTGCAAGCTTGTGGAAGTGTCTTTCGGGAGTCGCGACGAAGGTGCTTTACGCGATGCCGTGACCCGCGTGGAATCGCTCTGCCGCGCCGAAAAGACGCTCATGGTCATGGGCCCGGTAGATGCGTTCATACCCGTGGTGCAGAACGTGCGCTGGGTTAAACTGTACCTCAAGACAAACGACCTTTCGGCGGTGCGCCGCATTCTTTCGCCCGTAGTGAACAGTCCCAAACCCGCTTTTCCCGGCGTGGAAATCAAAGTAGAGATAGAATAGTTATTTGTATTGTCATACCGCACTTGTTGCGGTATCACCGATAAACAAGAAACCCGACTCTTCGCGAGCCGGGTTCTTTGTAGTTTGTCTGTAACTAGCGATTAGCCGCAGTAGAAGTACGTCTTCACGAGCTTCTGCATGGCGGTCTTGGACTTCGTGACCTGGGCGCGGAGCGTCTTGTCCTTGAAGGCCTTGAGCTGGCTCATGATGCCGTCAATCATCGCGGGGCTGAACACGCCGAATTCTTCGTACACCTTGCGCTGCTTGGCAAGGCAGTCGGCGCTGGCCCAGCAGCTATCCGGGAGCGTGTCGAGCTTGCTCAGGAGCTTCGCGTTTTCTTTCTTGTGGATGTTCACGTTCACGTAGGTGCTGTCGGCAATCTTGAGGCCGTCCTTGAGGCTGAGGCCGTAGCGGCATGCCACGCAGAGGCCTGCCATGAGCAGGTACACGTTGGCGCTGGCATCCGGAGAACGCATTTCCACGGTCTGCTTCTGGTGCGTGTCGTAGCTCGTGCCCTTTTCGTTCGGGTTCGCGATCTTGCAGAGGTCGGTCTTCGAAGCCCAGCCGAGCGGTACGCGCACGAGCACGGAGCGGTTGCGGTCACCCCAGCAAACGTTGGTCGGGGCTTCCTGGTGCGGCACCAGGCGCAGGTAAGAGGTCGGGTTCTGGTTGCCGAACGCGGTGATGGACGGGGCGAGCTTCATCATGCCGGCGATGGCGCGGCGGGCGGTTTCACTGATGACGCCGTTCTTGAGCATCTGGTTGTTGCCGTCCTTCATGATGCGCATGTGGATGTGCAGGCCCGAACCGGCCTTGCCCACGGTAATCTTCGGGGCGAACGTCACATCGAGGCCCATCTGGGCGCCCAGATTGCGGATAATCCATTTGGCGATGGTGAGCTGGTTGGCTGCGTCTTCGGCGGCGCAGGGGAGGAATTCGATTTCGTTCTGCTCGTAGAGTTTGCCGTCTTGCGTGAAGTTGCCCACTTCGCTGTGGCCGTACTTGATCTGGCCGCCGGCCTGCGCGATGTAGAGCATGCACTGCTGGCGGAACTCGTTGAACTTCGCGAACGGGGCAGATTCGTGGTAGCCCCTCTGGTCAACAGCCGGGAATTCGCCCATGTCGTCGGCGATCACGTAGTATTCAAGTTCGCCCATGGCCTGGAATTCCATGCCCGTTTCCTTCTTGAAGGTCTCGCAGGCCTTGTGGAGCGTGTATTCCGGGGAGGATTCGAGCGGCTGGCCGTCTTTGTTGAAGAAGCTGCAGAGCAGGCAGAGTGTGGGGAGTTCCGCGAACGGGTCCATGAATGCAGACGAGAAACGCGGCACCACGTAAAGGTCGGAAGAGGAAGCCTCGATGTAGCTGAACAGCGAGGAACCGTCCACGCGTTCGCCGCAGCTGAGGATTTCGTCGAGGTAGTCGGCGTCGTTGATGACGAAGTTGAGCGTCTTGAGGCGGCCGTCGCCACCGGCGTACATGAAGTTCAGGTGGCGGATGCCATTGTCGAAGATGTACTTCTTGATGTCTTCCTTGGTGAACTTGTCGCGGGGCTTCTTGAGCGCAGTGACGAGAGCGTTGGCAGAATAAGCGGTAGATGCCATTTATGTGTCCTTTTTGTTGGTTTCAGAAATTGTAAAGTTTGCTGTTAATTTTCTTAATTTACTTTTTTTATTTCAAAAAAGCAAAAAAGATGGCGAAAAATTATTCCATTTAGTGTAAAAAAAGAAGGTTGCTCGTCGTGAACAGCGTCATTCTGAGCGCAAGCGAAGAATCCAGGATAGAGCTGGACTGGATCCTTCGCCACTTTGTGGCGAAGGATGACGTTTTGGCCGGGGTGACAATGACGGGGGTGTTAGGGGGTGGAACCACCTAGGCGAGGGGGTAGGCGGCAACGCGGTGCCGCCGAGGGGGAGACTTCCCCCGGCTACTTGCGCTTCTTCTTGACCTTCGGCGGGGTGTAGTTGCTTCCGATGGTCCCGCCGTTGTTCTGCTTCTTGGCCATGTCGCCCACCTTCTTGAACATGAGCTTCATGTCTTCGTACTGCTTGAGCACGGCGTTCACGCGGCCGAGTTCGGTACCCGAACCCTTCGCGATACGGTTCTTGCGGCTGCCGTCGAGAATCTGCGGCTTCTTCCTTTCCTTCGGGGTCATGGAACTGAGGATGGCTTCCACATAAACTAACTGCTTCTCGTCAATCTGGTCGAGCGGGAGTTTGTTCAGGCCCGGAATGAGCCCGATGATATCCTTGATGCGGCCGAGTTTCTTGATGGTGCGGAGCTGGTTCAGGAAGTCGTTCAGGTCGAACGTGTTGTTGAGGATTTTCTTCTTGAGGTCCTTCGCGTCCTTCTCGTCGATAACCTGCTGCGCCTTTTCCACGAGGGATACCACGTCGCCCATGCCGAGGATTCGGCTGGCCATGCGGTCGGGGTGGAACAGGTCGATGTCGGGGAGCTTTTCGCCCACGCCGATAAAGCATATAGGCACGCCCGTCATCTTCTTGATGGAGAGTGCTGCACCGCCACGGGTGTCACCGTCCATCTTCGAAAGGCAAACGCCCGTGAAGTTGAGGCGCTGCCAGAAGGTTTCGGCCACGTTCACCGCTTCCTGACCAATCATAGCGTCGGCCACGAACAAAATTTCGTCGGGGTGTACGGCTTCCTTCGCCTTCTCGAGTTCCTGCATGAGTTCTTCGTCGATCTGCAGGCGGCCTGCGGTATCGTAAATGACGAGGTCGAAGCCGTTGTCCTTCGCGTACTGGTAGCCGTGCTTGATGATTTCCACTGGGTCGCCCTGGCCTTCGTCGTACACCGGAATGCCGATGGACTTGCCGAGCACCTGCAGCTGCTTGATAGCTGCCGGACGGTACACGTCCGCCGCCACGAGGAGGGGCTTGCGCTTCTTCTTGCTGCGCATCCACAGGGCGATCTTGCCCGCAAAAGTCGTCTTACCGGAACCCTGGAGACCCGCCATCATGATGCCCACCGGAGCGGGGCCGGAGAGGTTGATTTCCTTGGTTTCGCCACCCATCACAGCCACGAGTTCGTCGTGGATGATTTTCACGATCTGCTGACCGGGAGTCACCGAGTTGAGCACTTCGGAACCGAGGGCCTTTTCCTTGACGGCCTTCACGAAGTCGCGGGTCACGTTGAAGTTCACGTCGGCTTCGAGGAACGCACGGCGCACTTCGCGCAGCGATTCGGCGACGTTTTCTTCGGTGAGCTTGCCCTGCCCGCGCAGGTTCTTGAGGGTAGATTCTAGAGAGTCGGTCAGCTGTGAAAACATAGTGAGCGCAAATATAGTTAAAGGCGAGGGTTGCGATGGTTAGCGCTAGATTTTGCCGTGGTTAAATGCAAGGGTTTTGACTGAAACTTCCGTTGACAATTTGTGTATGAAAAATGTAAGAAAATAAACAGAATGAAAACATAAGATTATGAAACCTTATGTTGGTTTCCTAATTTTGCGCCATGAATTACAAAGATGAAGACGTTTTCAACCGGTCGTTCCGAAAACTGCTGCTGGATTTGCGCAAGAATATGCTGTGTTCGCAGACAGCTCTTTCAAAATGCGTGGGAGTCACGCGACAGGCGATTTCGATGATGGAATGTGGCAAGCGGATGCCTTCGCTTCAGGGGTTTTGCGAACTGGCGCAGGGGGTGGGGCTCTCGCCGACGCAGCTCATGAATTGTTTAGAACGGATTTGCGAGAATGAGTCGAGGGCCAGGGTGACCGATGTCAGAAGTGCGAATATGGCGATGGAGTATGTGAAGAATGCGAAAAAAAATATGAAAGCGAATGGATTTGTTTAATTTTGAAACATTTGCTTGTGGTCGTTTTATTTTTAAACGCGTTGAATGACGCTTTTGACGGTTTAAAGGCTCTTTTTACCCTATTTTTCTTGTCTTTTCATTCAGTTTATGCAAGAATCGTGCCGAAAATGGGTTTGGCACACCTTTTGCTAATAATAGGGCGAACAAAAAATAGTCCAATCTGGACCAAAGTTTAAACAAAGGGTTCTGCGAAAGCGGCCCGCAAAAAAAGAGGAAAAGAAAAATGATCAAGCCTTTAGCAGATCGAATCGTTGTCAAGCCGGCCGAAGCCGAACAGAAGACCTCCTCGGGTCTCTTCATTCCGGACAATGCCAAGGAAAAGCCCATGCAGGGCAAGGTCGTGGCCGTGGGCCCGGGCCGCAAGAATGACAAGGGCGAAATCGTCCCGATGGAAGTCAAGGTGGGCGATGTGGTGCTCTACGGCAAGTACAGCGGCACCGAAGTGACCGTTGACGGCGAAAACTACCTCATCGTGAAGGAACCGGACGTCATCGCGACGCTCTAATCAAAAAGTTTTAAATAAAAAAGGAATACAAAAATGGCAAAGCAACTCAAGTTTGATGTGGCAGCTCGCGAATCCCTCATGAAGGGCGTGGACAAGCTCGCCAACGCTGTCAAGGTAACTCTCGGCCCCAAGGGCCGTAACGTGATGATCGCCCGCTCCTTCGGTGCCCCGAACGTGACCAAGGACGGCGTGACTGTCGCTAAGGAAGTGGAACTCGAAGACGCCTACGAAAATCTCGGCGCCCAGATGGCCAAGGAAGTCGCCAACAAGACGAGCGACGCTGCTGGTGACGGTACCACGACTGCAACCGTTCTCGCCCAGGCTATCACTCGCGAAGGCCTCAAGAATGTGGCCGCCGGTGCAAACCCGATGGACATCAAGCGCGGCATGGACGCTGCGGTTGATGCTGTCATCAAGGAAATCGGCAAGATGGCCGTGAAGATCAACGGCAAGGAACACATTGCCCAGGTCGCTACGATCTCTGCGAACAATGACCCGGAAATCGGTGACCTCCTCGCCAACGCCATGGAAAAGGTCGGCAACGACGGTGTCATCACCATCGAAGAATCCAAGACCGCCGACACCATCCTCGACGTCGTCGAAGGTATGCAGTTCGACCGCGGCTACCTCTCTCCGTACTTTGTCACCAACACTGACAGCATGGAAGTCTCCCTCGAGAATCCGTACATCCTCCTGTACGACAAGAAGATTTCTACGATGAAGGATCTTCTCCCGATGCTCGAACACGTTGCCAAGCAGGGCAAGTCCCTCCTCATCATCGCCGAAGACGTCGATGGCGAAGCTCTCGCAACGCTCGTCGTGAACAAGATGCGTGGCACCCTGAAGGTCGCTGCCGTCAAGGCTCCGGGCTTCGGTGACCGCCGCAAGGCCATGCTCGAAGACATCGCCATCCTCACCGGTGGTATGCTCGTTTCCGAAGACACGGGCGCCAAGCTCGAAGACGCTCCGGTTACGGTTCTTGGCCAGGCCAAGTCCATCACCATCACGAAGGACAACACCACGATCGTCGAAGGTGCTGGCGACGCTGCCTCCATCAAGGGTCGTATCGGTCAGATCAAGAAGCAGATTGAAACCACCACGAGCGACTACGACCGCGAAAAGCTCCAGGAACGCCTGGCCAAGCTCGCCGGCGGTGTGGCCGTGATCAAGGTCGGTGCCGCTACCGAAGTCGAAATGAAGGAAAAGAAGGACCGCGTCGACGACGCCATGCACGCAACCCGCGCTGCCGTCGAAGAAGGTATCGTTCCGGGTGGTGGCGTTGCCCTCATCCGTGCCGAAAAGGCCATTGACGCCCTCAACTTTGACAACGCCGACCAGAAGACCGGTGCTGCCATCATCCGCCGCGCCATCGAAGAACCGCTCCGCCAGATTGTGCAGAACGCTGGTCTCGAAGGCTCCGTGGTGGTGAATAAGGTCAAGGAAGGCAAGGACGCCTTCGGTTACAACGCCAAGACCGACACCTACGAAGATCTCATCAAGGCTGGCGTCATCGACCCGGCCAAGGTGACCCGCACGGCCCTCAAGAATGCCTCCTCCATCGCCTCGATGATCCTCACGACTGACTGCGTGATTACCGAGAAGAAGGAACCCAAGCCGGCTGCTCCGGCCATGGACCCGGGCATGGGTGGCATGGGCGGCATGATGTAATTGAGCTGTCACCCCGGTCTTGTGCCGGGGTCGCCGATAAACATTCTCCTCCTAACAAAAAGCACTCGGTTCAGCAATGAGCCGGGTGTTTTTTTATGTTTTCGCTCTTATCCCTGCCTTGACCGGGGTTTTCCTTTTTATTACATTACATATTAGGTTGTTGGGAAAGGAGTCCGCTTATGAAGAACGCAATGTCGTTGCGAGGATGCGTAGCATCCGTGGCAATCACAATCCCGCTTTTCCTCCTCGCCGCCTGTGGCGACGACATCACCGAACAGTATAACGCGAACGTGGGTGCGGTGGAAACGAGCAAGGACCTGCCCGAATGTACCAAGGATATTGCGGGCCAGACGGCTTTTGTCTCGGAGACGCACGAGTTCCTGGGCTGCGACGGCAAGGAATGGCAGACGCTGAGCGCGAATACCGTGAGCGTGGGCGACAACGTGTGCAGCTCCACGAGCCTTTCCGACGATTCCGGTTTCGAGATTTTCTGCAACGGGAAATCTATCGGCAAGGTAAAGAATGGTGAGAAGGGCGATGCGGGAACGCCTGGTGCAAAGGGTGAAGCCGGCACGAACGGCACCGGCTGTAAGATTCAGGAATCTACCGCGCTTACCGCGACAATCGCCTGCGGCTCCGAGACCTTCACTATGGATTTGACAGGTTACGTGGACGTTCCCGAGGCATGCGACACCACTGACACCGATTGCGCTACGCCTGTGGACAACGTGGATCTCAGTGGCGTATCGCAGAAGGGCCCGTTTGTCTCCGGCACGGACGTCACGGCGTACGAACTGGAAAACGGCAAGTCCCTCAAGCAGACGGGTAAGACCTTCGGTGGCAAGATCGAGAACAAGGACGGCTCCTTCAACATCCGGACTGTCAAGCTCAAGAGTTCCTATGCCTACCTTGTGGCGGACGGCTTCTACCGCAACGAGGTTACGGGTAGGAACAGTTCGGCAACCATCAAGCTGCGCGCTCTCACAAACTTGGACGGACGTAGCACAGCAAACATTAACCTGGTGACGCATCTGGAATATGACCGTGTGCAGCGTCTTGTGACCAAGGATAACAAGTCCGTAATCGAGGCGAAGCGCGCTGCCGAAAAGTCGCTTTTTGCCGCATTCAACATCGACAATACCGGCTTCAAGGGCTTCGCCGAAGACCTCAACATATTCAAGGAAGGTGACGGCAATGCAGCCTTGCTTGCCGTTTCCGCAATGCTCCAGGGCGACCGCAATGAGTCCGAACTCACCGCATTGCTTGCTTCCTTTAGTGTGGACTTGGGCGATAACGGCGTATGGGACGATTCCTTGCGCCGCGCACAGATTGCCGACTGGGCTATGAAGGCTGATGTTGAAGGCAGGCTTGCAACAATCCGCGCGAACGTGAAAGGCTGGAAGTTGAGCGACAGCGAACCTCCTGCATTCGAGAAGCACGTA
>Ga0265300_10003444_pt1 | contig 13015 bp, 17 predicted proteins | sample AusTroGonzalo_MG_FD_193482 | JGI IMG/M metagenome (GOLD analysis project Ga0265300, IMG submission 193482) | Bovine rumen microbial communities from tropical cattle in Woodstock, Queensland, Australia - Gonzalo_03 | ecosystem: Host-associated > Mammals > Digestive system > Stomach > Rumen ... | reverse complement strand
AAATGGGCGGTGGGGTTGCCAGAAATCCGAATGATTACGTTCTGGATCTGTGGGGATATGAAGCACCAGAACAAGCTTACTTCAACGAGTTATTCAGAGTATCAAAGAATCAGATCATATGGGGGGCGAACTATTTCATAGAACAGATCAACAGAAATTCACAATGTTGGGTTGTATGGGATAAGGAGAAACCAGAAGGTGTAGGTTTTGCGGATGTGGAATTAGCTTGGACATCATTCAACCGCAGTGCAAAGATTTTTAGGTTTGCATGGAATGGCATGATTCAAGGTGATATGAAAAACAAGGAGCGGAAGATACATCCAACCCAGAAGCCAAAAGCCTTATACAAATGGTTGTTGATCAACTTTGCAAAGGAAGGTGACAAGGTTTTGGATACTCATGTTGGTAGTGCTTCAAGCCTTATCGCCTGTAGAGAATTGGGATTTGATTATGTCGGATTTGAGTTAAGTGCAGATTATTACGCATTAAGCAAGGAACGATTGGAACAGCATGAAAAGCAGGTAAGTATTATACAGTTGCTAAATGATTGGAAATTGCCATAAAAGAGAAATTAACCTACACAACCTTACAGAAACTTAAAAAATTTTTTTGTAGAATCTATAATGCCCAAAGGGCATCGGTTGGAGAACCTAATAAAAATCATATGAAAGGTTGGAGTACCTATGAAATGTTGGATATGCGGAAAAGAAGCGACACGCACAAAACTGGTATTTGATGGTAAGTTCTGGGATGAACCGAAATTATCAGAAAAACGAAGGTGTTACTGCGACAAGTGCTTTAAGGAATTTGAGCAAAAGGAAAGTGAAGAAAGAAAGCTTTATATCAAATTGCGGAAACGTGAGATGGTAAGAAAAGCGGTCAATCTTCTTGAAAAGCAGAACACCAATATGTATCAGTACAAGGAAGCAATTGAAGTAGTTCAAGATTTCATAGAAGCTAACCCAGATAAGATTGATAGTTCCTACGAAGCTTTAACGGCAATAATCCTTGTTCATAACAGGATCTATTCCAAGATGCAGTACAAGGTCGGAAAGTATCAAGTGGATTTCTTGCTACCAGACTTGATGGTTGTTCTTGAAATAGATGGTGACCGACACAAGCACAAAAGGGATTATGACAGCATCAGAGATAAAGAGATAAAGAAAATGTTGGGTGAGTATTGGGAAATAATACGCATACCAACAGAAAACCTTGATCAGAATGCAAAGAAAATTCCAAGAGCGATCAACAAGGTGCTTGAATACAGGGAAACCAACCACATAAATTGGAGAAAGTTATGAGTATAAACAGCAGAACGAAGGGCGCACAAGCCGAAAGGGAAGTCGCACAGCTTCTGCGGAATCAAGGACACATTGAAGCCAGAAGAGGTCAACAATATAGCGGATTGAAAGGCGATGCTGATGTAGTCGGTGTCAAAGGAATCCACATCGAAGTCAAAAGACAGGAACGTGTGATAGACGAAAAATGGCTAAATCAAGCTGAACATGACGCAAGATTAGGCGATGTACCTGTAGTAATGTATAGGAGAAGCCACGAAAAATGGAAAATCTTAATAAGGCAAGATATTGCTGACCTTATCTGGCAGACATTAACAGACAAGCAGAAAGACGATATAAGGAACAGACTCAAGCTTTATCCATAGTCTTTTCATTCATGTTTTAACTCCTTTCGCAATTGGGCAGGTGTAAAAGCCTGTCCTTTTGCGTGGTGAAAAAGATGACAGATCAACAGGAAAGATTTGCAATTGAATATGCGATGACAGGCAATGCCACACAATCTGCGCTAAAGGCAGGTTATAGCAAAACAACCGCAGAAAGCCAATGCAGTAGGTTGTTGGGGAATGTCGAGATTCAAGCCAAAATAAATGAAGTCAAAGCACAGATATCTCAAGAGTTAAGAACCAAAATGGCAAGAGAAGCTTCGACAGCCTTTAATGTGCTTGTTGAGATCATGGGGAACACAGAAGCAAAGGATGCAGATAGGATCAAATGTGCGGTGGATCTTCTTGATAGGGCAGGTTATGTTGCCGAAAAGAAGGTTGAAGTATCAGCGCAATACACAGATATAGACAAGATGGAAAGCATTCTGAAGCAATTTGGTATGGTGCATGAGTGATTTCGGTTGGACAGAAAAACAAAGGGCATTCTTGCGAAGCAATGATGCAAAAGTAGAGTTTCTGGAAGGAACAACAGCAAGCGGTAAAACAACAGTAGGCGCATATAAGTTTCTGTGCCGTGTTATGGCATCAAACGATCAAATGCACATCCTGTCAGCAGAGGATACAGGCACAGCAGAAAAGAACATCATACAAAAAGATAACGGCATTGCGGATCTGACAAGAAGCACGTTCTTCGAATACAAGGGGAACGGAAGCGCACAGTACAAAATGCCACACATCATATTGCACACCAAAAGAGGTGACAAGGTGGTGTTTGTGGTAGGTTACAGAGATAAAGCACGATGGAAGGATGCGTTAGGCGGTCAATATGGATGCTTGTATATTGATGAGATCAACACAGCAAACATGGATTTTGTCCGTGAAGCCATGATGAGATCAAATTACACGATAGCAACACTTAATCCAGATGACCCCAATTTGCCGATATACAAAGAGTATATCAATCACAGCAGACCATTAAAGAGGTGGGAAGCCGAAGAACCGAAAGAAATCCTTGCAGAATTGGTCGAATCTCCCAAAGATGGGTGGGTGCATTGGTTCTTCACTTTCGATGATTCTGGCATATCTGAAGATAAGAAGCGCACGATCATCGAAAATGTTCCTGTCGGCACGAAGCTATACAAGAACAAAATACAGGGGATTCGATGCAAGGCAACAGGATTGGTATTCAGCAACTTTGACCAGAATAACGTAGTCAAGGCAAAAGAACTGAAAGACCGAATCAAGCAAGGCAAGCTGAAGTTCAAGCGTTATTCAATGGGCGTGGATACATCCTACTCCCAGAAGTCACCAGACACCATAGCAATGGAATTCTGCGGTATAACGGATGACGGTGACCTGTACACGCTTGAAGAAAGGATATTCAATAACGCTATACGCAAAGAGCCGTTAGCACCGTCTGATGTAGTCACCGAGATCGTAGGATTTGCTGATTTCTGTCGCATAGCGTGGGGCGATTTCAGAAACATCTTCATTGATTCGGCAGACCAAGCAACAATAACCGAGTGTATCAAGTACAAAAGGGAAAACGGATGCATATACAACTTCATTCCAAGCTACAAGGGGATGAAGGTCACAGACAGGATAAACCTGCAACTTGGATGGATAGCAAAAGAACAGTATTTCGTGTGTGATCATTGCACCGAGAACATAAGGGAAAAAGGTGTGTATAGTTGGCAAGAAGACAAGGACATTCCTTGCGATTCTGATGATCACACCATAAATTCTGAACAATATGCGTGGTTGCCTTATGTACATGATATAGGTATTTAGCAATGACAGAAGATTCGTGGGAATATGCGGAGTAAACAGGGGTAGAAATGGGATTCATGGATAACTTAAAACGTAGAATGCAAAGTTGGTTGAATATTAACCCACCGATGGCAATGCTTATCAACTTGCAAGAGGTTCTGGATTATCAAGGCAATGCGATAAAAAACCGTATATGGTATCGTGGCGATCCGAACGAACTTGAACAGCTTTACTTCCAGATTCCAAAACATCAAGTAGAGATGCAGAAGTTCTGGGCAAGTCATCCGACCGCAGGTATGGAAATGCGGAAGATACACACAGGTCTTCCGAGCATGATAGTAGACCTTCTTGCAGGTATCATCGTATCCAATATCAACGATTTCACCTTTGACAAGTCCGAGCCTGTCAAGGATGTCTGGGAAGATGTAGATACAGAAAACCACATCAAGAAGCTGATCAAGAAGTGCGTGAAGGAAGTGCTTGTGGTCGGTGACGGTGCGTTCAAGCTATCGGTTGACCCAGAGTTATCACAGTATCCGATCATTGAGTTCTGGGGCGGTGACCGCATCGAATACAGGTGCAAGCGTGGCAGAATAAAAGAGATCGTTTTTAAATCGTACTTTGAGAACGAGAACGGCACGCTTGAACTGAAAGAGATATACGGACACGGCTACGTTGACTATGAGTTATACCGTGGCGGTGAACCGATTGACATGAGCGTAGATGACCGCTTCGAAGGTCTGACAAGGATCGAATGGGATTCTGATGACATCATGGCTGTTCCTGTCATGTTCTACGATTCGGATAAGTTCGAAAACCGTGGGCAGAGCATCTTTGACAAGAAGATAGATGCGTTCGACAGCTTCGATGAAGCGTATAGCCAATGGATTGATGCGTTAAGGGCAGGTAGAACTAAAGAATACATACCAGAGAATCTTTTACCAAGAGATCCTAATACAGGTGTGGTGCTGAAACCGAATGCTTTTGATAACAGGTACATCCGCACAGATGCCGACATGAAAGAGCGTGCCGAAAACAAGATCGTGACGGCAAGCGGTGAAATCAAGCATGATTCATATCTTGCGACTTATGTTACCGCTTTAGACCTTTGTTTACAGGGGATCATATCACCGTCAACAATGGGTGTGGATGTAAAGAAACTTGACAATGCAGAAGCGCAACGTGAGAAAGAGAAAGTTACCTTATACACAAGGGATACCATCATTGAGGTGCTTCAGCCTGTCCTTGAAAAGCTTATCCGTGAGGTCATCACGGTATACTACCGCAGTATCGGTGAAGTCGAACCAGAATACGAAGTTACAGTAACCTTCCAAGACTACGCTAACCCAAGCTTTGAAAGTCAGATAGAAACGGTGGGCAAGGGCAAAATGCAAGGCATCATGAGCATAGAAGCCTGTGTCGAAGAACTGTACGGTGACAACAAAGACGAAGAGTGGAAAGAAGCGGAAGTCGCAAGGCTGAAGAAAGAACAGGGCATAGAAGAATTCGAAGAACCTGCATTAAGTGCGGATATAGTCTGGGATGATTATCAAAGTAGCGAACAACTGTTATCAGATGCCAAAGGGCAAAGCAATAGACTTGCTTAAGGTCGCATCAGAACAAGTGCCGAATGGGATATTTGCAATAGAGCATATCGGAAAAGGGTATATCGAACTGATGAACCTGCCGATGACGAACGCAGAGATCAAGAAAGCACGGAAGGAATACGGCAGAAAGGGCATCAAGGTCTATGCCAACATGGGGTAAATAATGTCTAACGAATATGACCTTTCAAGAGCATTCAAGAAAATAGAAAACGAACTGATCGATTCGATGATGCGAAACCTTGAAAGGCACAAGGCAGAAGAGGATGAAGAAGGGTTCAATTGGGAACAATGGCAAGCCTTGCAACTGAAGGATCTTGAAAGATACAGAGCGCAGAACAAAGACAAGTTCCAAGGCAGATTTGCTGACCTAAACAAAAGAATAGAAGACCTTTACCGACAGACTTATGGAGATGCCAAGACGGCGCAGGAACAATACTTGCTTGAACAGATCAAGAAGAAAGACTTCACCCCTACGCAGACCAAGGACACGCAGTTTTTCAATATCAATGACGATAAGCTGAACATACTGATCGAACGCACCAAGGCAGACTTCACAAGGGCAGAATATGCCGTGCTTCGCAAAGCAGATGACGATTACAGGAAGATCATCTTTGATGCGCAGGTTTATGGAAACGTAACCAACGATTACAACAAAGCCGTGGACATGGCAACGGAAGACTTTCTTAAGAAGGGAATCCAGAGCATCCAATACAAGAACGGCGCAAAGCACAACATAGAATCCTATGCACGGATGGCAATCAGAACAGGCAACAAACGTGCTTATCTGATGGGTGAAGGGAGCGCAAGGGATGAATACGGAGTGCATACCGTACAGGTCAACAAAAGAACGCAAGCCTGTCCTAAATGCGTGGGTTATCTTGGCAAGGTGCTTGTTGATGATGTGTATAGCGGTGGCACGATAAAGGAAGCGGTCAAGGCAGGTGTTCCGACCTTATCACAGGCGATGGCGCAAGGCTTTCTGCATCCTAACTGCAAAGATATCTATTCGACCTATCTGGAAGGTGTTTCGAAACCTGCCGAACCGTGGACAAAAGACGAAATCGAAGAGATCGTAGGTGATTACAACAGCGAACAGGCTTTGCAACACGCTAACGAGATGAAAGATTCCTATCAGCGGATGGCAAAGTATGCGCTTGACCCAGACAATAAGGCAAGGTATCAGCAACGTGCAGACATATGGGAACAACGTGCGGATATTATTAAGCTTACAGAACGTAGGAAGCAGAGAATGACAGGGCGCAAGATACAACCGCTTCCAAGAAGTTCGTCTGTTGACATTTCGTCAATGCCAAGCACTCAATTAAAAGAATACGCAACGAACAACTTAAAAACGGAATTTGTCGGTATTGAAGGGGCGAATGCCGATTTTGTTCGTGAAGCGGTTAAGGTGATAGATGAATTCGAACGGAAAATGGGGGGGAATTCAATTGAAGGTTTAAGAGTGCAATTTGGTGGATTGCCAAAAGGAGTGTATGCCAAATACGATGATAAAACCAAGACATTGCATTTGAAAAAAACAGGCAACATTGAAAAATTCGTTGAATCACAGAAAAAGGCAAACGAGCGTTACAAAAGAAAGTGGAAAACTGACAAAGATTATTATGCCACGGAAACATTCAGCGGTACGATATTGCATGAACTTGGTCATGCAGTAGATGTTGATGTAGGACAAGCGTTATCCAAGAGCCTTTCCGCAAATTCAACTATTGATGAACTGTCTGTAAAAGTGTCAGCATATGCAGGTAGTACACAAAGCGTAAGGGCAACAAAGCGGTCTGAAGCATGGGCAGAGAACTTTTCGGCATATATGGACGGTGGGAAGAACCGTGCGAATGTTCCGAAAGAGATCGCTGATAAAATAGAAGGATATTTTGAATCTAAACGAGCAAATCAACGCTAATTGCGTGGTGGAAAGCCATAAATTTGCGTTTTAAGCGATTTTTTTACACATCAAGGCATTATATCACCTTGCGATTTAGACCGCTTACAGGCGGTTTTAGTGTGCTTACAGAGTTAAATTAAACTATAACATGGAAAGCAAAGACCTTATAGAAGTGCTGATTGACCTAATAAGAGCCGTGCATAGAATCGAAGCGCAACTGCGTGACATCAACCGCACATTGGCAAAGATGGAGAAGAAAAAATGAACGATATAGTCTACATCCTTAAGGAAGATGTGACCGCAGAAGAACTGAAATATTCGATTCGGTCGGTATGCAAGAATTTCAAATTCCGCAAGCTGTGGATATATGGTGGAAAACCAGAAGGGATAGAGCCAGACGAATATGTTAAGTTCCGTCAGAAGGGCAATATGCCGTGGGAGAAAGTCATATCAACCATATATGAGGTCAGTAAAAACAAAGATATCACGGAAGACTTTTGGCTGTTCAACGATGACTTTTACATCATGCAACCTGTTGAGGATATGCCAAACTTCTATGACAGGACATTGCACAGACGGATACAGGCTATAGAAAAGAACCGCATGGGGTCACGGTCTTTGTACACCTTACAGTTAAGGCGCACAAGGGAAGCGTTACAGAGTGAAGGATACAAAACCTTCAATTATGAGGTACATATGCCGATGCTGATCAACAGAAGAAAGGCAAAAGCGTTGATAGAAAAGTATCCGAAAATGACGATGTTCAGAAGCACCTACGGCAACGTGTACAACATCGGCGGTGAACAGCACAAGGATGTGAAGATAGCAAGGACAGACCTTGAACCGTCAGAAGCCTGTGATTTTTTAAGCACGGCAGACGGTGACCTGTCCGAAAGCGCAGTAGGCAGATTCATCATGGAGAGATTCCCAGAACCTTGCAGATATGAAGTATAGCGTAATCGTACCGTTTTACAATTCAGCGATATGGCTTGAACGATGCATTAACAGCATGGTCAAACAGGAAGGTGATTTTGAATTCATTCTTGTGGATGATCATTCAACGGATGGTGGTGACAAGATCGTAGAATGCTATTTCGACCCACGGATGAAGCTGATGATAAACGAGCATGCCAAAGGTGTGAGCGGTGCAAGGAACACAGGATTAGACCATGCAAAAGGGGAGTGGATAACCTTTTTGGATGCGGATGACGAAATGTTGCCAGACTCATATGCCACGTTCGAACGCATGACCGAACACGATACCAATATCATCCAAGCCAATCATTTACGGCATTATCTTAACGGCAACAGGATCTACAACAAGTATCCGTGTGAAGCAGGTGATTATTCACTACAGAATCTGCCGTCACAATGGTGCATGGTATGGAACAAACTGTACAAGGCTGAATTTCTGAAAGATGTCAGATTTGTGGAAGGTGTCCAATACGGTGAGGATGAAGTTTTTAACCTTGATTGTCTGGCGAAAAACAACGAACTTATCTGCACCGAGGATCTGATGACATTACGGCACTTCAACAACCACGCATCATTGTCGAAATCGAAAGGCAGACAAGGTTTGATACTACAGGCAAGAGCGTTGGAAGATTTTATCATGCGCTGTGACAATGCAGAAGCACGGCTGACGGCTTGCAAAGTATTGTCTGATCATTGGGCAAGCGATACATACAGGAGAGCGTTTGAATGAAATATATCATCATGTGCGGTGGTCAGTACAGGGAATGGAAGACCCCACGGCAATTGGCTGTGGTCAAAGGTGAACGGATCGTAGAAAGAACCATCCGCTTATTGAGAGAAAACGGAATCAAGGATATAGCGATATCATCAAATGACCCTGTATTTGAGTTATGCGGAGTTCCTGTATTAAGGCATGATAATTTTTACTTCGTCTGGAAAGATTGGAATGCGGATGGTCATTGGTGCAATTGCTTTTATTTGACGGAAGAGCCGACCTGCTATCTGTTTGGCGATGTGTATTTTTCGCCAGAAGCGATCAAGACGATAGTCGAAACACAGACGGATGATATCGAACTGTTTGGGAGCGCAAAGCCGTTTGCTGACAACTACATCAAGCCGTGGGTAGAACCGTTTGCTTTCAAGGTAGTCGATGTAGAGCATTTTGAAGATGCGATCATGGAACTCAAAGAAAAGACCAAGACAAGTTGGCGAGAGCCAATCGCATGGGAACTGTGGTGCATTATCAAGGGCAGACGAATCGACATAGACGATTACCGAAAAGATTACACGGTTATCAATGACTACACCTGTGACATAGACCACAAACAGGATATAGAAGAACTTGAAAAGGTGCTGTGAAGCATCTTTTTTATAGCGGTTTAGCATAAAGGTAATGCAAACGGCTTTGAACCGTTAGAAATAGGGTCAGTACCTATAACCGCCACCAAGGTGCAGACAGCACTAAAAAAACTGTTTAGGTGCAGACAGCACGATAAAAACTGTAGAGATGTGCAGACAGCACGATAAAAACTGTAGAAAGGAAAATACTTATGGAAGACCAGAACACAAACGTACAGGAAACGAGGACAGCAGAAATCGACTATGACAAGCTTGCATCCATCCTTGATGGCAAGCAGAGAGCAACAGAAGATTCCGTTATCAAGGGATACTTCAAGCAACAGGGTTTGTCTGAAGAAGAAATGAAACAGGCTATCACTACATTCAAGGAAGAAAAAGCCAAGCGAACACCAGACATCAATGCGCTGAATCAGCAGATAGCAGATGCGAACGCAAGAGCGATCAAGGCTGAAATCAAAATGCAAGCGATGAAGATGGCAGGTGCGCTTGGAGTGCCTGCGAGCAAGATGCCGTACCTGCTGAAGATGGCAGACCTGTCGAACGTGGTCAAAGACGGCAACATAAGTGAAGACAAATTGAAAGAAAATCTGAATGCGGTTCTGAAGGATGTGCCAGAACTGAAAGCAACTGTCGAACAGGGCACAGGGTTCAAGATCGGTGCAGACGGTGGACAGAAAGCAAACACCAACAACGAAGAACTTGCGAGGATTTTCGGGGTAAAAATGAAGTAGAGAGGAAAAGAAATGTCAAACACTATCAACTACGCAGATCAGTTTTCGCAGTTTCTTGTACAGAAGTATGAAGCGGAAATGAGATCCTACGGTCTTACGCTTTCGAACCCACAGGTTCAATGGCTGAACGCAAAGACCATCAAACTTCCTGTAGTCACGCTGACAGGCTACAAGAACCACACCAGAAGCATTGGCTTCAACAGCGGTAATCTGACCAACACATGGGAAGCCAAGACCCTTAACTTTGACAGGGATGTAGAATTCTTCGTGGATGCAATGGATGTAGACGAAACCAACATGGTTGCTTCTGTCGCAAACATCCAGACCGTATTCGAAAGAGAACAGGCGATCCCAGAAACCGATGCTTACAGGTTCAGCAAACTTTACTCTGAATTCGTTGCAAAGGGCGGTTCTGTTGATACAACTGCGCTGACAACATCCAATTTTCTTGATTGGTTCGACACGGCAATGGAGAACATGGACGATGCAGGTGTACCAGAAGAAGGAAGAATCCTGTATCTGACACCTGCAACATACAAGATCGCCAAGAACGCACAGGGTCTGACAAGATTCATGTCCGTGAACCCGAATAACGGCACGGTCAACAGAAAAGTGTGGGATCTTGATGATGTAGAGATCGTAAAAGTACCGAGCGCAAGAATGAAGACCGCCTACAACTTCACGGAAGGCTTCACACCTGCCACAGGTTCTGCGCAGATCAACGCTATTGCGGTTCACCCAGATTCAGTAGTCGCAAGGGAAAGATACGCTTATATCAAGATGTTTGCACCGGGAACTGATTCAAGAACAGGCGATGGTTACATTTATCAGAACAGAAAATACGGTGACCTGTTCGTTCTGAATCAGCGTCTTGCAGGTATCGCAATCAACGCAGGTGCAACAGGATCAAGCGAATCCTAATTGAGTAAAGGGGGAACAATAATGATAGCCATTAAAGATAATATGGAATTTACCATCACGGAAGTTGATGTGCAGAGTATGGCAAATGACGGCTATGATGTCTATGACGATAACGGCAATGTGGTCGCATACGCCAAAGGAAAGACCGTACCGTTTGAAAAGTACATCAAGCAGGTAGAGGTGACCGAAAAGCTTGAAAACGAAATCATTGACCTTCGTGAGAAGATCAAGAAACTTGAAAAGAAAGGCAAATAGCAATGTATACGGCTTATGTCAGCGCAAACGAATATGAGGATATGGGTTATGCTACCATATCTGCCGACCAGATTGACCGATATCTGACAGATGCATCAAGGAATATTGACACGCTAACCTTCAACCGAATCGTCAGAATCGGATTCGATAACCTTACCGATTTCCAGAAAGAAATCATCAAGGAAGTAGTGTGCAAGCAAGCGGATTTCCTTTACGATAACGCAGATGCCATTGCAAGCGTGATAGATTCCTATTCTATCAATTCGGTGAGCATGAAGTTCGGCACAGGCTTTACCGTTAGGATGGAAGGTGGCATACCTATCCAATCAACTGTGTATTCGTTGCTTGAACAGACAGGCTTGTGTTGCAGACTTGCGAGGTAAACCATGAAATATCCAGAGTTAGTACCAGATTGGGTATGTACAACCCCGATAACTTTGCACATCGAAAGTGAAGAGATCAACGAGGATGGCGCACCTGCAAGCACGATAACAATAAGAGCCAACTGTAATTGGCAAGACGGTGGCAAAGCCGTATTCAGCGCAGATCAGAAGGTTGTTGATATTAGCGGAAAAGCTTACTTTAATGGCGATATTGTTCCACGGATATCAAATATCACAGCAGGTGATGCCGTTATCTTTGGGGAAAAGCGTGAGATCCACCAAGGGTTCAAGCGCAGAAACCCAGACGGCACAGTTAATCATACGGAGATACAGTTTAAATGAGCATTGTATGGGATGAAAAAGGGTTACAACATATCAATGATGCAATGCGGAAAGCATTGATGCTGTCTGGCGATTTATTACAGAACGAGATACGCAACGAACAGGTCATACCAAGAATGGATGGCACGTTAAGCGGTGAAGCGTTCAGAGTAAACAAATCAAGAGCGAAAGACGGCATCATTCGCTTTGAATTCAACACGGCATACGCACGAAGGTTGTACTTTCATCCAGAATACAATTTCCACAAAGCACCTTGGGTTGACAAGAAAGGCAACAAGCACGATGGCAACCCTAACGCACAGGCTGAATGGATGCGCTTGTGGATGAGCGGTGGCAAGTACGAAAAGCGACCTGCCGACATATTCGCCAAGGCTTTAAAGAGGTTCATATAAATGTTAGCAGAATTCAGAGATTATTTAAAAACCTTAAATTCAAAAGCTGATCATTACAGTATAGGCAAGATAGAGAATTCGAAAGAGAAATCTATCGGAGTATACGCAGACAGCCACCAAAGGCGAATAGAAGCCGTGGGCAAGAAATCAAGCTATGATACCGCAGGTATAAGGATTCTGATTCATTGGAACAAGAACCTTAAGGAAACGGAAGCGTTTGCACGTTCTTTGTATGAAGAAATACGTTATATCACGGACACGGATATGGGTACAGTACACGTTCATTATTTAGACCTGTTGTACGAAGAACCTGTTTTTATCGGCACGGATGACAACGGAGTGTATGAGTATGTCATATCTGGGGTCTTTTATTACCAAAGGGGGTAAGTAATGTCAGTAACAAGCGGAGTTTTTCCATGCTACGAAAACCAATTTAAGGTGGACATTTCTACAACATCTTCACCTTCATGGAAGACCGTTGCTGATTGCGAAACTTTCGAAGTTTCGTTTGACAACGGAGTTGAAGAGTGGACACCGTTCGAAGCAGAAGGTTGGACACGCAGATTAATGACCGCCAAGAGCGTTACCATTACCGTATCTGGAAAGAGGAATATCGGTGACGATGGAAACGATTTTATCAGCGGTCTTTCATTTGCAAATGGTCAGAGCGCACAGGCAGGATTCCAGTGGACATTC
>Ga0265300_10003442_pt1 | contig 13017 bp, 9 predicted proteins | sample AusTroGonzalo_MG_FD_193482 | JGI IMG/M metagenome (GOLD analysis project Ga0265300, IMG submission 193482) | Bovine rumen microbial communities from tropical cattle in Woodstock, Queensland, Australia - Gonzalo_03 | ecosystem: Host-associated > Mammals > Digestive system > Stomach > Rumen ... | reverse complement strand
GCTGCCGGGAGGGGGGGGGGGGCATCAGCCCTTGCGCCGGGCTGACCTTAATTGGTTTAAAATTAGTAGATAATGGTTTCGTCTTTGTCTATTATCAGCTCTGTATGGGTTGGGTAGGGAAAAATATTTCCTTCACAAGCGACTGATAATAAATGTTTTGTGTGTTTTAGTCGTTTTTTTTTGAAAAAAAATATTCCCGTTTCAAAAAAATGTTGTATTTTTGCACTCCGATTTTCGGTTGAAAAACAGACAATAAGATTAACATAAAAAAATAATTAGAGAAATGACAAAGGCAGAAATCGTAGCTGAAATAGCTCAGAAAACCGGTATTGAGAAGGTTGCCATCCAGGCCACCGTCGAGGAGTTCATGACTGTTATCAAAGAGAGCCTCTCCGAGGGCGAGAACGTGTACCTGCGTGGCTTCGGCAGCTTCATCGTGAAGAAACGCGCTGAGAAGACTGGCCGTAACATCAGCAAGAACACCACCATCATCATCCCCGCTCACAACATCCCCGCTTTCAAGCCCGCTAAGACTTTCATGCAGGATGTGAAAAAGAAAGTTAAGTAAATGTGTTAATGCTTGAATGCTTGAATGTCTGAGTACTCAAGCAATTAAGCAGTCGAACAATCAAACAATTTTTTTACAATGCCTAACGGAAAAAAACACAAACGTCACAAAATGTCTACGCACAAGCGTAAAAAACGCCTGCGCAAGAACAGACATAAGAAGAAATAATGTCTGACCACGACCGCAAGGTCGTGAACGGACGCCTTCGAAAGAAGGCATTTTTTCTGGATTTTCTAAAACAAATTACACACCGCCTGAAAAGGTTGGTATGTAATTTGTTTTATGTTTTGACTCTTAGAACTGCCAATAACGATACTAATGGATAAAGAATTAGTAATATCATCCTCTGACGAAGGCGTGCAGATTGCGCTGTTGGAAGACAAGCGGCTGGTGGAGCTCCACAAGGAGAAGACCGTCGGCCAGTTCGCCGTGGGCGACATCTTCTTCGGCAAGGTGCAGAAAATCATGCAGGGCCTCAATGCCGCCTTTGTGGACATCGGTGGCGACAAGGAGGGCTTCATGCACTACCTCGACCTCGGCCCCGACTACAACTCTGTCGACAAATACCTTCGTCTGGCCATGAATGGCGACCGTAATGCCGCCACCCTCGAGAATTTCAAGATAGAACCCATACTGGAGAAGGTGGGCAACATGGGCAATGTGCTCAAGGTGGGTCAGCCCGTGCTGGTGCAGGTCACCAAGGAGCCCATCTCCACCAAAGGCCCCAAGGTGACGGGCGACATCAGCATCGCCGGCCGTTACTTGGTGCTCACCCCTTTCTGCGACAAGGTCTCTGTCTCGCAGAAAATCAAGAAGAACGACGAGCGTAACCGTCTGCGCCGACTCGTCAAGAGCATCTGTCCGCAGAATTTTGGAGTGATTGTGCGCACAGTGGCCGAGGGCCGCACTGTGGCCGAACTCGATGCCGACCTGCGCCAGCTCCTCGACGCATGGACCAAGATGACGGAGAAACTGAAGCGCGTCAGCGCTCCCACGAAGGTGCACGCCGAACTCGGTACCACCTCGGCGCTTCTGCGCGACGTGCTGACCGACGACTTCGCCACCATCTATGTCGATACCCCCGACCTCTATACGGAGGTTCGTCATTTCATCAAGTCGATTGCTCCCGACAAGGAGGACATCGTCAAGCACTACAAGATGGAGACCCCCATCTTCGAGCAGTTCGGCATCTCGCGCGATATCCGCCGCGCTTTCGGCAAGATTGTCACCATCCGCTCCGGAGTCTATCTATACATCGAACACACCGAGGCGATGCATGTTATCGATGTCAACAGCGGCAACCATATCAAGGCCGGCACCGGCCAGGAGGATACCGCCCTGCAGGTGAACATCGAGAGTGCCATCGAGATAGCCCGTCAGCTGCGTCTGCGCGACATGGGCGGCATCGTCATCGTCGACTTCGTGGATATGAACAAGGCCGAGAACCGCAAGAAACTCTTCGACGTGATGAGCGAGGAGATGCGGCGTGACAAAGCGCGCCACACCATCCTGCCCCTCAGCAAGTTCGGCCTCATGCAGATTACGCGTCAGCGTGTGCGCCCCGCCATGGAGGTCGACGTGCAGGAGAAATGTCCTTTCTGCGACGGTACCGGCACCATCAAGTCGAGCCTTGTGGTGGTCGACGAGATAGAGTCGAGCCTCAAATACCTGCTCACCTCCGCCAACGAGAAGCGTCTCACCCTCGTCACCCATCCCTATGTCAACGCCTACCTCACCAAAGGGTGGCTCAAGAGCATCAAGGCGCAATGGAGGCGCAAATACCATGTGCGTCTCGATATGCAGCCATCGGAGAAATATAGCCTTCTGGATTTCAAATTCTTCCATCCCAATGGCGACGAGATTCAAATGTAGCATCCTGCTTTTTGCGCTTGTTTTCACCTTTCACCTCGCACCGTTCACCTTACAGGCCCAACAGCACACCCGAGGCATCGATGTCTCCAAGTTTCAGGGCACCGTGAACTGGACCAAGGTGGCTTCCGACAGCACCATCAAGTTCGTCTACGTCAAGTCCACCGAGGGCGCCTCTTTGGTCGACCCCTACTATAAGAGCAATATCACCAAGGCCAGGAAGGCAGGGCTGCTGGTGGGCTTCTATCACGTCTACAGCTCCAAGACCACGGCCTACAAGCAGATGGCCAACATCCGCAAGACCGTCAAGAAGAAGGACCTCGACCTGATTCCTGTGCTCGACGTCGAAGGGTATCATGCCGGCAAGCTTAATATGGAGCGTGTCAACAAACTGCTGGAACTCTTGGAGAAGGAATATGGCTCCAAGCCGATGATTTACACCAGCGAGCATTGTTATAAGGTACACTTCAGCGGCAAGAAATACGCCAAGTACCATATCTTCATTGCCAAATACAAAGGCGGCACTCCTTCGATTCGCCACACCCTCTGGCAGTTCACCGAGAGCGGCAGCGTGAAAGGTGTCAGCGGCGATGTGGACATCAGCAAGTTCAACCGCCATCACGCCCTCAGCGACATCAAACTCCCCAAGCCCAAGAAAAAGAGCGGTAAAGGGGAGAAGGGTGATGAAAAAGATGATGAGGAGGAAGAGGCAAATAGTAAAGAGGATAAGGGGTGACAGCCACCAACAAAAGACACTTTTGTTGAAAAAAAACATCGGTATAAAAATTATTTTTTTGCCGATTGTTTTTTTTTTTGTATCTTTGCATTTTGAATTATATTGTAAAAAGGATAACTAAAAATAATACAACGACAATGCAGAAAAGTAAAGTAGGACTTGATTTTAACGAGGTTGAGCATGCGCGTTCGGTGGCCAAGAAGATTGCCGGACAGGTGCAGGATTTCGTGGAAGACTACACGACGGTGGCCGTGGAGCGCACGCTGTGCCGCTTCCTCGGTATCGACGGTATCGACGCCAACGAGGTGCCGATGCCCAATGTGGTAGTCGAGGAACTGAAGGCCAAAGGTGTGCTCGGCGAGGGCGTGATGTTCTATGTGGGCAACGCCATGGTGGAGACCGGAAAGAGCCCGCAGGAGATTGCCGAGGCCATCGCTGCCGGCACGCTGGACATCACCAAGTTGCCCGTCCACAGCAAAGCGGATATCGACAAGGCCCTGGAGCCCGTCATCAACGCCACCATCACCAAGGTGCGCGGCAACCGTCTGCGCCGCGAGAAGTACATCGAGACGATAGGCGAGGGCAGCAAGCCCTACCTCTATATCATCGTGGCCACGGGTAACATCTACGAGGACGTCGTCCAGGCCCAGGCCGGTGCCCGTCAGGGTGCCGATATCATCGCCGTGATTCGCACCACGGGTCAGTCGCTGCTCGACTATGTGCCCTATGGCGCCACTACCGAAGGTTTCGGTGGCACCTTCGCCACCCAGGAGAACTTCCGCATCATGCGCAAGGCCCTCGACGAGGTTGGCGAGGAGGTGGGCCGCTACATCCGCCTCTGCAACTACTGCTCGGGTCTCTGCATGCCGGAGATTGCCGCCATGGGCGCTCTCGAAGGACTCGACGTGATGCTCAACGATGCCCTCTACGGCATCCTGTTCCGCGACATCAACATGCAGCGTACGTTGATCGACCAGTACTTCAGCCGTATCATCAACGGCTTTGCGGGCGTTATCATCAACACCGGCGAGGACAACTACCTCACCACTGCCGACGCTTACGAAGAGGCCCATACCGTGCTGGCTTCCGACCTCATCAACGAACAGCTGGCCCTGATGGCCGGCCTGCCCGAGGAGCAGCAGGGCCTCGGCCACGCCTTCGAGATGGACCCCATGCTGGAGAACGGCTTCCTCTACGAGTTGGCACAGGCTCAGATGATTCGCGAAATCTTCCCCAAGGCACCGTTGAAATACATGCCCCCGACCAAGTTCATGACCGGTAACATCTTCCGCGGCCATATCCAGGACGCCCTGTTCAACATCATCGGCCAGTGGACGCACCAGGGCCTGCAGCTGCTGGGTATGCCCACCGAGGCTATCCACACCCCCTTCATGAGCGACCGCTACCTCTCCATCGAGAACGCCAAGTATATCTTCAACAACATGAAGGACATCGGCGAGGAGGTGGAATTCAAGGAGGGCGGCATCATCAAGAGCCGCGCCCAGGAGGTGCTGCACAACGCCACCAAGTTGCTCGAGACCATGGAGAGCGAAGGCCTCTTCACCGCTTTGGAGAAAGGTATCTTCGCCAACGTGAAGCGTCCGAAGAACGGCGGCAAGGGCCTCGACGGCGTCACCCTGAAGGGCGAGCACTATTTTAACCCGTTTGTTGAATTAATGAAAGGTAAAAAGTGAATGCTTGAATGCTTGAATGTTTGAATGCTTGAGTGCTACGCAGTCAAAAAGGTTCAAACAATCAGACAAAAATACTCAAACAATCAAGCAATTAAACAATCAAACAATAATAGAGATGAGCGAAGGATTGTATTCAATGGAGGCTAAGGATTACGACAAAACCTTAGACCTTACCAAGATAAAGCCATACGGCGACACGATGAACGACGGCAAGGTGCAGCTGAGTTTCACCCTGCCGGTGCCTGCAGGTGCGGAAGCCGAAGAGGCCGCCAAGCAGCTGCTCAAGAAGATGGGCTTCGAGAACCCGCTGGTGGTCTACCAGAAGGAACTGACCGAAGGCTTCTGCTTCATGAACTGCTACGGCTCGCTGACCCACACGGTGGATTACACCAGCATCCATGTGCCCAAGGTGGAGAGTACCACCATGGACATGCACGAGTGCGACGAGTATATCCGTGAGCACATAGGCCGTAAGATTGTCATCGTGGGCGCTTCGACGGGTACCGATGCCCACACGGTGGGTATCGACGCCATTATGAACATGAAGGGCTATGCCGGCCACTACGGCTTGGAGCGCTACGACATGATCGACGCCTACAACCTCGGCAGCCAGGTGCCCAACGAGGAGTTCATCGCCAAAGGTATCGAGCTGCATGCCGACGCCCTCATCGTCAGTCAGACGGTGACGCAGAAGGACGTGCATATCAAGAACCTCACCGAGCTTGTCGAGATGCTCGAGGCCGAGGGTCTGCGCGACAAGGTCATCCTTATCTGCGGCGGTCCCCGTATCAGCCACGAGTTGGCCAAGGAGCTGGGTTATGATGCCGGCTTCGGTCCCAACACTTATGCCGACGACGAGGCCTCCTACATCGCCCAGGAGATGGTGGCCCGCGGCTGGAAATGAAAATATTGCTTGAATGCTTGATTGTTTGATTGCTTGAGTGATGCGAACCCAAGGGATAATATATGAAAAATGTAAGGCCTTTTCTCTTGATATTATTGCATTGTGCAATGAATTGAGAGGCAAAGGGGAATATATTATGTCCAAGCAGATACTCAAATCAGGCACAAGCATTGGAGCAAATTATTGTGAGGCACTAGGTGCTGAAAGTCCTCAAGATTTTATCCATAAAGCAGCCATTTCGCTTAAAGAGGCAAATGAGACTTATTATTGGCTTGATTTATTGGTTTCAAGCAATAATATCTCCAAAGAAAAATATGAAAAGTTGAATGCTCAGGTTGAGGAACTATATAAAATGTTGAATGCGAGCGTCTATACAATAAAGCAACGTAATGGGTTAACTTGACCTGCGTAGCACTCAAACAATCAAGCAATTAAACAATCAAACAATAATCACAATGGAAAAAGAACAGATTAAACCCTTTATCGCCAAGCGCGCGGCTCAGGAGTTGCACGACGGCGATGTCGTCAACCTTGGTATCGGTCTGCCGACCTTGATCCCCAACTTCCTGCCCGAAGGCGTGCACGTCATCCTGCAGAGCGAGAACGGTATGATTGGCATGGGTCCCACCCCCGAAGAGGGCAAGGAAGACCCCTGGTTTATCAACGCCGGTGGTGGATACATCACCCATGTACCCGGTGCCTCGACCTTCGACAGCGCTACCTCGTTCGGTATCATCCGTGGCGGTCATGTGGACGTGAGCGTCCTGGGTGCCATGCAGGTGGATGAGGAAGGCGACCTGGCCAACTGGATGATTCCTGGCAAGAAGACCCCCGGTATGGGTGGCGCTATGGACCTCCTGGTGGGTGCCAAGAAAGTCATCCTCGCCATGGAGCACACCGCCAAGGGTAACCCCAAGATTCTGAAGAAATGCACCCTTCCGCTCACCGCCAAGGGACAGGTGAACATGATTATCACTGAGATGGGTGTCATGGAGATTACCCCCAAGGGTATCGTGCTGACCGAAATCAACCCCGAGTTCACCGTTGAGCAGGTGCAGGCCGCTACCGAGGCCACGCTGATTATCAGCCCTGATTTGAAAAAGATGAATGCTTGAATGTCTGAATGTGAAAATGCTTGAGTGATATACTCAAACAATCAAACAATCAAGCAATCAAACAATTATCATGATGAAGAAAACAATCATCGCTGCTGTCGCGCTGCTGTGCCTTTGTGGCACAGCAGCCGCCCAGCGGCATATCGAATTCCGTTGGCACGGCCTCTATTGCGTGGGCGATGCCAGCTTTACTTTCAATGTGAACCGTTCGCCCAGCGAGGCATCGGGTTTTGGCGACACTGTGGCGGCTCTTATGCCCTCCTTCTCTGCAGGCTACCAGTTCCGTAAGGAAGCTGCCGTGGGTCTGGGATTCAGCTACTTGGCCGACTCCAAGGGTGCCTTCACCCAGATGCCCCTCTTTGTGGAGCTCCGCAGTCATTTCACACGCGACCAGCTGACCCCCTACGGTGTGTTGCAGGTGGGTTATTCATTGCCTCTCGGCAAGTCCAGCGAGCCTCCGTCGACCAAAATAGAGGAAGGCGGTCTTTACCTCGGTCTCGAGGTGGGTGGCCGTTATGCGTTCAGCCGCTCTTTCGCAATTGGCTTGCATGGCGGTTACAAGATGCTGTATTCTAACAAGGTGCAGCGTTCCGACGCTCTCAACAATCCCATCCTTTCCGAGTCGGTGGCACTGAGCTTAATCAATTTCGGTGTTTCGTTCTATCTGGGAGGCGATTGATAAAAGATGCGAAGGGGACTGCTGATATTACTGGCGCTATGCTTCTGTGCCTCCATCGCGGAGGCGCAGAACGTTGATGGTGCGCGCCTTCCGGCTCGCGCCAATGTGGTGGCTTACGACGATGAGGATGCCATCGTGAAGTCAGCCTATCAGGAGTCGCCTTACTACGTGGCTCTTTCCGGCCGTTGGGATCAGCAGCAAACCGATAGCTCCATTAGCTACTCTCGCGAAATCGAGGTGGAGAAGTACTGGAGCGACTACCGGGTTTCGTTGAATGTCAGATGTGGCTATGGTTGCCGCGTCTATCTCAACGACAAGTGGGTGGGCTATGGCGACGACTCCCGCCATTGGAACGAGTTCGACCTCAACGGTTTTCTGAAGTACGGTAAGAAGAATGTACTGAAAATCGTGGCCCTGAAGCATCCTGCCGGAGCGCTGCTCGAACATGAGCATCAGGTCATGGGATTAAACGGTGAGCCCTATCTGCTCTTCAAGAGTGACCCCAACATCGCCGATATGTCGTTGGTGTCCGATTACGATGCCGCCACGGCCACGGGGTCCCTCACAGTAGACGCTTCCATCTTCAACAGCAAGAAGAAGGGTCGTTACTATTTAGAGGTGGAGATTTGGGACCCGCAGAACCATTCCTTCGACCGCATGGGGCGTTGGGTGGTCTTCGACAAGAAGAGTGAGATGTCGGTCGACATCAGTCGCTCGTGGCCCAATGTCGTCCCATGGACTGCAGAAACGCCCAACCTCTACACCGTCGTGCTGCGTCTGCGTGACGAGGAGATGGAAGAGGAGGAGGTCGTGGGTGCCCGTTTCGGCTTCCGCCGCGTGGAGGTCAAGGACGGGCTGCTGAAAGTCAACGGCACGCCGGTGACACTCAAAGGAGTAGTTGTCCCTGACAACTCCACTGGTGACTATACCAGTCGGCAGCATCTTCGCACCCTCGTTCAGAATCTCAAGGCCAATAATATCAATGCCGTCCGCACCGCTACTTTCTCGCCCACGGTGTCCTGTTTTTATGAGTTATGTGACGAATATGGCCTCTATGTCATCTGCGATGCCAACCTGATGCCTGTCTCCAACCAGCGTCAGGTAGTGGCTACCGACAAGGATTTCGTCCCTCTCTTTGAGCGGCGGGTGGAGAATCTCTATGGGAAGTACAAGAATTATACTTCCATTATTGCCTGGTCGCTGGGTGACACACGCGACAACGGCGTCTGTATGGGCGCTGCCTACAAACGGCTGAAAGCCATTGAGAAAAATCGTCCGGTCATCTTCTCCGGTGCCGATTTCTCATCCAATACGGACATCGTGGCCTTCATCCATCCTGACCAGCAGCAACTGCGTCAGGCAACCTCGAAAGCCGGCGACCGCCCCTTCCTGGTGCTGGAGGCTTCCGGGGTGAACTTTGAGAAGATTTGGGACAAAGTACTCAATACCCGTACCCTGCAAGGGGCTTTTGTCGACGAGCGGTACGAGCAGACTTTGTCCGCATTGAAGAGCCTCTATAGTCCCTTCGATGTCCACCTCTCCAAGAAATCTATCGACGACATTGAGTTCACGGTGTACAACCGCAATGATTTCGCCGATTTCAGCCAGTATTTATTAGAGTATACGATATATACTAATTTACGCTCCAGCATCACTGGCGGCGACCTGCCGGTAGCCATCCAGGGTGGGGGAGTGGAGGCAGTGAAACTGCGTGTTCCGCCTGTGAAACTTGAGCCCGGCGAGGAACTCTTTATCCGTTTCGACCTGTCGCAGCGACAGAAGGGTAGGATGGCCTCCTCGTCCGTTATCGGCACTGTAGCCCTCCCATTGAATGAGAAGAACACAAGTCGGAAACCATTCGTCAATAAACCCAACAATGATGACGATGCTGTGTTCAGTCATATTGTCATCGATACGGGGAAAATAAATATTGACAGCCTGTTGTCGATGCTCCAGTTCAAGGGGCATGAAGACTGGACGCCCGAAAGGGTGGCGGTGTCCTATCGTACCCCCGATGCCTATACCGCCTGCATCGATGCCATGATGCAATATATGTCGGCTGGCACGCCGATGTGCTACGTTCGTATCACCTATTCTTGCTTCAGCACAGGTGATATTGTTTTTGACTATACCATTTCGTCTACCGATGCTTTCCGAGGGACCCTTGTTCCACAGTTCGTTGTCAATTTGCCTCAGCGCGAGGATGACAGCATTGCTTGGTTTGGCCTCGACCGCGAAACACATTTTGCCAACCACCTTTCTGGCATCCCCGGCACCTATTGCGAATCCATGGCGAAAATGAAAGGGTCTTCGCGTCAGCAGGTTCGTTGGTGCGCCAGCCTGTATGGCGACGAAAACCTTTATATGGCGTTGGTTGACAATATGTCCACTGTGGATGTCGGCGACGGAAAACTCACCTTTACTCCCGAAGAAGGAAGTGGCAATTTCCGCCTTCACTTTCACGAATACGACAAGCACAGTGAACGTCCCGAGGACTTTTACGCCCTTGAGATTCCTATCGTGAAGACCGGTATCGTCGAGCCGCCGAAGATTACGGCTTCCGAGATTCGTTTCTTGCAACCTTTGACGGTCACTATCACTTCGCCGACGAAAGGCGACATACGTTATACACTCGACGGCACTGAACCGGTGGAGACTTCTGAATTGTACACCAAGCCTTTGCAACTTACCACCACAACTATTGTGAAGGCTCGTATCTTCGTCAAGGGGATGCCGCCGTCGTTCACCGCCACACGCAAGTTCAACTACGACTATATTGTCTCCACTACTTTCTCGCGCAAGCCCAACACCCCCTTCAACGTGGGTACCGACACCATCCTTTTCGATGGCGAAAAGGGCGTTATCAGCGACCTGCAGCGCGGCTGGCTTGGATTCTCCGGAAGCGGGGTGACGGCCACCGTGATATTGTCGAAACGGATTGACATTGAGAATATCACACTTCGTTTCGCCCATGTGCCTGACAATTGGGCTTTCGCTCCCCGTCAGGTTACCGTGGTGCTGTCGACCGATGGCGAGAACTTCACCGACACACTTCAGACGGCGATGCCCTTTGACCCCGCCTCCAGCGAGGAGAATACTCCCCGGGAGGTTGAAATCAAGGTGCCGGTCACCAAGGAGGGTGTCGCCGCCTTCAAGGTAGAGGTCGACGCCCTCTCGGCCGTCCCCGCCTGGCATCGTGCCAAAGGACTGAAACCTTGGGTGTTGATGGACGAGATTGAGGTGAGTGAAAAACTGAAAAATGATAAATGAAAATATAGATTCCATAAATCCCATAATGTCCATAAACCCTATGAAATTCATCCGATACTTCTTTGTCTCCTTACTCCTTACTCCTTTCCTCCTCACCTCCTGCGAGGTGGAGTTCTCGCCCAACGCCGAGTGGAAGAATGTCCCGGTGGTCTATTGTCTGCTCGACCAGGATGACGATACCACATGGGTGCGCGTCCAGCGCTGCTACCTCTCCGAGGGGAATATCTATCAGTATGGCTCTAATTCCGACTCTATCAATTATCCCCAGGGTTCCATCCAAGTGGCACTCTTGGCTTATGACGGTGGCACATTGAAGGACTCCATTGCCTTCACCTATACCGAAGTCGACCGCGATTCCGGCGCTTTCGCCTATACCGCTCAGCCTGTCTATTATGCCCTGACGAAAAACAAACTGCGCGAGAACTACACCTTTGTCCTCAACGTGCGTAACACCGCCGACGGGTCGCTCCTCGCCACTACCAACCCCATTACTCTCATTAAGAAAACATCCGGGACGCTCATATCCAAGCCCTCTATCACTGTAACTCCCTCAGGTGATACCCTGGGAGGGTTCTATTTCAACGAAGTAGATCCTGTTTCTCCGACCCAAGCCTCCTGTCTCATTCAGTGGAATCCCCTTGAGAATGCCCGCCTCTATCAACCGGTGGTGCGTTTCTACTATGAGGCGGGAGGGGTCAAGCACCATATAGACTTCCTCTGTCCGCGTGTCACCTCCTCCTCTTCTGAGGTGCGTTACACCCGTGAGCAGTTCCTCACCGAACTCAGGAACAGGTTTCAGGATGACACAACGGTGAAGCATTATATCCCTCATGTGGATATCTACCTCACCTGCTGTTCGGAAGAGCTGAATGCCTATATATCAACATCGTCTTTGGGTAATTCCATCAATCAAGAGCATGAGGCTTTCACCAATATTATCGGTGGCGTAGGTGTTTTTGCAGCTCGCCGCACACACCTTTTCAAGGGTATGCCCGCAGACAACTCTGTCCAGCCTGGGGTGGGACTGAACGACCTCATCTTGAATCTCGGAGTAGGGTTTGAAGCGTATTGATGTTAATGGGTAATGGTTATTGGTTATAGGTTAATGGTTAATGGTTTGCTCCAGCCCCTGCTCACCGACTTTGCTTGCGTCGCAGGCCGTGACCAAAGGTCAGGCAGATTGGTTATTGAGGGAAGGGTATTGAGGGAAGAGTTTTTATATTATTTATTATAATTAAAAATATTTTCGTATTTTTGCATTTTGCTTGAAAAATAAAAAAGATTAAAAATCAATAAAATAAACAATCAGATGAACATCACAAGAGAGAAATTAAGTGATTTGGAACTCTGTATCAAGATTGATATCGAGGAAAACGACTACATTGAAAATGTGAACAAGCAGCTGAAGGAGTATCAGCACAAAGCCACCATCCCTGGCTTCCGCAAGGGGATGGCTCCCAAGGGACTCATCGAGCGCATGTACAAAGCCGCCATCGTGGGCGATGCCGTGCAGGAACAGCTCAACAGCAGCCTTTTCAAATATATCGACGACGAGAAACTTCACATTCTCGGCATGCCCATGTCCAACGACGAGAAGACCGGTAGCGTCGATTTCGGCAAGCAGAAAGAGTTCTCTTTCTACTTTGATGCCGCCATCGCTCCCGAGTTCAATATCGAGTGGGACAAGATTGCTGTGAAATATAACCAGGTGAGTGTCACTGCCAAGGATGTCGATGCCGAGATGAAACGCGTTGTCGAGCGTTTCGGTAAATTCGAGACCCCCGAGGTTGTCTCCGCTGGCGACTACATGTACGGTAAGGCCGTTGAACTCGACAAGAACGGCAATGCCAAGGAAGGTGGTATCGACGCTTTCGCCTCCTTCAACCTCGCCAACCTCAAAGACGCCGAACTCCTGCCCCTCTTCGAAGGCAAGAAGGCCGAGGAGAAGATTGTCTTCAACCCCTACAAGGCATTCCCCGTGGCTGATATCGAGCGCGCCCTCCATATCGACACCGCCGCCGCCAAGAAGTTCAAAGCCAATGTCGAGTTCACCCTCTCCGGCATTTCGCGCATCGTTCCCCACGAGGTGAACGACGAGCTCTTCCAGATGGTGTTCCCCGGTCAGACCGTGAAGGACGAGGCTGCATTCCGTAAACTCCTCAAGAAGGAGATCGAGAAGGCT
>Ga0265300_10003441_pt1 | contig 13020 bp, 6 predicted proteins | sample AusTroGonzalo_MG_FD_193482 | JGI IMG/M metagenome (GOLD analysis project Ga0265300, IMG submission 193482) | Bovine rumen microbial communities from tropical cattle in Woodstock, Queensland, Australia - Gonzalo_03 | ecosystem: Host-associated > Mammals > Digestive system > Stomach > Rumen ... | reverse complement strand
CGGAATAACATACCTCTACGCATTCAGACCATTTGAAGTCAGGAGACTTGGGGTCGAGGGTCTTGTTCCACATGGTGAGGATGCGGCCAGCATGTCCACCACCAAGACCACCACCTGTGGCACCATAGATGCAAAGGTAACGGTCGCCAATCTTAATCATATCTGGAGCAGCACCACCACCAGGACGCTCTGCACCACTGTGCCAGTTCCATCCGTCGTCGGTGATGATACCGCCACCACCTGTACCGAATGTGTACCACTTACCATCACACTCTGCCAGTGTGGAAGGGTCATGAATGAATGGTTGTCCTGATTGCGCTGAAGTTGTAGCTGCCACAAGCAATGCGCTGGCAGCGAATATATTGCGAAGTATTTTCATGCTCTTATTTGTTGTTTATGATTGAATAGTTAGTAACAGGATTACCTTTCTCGTCGAGGAAGCGAACACAGAAGTCGCTCATGCCAGGACCATTGATGATGGCACCACGCAGCACGTTGCGTCCCTTCTTCAGAGTGACACGTGAAGACATAGCGTCATCCTTCACCATGCGGCGGTCACCAGAGAGCAAGAGAGTCTCTTCGCCATTGAGCCACCACATGGATGCAGAGTTAGAGCCAACAGCCAGACGTACGTCCTTGATTTCCTCAGGACAGTCAATGATAGTGACAGCCCAGAAGAGCACACCATATACCTGCTCGCCCCACTTCTCAGCAAAGCGGAAGAGCTTCACGTTCATGTTTTCACTATCAAGGGCATGCCATGTGAGTGTCTGCTTCACAGTCTTCACTTCTGGCTGAGCTGGTGCCTGCTGAGCCCCCATGCCACGACCGAAACCTGCTGGTGCCTGTTCCTGCTTGAAGACAGCCTGTACTTTCTGGCCATCCTTTGGCAGTATAGTCTGCTGATCTTTGAAGTACTGTCTATTGAAATGCTCACGCAGATAGCTGTCAGTAAAGACAGTATTGCCGCTATTAGGCTTATTGATTGGCTCCAGAAGCATCCAACGGTGGATGAAACCTTCACTATCAGGAGCAATAGGAGCAGCGGTTGATGGTGAGAAGTACTTAGGACGGTTCTTGAAGAGCACATAGTCCACAGCGATTTCTGCATCACCTTCGTTAGTAATCACGAGGTCAGTGACGCCCTTTGGAATGTAGTCCAAGGTAGTTGTTTGAGTGAGCCACTGTCCTCTCATGTCACGACGGAATCGACCCATCATGCCCCCCATGCCACCACCAGCAGGAGCATTAGGAGTCTCTGGAGGAACGATATTGTCGAGAGTAATCTTGGCAAGAACCTTGCCTGTAGCAGACTTCTCACGAATAGCAAACGCTGTGTTGCCAGCAGCCTTGACGCTGATGATCATGTAAGCATCGTTGTTGATGCAATCGAAATCTATGTCGTTGTAGCGGAGCCAACTACCCTTCTTTGGCAATGCAGCCTGATAGCTGCGGAAGGTGTTGACTGTATCGATGAGCTGTGTAGTCACATCGCTGCTTGCCTCACTATAACGGTCAATCTCAATCTTCTCTGTAGCTTTGTTAATACCTACACCACGCAAGGTCTCTTTCACCTCTTGGATAGTACCGTCAGCATTGAAGAAAAGCTTCTCAATACATACAGAACGACGCTTGTCATCGCTTGGTGAGAAGTCGTTGCGATGGTAGAACAAATACCACTGACCCTTGTAGTTGATGATACTGTGGTGGTTGGTCCAGCAACCATTGGGATGTTCAGCCATGATGAGTCCCTTGTACTCGTATGGACCCATTGGGTTCTTACTCATGGCATAACCGAGAACTTCGGTATTCTCCCTCACATAAGGATATGTCAGGTAGTAGTTGCCGTTGTACTCGAAAGCGAATGGACCTTCTGCCTGACGGTTTGGAAGACCTTCGAGACAGTTAACACCAACCATCTCCATCTCACGATTACCGAACTTTACAGTTGACTTAGGATTATCGTCAGCCAACTCCTTCATGTTGTCCTTCAGCTTGGCACAACGTCCATTGCCCCAGAAGATGTAAGCATTGCCGTCGGAAGCAAGGAGCACACATGGGTCGATACCGTTGATACCCTTGATAGACTCAGCTTCTGGAACGAACGGACCCTCCGGATTGTCAGCAATAGCAACACCCACAGCGAAACCGCCACCTGCAGCAGGAGCTGATGGGAAGTAGAAATAATACTTTCCATTCCTGTAAACGCAGTCGGGCGCCCACATGGAGTAGGAATTAGGTCTCACCCAAGGCACCTTGTTCTGAGTGACAATCATGCCATGATCAGTCCAGTCGGTCAAATTCTCTGATGAGAACACGTGGTAATCTTCCATACAGAACCAATCCTGACGTTGTCCAACAGGAGGCTTGATGTCATGCGATGGATAAAGATACACCTTATTATTAAATACGCGCGCGGTTGGGTCAGCCGAAAATTGATTACGGATGACAGGGTTCTGTGCCGATAGCGCAAGCGGCACACCCACCAGAAAGATAGCAATTAGGTGCTTCATTGGCTAGTAATAAAGTTTTGATAATAATTGATAAAGTGTTTGCAAAAATTTGTGCAAAGATAGGAATAAAATTCAAACCGAACGAAATATTTGATATACTATTTCTTAAAAAAGTTACATTCTGGCAAAAGATTGGTGGTATTGGCACATAATTTGGAATAAATTTTGTACCTTTGCACTCGCAAAAATGGCAACACTCGTAAGACATATCTATTTATTGGCGTTTTTCATGCTGGCATGGCTTCCCGTGTCGGCACAAGATACGTCTGCTGTGGAAGACTCAGCAACGGCGACTCTTCCCCTGGACTCCATCGAGATTTCCATCTTGACATGCACCCCAGGCAAGGACATGTATGCAAAGTTTGGACATACGGCCCTACGTGTGAGAGACTATACCATTCATAGGGATGTGGTTTTCAACTACGGATGCTTCGATTATAATGCCAGCAATTTTGTATTAAAGTTTCTCTTAGGTCAAACAGACTATCTACTTGATGCTGAAGAATTTGAATATCTAAAATATAGATATGGGATGCTGGGAAATGGTGTATCAGAGCAAGTGCTGAACCTGAGTCAGGAGGAAGCCAACCGTCTGCTGGCATTGTTGTTGGAAAACCTGCGTCCAGAGAATCAGGAATACCGATACAATTGGCTGTATGATAACTGTACGGAGCGTGCTCGTGACGTCATTGAAAAGGCTGTAGATGGACGCATTGAATATGCAGGTATGGTAGATGAAGAGATGACGGTACGAGACATGCTGCACAAGTGTCTGGAAAAATCCCCTTGGGTGTCATTTGGCATCGATATGATTTTAGGTGATGAGATTGACCGAAAGGTTGATAAGCGCATCATGATGTTCCTTCCCAATGTGTTCAAAACAGAACTGGATGGAGCATACATCGTGAAGAGCAATGGCGAGAAATTGAAATATGTGTCAAGAAGAAGCAAAGTGCTAGAAGATACGAACGGGCCTGATGAGGCTTATTTGTTAGGCTCGCCCCTCTTCGTGTTTTCGTTGCTGCTGTTATGCACAATAGGACTGACTTTGAAAGAATTCAAGCGGAAACAGATCACTGGGTGGTTGGATGTGACCCTGCATACGTGTCAAGGATTGGCTGGCTTGCTGGTCGCGTTCCTCTTCTTCTTATCGGAACATCCTGCGGTGGACAGCAACTGGCTCGTGATTCTTTTCAACCCTATTCCACTCTTTTATGCCGGATGGTTGCTATACTGCTACAAGAAGAGGAAAAGAAACCTACTCTCATACGTCAATTTGGCAGTAACAGCAGGTTTTTTAGTGACAATGGCAGTATGTCCACAGTCTTTCAACATCGCCATGTGGTTATTGGCACTTAGTTTGTTAGTACGAGCACTATCTCAAGCTCATTTCGCATATCATAGCACAAAATGAAGAAACAGATACTTACAACATTTTTTGCCTCCATTGCAATGGCTGGCACGATGGCACAGACAGGCTCTGTGCCACGATTGGTTGTAGGCATCTCTATTGATCAGCTCCGCTCAGATTACCTGAACGCCTTCATGCCACTGTATGGTGACGGCGGTTTCAAACTGCTGTTGGAAAAGGGGCAGGTGTATTCAAACGTGCAATATCAGCACACGCCAGTAGACCGCGCATCAGCCATTGCATCTGTGGTGACAGGCACCGTTCCATACAATCATGGCATCATCGCCGAGGAATGGATGAGTCGTACAGAACTGCACACGAACTATTGTGTGGATGACCGCAGTCATAAGGGTGTGGGCACTACAGAAAACTCTTCTCCGAAGAACCTGTTGGTCAGCACCATCGGTGACGAACTGAAAGCCGCTACGAAAGGCAAGGCTTTGGTTTATAGCGTGGCACCTTATCGGGAGGCAGCCATTTTGGCGGCAGGTCATGCTGCAGATTGGGCAATGTGGATTGACAATCAAAGTGGCAAGTGGGCTGGTACCACCTATTACGGAGAAACCCCTTCATGGTTCCGTTATCTGGATGGAGGTTCCATCGCTGATAGAATCTCTTCGCTGACATGGACGCCCAAGAATGATGTCGTCGGAACATATAATTATTATCTTACCACCACGCAGAAATCCTTCTCGCATCCTTTCACCGGTAGCAGCCGATTCAGAGTGTTCAAGACCTCTGGCTTGGTCAATGAAGAGGTGACGAAAGCAGCGCGTTCCTGCATCGAGAATGGTCATGTTGGTATGGATGAAGTGACAGACTTTTTGTCTGTCTGCTACTATGCTGGTGATTTCCACGCCGATAATATTGTTAGCACCACTACGGAGTTGCAGGATACATACATTCGTCTAGATGAGGAATTGTCCACGTTGTTGCAGAAAATAGACCAATTGGTAGGATTAGACAGAACACTCATCTATATCACCTCTACAGGATATGACGAGGTGGACAACTCGGAAGAATTGGCGACTTACCGCATACCAACGGGAGAATTCAACATCAACCGTTGTGGCACCTTGTTGAACATGTATCTCTGTGCCATGTACGGCAATGGGCAATATGTGGAGAGCTGTTATAGTAACCAGTTCTATTTAAGCCACAAATTGTTGGAACAGAAACAGCTGAAACTGGCTGAGGTGCTGGAACATTGCGAAGATTTCCTTTTCCAATTTAGTGGCGTAAGAGACGTGTTCACGTCTCATCGTATCACACAAGGAGCATGGACACCTGGCATCAGTACCATCCGCAATGGTTTCAATCCTAAATGTTCAGGCGACATCATCGTACAGGTTTCGCCAGGATGGAAGATTGTGGATGAAGACCGAGGCACCAAGCGGATGCAGCGTGACTCCTTCTTCGAGTTCCCCTTGATTTTCTTCGGATATACAATAAAATCAGAGAGGGTGGCAACACCTATCACCGTGGATTGCATTGCCCCAACAGTGGCACATCACATCCGCATCAGAGCACCCAACGCATGCTCAACACCCCCACTTTTCTAAAAACAGCCCACATACAAGGCGATTTTCATAATTTAAGAACTAAAAAATAAAAATATAATATGGGATTTTCATTAAACAAGTTTCTTAGCACACTGTTTGGCAACAAGGCTGCTCGTGATATCAAGGAGATTCGCCCGATTGTAGAACAAGTGCTTGCTGTGGAGCCAGAGATTCAAAAACTCAGCAACGACGAACTTCGTGCCAAAGTCGATGAGATCAAAGCACAGTTGCAAGATAAAGTGAAGGATAAGCGAGCTGAGATTGCCGAGCTGAAAGAACAAATTCAAAAGACGGAGATTGATAAACGTCAACCTATCTTTGAGGCGATTGACAAAAAGGAGGTGGAAGTACTCGACCTCTTCGAGGAAGGTCTAACAGAGGCACTACCTACGGTATATGCCATCGTGAAGGATACTGCCCGTCGTTTTGCTGAAGCTGAGAATGGCGATGTCATTGTAACGGCAACAGATTTTGACCGCGACCTCTCCATTGAACATGACTTTGTAGACATTGACGGCGACAAAGCCATCTGGCACAATCATTGGGTAGCTGGTGGTAACGAGATGACTTGGAACATGATTCACTACAACGTGCAGTTGTTTGGTGGTATCGTGCTGCATCAAGGTAAAATTGCCGAGATGGCTACGGGTGAGGGTAAGACCCTCGTGGCTACTCTACCAGTGTTCCTCAATGCCCTTTCACGCAATGGTGTTCACGTGGTGACGGTCAACGATTACCTCGCCAAACGTGACTCTGAGTGGATGGGACCACTCTATATGTTCCATGGTTTGAGTGTGGATTGCATCGACAAACACCAACCCAACTCTGAGGATCGCCGCAGAGCTTATCAGGCAGATATCACCTTTGGTACCAACAATGAGTTCGGTTTCGACTATCTGCGTGACAACATGGCGATGGCACCTAAGGACCTTGTGCAACGCATCCACAACTACGCCATTGTCGATGAGGTTGACTCTGTGCTCATTGACGATGCCCGTACTCCACTCATCATTTCTGGTCCTATTCCAAAGGGTGATGTCCAGATGTTCGAGGAGTATTGCCCCATCGTGGAACAGCTTGTGGAGGCACAGCGTCGTTTAGCGCAGAACTATCTATCAGAAGCCAAGAAACTCATCGAGTCAGACAACAAGGAAGATGTGACAGCCGGTTTCCTCTCTCTCTTCCGTGCATATAAGAGTTTGCCTAAGAGCAATGCTCTGATTAAGTTCCTTTCACAGCCTGGCATCAAAACAGGACTTCTCCAAACGGAAGAAATCTATATGGAGAACAATAACCGCCGTATGCCAGAAGCCATCGAGCCGCTGTTCTTCGTAGTAGATGAAAAGCTGAAGTCTGTAGAAATGACCGATAAGGGTAACCAATTGATTGCCAATATCGTAAAGGACGATACATTCTTCGTGCTTCCTGACATCACCACACAACTCGCAGAACTTGAAGCCGAAAAGTTTGAGAGTGAAGATGACAAGCTCGCCAAAAAAGATGCCCTTATGCAGGATTATGCTTTGAAAGCAGAGCGTGTGCACACTATTCAGCAGTTGCTCAAGGCATATACGATGTTTGTAAAGGACGACGATTATGTCATCATGGATGGTGAAGTGAAGATTGTCGATGAGCAGACAGGTCGTATCATGGAAGGTCGCCGTTGGAGCGACGGACTTCATCAGGCAGTTGAGGCTAAAGAGCGTGTGAAGGTAGAAGCTGCCACTCAGACCTTTGCAACTATCACGCTGCAGAACTACTTCCGCATGTATCACAAGTTGGCAGGTATGACCGGTACTGCTATTACGGAAGCTGGTGAGTTCTGGGATATCTACAAGTTGGATGTGGTGGAGATTCCAACAAATCGTCCGATTGCCCGTATCGACATGAACGACCGTGTGTACAAGACCAATCGCGAGAAATATAATGCTGTGATTGAAGAAATTGTGAGAATGCGTAACAGCGGTCGCCCTACCCTTGTGGGTACTACATCTGTCGAGATTTCCGAGCTGCTTTCTCGTATGCTCTCTATGCGCAAAATACCACACCAAGTGCTCAACGCGAAGTTACACCAAAAGGAGGCTGACATCGTGGCATTGGCAGGTCAGAGCACGCTTGGGGAAGTCATCAACGAGGACGGCACTAAGGAAGAGAAGATGCTGGGTGCTGTGACTATCGCTACCAACATGGCAGGTCGTGGTACCGATATCAAGCTCTCTGATGAAGTGAAGGAGGCTGGTGGTCTTGCCATTATTGGTACGGAACGTCATGAGAGCCGCCGTGTGGATAGACAGTTGCGTGGTCGTTCTGGTCGTCAGGGAGACCCTGGTTCATCCGTGTTCTATGTATCTCTCGAAGACAAACTCATGCGCCTCTTTGCCAGCGACCGCATCTCGAAGGTGATGGACCGTCTCGGCTTTGAAGATGGCGAAATGATTGAGCATAAGATGATCAACCAGAGCATTGAACGTGCCCAGAAGAAGGTCGAGGAAAACAATTTCGGTATCCGTAAGCGTTTGCTCGAATATGATGACGTGATGAACAAGCAGCGTAAGGTTATCTACGAGCGTCGTCGTCATGCCCTCATGGGAGAACGTATCGGTATGGACATCGCGAACATGATTTGGGACCGCGTGGTACACATTCTCAGCAATGGCGACTACGCAAGCTGTAAGGAAGACTTCCTGCGCATCTTTGCTATGGAAATTCCATTCGATATGGAAACCTTTGAGAACGAGAGCCGAGAGAAACTCGAAGACACAGCTTTCGACATCGTGATTGATTCATTCAAGAAACGTTCCGCCCGTCTTGCCTCTGTGGCATTCCCTGTTATCAAACAGGTGTATGAGAACAGTGGACAAAAATACGAGAACATACTCGTGCCTATTACTGACGGACGTCGTGTCTATCAAATCAGCATTCCACTTAAGGAAGCATACGAGACAGAGGGCAACTCCATTCTCGTTGCCTTCGAGAAAGCCATCCTGCTCCACACCATCGACGATGCATGGAAAGAGAACCTCCGTGCCCTCGACGAACTGAAGCAATCCGTACAAAATGCATCTTACGAGCAGAAAGACCCACTCCTCATCTTCAAGTTGGAGTCAGTCAATCTCTTCGACACGATGGTCAACGAAATCAACGACGGCACCATCTCCGTCCTCATGCGTTGTTCTATTCCTATCGCTGAAGAGCGTGATGTACATCAGGCACCTGCCTCTGCAATGGAAGAGCCAAGTCACCAGCACCTCACTGAGACCCATCAGAATCTCGATGAACTCTCAGAAACTCAGCGTCAGCAAGCACAAGCAGCACAAACTGACACCCGTGCCCGCCAACCCATCGCTCCTATCGTGAATAATGGTCCAAAGATTGGCAGAAACGATCCATGCCCATGCGGCAGTGGCAAGAAGTACAAAAATTGCCATGGACGTGGAATGTAAACATAATGATTGAAAATCACGCTTTTTCAAAGCAAATAAAAGAGGGATGAACAATTGTTCACCCCTCTCTTCATTATAATTATATTTGTATTTATCCTTGCTTGTGGTTAATACAGATGCCTTGTAGATACCACTCGTAAAGGCGATGAATGCCTTCGTCAATTTCAATGGTATGATGCCAGCCGAGGCGATGGAGTTTAGAAACATCGGTCAGTTTCTTCAGAGTACCATCTGGCTTGGTAGCATCCCAACGGAGTTTACCTTTGAATCCTATTTCCTGCATGATACGTTCGGCAACTTCTTTGATGGAGATTTCCTTGCCTGTACCTACGTTAATGTGACAATTGCGAATTTCCTTGATACCATCACGGTTCACTTTGAAATCACTCTTCTCAACCACATCCTTAAAATCCACATTCAAAAGACAATAAACGGAGGCGTCTGCCATTTCCTCACTCCAAAGGAATTCACGCATTGGTGCTCCTGTTCCCCAAAGGGTGACAGCTTCTGGTGTGATACCATAATGACGGAGAACTTGCAGAATGGTCATCTCATCACTCATTGCTGTGGCCATGATGGTTTGAGTAGCTTGTGATGCAGACTCACTCTGTGCACCTTGTCCATCAATCATTTTAGGCACTTTCATGGAAACGGGACGAAGACCAAGGTCTTTACGGACAGCATCCCAATCACCCTCATTCAGACACTTTGCCAGATGAATCTTGCGAATCATGGCAGGAAGTACATGCGAATTTTCAAGATGGAAGTTATCATTGGGACCATATAGATTGGTTGGCATCACAGCAATGTAGTTAGTTCCATACTGAAGATTGAATGACTCACACATCTTCAGACCAGCAATCTTAGCAATGGCGTAAGGCTCGTTAGTATATTCAAGTGGTGATGTCAAAAGGCAATCTTCAGGCATTGGCTGTGGAGCCTCTCCAGGATAGATACAAGTGGAGCCAAGGAAAAGAAGCTTCTTCACGCCATGCTTCCATGCCTCACCAATGACATTCTGCTGAATCTGCAAATTTTGATAAATGAAATCGGCACGATATTGTAAGTTTGCCATAATACCACCCACGTGTGCAGCAGCAAGCACAACAGCATCAGGCTGTTCCTCATCAAAGAAAGCTTTCACAGCTGCAGGATCAAGCAAATCCAATTCTGCATGTGACTTACCCACAAGGTTCTCATAACCACGAGCCTTGAGGTTATTCCAGATGGCAGAACCCACCAGTCCATGATGACCTGCCACAAATATCTTAGCGTTTTTATCTAATGTCATAGCACTGTTACTTCACAAGTCCTTTTTCCAAATATTCTGCCAAGTTTGTACGCATCACTGATGCCACATGGTCTGCAGCCACTTTCTCCATGTCGTGTTTCACCATGATGGAAACGAGCTGTTCAAAGGATGTAGTCTGCGGATTCCAACCTAACTTTTCCTTTGCTTTCGTTGGATCGCCCCAGAGGTTCACCACATCGGTAGGACGATAGAAGTCTGCACTAACTTCAACGAGCGTCTTGCCAACCAGATTCTCAGGACCAGCGATGCAAATGCCCTTCTCATCCATGCCCTCACCTTCGAATTTCAATTCGATACCGGCTGCCTTGAAAGCATAATATGCGAACTCACGAACCGAGTGCTGCACACCCGTAGCTATCACAAAGTCTTCAGGCTTTTCTTGCTGAAGAATCAGCCACATACATTCCACATAGTCCTTGGCATAACCCCAGTCACGAAGAGAGGAGAGGTTACCAAGATAAAGTTTCTCTTGTTTGCCCTGAGCAATACGAGCAGCAGCCAGTGTAATCTTACGAGTTACAAATGTTTCTCCACGACGCTCTGATTCATGGTTGAACAAGATACCTGAGCAACAGTACATATTGTATGCCTCACGATACTCTTTCACAATCCAGAAGCCGTAAAGCTTTGCCACTGCGTAGGGAGAATATGGATGGAATGGCGTTTTTTCATTCTGAGGAACTTCCTCCACCTTACCATACAACTCTGAAGTGGAAGCTTGATAAATGCGGCACTTGTCAGCCAAGCCACAAAGACGAACAGCCTCCAGCACACGAAGCACACCCACAGCATCCACATCTGCTGTAAACTCAGGAGAATCGAAGCTCACCTGCACATGTGACTGAGCTGCGAGATTATAAATTTCTGTAGGTTTCACTTTGCTTATCACCTGGAGCATGGACATAGAGTCACCTAAGTCAGCATAGTGAAGGTGAAAATTAGGAGTACCTTCCAGATGAGCAATGCGCTCTCGATAATCGACAGAAGAACGGCGGATAGTTCCGTGAACTTCATATCCCTTCGCCAGAAGAAACTCAGAAAGGTATGAACCGTCTTGACCGGTGATACCTGTAATTAATGCAACTTTTCTTTCCATAATATATTAATCCTTCATTCAATCTGTTGGAATTCGGCTACAAAGGTAATGAAAAAATACAACTTGATGAACAAGAAAACGTTTTTATTTATGTATAATGAGTCAATTACTGACTTTTAGGTATTGTATAAGATAAGAAAAGGTTGTAACTTTGCAGTCAAATTAGCAGCGCATGAGATTATCAGAGTTGAAAACTGGACAGACAGGCGTTATTGTTCGCGTGATGGGACACGGAGGCTTCCGTAAACGCATTGTTGAGATGGGCTTCATCAAGGGCAAGACTGTAGAGGTATTGCTCAACGCTCCTTTGCACGACCCTGTGAAATACAAGATCATGGATTACGAAGTCAGTCTTCGCAGAGCCGAAGCTGACATGGTGGAGATCGTTAACGAAGAGGAAGCAAAGGCATGGGAAGCTTCTCATCCTGATTTACATACTTTGATTGCAGATGATTGCGAGGATATTGTGCAACGAGTAGCACGCATCAAGGAACACGAACTTAATGTCGTGTTTGTCGGCAATCCTAATTGTGGCAAGACCACCTTGTTTAACATTGCCAGCGGTGCACATGAACGAGTAGGCAACTACTCAGGCGTGACGGTTGATGCCAAGGTGGGGCATTTCAACTTTGAGGGTTATCACTTCAACCTTGTTGATTTACCTGGCACATATTCTCTCTCGACCTATACACCAGAGGAACTCTATGTGCGTAAATACATTATCGAGAAACATCCTGACATCATTATCAACGTGATTGATGCCAGCAACCTTGAGCGCAATCTCTATCTGACCACCCAACTCATTGATATGGACGTACCAATGATTATCGCCCTCAACATGTTCGACGAACTACGCGAAAGTGGCAACCAACTCGACATGGAGCAATTGGGCATACTGCTTGGTGCCCCTATCGTTCCAACGATTGGAAAGACGGGTGAAGGGGTCAAGGAACTATTTCATCAAATTATTCAAATTGCAGAAGGTAAACAGAAGACGGCCAGACACATACACATCAATCATGGAGTGTTGCTTGAAGAGAAGATTGCACGTGTCGAAGCGCTCATCCGAGTGAATCCAGAACCACACCATAACTATTCAGCACGTTTCCTTGCCATCAAACTTTTGGAGAATGACCGACAAGTGGAGGAGATTGTCCAACGCTTGGAAAATTGCGCAGAAATTCTTGCAGAAAGAGATATTTGTCAAAAGGAAATACAGGAAGAAATCGATGAAGACAGCGAATCTGCCATCACTGATGCCAAGTATGGTTATGTACAAGGAGCCATGAAAGAAACCTTTCAGAAAGTACAACGCTACAAACGGCTCATGACCAAACGAATTGATGCTGTGGTCACCCATCAAGTATGGGGATACCCCATCTTCCTGTTGCTCATGTACTTCATGTTCTTCTGCACTTTCAACATTGGACAATATCCAATGGATTGGATTGATGCAGGAGTTGGATGGCTCGGTGAGTGGGTTGGTGCATGGATGCCAGAAGGTCCACTCAAAGACCTCATGGTCGATGGTATCATCAGTGGCGTGGGAGGAGTGATTGTCTTTTTACCTAACATCATGATTCTCTATGCTTTCATCTCATGGATGGAAGATTCTGGCTACATGTCACGTGCCGCTTTCATCATGGATAAAATCATGCATAGAATGGGACTACACGGCAAGTC
>Ga0265300_10003434_pt1 | contig 13032 bp, 12 predicted proteins | sample AusTroGonzalo_MG_FD_193482 | JGI IMG/M metagenome (GOLD analysis project Ga0265300, IMG submission 193482) | Bovine rumen microbial communities from tropical cattle in Woodstock, Queensland, Australia - Gonzalo_03 | ecosystem: Host-associated > Mammals > Digestive system > Stomach > Rumen ... | reverse complement strand
TTCAAGCGGTGGCAATACAAAAGCTGTTGCGGAATACATTGCATCCAAGACAGAAGGAAAGGCAGTAGATGTCTCTGCAGCCTCATCAGTAGACCTCTCATCTTTCGACACTATTGTCATCGGCGGAAGGGTCTGGGCAGGAAACATCCCCAAGGGCCTCGTAGAGTTCGTCGACAAGAACAAAGATGTCATCTCACAGAAAAAATCCGCATTCTATGTGTGTTGCATGTATAACGACGACAAAGGTCAGCAGCAATGCGACAAGCTAGCTGCCAGCGTCGGGATATCCAACCACACCTACTTCAACAAGGCGAAAAAACTTGTGAAGGAGAATCCCTCACAGATCGACAATTTCATCGCATCGTTCTGAAACCTATCGCCGGGGAAACCCGGCTCATCCATTCTCTGACAGCTTCACAAGGCCGCCTATCCTCTCGACGGCCCCGTCGATCTTGGACTCGTCATAGGTTATCGTTATCGCTTCCGCGGGGCATGATTCCGCACATCTTCCGCATCCTCTGCACAGGGACTGATCTATCGAGAAATGCCCGTCCTGGGCCTTCACAGCCTTGCAGAAACATATCTCGCTGCATGACCCGCACCCTACGCACCTGTCGGCGTCCATCGTGACGGTGACGCCTTCCATACGCTTGAACAGACCGCCGATATCATCGGATATGTTACGGGTCATGTTCCACAGACAGCAGCACGGACAGCAGTTGCAAATGGTCATCAGATCCTTCTTGTCGCCGGTCTGGAGCCATATGCTGTCGAGCTTGTTCCTGCCTATGATATGCACAAGACCCAGATCGGTACATTCGTCTATGTATGCGACGGCTTCCTCCTTGGTCGCCATATGGCCGTATTTCGGCGGTATCTTGTGCACTCCTTTCCCGAGGAAGACGCATCCGCGGTCGACAGGATAATCCTTGCATCCGTTGGATTTCCTACACAGGCAGAAATCCATGATGAAGATGTCATCGGCCCTGTTTATGAGCCTCTTGACCACGTCACTGGGAAGGACGGTTGATTCACCTGCATCCTCCAAACTGATGTCTACCGACACCGTACGTTTGACAACATTGTCCTTAGGCAGGACTATCATGTCATCGCCGTCGAACATGGACTTGCGGACCACTTTGTTGAATGTCTTGGAACGTCTCGTGAGAGCAGCTAGCTTGTACCTGGTGTTGAACACGTGCTTCACCAGAGCTACGGAGATGTACGATATCGCTCTCATCGGAAGGTCATCAGTTCCGGTGTTGATATAGCTTTCAGACACGGTCTTCGACGATTGCAATATGCTGGATGGCTGTCAAAAATGGTAAGTAAGCCATTCTTTTTCTGTCACCCTTTAAATCTTTTAATAATCTCACGTACACGGGGATGCGCGATGAATGAGATAGAGCTACTGACCAGTCTAGCCATGTTCTTACTGGTAGCTGCAGTCTGCTCTATCGTTTTCAACAAGATCAAGCTTCCCCCGCTCATCGGATACCTGATAGCAGGTATCGTCATCGCCAACACCATCGATGTATCGGAATCCGCCGAAACGGTCGTGGAGATGCTGTCCAACATGGGTTTGATCCTTCTGATGTTCTGCATCGGTCTGGAGATCAATCTTAAGAAACTGCGCAAGCAGGGTATGTTCGCTATGAAGGTAGCGGCGGTGGAGATACCGTTCATGGTCCTGGGAGGTACCGTGGTCGGATCCCTACTAGGCCTAGACTCCATACAGAGCATCTGTCTGGGCGGAGTCATCGCCGGTTCCAGTACGGCGGTCGTTCTAGGCGTCCTCAACATGCAGAACCGTCTTCCGAGGGATCAGATCGAGACCCTCATCCTTGTTATCATCATGGAGGACATCTCGCAGGTGATCATCCTGTCCATGCTGACGCCTCTCATGGCAGGCTCCGAGCTGGACGCAGGAGGTCTGGCCGCCATGGTCTTCAGTATCATGTTCTTCATGATAGTGAGCATATTCGCCGGACTGAAGCTGATGCCCCGTATCATCAACTGGGTTTCCGATAACGTATCCCCGGAGATCCTCACAATAACCGCAGTGGGTCTTGCGTTCGGTATGGCTCTGCTGGCCAGCTTCGCCGGACTGTCCGTCGCTATCGGTGCGTTCCTCATGGGAATGATGATCGCATCCAGCAGGAAGAGCAAAGACATCCTCCATGAGATAGAGCCCATGAAGAGCATCTTCATGGCCATGTTCTTCATATCGGTAGGAATGGAGATTGCTCTGGGCACCCTGATGGACAATCTCATCCTGACATTGGTGTTCCTGGTCATGTTCATCGTTCTGAAAACAATGGCCGTATTCTTCGGTTATTGGATCGGAGGAGAGGAGCCCCGCTCCAGTATCGCACAGGCCGTCAGCTTCCTCGCCATGGGAGAATTCGCATTCATCATAGCCAAGCAGGCGTTCGATTACAACGTGTTCTCGGAAGGCATCTATACTGCCATCGTAGGTTCGGCACTGCTGTCGATGATCTGCCTACCTTTCGTATCAAAGAATGCCGTACCCCTCTGGGATTGGGCCGCACGCACATGTCCCGACCCGATAGTAGGTGTTCTGAAAAAGATGAACGCTACCAAGAGAACGTTCTACGAGAACATCGCCTCCACTTCGAAGAAGACCAGAAAGGAGATCTCGTCATCGATGACCATATCATACATGCTGCTTCTGGTTGTGGCGTTCGTCGAGATCATATTCATACTGGTCACACCCATCATCAGAGAATGGGGTACCACGTACTTCGGCGGATCCGATACGATGTGGAGCTTCCTGATCCTGCTGGTGAACCTATTCGCTCTGTACATCCCGATCTATAGGTTGGTCTCCAACCTGAAGATCATCAGCACCATATCCAAGAAGGCTGACAGTCTGAAAAAAACGGACTACGGTTCCAGACTCATCAAGAGTGTTGTCCTTGCAGATGCATCCATACTATCGCTGATATTCGCCGTTCTGATCCTGTTCATCATACCCAATGATCTGGGACTCATGGAGCACTTCCTGGTCCTGGGCGTAGGTCTGATCATCCTGATAGCATACAATGCAAGATCCGTCAGGCAGAAGGAAGAGGAAGTGGTCAACGACTTCTCCGACGAGCCGTACGATGTGACCCTGGATGAATTCAAAACGATCCTGTCGCAGAAGGTGGAGGAGAGGATGAAATCCAACGACTCCGGTACAACCGTATCAATTAACACCAAGGATCTTGGTAATAAGGAATGAACCCGGGCACAGGCCCGGTAAATGGTTCATCTTAGACAGAGCGTCTTCCAGATGTCCTCTGACTCGTCAAGGATCCTGTCCTTGTCCAGAGTCTTGATGCTGCCGTTCTCCACCACCAGGTCCCCCTGGCAGAACACGGTCTTGACGTTGAGGCTGTTCGCCGAGTAGACTATATTCGCGATCATGTTGTCCGGAAGGAGCGGTCTGAGGTTGGGCGCCTTTCCGTCGAGGATGACGATATCCGCGTACTTCCCTGCCTCGATGGACCCTATCATATCCTGCATGCCGACGGCCTTGGCACCGTTTATGGTGGCGAAGTCCAGGAGCTGCTGCGCGTTGCATACCACAGGATCCCACCTCGCCGATTTCTGCAGAAGGCCCAGAGTCTTCATCTCTGCGAACATGTCCAGAGAGTTGTTCGTAGTGTTACCGTCCGTTCCGAACGATACGTTGACCCCTGCCTCGAGCATCTCCGGGATCGGAGCTACGCCACCTGTGGCGAGCTTCATGTTTGAGACCGGACAGGATGATATGGACATCCCCGCCTTGCCCATGAGCATGACTTCTCTCTTCGTAAGCCATGCGGAATGGGCTGCGACCATGTGAGAGTTGAGAGCACCGATCTCGTTCAGCCACTCTGCGGGCCTCATGCCCGTCTTCTTCTTGTGGTCTGCCACCTCTCCTCTGGTCTCCGAAAGATGGAAGTTCAGAGGTGCATCGACCTCCTCCGCGAACTGCGCCGCACTGACGCATGTCTCCTCGTTGCATACGTAAACGCCCTGCAATCCGACTCCGGGGACGATCTTCCTCTCGCCCTTGAACCTGGAATAGAAGTTCTTGCAGTTCTGCACCGGGTTTCCTTTCTGCGTGGTCTTGTCTTCGTCGAGACAGCACCAGCAAAGGACTCCTCTGATTCCCGCTTCCTGTGTCGCCTTGGCGATGACATCCTCGGAATAGTATAGATCCATGAATGTCGTGGTCCCGCCGCGCATCATCTCCATGCATCCAATCTTCGTTCCGATATCCAGATCGTGATCGGTCCTGTCGGAATCGATCTTGAATACCTTGTCGAGGAAATCCGGGAACGTGACATCGTCGACGACACCTTTCATGACCGACATGGCGACATGCGTGTGGGTGTTGATCATTCCAGGCATGACTATGTCGCCCGTTGCATCTATCTCCCTGTCTGCGGTACCGTTGTACTGGGGACCGACGGAGACGATCTTCTCCCCGTCGATGACGACATCGCCACGGATGATGCTTCTCTTTGCATCCTGCGTGACGATCCATGCGTTGCGGATTGCGGTTATCATGGCAGGGTCATCCTATACTCCCGATAAAAATGTGAGGTGTGCCTCCGTCAGGCTCATAATGATGTAACACCTTGCCGACAGCATGGCATTCCGTATAACATTCCTAGGAACTGGAGGCGGCAGGCACACCACGATGTATCAGGTGAGGTCAACCGGCGGGATGCTGATCGAGCATGACGGTAAGATGCTCAACGTGGACCCCGGACCCGGTGCGCTCGTGCAGATGCACAGGATCCACTACGATGTCTGCAGCACCTCATCAGTGATCGTATCCCACTGCCATCCCGACCATTATTCCGACGCAGAGAGCGTCGCAGAGGGGATGTCGCGCGGAGGATGGGAGAAGAAGGGACACATCTACGGATCCCCCACGGTCATCGAAGGACAGGGCGGATTGGGGCCCGCATTTTCGAAATACCACCTGAGGATCGTCAGCGGATACACCGTGTTCAAACCCGGCGACACATTAGATGTCGACGGAATGCAGGTCGATATCAAAGAAGCGAAGCACAGCGATCCCACCAACGTCGGATTCATATTCCATACGAATCACGGCACGGTATCATATGTAAGCGATACCGAGTTCACCGAGGAGATCGCACGTCAGTACATCGGCACACGCGTCCTGATTCTTCCTGTCACCACACCCATGGGGAACCGTATCAAGTACCATCTGTGCACGGATGATGCGATTAAGTTCATCGACATCGTGAAGCCCGAGCTAGCGATATTCATTCATCTCGGAGTGGTCATAATCAGAAGAGGTCCGGATAACGAGGCCAGATTGACCGAGGAGGCCACCGGGGTAAGGACGATAGCGGGCCACGACCTCATGGTACTGGATGTGGACGAGGAACTGAAGCTGTCCGATGCCGTCACATACGATGACGAATGGATACCGGGGACATCGCCTTAAGCGACCACGTAGTATCCTGCAACGCCCTGCTCGCAGTTGTAATCCCTGGAATTGTTGGAATTGATGTGGCTCAGCTGACCCTTCATAAGATATCCCACGGGAGTCTGGCCCTTGATCGTCTCGACGCCGTAGAAAGTATGTGAGTTATCCGTCACGCGGTGCGCATCGGTGCTCACTGCGAGGCCGAAAGATCCACGTATGTTGTATGCCGCAAGGTCACGTTCCTCGAAGGTATCCAATGCCACAGCGGCCATGACGTGCCTAGGGCCTCCGACCATGGCGCTCTCGAATCCTGCCGCCTTGAACAGCGCACAGGCCATCGCCGACGTGTCCTCGCAGTCGCCCTTTCCGAAATAGAGTGTCTCCAGAGGATTGGCCCAGTACTCGTCCACGCCCCAGTAGTGGTAATCCGAGGATGTGGTTTTGGTCTTGGGGATCTTCTCCCACGGAGGATACTCGATCGCGATCTGCGCGAACGATGCGAGGATATCCGCATAGGACTGCCTGTCAGAAAGGGATCCGCCGTTGTCCAGATACTGCTTGGTGATCTGATCCGCGACGCTGCGTACGGTGTCGTTGACGTAAACCATATCGGTGAGGTTGGAGAACCTGTTGTTGTTCTTGCCGTCGTTCCATGCACGGTTCGCCGTCATTATGCCGGCCAATTCCCCAAGGTCGATCTCGCAGGTCACCGTCAGAGGGATCTTCTCCCCGCCCGTCAGATACTCCCAGGAGAACGATTTCGTCACCGTGTCGCCTACGACTATTCCGAAAATCTCGCCCGAGACGCCCACTGCATAGAAACCATCCTCCAATACGACCTCGGTCCCCTCTACGGTCTCGGTGTGCTTATCCACGAAAGCCACCAGCTCGTCGGTGATCTCCCATGTGACCGACATCTCCGAGGACAGTGTCTTCGTATCGGGATCATAGGATATTCCCTCAGGATACTGAGGCTCCGGGACCACCGGAACGGGTATATCAGGTTCGGTATCTGCAGGATCGGCAGGCGGCACATCGTCACTGTGCTGATTCAGAAAGAACACGCCTGCGGCGGAGGCCGCTATCGCTACCGCTAGAACTGCTGCGATTAGCATGACCTTTCCTGTCATAGCCCGTAATAAGTACGCGCCCGAGATAAAGATTATCAAGGGTTGCTAAAGATTTGTACAAACCGGACGAGATGCGTATCATCCTCATATTCCGCCTGACGGAACCTGTCACGGTCCAATATCTCCACGTAATAAGGCCTCAGATCGGACATCGCGCAGATCCTGTTCACCGACCCGCGGCGGACCGCCATCACCCACCTGAACCCGTCCGTGGCTATACCTTTGGGAGCCTCATCCGCATTCATTGCCAGCAGCATCCTCGCAGAGGCGGTTGACAGTACGGAGTTCATGGACACCGTCGCGATCGACACCCCTGGGATCCTTCCTTCGAAAACATCGCCCGAGAAGAGCCTCGTGTATCCCAGATATTCCATCATCGGGTATACCAGCACCCTCTGGGTCAGCCTGAGGGGATCCTCGCGATCTATGACATCCTTGTAGGACGGAACCTTGTTGCCGGAAATCACTCTTCCCGAATCGTACCTTCCGAAACTTGTATCGAGCTCTGCCAAGGCATCCTTCATCAGAGACCTCATCTCAGCCGCGTGCATGGTCATGTATGCAGTATCCGCGGTTAAGAATCTCACAGGGGGAGGTAGGCGAACAGTTTTGCTCAGCGAGGGCCAGCCAGATACCGCAACACAGGAGTGAAAGTGAAAATCTAGGTGATGTGTTCATAAAGGCCTGACCTTTTGTCTATAAGGATAGGTCATGAGTTCGCGGATGCCCCAAACATGGTCTGTCAGACCCATGTACATTGCTGGCGTCACAGGCCTCTGGGCATTGCCCAGGGACATGTGAGGTCTGCAGAAGTTGTAGATCGACCTGAACAGATCGCATGATTGCTGAAGATCCGCCACATCCTTGGAGAACGTCGTGCATTTCCTCTTCAGTCTGGCCATCCTCTCCCTGATGGTCAGGTTCATACGCTCCACACCAGAGGTGTTGAACAGCTCCTTCGGGATATCTCCGCTGACAACCACGTAATCAACGGATTCCAGTTTGTCGCCGTCCCTAGTCTTCACCACCTGGCCGTAGTTGAATCCGTCGGACCAGAAGAACTTCGGATGCTTCGAGACCCTACCCTTCGGCGTGATATGGCCAGATCTCCATTCGCCGAAATGGCTGGCGAATGCACGGTTGTAGACCGTGTATCCGTCGGTCATGTAGATGGGAGAAGACTTGTCCTTGAGTTTGGCGAGGATCTTGTTGACGAACACCTTGCCCGCGGGTGCCCCGCGGGCGGAGGCGTCCATGCCGAGGAGGTATTTGCCGCATGGTTCGAAGGATGTCCATATCCAGAGGCCTTTGGAAGCGAACCTCTTGCCATTTATCCTGACGTTTTTTTAACGACTCCCTTCATCTCATCGAACTGGACGCTCTCCGGATCCATATCTTTCTCGAAGGACTCGCTGACCTTCTCGGATTGGGAGGAGGCCTTCCTCCTCCATCTCTGGATGGAGTTCACGCTGCATCCCATGCTGCGCGAGGTCGCACGGACCCCCATGCCGTCGTTGATGCATTTCAGCGAGCTATCAATCTTGCCGATGTCCGTCCTGAGTCCCTCGTAGGCGGTATCCGTGTATTCGTTGAAGTAGCGTCTGCATTCCTTGCAGAAGAACCTCTGGATGGGCTCTCCGCGTGACATGACTGTACCGTTGCTGACGATGTTGTCTCCTCCGGAGACACCGTATTTCTTGCATTCCTTGTTCGGACACGATACGTGCGTGAACTTACCTTTCGGACCTCTTTTTCCCATGCTGGCACCTGCATCTGTATGGCTTTTCCAGTATATAAAACATCAGATGTTTATGGATACACCCAGGCGATAAAATCGCCCGTTGTCAAAGAATGATTATAAGGTCAGGCGTTTACGGACTCAACACCAAAATCTAGGTAACACGAATATAAGATTCGTGTTACTATACTATCGCATAAGGATGATGAATCGGGAGATTATGAAGAAGTAAAGGGTTTGGTAAGAGGTTTATGGATCTTCAACTCAGATTCCCATCTCGCTCTTGACTTCGGGGTCGAAGAGGAGGATGAGCATGAATACGTAGATGATCAGCTCGCAGATTCCGGTGATGATTCCGATGATGGTGATGATCTCCAAGATTGCCGCGATAAGACAGAGGATGAACGCGATGAGGAGAATGACCCAAATGATCTTGTCACCGAGTGTCTGCTTTCCGTCGTTGATCTTGGTTCCGATCCAGATGATAATTAGACCGATCACGATTGAGATGATTGCGGAAACGATTCCGGTTCCAATCTCATCACCGTTCATGACGGTTCCAATTGCACTGAAGATTCCAGTGACGATCGTTCCAACTCCGACAAGCTTGACGAATGCTGCAAGGATGTCAATCTTTGCTGATACTGTTCCATCCCTGACTTTCTTTCCGTATCCAAACTGCATGCATCCATAAATGATCGTACCGATCGCAGCGACTGCTGTACCGAGAGCGAACTTATAGACGTTGTCACCAGCCTCGAACTCGTAGCCCATGGCTCCGAGAACGACGGTGATGATTCCGCCGATGACGGTAATCACTCCGATGATTATGAATGCCAATCCAGCGTTCTTAGGTTCACTAAAGAATGACATGACCGGTATTTTGTTTTAGGAATATAAAAAACTTTCATAAGATGGACGGAAAAAATGGTAAGAAAAACCGATATGCCAGTGTTTAGAAATCCATGGATGGATATATCTACCGACCATCGGCCGAATATAAAATGGACCAAAATTATTAGATTCGCCAGGGCGGATGGTCCGTATTCGGATCGTGCCCCGGCGAAGAAGAGTTTCAGAGGAAATCGAAGAATCCAGATGGAATCGTGATCTCCTTATTCTCGTCAGATTCGAGCTTGAATATGTCGTAAACGAACTCGATGAGCCATATGATCGCACCTATCAGCAACAGGCTGAGGATGATCTGCACTATGCCGGGGAATATCCTCCCGTTGAGGAACTTGTGGATCCCCAATCCTCCGAGGAAGAACACAATGATGAGATAAACGATCTTGTTGAGCTTATCCATGGTCTGCCTCCGGCCCTACATATCTTAGAGCGTATAGAAACATGTCGATAGCGCAGAGTCTCTAAATTTAACCTTTTTATACTCGTTTTGCTACCTCCCCGTTATCTAATCAGCAGGCGTATCATGGAAGAAGTGGCATTGATTTCACTGATGGCAGTACTGGTCCTACTATCGGCAACATGCTCGATAGTTCTGGGCAAGCTGAAGATGCCCTCGCTGATAGGTTTTCTGGTGGCCGGAATAATCATCGCCAATACTATGGTCATCGATGATGATGCCCACACGGTCATAGAGGTGTTCTCGAACCTCGGTTTGATCCTTCTGATGTTCTCCATCGGTATGGAGATAGATGTCCGCAAACTGAGGTCCCAAGGCAAATACGCGATGATCGTTTCCGCCATCCAGCTTCCGCTGATGGTGTTGGGCGGTATGCTGACCGGACATCTTCTGGGATTCGACATGCTGCAGAGCCTGTGCCTCGGATGTATCATATCCGGTTCCAGTACAGCTGTCGTGATGGCAGTGCTGAAATCGCAGGGGAAACTGGACAAAGACGATATCGAATCCCTCATACTGGTGATTATCATAGAAGATATCGGGCAGGTCATCATGCTGTCCATGCTCACCCCGATGCTCAGCGGAAGCGGCATGAGCACAGATGCCCTGATAATCCTCATAATCAAGATTGCAGTCTTCATGGTCGCATGTTTCACCATAGGGTTGTACATCATACCCCGCATCATAGATTGGTGCTACAGAAGGGCCAACGATGAACTCATCTCGCTTCTCTGCATAGGCATAGCTTTCCTATTCGCCTTGCTGGCCAACCTGATGGGCCTCTCGGTCGCGATAGGTGCGTTCCTGGCAGGGGTGTTCGTGAGTATGGCGAAACCCCATCATACCGTTGAGGGCTTCGTGGAACCTCTGAAGAGTGTCTTCATGGCCATGTTCTTCATCTCGGTGGGAATGGAGGTCGTCATAGGCACGCTGGCTGACAACATAGTTCCCATACTCGTCATATTCGCATCCTTCGCCATCTTCAAGACCGTCACAGTATACCTGGGAGTCTGGGTAGCTAATGGGGACAGCCGTAAGGGTCTCATCTCGGCCATATCGCTGTGCGCCATGGGAGAATTCGCATTCATCATAGCCAAAGAAGCACTGTCCGAAGGTGTTGTTGACGATGCGTTCTACTCGTCGGTCATCGGAGCCGCGCTGTTGTCGATGATCTGCCTGCCCTTCATGAGCAAATATTCCGATAAGCTGTACGACGGTTTAACGGCCAAGATGCCCAAGCTGCTCGCGCGTTTCTTCGCCTGGATGACCAGACACAGGGACAACGTGTACAATGCTCTGGGGACACTGTCCGCAAAAACGGTGAAATCGTTCACCAACGGATTGGCCAACGTGTATGTCACAACCATCCTTGCCGTGATCGTCGAGGTCGCCTTCTTCTACGCATACGATCCGCTCTGCGCATGGCTGGTACCGAATTTCGGCGGCGATGACTTCACATGGAGGATAGTCATACTGGTAGTGAACCTCATAGTGCTGCTGTATCCGCTGGTCAGGCTCGTGAAATCACTGCGTGTCTCGCTGTACATCCTGGATGCCGGTAAGAAGAAGATAGATGAATCGGAACATGCCAAGGATAAGGAGAACACGTACAAATTCCACGAGACCATGAGCCCGCTGCTGATCGGAGCATCCATCGATATAATCGTGGTTATGCTGGTACCCAACGGTATTGACAACATGGTCCACATCTACGTCTCCTTGGCGCTCGTGGCAGTGCTGATCATATCCCAGTACATCGTGCACAAGAAGGGAATGGTCACCCATGTACCCGATATCGACGAGAAGGAAGAGGAACAGCCTGCCCAGACTGAATGAATCCTTCTGATTCGGCCAAAAAAGTTATAATGAACTCCCCTTACACCAAAAGAGGAGATTTGGTAACAATGTCCGATAAACTGAAAGTTGGTATCCTGGGTGCCACCGGAATGGTGGGACAGAGGTTCGTGTCCCTTTTGGCCGATCACCCTTGGTATGAGATCGTCGTACTGGCAGCTAGCGAGCGCTCGGCAGGCAAGACCTACGAGGAAGCGCTCGGAGGACGCTGGAGTATCGAGACACCTCTTCCGGCCAACGTCAAGGGCATGAAGGTCCAGAACGTAGCGGACATCGATGACATCTGCTCCAAGGTCGATTTCGTATTCAGTGCCGTGAGCATGTCGAAGGACGAGATCAAGAAGATCGAGGAGGAATACGCGAAGCGCGAGGTACCTGTGGTATCCAACAACAGCGCGCACCGCTGGACCCCCGATGTTCCCATGATCCTCCCCGAGATAAACCCCCATCACATGAAGGTAATCGAAGCGCAGAAGAAACGTCTCGGAACCAAGCACGGTTTCATCGTGGTGAAGCCCAACTGCTCCATTCAGAGCTACACCCCCGTACTGGAGGCATGGAAAGAGTTCGAACCCTATGAAGTAATCGTGACCACCTACCAAGCTATCTCCGGAGCAGGAAAGAACTTCGATTCCTGGCCCGAGATGGTCGGCAACATCATCCCCTACATCTCCGGAGAGGAGGACAAGAGCGAGAGGGAGCCCATGCGTATCTGGGGTAAGGTGGAGAACGGAGAGATCGTCCCGGCGACCGTCCCCAAGATCACCAGCCAATGCATACGTGTCCCCGTACTGTACGGACACACCGCTGCGGTATTCGTGAAGCTCAGGAAGCAGGCCACCAAAGAACAGCTCATCGAGGCCATGGAGAAATTCAAAGGAGAGCCTCAGGACCTCAATCTTCCCAACGCTCCCAAGCAGTTCATCAAGTATCTGCCCGAGGACGACCGTCCCCAGGTGCTCGCCGATGTGAACTACGAGCACGGAATGGGTGTCACCGTCGGAAGGCTCAGACCCGATTCCGTCTACGACTGGAAGTTCGTCGGACTCTCTCACAACACCCTTCGCGGCGCAGCAGGAGGCGCAGTGCTCTGCGCAGAGCTCCTCACCGCCAAGAAGTACATCACGAAACGCATTTGAACAGAGTGTGCCGGCATATGCCGGCCACCTTCCATTCACAGAGCATACGGTATCATCCCTCTTTTCCAGAAACAGATGCCACATCATTCTGACTATCTTTCCCAACCATCTGAATGATGATATCATATACCCCTACACCATCCCCGAACATGGTGCTAACATGGTAACATTCCTTCCATTCGCCGGATACAGACCCAACCTGAGCAGCGGAGAGCACGAGGTGGACCGCATCTCGCCTCCTTACGACGTCATTGGAGACGACTATCTCAAAGAGCTCCAGTCCCATCCGCACAACGTCACCAACCTCACACTCAAGCAGGATACCGACAAGAGATACCACTCCG